>Ga0233424_10001957_pt1 | contig 15990 bp, 18 predicted proteins | sample Watercolumn_Towu_FD_181011 | JGI IMG/M metagenome (GOLD analysis project Ga0233424, IMG submission 181011) | Freshwater microbial communities from Lake Towuti, South Sulawesi, Indonesia - Watercolumn_Towuti2014_125_MG | ecosystem: Environmental > Aquatic > Freshwater > Lake | place: Indonesia...
CCTGCGCGCCGATCAGTTGTCGCTGAAGTGGATCCTGGAGACCCACGCCCACGCCGACCACCTCTCCGCGGCACCTTATCTGCGCGACCAGGCGGGCGGCCAGATCGCCATCGGCGAGCGCATCCGCACGGTGCAGGCCACCTTCGGCCGCTTCTTCAACCAACCCGTCGTGGACGATGGCTTCGACCGCCTGCTGAACGACGGCGACACCCTGCCCCTGGGCCAGCTCACAATCACCGCCCTGCTGGTGCCCGGCCACACGCCGGCCGACCTCGCCTACCAGGTGGAAGACGCCGTCTTCGTGGGCGACACCCTGTTCATGCCCGATGTCGGCAGCGCCCGCGCCGACTTCCCCGGCGGCGATGCGCGCCAGCTCTACCGCTCGGTGCAGCGTCTTCTGGCCCTGCCGCCCGCAACCCGCCTGTTCGTCTGCCACGACTACCCGCAGGGCCGCGCGCCCCGTTGGGAGAGCACGGTGGCCGAGCAGCGGGCCAGCAACATCCATGTGCATGAGGGCATCAGCGAAGACGCCTTCGTCGCCATGCGCCAGGCGCGCGACGCCACGCTCGGCGCGCCGGCGCTGATCCTGCCGTCATTGCAGGTGAACATCCGCGCTGGCCAGCTGCCCCCGCCGGACGACAACGGCGTGCGCTATCTGCGCATCCCGCTGAACGCCCTGCCCGGCCCGCGCCGGGACTGACGGCGGCGGCATGAAAAAGCCCCGCCGAGGCGGGGCTTCAGGGGCAGCTGCGGCGCGCCGCTTTACTTGGCCAGCAAGGCGTTGGTGGCGAGGATGTCCTCGGGGCGCAGCTGGCCCGAGGCCTGGCGCAGCTTCAGGCTGTTGACCAGCACGTCGTAGCGGGCCTTGGCCAGGTCGCGCTGGGTGCTGTAGAGCTGGGTCTGGGCATTGAGCACGTCCAGGTTCACGCGCACGCCGACCTTGTAGCCCAGCTGCGTGGCTTCCAGCGCCAGCTTGGTGGACGACTCGGCCGCCTCGTAGGCTGCAACCTGCGCCTTGAGCGACTGCACGCCGAAGAAGGCGCGGCGGGTGGCCTCGGCCACGCTGCGGCGGGCGAAGTCCAGGTCGTTGCGGGCCTTCTCCTCCAGCACCAGCGTTTCCTTGATGCGGTTCTGAGTCAGGCCACCCGTGTAGAGCGGGTAGGTGAAGGTCAGGCCGATGGTGGCGTTCTTGTTGGTGCCGACACCTGACGCCGTCGAGGCAGCGCCGTTGAGGCTGTTGTGCAGATTGCTCGCGCCCAGCGTGGCGCTGGCGTCCAGCGTGGGCTTTTCGCCGGCGCGGGCGATCTGGGTGTCGAGCTGCGCCACTTCCAGACCCAGACGCGCCTTGCGCACGACGGGGTGCTGCTCGTCGGCCGTGGACACCCAGGTGTCCAGGTTCTCGCTGCTCAAGGCCGGCAGAGCGACCGGCTGGGCCAGACCCTTGGGCTCCACGCCCACGCGACCGACGAACTGGTCGAGCGTGACGCGCTTGACGCGCAGGTCGTTGTCGGCGGCCAGTTCCTGCGCGACGGCCAGGTCGTACTTGGCCTGGGCTTCACGCGTGTCGGTGATGGTGGCAGTGCCGACCTCGAAATTGCGCTTGGCCGAGGCCAGTTGCTCGGAGATGGCGGCCTTGTTGGCGCGCGTCGTGGCCAGCGCATCCTTGGCGGCCAGCACATCGAAGTAGGCGGTGGCCAGGCGCACCATCAGGTCCTGCTCGGCCGATTCCAGGTCGGCCTGCGCGACGGCGTAGGCGCGGCGCGCCTTGTCGATGGTGGGCGCATTGGCGGCGTTGTAGACCGAATACTTGCCCTGCAGGTTGGCGGCCAGCGTGCGGCTGTTGACGGCACCCGAGGTCGGCGGGTCGACACGGGCCAGGGTGCCCGAGGCGCCCAGGCCCAGCGTCGGGCGGGTCAGCGATTCCGCCTGGGCCGCGCGCGCCGCCGCAGCATCGGCTGCCGCTCGGGTGGACAGGTAGGTGGCGTCATAGGACCGCGCCGCGTCGTAGAGCTCCTGGAGGCTCTGGGCCTGGGCCGCACCGGCCAGCAGAAGACCGGCCGCCAGAGCCAGCGGTTGCAGGAACAGGCGGGGAGCAGTGACGAAGGGCATGGGATTCCTTGACTGGAGCAATTGTTGGAGCGCGGCCAGGTTTATAGAGGCAAAGCCCGCCGGTGACTGAAGCCATGCGACGACTTGCGCCCGCAAAGGGAGCAATGGTCGTTTTGAGCCGACGGGCTGCAGGCGGGCATCGCGCTCAGAAGCTGAAGGCCGAGGCTTCGGCAAAGCCCGGCAGGCGGCCCGCCACGGTGTCGAACATCTCGACGGTGCGGAAGTCGCTGGCCCCGGTGCGGGTGATCATGACGGCACGCATCACCGGCTCGCCGCCGACGATGGCGGCCAGGCGGCCACCGACCTTGAGCTGGTCCAGCAGCGCCTGCGGCACGCTGGCCACCGAGCCCGACAGCAAGATCGCATCGAAGGGAGCCTCGGCGGGCACGCCGGCGGCGCCGTCCTGGTTCAGCACGGTCACGTTCAGCACGCCCGCGCGCTTGAGGTTGGCCTGGGCCTGCGCGGCCAGGCCGGCGTCCGCCTCCACCGCCACGACCCGCTGCGCCTTGTGGCTCAGCAGCGCGGCCAGGTGGCCGGTCGCCGCGCCGATCTCCAGCACCTTTTCGTGGCGCTGCACCTTCAGTTCCTGGAACAGGCGGGCCTCCACCTTGGGCGCCAGCATGCGGCGGCCGCCCGGCAGGGGCAGCTCGGTGTCGACGAAGGCCTGGGCGCGCAGCGCCTCGGGCACGAAGTCTTCGCGGTGGACGACGCTCAGCAGCTCCAGCACGGAGAGGTCGAGCACATCCCAGGGGCGGATCTGCTGCTAGATCATGTTGAAGCGGGCTTGTTCGAGATTCATCTTGTTCTCCGGGCGCAGTACGGCAGGCTGAAAAGCAAAATTCTAGGTGCGCGGCGCAGCCGCCAGCAGGCCGTGCAGCAGCAGGGCCATCTGCGCGTCCAGCAAGGCCTCCGGGCTCATGGTCTCGTGGCAGTTGTCGTAGGCGCCGAAGGAGTGCTCATGCAGAAGCATGTGCAGCATCGGCGCGATCAGCATGTGCACGGTCGGCTCGATGGGCACGGCGCGGAACTCACCCGAGCGGATGCCCCGCTCCACGAGGCTGCCGATGAGCATCTTGGAGGGCGTGATGACCTCGTCCACATAGAAGCGCGCCAGCTCGGGAAAGTTGCGGGCCTCGACCATCATCACCTTGCACACCACGCCGGCGTTGCCGTGGCCGACCTTGGCCCACCACTGCCGCATCATCTGGCGCAGCAGCTCGGCGATCGGGCCCTCGTACTGCGCCGCCAGCGCGGCCGACTCGGCGATGTGCACCGACAGGTTGTCGCGCACCATGGCCTTGAAGAGCTCGTCCTTGCTGGGGTAGTAGCGGTAGAGCGTGCCCTTGGCGACACCGGCCCGGGCGGCGATCTCCTCGCTGCGCGTGGCGGCGAAGCCCTTCTCGACGAACAGCGCCAGCGCGGCCTCCAGCAGCTCCTGGGGGCGGGCATCCTTGCGGCGCTGGCGAGCGGGGGCGGCAGTGGCCAAGGGTGGCGGAGTTAATGACCGAAGAGTCAGTAATGTAGCCCGCGGCGCCAGCCTGCGGCAAGTTCGGCGCCGATGCCCGACATGGGCGCTGGCTACACTGCGCGGCTTTCGAGTTTGCCCCGGAGCGATAGACGTGGATCCCATCTTGCTGATCAAGGCCGCCATCATGGGCGTGGTCGAGGGGCTGACCGAGTTCCTGCCGGTCTCCTCCACCGGCCACCTGATCCTGGCAGGCAGCCTGCTCGGCATGACGGACGCCAAGTCCAAGGTGTTCGACATCGCCATCCAGAGCGGCGCCATCCTGGCCGTGCTCATCGTCTACTGGGCCCGCATCCGCGAAGCCCTCGGCGGCCTCACCAGCAGCCCCAAGCAGCAGCGCTTCGTGCTGAACATCGTCATCGGCTTCATCCCGGCCGGCCTCGTGGGGCTGACGGTCTACAAGGCGATCAAGGCCCACCTCTTCAATGCCCCGGTCGTGGCCGCCGCCTTCATCGTGGGGGCGCTATCATCCTGTGGGCCGAAAAGCGCGCCCAGCCGGTGGCCCGCGTGCAGAGCGTGGACGACATGACGCCGCTGGATGCGCTCAAGGTGGGCCTGGTGCAATGCATCGGCATGATTCCTGGCACCAGCCGCTCGGGCGCCACCATCATCGGCGGCATGCTGCTCGGCCTGTCGCGCAAGGCGGCCACCGATTTCTCCTTCTTCCTGGCCATCCCCACGCTGATCTCGGCCGGCGCCTACAGCCTCTGGAAGGAGCGCCACACCCTGTCGATGGCCGACTTCCCGATGTTCGCCGTGGGCTTCATCGTCAGCTTTCTGGCCGCCTGGGCCTGCGTGCGCTGGCTGCTGCGCTACGTCTCCAGCCACACCTTCGTGCCCTTCGCGTGGTACCGCATCGCCTTCGGGATCATCGTGCTGGCAACCTGGTGGACCGGTACGGTCAACTGGGCCGACTGATAATCCGGCCCCATGGCCATCACGATCAAGACCGCAGCGGATGTCGAAGGCATGCGCGTCGCCGGGCGCCTGGCGTCCGAGGTGCTCGACATGCTCACGCCCCACGTCAAGCCGGGCGTCACCACCAACGAGCTGGACAAGCTCGCGCATGACTACATCGTCAACGTCCAGCAGGCGGTGCCTGCCCCGCTGAACTACTGCCCGCCGGGCTACATCCCCTACCCCAAGTCGATCTGCACCTCGGTGAACCAGCAGGTCTGCCACGGCATCCCGAACGACAAGCCGCTGAAGAACGGCGACATCGTCAACATCGACGTCACCGTCATCAAGGACGGCTGGCACGGGGACACCAGCCGCATGTTCGTCGTGGGCGACGGCTCCATCGCCGCCAAGCGCCTGTGTGCCTTCACCTACGAGGCCATGTGGAAGGGCATTGCCAAGGTCAAGCCGGGCGCACGCCTGGGCGACATCGGCCACGCCATCCAGACCTTCGCCGAGAACGCGGGCTTCTCCATCGTGCGCGAGTTCTGCGGCCACGGCATCGGCCGTGTCTTCCATGAAGAGCCGCAGGTGCTGCACTACGGCCGCCCCGGCACGCTGGACGAACTCGTGCCCGGCATGATGTTCACGATCGAGCCCATGATCAACGCCGGCCGGCGCGAGATCAAGGAACTCGGCGACGGCTGGACCATCGTCACGAAGGACCGCTCCCTGTCCGCCCAATGGGAGCACACCATCCTCGTGACCGACACCGGCTACGAGGTCATGACCCTGTCGGCCGGCAGCCCGCCGCCGCCCGACTTCATCACCCAGGCCGCCACGGCCACCGCCTGACGCCGTGGCCACGGTCGCAGAGCTTCGCCAGCAGTTCAAGGCGGGCAAGCAGAGCCTCATCGACGACTTCCTGGCCGCGCGGCCCACGCAGGCCAGCGCCCACAGCCTGCTGCGCCGCCTCGCGCGCCATGTGGACGACACGCTGCGCAGCCTCTGGCAGGCCGCCGGCATGCCCGAGGGCAGTTGCCTGGCAGCCGTGGGCGGTTACGGCCGCGGCGAGCTCTTCCCGCACTCCGACGTCGACGTGCTCGTGCTGCTGCCCGACGGCGTGGAGGCCTACCAGCCCGGCCCGGCCAAGTCGGCCATCGAGGGCTTCATCACGTCCTGCTGGGACGTCGGGCTGGAGATCGGCTCCTCGGTGCGCACCGTGGGCGAATGCCTGAGCGAGTCGGCCGGCGACGTGACCGTGCAGACCGCACTGCTCGAAGCGCGCCCCCTGGCGGGTGACGCCAAGCTCTTCCGCACCATGGCCAAGCGCTTCGCGCAGGCCATGGACGTCAAGGCCTTCTTCCGCGCCAAGACCCTGGAAAGCCTGCAGCGCCACACCAAGTTCGACGACACGCCCTACGCGCTGGAGCCCAACTGCAAGGAAAGCCCGGGCGGCCTGCGCGACCTGCAGATGCTGGTCTGGATCGCCCGCGCCGCAGGCCTGGGCAAGACCTGGAAGGCCCTCGCCCAGCGCGGCCTGATCACGCCCTTCGAGAGCCGGCAGCTGCAGCGCAACGAGGGCCAGCTCAAGCTCATCCGCGCCCGCCTGCATGCCGTGGCCGGCCGCCGCGAAGACCGCCTCGTCTTCGACCTGCAGACCGCCGTGGCCAAGAGCTTCGGCTTCGAGGGCACGGGGGCCCAGCGCGCTTCCGAGGTGCTGATGCGGCGCTACTACTGGGCCGCCAAGGCGGTCACGCAGCTGCACCAGATCCTGCTGCTGAACCTGGAAGAGCAGATCACCGGCCAGCAGCAGAACCTCGTGCGCCCGCTCGACGGCCAGACCGACTTCCTGGACCGCGGCCGCATGCTGGAAGTCGCCAGCGACGACCTCTACCAGCGCGACCCGCACGCCATCCTGCGCACCTTCCTCGTCTACCAGCAGACGCCGGGCATCAAGGGCCTGTCGGCGCGAACGCTGCGGGCGCTCTACAACGCCCGCGGCCTGATGGATGCCGCCTGGCGGCGCGACCCGGTCAACCGCGCCACCTTCATGGCAATGCTGCGCAACGACGAGGGCCAGACGCACGCCTTCCGGCTGATGAACCAGACCTCCGTGCTGGGCCGCTACCTGTGGGTGTTCCGGGCCATCGTGGGACAGATGCAGCACGACCTCTTCCACGTCTACACCGTGGACCAGCACATCCTGATGGTGCTGCGCAATGTGCGGCGCTTCTTCATCCCGGAGCACGCCCACGAGTACCCGTTCTGCTCGCAGCTCGCCTCGCAGTGGGACAAGCCCGAGCTGCTCTACATCGCCGCCCTCTTCCACGACGTGGCCAAGGGTCGTGGCGGCGATCACTCGGAGCTCGGCGCCGTCGAGGTGAAGCGCTTCTGCCGGCAGCACGGCATCAATGCCGAAGACACGGCCATGTGCGTGTTCCTGGTGGAGCACCACCTGACCATGTCGCGCGTCGCCCAGAAGGAAGACCTGTCCGACCCCGACGTCATCGCCGCCTTCGCCGCCAAGGTGGGCGATGTGCGCCACCTGACGGCGCTCTACCTGCTGACCGTCGCCGACATCCGCGGCACCAGCCCCAAGGTCTGGAACGCCTGGAAGGGCAAGCTGCTGGAAGACCTGTACCGCATCGCATTGCGGGCGCTGGGCGGCGCCAAGATCAACCTCGACGCGGAGATCGAGGCCCGCAAGGCTGAAGCCCGGCAAGACCTGGCCCTGCACTCGCAGCTGCCCGGCACCGAGGAGCCGCTCTGGAAGCGCCTGGCCGTCAGCTACTTCGCGCGCCATGACGGTGCCGAGCTCGCCTGGCACGCGCGCTCCCTCTGGCGCCATGTGGACACGCAGGAGCCCGTCGTGCGCGCGCGCCCCTCGCCCATCGGCGAGGGCCTGCAGGTGCTCGTCTACGCGCCCGACCAGCCCGACCTCTTCGCCCGAATCTGCGGCTATTTCGACGGGGCCGGCTTCAGCATCCTCGATGCCAAGGTGCACACCACGCGCAACGGCTACGCGTTGGACACCTTTCAGGTCATCCGCCCCGAGGCCGATGTGCACCACCGCGACCTCGTGCCCCTGGTGGAGCAGAAGCTCAGCGCCGCGCTCAATGCCGGCGGGCCGCTGCCCGAGCCGCGTCGCGGGCGGCTGTCCCGCCGCGTCAAGAGCTTCCCCTACACGCCGCGCATCTCGCTGCGCCCGGACGAGCGCGCCACCGCCTGGCTGCTGACCATCTCCACCAGCGACCGCGCCGGCCTGCTCTACGCCATCGCCCGCGTGCTGGCTCGCCACGGCATCAACCTGCAGCTGGCCAAGATCTCCACGCTGGGCGAGCGCGTGGAAGACACCTTCCTGCTCGACGGCCCGGCCCTGCAGCAGAACAAGGCCCAGCTCCAGATCGAAAGCGAGCTGCTCGACGCGGTGTCGCTGCCGGCATGAGCTACACCATCGGCGTCACCGAGGCCCTGGCCGAACTGGCGCAGTTCGACGCCATCCTCGACGTGCGCTCACCGGGCGAGTTTGCAGAAGACCACCTGCCCGGCGCCGAGAACTGGCCGGTGCTGGACGACGAGGAGCGCCGCATCGTCGGCACCCTCTACAAGCAGGACCCGCTGGAAGCCCGGCGCCTCGGCGCCACGCTGGTGGCGCGCAACGTCGCCCGGCTGCTGGACGAGCGCACCGGCGGCAAGCCCAAGACCTGGCGCCCCCTCGTGTACTGCTGGCGCGGCGGTCAGCGCTCCCTGTCGCTGCACTGGTTCCTGGGCCAGATCGGGTTCCGCTCCCGCCAGCTCGTCGGCGGCTACAAGGCCTACCGCGCCCAGGTCCGCACCGACCTGGACAGCTGGCCCACGCGCTTCGACTACCGCGTGCTCTGCGGCCTGACCGGCTGCGGCAAGACGCGCCTGCTGCATGCCCTGGCCGCCGAAGGCGCGCAGGTGCTCGACCTGGAAGGCCTGGCCGCCCACCGCGGCTCGGTGCTCGGCAGCCTGCCGGACCGCCCGCAGCCCTCGCAGAAGGGCTTCGACTCGGCGCTGTGGGCCGCCCTGAGGCAGCTGGATGCGAGCCGCCCGGTGTTCGTGGAGAGCGAAAGCCGCAAGATCGGCCGCATCGCGCTGCCTGCGTCGCTGCTGGCCGCCCTGCATGCCCAGGGCCGCCCGCTGTGGATCGAGATGCCGGAGCCGGCGCGGGTCGAACTGCTGCTGCAGGACTACGGCCACTTCGCGGCCGACGTGGACGGCTTCTGCGCGATGCTCGACGGCCTCGTCGAACTCCGCGGCCATGCGCGCGTGAGCGCCTGGCAGGCCCAGGCCCGCGCGGGCGACTGGGCCGGCGTGTTCGGCGCGCTGATGCGTGAGCACTACGACCCCGGCTACGGCAGCTCGCTGCGGCGCCATTTCCCGGCGCTCGCCAGCACCGAGCCGGTCGCCCTGCCGGATGGCGGCCCTGACAGCCTGCGTGCCGTGGCTCGCGCCTTGATCGCCGCGGCCTGATCACCGGCACCTGAGCGCCATCGCCTGCGCGCGCCTTGCGCCGGATCAAGGCCGGCGGGGGCGGCCCGCGCGACACTGCGCGCTGCCATGCCCCACCGTTTCAGCGAACAGGCCCTGCGCGAGTCGCAGGCCTTCGGCGTCCGACAGATCCCCGTGCTGCGACCGCTCGGCTGGCTCGCGCGCGGCTGGCGCGACCTGTGGCGGGCGCCGCTGGCCTCGCTGTTGCACGGCGTGGCGATGGCCCTGTTCGGCGCCCTGCTCTTCCTGGTCGCGCGCGAGCGCTTCTGGCTGTTGGCCGGCGCGTTCACCGGGTTCCTGATCGTTTCGCCCATCCTGGCCACGGGTCTGTATGCCATCAGCCGCGAGCTCGACCACGGCGGCCGCCCCGGCTGGCGCACGGTGCGCGACGCTTGGCGCCCGCGTGACGGGCGGCTGGTCGTCTTCGGCGTGCTGCTGGCGTTTGCCGGCACGGGCTGGGTGCTGTGCTCGGCCGCCTTCGTGACCGGCTTCGTGGCCGACCCCATCCACAACCCGCGCGACTTCCTGATCAAGGTCGTGCTGGCCGACGACAGCCACCTCTTCTCGACCTGGCTGATGCTGGGCGCAGTGCTCGCCGCGCCCGTATTCGCGTCCACCGTCGTGGCCATCCCGGCGATCGTCGACCTGCCGCCTGCCAAGCTCGGCGTGCTCGGCGCGGTGTTCACGAGCTGGAAGGTGGTGCTGGAGCACCCGGCACCCCTCGCGCTGTGGGCAGCGCTCATCCTGGCACTCACCTTGATCGGCATGGGCACGGCCCTGCTCGGCCTCGTGATCATCGCCCCGTGGCTGGGCCATGCGAGCTGGCACGCCTACCGCGACCTCGTCATCCGCCGCCCCGACTGAAGGCCAGGACGATGTGGGGCTACACAGAAGCTGAGATCGCGCAGTTCGGCCTGACCTTCGGGGTCACGGCCTTCATGCTGTACATGGTGTTCATCATCCTGCAGCTGGCGCGCGAATCCAAGGCGGGGCGCTTCGGCACCTTCGTGCTCTTGCTGGGGCTGGGCTTCGGCCTGGTGGGCTTTGCAGCCAAGGGGGTCATCAAGTACTTCCTGTCCGGGGCGATCGGGTGAAGCCCGCCGGTGTCGTCAGCCGCACGCTGCGGCACAGTCATTTCGAAGACGCGCAGGCCCTCATCACCGGCACGCTGTTCGCTGCGCTCGGCGTGGCGCTCTTCAAGCAGGCCGGGCTGCTCAGTGGCGGCACGGTGGGCCTGGCCTTCGTGCTGCACTACGCCTTCGGCTGGTCCTTCGGGCTGCTCTTTTTCGCCATCAACCTGCCCTTCTATGCGCTGGCCTGGCGGCGCATGGGGCCGGCCTTCACGCTCAAGAGCCTGCTGGCGGTGGCCCTGCTGGCCGCCCTGGCCGAAGCCCTGCCCGGCTGGCTGCGCATCAGTGAACTGAACCCGGCCTTCGGTGCCCTTGGCGGCGGCCTGCTGGTGGGTGCTGGCCTGCTCATCCTGTTCCGCCACCGTGCATCGCTCGGCGGCCTGAACGTGCTGGTGCTGTGGCTGCAGGAGACCCGTGGCTGGCGCGCCGGCTATGTGCAGGCGGGGCTCGATGCCGCCATCCTGCTGGCGGCCCTGCCCCTGGTGCCGCTGGAGCGCATCGGGCTGTCGCTGCTGGGCATGGCCGCCATCAATGCCGCGCTGGCCATCAACCACCGGCCGGGTCGCTACATCGCCACCTGAGCGTCAGGCGAGCAGGCCGCTGTACCAGCGCAGGCCCAGCAGCTGACGCGCCAGTTGATGCGAGCGCCCCTGCGGGTCGGCCAGATCGTGCATGACGGTGAAATGGTTGCAGCCGGGCAGCTCCTCGCACACCGGCACCGCACGCGGGCCCCAGGCCTCGCGGATCAGGGCGTTCTGGCGCCGGAACTCCTCGCTCTCCTGCGCGCCCACCACGGCATACAGCGCCTGCGGTGATGCCGGCGCCGGGAAGCGCGCCGGGCTCAGGCGGCGCACGGCGGCAGCGTCCAGGCGCAGGTCGCGCTGCAAGCCGGCCACGCGCGGCAGGGGCGCCAGGTCGTACAGACCGGAGATCGACATCGCCCCCCGCACCAGCCGGCGCGGCAGGTCACGCCCGACGCGCTTCCAGTCGCAGCAACTCAACATCGTGGCGAGGTGGCCACCGGCGGAATGGCCGATCAGCACCAGCCGGTTCGGGTCCCCGCCGTGGTCCGCCGCGTGGCGCCAGGCCCAGGCCACGGCCTCGGTGAGCTGGGTCGCGATGCGCTCGATGCTGACCGCCGGGCAGAGGTCGTAGTTGGGCACGATGACCAGTGCGCCTTCGTCGGTGAAGCTGGCCGCCGCGAAGGCGTAGTCCGCCTTGTCCAGCGAGCGCCAGTAGCCGCCGTGGATCAGCACCAGCACCGGCGCGGAGCCGGCCGCAAACACCGGCTCGGGCCGGAACACGTCGAGCGTCTGCTGCGGGTCGGATCCGTATCGGACATCGAGCACCGCCTGCACCTGCCCGCGAACGAGCGCAGACGCCTGCGCCCAACGGGCCAGGATGTCCGCGCTGTCCGCCACGCGGGCGCGGTTGTCGTACTGGGCGTCGTACCAGGCAGCGGGCTTGCGTGTCGTCATGGGCGCCAAAGATAGCAGCGCAATTCCACCGCTATACTTTTGGCTTGCGTTGGGGGGGTAGCTCAGCTGGGAGAGCGCCGCGTTCGCAATGCGGAGGTCTGGAGTTCGATCCTCCTCCTCTCCACCAAGCCTTTTGAAGTCCTTGTTGATCAAGGACTTTTTCTTTTGTGGGCTCGCAATCCGCTCACCGAGCCACGGGCTGCCAGGCGCGCGCTCAGCTGCTGCGTGCCACCACGAGCTGGTTGTCCACCGCACGCACGCCCGTCACGGCCGCAGCCAGGGTCGTGGCGCGCGCCTGGGAGCCGGCATCAGGCGCGGTGCCGGTCAGGGTGACCTTGCCGCCCTCGGCACGAACTTCGATCTGGGTCGCCTTGAGCTTGTCGTCGGCCATGAGGGCGGCGTTGATCTTGGTGACGATGGTGGCATCAGTCACCGCCTCCGAGGCGGCGGTCGTCGCGTCCTTGAGCTTGTTTTCGGCCTGGCCCACGGCCTGGCTCGCTTCGGCCTTCGCCTCGGCGCCGGCTTGCTTGGCCTCGGCAATGGCGCCGTCCAGCTTCTGGCCAGCCGTCTGCTCGTCGGGGTGCTTGCTGCAGGCGGCCAGTGCGGCGGCCGCGGCGAGGGCGCCGATCAGCGGCGCACGGAAAGTGAACAAGGTCTTCATGGTGTGTCCTTTCTTCATCGCGGAGAGGTCGGGGAATCCGATGAACCTGACTGTGGTGCTGCCGGAGCGGGTGCAGCAGTGGCGATGACGCCAACGACGTGTCGGACGGGGCCGCTGCGCTGCTGCTCGCGCAGCGCGTGGCCACGCTTCACGCCTTCGTGGAGCGTGCTGACGAAGGCCATCAGCAGCGCGCAGGCCGCGAGCACGGCCGCCACCCACGCCAGCCAGCGCGGTGGCATGAACAGGTTCAGGCTTTCAGACAGGGCTCTCATCGTCACTCCAGACCGGCGATGGCGCCGGGTGAGGGCACTGTGGCCTGCGGCCTGCGCCGGGCCTGCCGGTCACCGGCGTGGCGCGCCGTAGGACAACACGCCAAGCGCGCGCCTTGTAGGACAAGGCTGATCCCATCACGCCGATCGCGTTGCTAGTCTTTGCCCATTCCCCTCAATTGCATCGGAGTGCAACATGATTCGGATCGGCATCGTGGATGACCACGCCATCGTGCGTTCGGGCCTGCGCCAGTTCCTCAGCGAGAACGTGGACCTGCGCGTGACCGGCGAAGCCGCCAATGGCCGCGAGGCCCTGGACCTGGTCCGCGGCGGTGAGGTGGACGTGCTCCTGATGGACATTTCCATGCCCGGCCAGAGCGGTGTGGATGCGCTGTCGGCGATCAAGACGCGCTTCCCCGAGCTGCCGGTGCTGATCCTCAGTGGCTTTCCCGAGGCGCACTACGCCACCACGCTGCTGCGCCAGGGCGCCAGTGGCTACCTCAACAAGGAGTGCGACCCCGAGGAGATCGCCAACGCGATCCGCACCGTGGCGCGCGGCCGGCGCTACATCAGCCCCACCGTGGCCGAGTTGCTCGCCGACGGTGTGGCCGGCGGCGCCAGCGACCGGCCGCCGCACGAGTCCCTGTCCGAGCGGGAACTGCAGGTTTTCCTGCGCCTGGCCAAGGGGGAGACGGTGGGCGACATGGCCAAGGCCATGTTCCTCAGCGTCAAGACGGTCAGTACCTACCGCACGCGGGTGCTGGAGAAGATCAAGCTGGCGACGAACAGCGACCTGACCTACTACGCGCTCAAGAACGGCCTCATCCAGTGAGCCCGTGGTTTCGATCGCACCAACGACAACGGCCCCTCGCGGGGCCATTCTTGCATCGGGTGTCAGCGCCTGACGGCGCCGAAGCTCAGCGACCGATGTTCAGGACCGAAGCGGTCGTCCAGTCGCGCGACTGGCTGGCGATGCGGCGCTCCAGGTCGGCATGGTCGATGGCGTGGGACAGATAGGCTTCGTCGGTGTCGGCCACGGTGTCGACGGCGAGGACGTTGCGCAGGGAGTGGAAGAGGTTCTGGATCAGGCTCATGGCGTTTCCGGGCTTGTGGCCCGTGTTGGACTGGGGTTAACCCTATTATAGGGTTGACCCTAGTTTTTGCCAGCAAAAAGCCCTTCGCGCCGGGCGGAGGCGTGACAACTGCCACAGGCGCGCGGCCTGCCCCGCGCCCGATGGATGGCGCACGCGGGCCCTCCGCCCCTCGCCTTATGACCCCCCCCGCGCCACCCCCCCCACGCCACGCCGAACGCATAAGGAAATAAGAAAACTGTCGTTCCTTGAATAAGCCACTTTGGGCACCCTCTCGGCTTTCGAAAACTCGAACGCCCGCCCATGCCCACCTTCCTGACCACCCGCCGTGCCCTCCTCGCCCTGGCCGCCGCCAGCACCGCCCTGCCCGCGCTGGCCAGCGATGTCACGCTGCTGAACGTGTCCTACGACGTGGCGCGCGAGCTCTACAAGCAGATCAACCCCGCCTTCATCGCGGCCCAGAAGGCCAAGGGCCAGACCGTGCTCGTGAACCAGAGTCACGGCGGCTCCAGCAAGCAGATCGGCGCCGTCATCGGCGGCCTGGAGGCCGACGTGGTGACGATGAACCAGGCGACCGACGTCGACCAGCTCGCCACCACCGGCCTCACGCCGGCCGACTGGCGCAGCCGCTTCCCGAACGGCGCGGCGCCCTACTCGTCGACCATGACCTTCCTGGTGCGCAAGGGCAACCCCAAGGGCATCAAGGACTGGAGCGACCTGGCCCGCCCCGGCGTGCAGGTCATCATCCCCAACCCCAAGGTCACCGGCAACGGCCGCTACAGCTACCTGGCCCTGTGGGGCAGCGTGATCGCCAACGGCGGCAGCGACGCCCAGGCGCGTGAACTCGTCACCAAGGTCCTGACCAATGTGCCGGTGCTGGACGGCGGCGGCCGCGGCGCCACCACCACCTTCACGCAGCGCGGCATCGGTGACGTGCTCGTCACCTTCGAGGCCGAGGTGGAACTGATCGAGAACGAATTCGGCAAGGGCCAGTTCGAGCAGGTCAACCCGAGCATCTCCATCGAGACCGATGCGCCCGTGGCCATCGTCGACAAGGTGGTGGCCAAGAAGGGCACGGCGGCACTCGCCAAGGCCTACCTGGACTTCCACTGGAGCCCGGAAGGCCAGGAAATCATCGCCCGCAACAACTTCCGCCCGCGCGACCCGGCGGTGTTCAAGAAGCACCAACAGCGCTTCGCCAACATCAAGCTCTTCAGCGTCGACCAGACGCTCGGCGGCTGGGCCAAGGTCAGCAAGACGCACTTCGCCGACGGCGGCACCTTCGACCAGGTCATGGCCTCGATCAAGCGCTGACCCTGACACCGGCCGCCCTGGAGCCACGCCCCAGGCGCTCGGCCGGCGTGATCTCGAAGCCACCGCTCTCAAGACATGACTCTCCTTTCTGCGGCACGTCGCCGTGTCCTGCCCGGCTTCGCGCCGACGCTGGGCTTCACGCTCTTCTACCTGTCACTGATCGTGCTGGTGCCGCTGGCGGCGGTCTTCCTCAAGTCTTCGGGCCACGGCTTCGAAGCCTTCTGGAACGCCGCCACGGCACCACGCGTGATGGCGTCGTACAAGCTCAGCTTCGGTGCCTCGCTGATCGCAGCCTTCATCAACCTGTTCTTCGGGCTGATCCTGGCCTGGTGCATCGTGCGCTATGAGTTCCCGGGCAAGAAGCTGGTCGACGCCCTCATCGACCTGCCCTTCGCCCTGCCCACGGCCGTGGCCGGCATCGCGCTGACCGCGCTGTATGCCCCCAACGGCTGGGTCGGCTCGCTCTTCGTGCCGGGCGGGCTGCTCGCGCCGCTCTTCGGGCCGGACGGCCTCAAGATCGCCTTCACCCCGCTGGGCGTGCTGCTGGCGCTGATCTTCATCGGCCTGCCCTTCATCGTGCGCACGGTGCAGCCGGTTCTGGAGGACATGGAGACCGAACTGGAAGAAGCCGCCGCCAGCCTCGGTGCCCAGCGCTGGACGACCTTCCGCTACGTCGTGCTGCCCACGCTGCTGCCGGCACTGCTCACCGGCTTCGCGCTGGCCTTTGCCCGCGCGGTGGGTGAGTACGGCTCGGTCATCTTCATCGCCGGCAACATCCCGATGGTCAGCGAGATCACGCCGCTGATGATCATCGCCAAGCTGGAGCAGTACGACTATGTCGGCGCGACGGCGATCGCCACGGTGATGCTCATGGTCAGCTTCGTGCTGCTGCTGATCATCAACGGCCTGCAGGCCTGGACGCAGAAGCGGGGGGCCAAGCGATGAGCACCGCCCTGACTGTGGCGCCGCCGCGCGCCCGCGCCAAGTACGAGGACAAC
>Ga0233424_10001958_pt1 | contig 15985 bp, 19 predicted proteins | sample Watercolumn_Towu_FD_181011 | JGI IMG/M metagenome (GOLD analysis project Ga0233424, IMG submission 181011) | Freshwater microbial communities from Lake Towuti, South Sulawesi, Indonesia - Watercolumn_Towuti2014_125_MG | ecosystem: Environmental > Aquatic > Freshwater > Lake | place: Indonesia...
GCCGCGCGCCTCCACCGTGTTGGCCTGGATGCCCTTCACCTCGCTCTTGTGCAGGTAGGCCAGGCCGTCGCCGTTGGCCATGGGCTGGCCGGTTTCCAACTCGAACCATTCCGGGCCGATCTTGGTGACGGTGCCCAGGGGCAGGCCCACGAAGGCGGGGGTATCGAAAGCGCCGATGTCGGCCTTGCGGCCGGTGGCGAAGTAATCCGTGGAACCCCGGTGGAAGGTCTTGTCCGGGTCCGGCTCGAACAAGAGGCGGGTGCGGCCGCTGGAGGCGCGGGTGAGGGGGGGATGGGCGGACTCCCCCTCCCTGCCTCCCCCACTCGTGGGGGAGGTGAACGCCCCCTCCCCGCCGGCGGGGAGGGCGGGGGAGGGGAGCGGTTCTCCGGCGCCCGCCGCGCCTTCCTCCAGAAGCCGGTCCAGCAGGCGCCGGTAGTGGCCGGTGATGTTCTTCACGTAACCCGTGTCCTTGTAGCGGCCCTCGATCTTGAAGCTGCGCACGCCGGCGTCCACCAGGGCGGCCAGGTTGGCGCTCTGGTTGTTGTCCTTCACCGACAGCAGGTGCTTCTCGAAGGCCACCACCCGGCCTGCCTCGTCCTTCAGGGTGTAGGGCAGGCGGCAGGACTGGGAGCAGTCGCCCCGGTTGGCGCTGCGGCCGGTTTGGGCGTGGCTGATGTAGCACTGGCCGGAGAAGGCCACGCACAGGGCGCCGTGGACGAAATACTCGATGACGCAGTCTTCCGGCAGGGCGGCGCGGATGGCGGCGATCTCGGGAATCGACAGTTCCCGCGCCAGCACCACCTGGGAGAAGCCGGCATCGGCCAGGAAGCGGGCCTTCTCCGGCGTGCGGATGTCGCACTGGGTGGAGGCGTGCAGGTCGATGGGCGGCAGGTCCAGTTCCAGCAGGCCCATGTCCTGGACGATGAGGGCGTCGACGCCGGCGTCGTAGAGCGCGTGGATCAGCCTGTGCGCCGGCTCCAGTTCGGCGTCGTGCAGGATGGTGTTGAGGGTGGCGTAGATGCGGGCGTGGTAGCGGTGGGCGAAGTCCACCAGGCGGGCGATGTCCGCCACCGTATTGCCGGCGTTGTGCCGGGCACCGAACTCCGGTCCGCCGATGTACACCGCGTCCGCCCCGTGCAGGACGGCCTCGCGGCCGATGTCGGCGGTCCTGGCCGGAGCGAGGAGTTCCAGCGTCGTCACAGGCATGAATGCCGCTGCCTGGCCGCTCAGCCCTTCAGCGCCACCGTCACGTGCGGCGTGATGGTTTGCAGCAGCTGCACGAACACTTTGGGATTGCCCGCCACCACGTTGCCGGACTGCAGGTAGTTTTCCTCGCCGGCGAAGTCGCTCACCAGCCCGCCCGCTTCCAGGATCAGCAGGCAGCCGGCGGCGATGTCCCAGGGGTTGAGGCCGATCTCGAAGAAGCCGTCGGTGTGGCCGGCGGCGACCCAGGCCAGGTCGAGCGCGGCGGAGCCGGGGCGGCGCAGGCCGGAGGTCTTCTGCACCAGGTCGCGGAACATGGCCGTGTAGGCGTCCAGGTGGGTGAAGTCGCGGTAAGGGAAGCCGGTGCCGATGAGGGCGTCCTGGAGCTTGTCGCGCTTGGAGACGCGGATACGGCGCTCGTTGAGGAAGGCGCCGCGGCCGCGGCTGGCGGTATAGAGGTCGTTGCGTACCGGATCGAAGATCACGGCCTGGGAAAGCTGCCCCCGATGCAGCAGGGCGATGGACACGGCGTATTGCGGGAAGCCGTGCAGGAAGTTGGTGGTGCCGTCCAGGGGGTCGATCACCCACTGGTATTCCGAGTCGCCGGTGACGCCGGACTCCTCGGCTAGAATCGCGTGCTTCGGGTATGCCTCCAGCAGGGTTTCGATGATGGCCTGTTCCGCCGCGTGGTCCACCTCGCTGACGAAATCGTTCTCGCGCTTGGCGCGCACGGTGAGGCGGTCCAGGTCCATGGACGCGCGGTTGATGACGGCGCCGGCGCGCCGGGCGGCCTTGACGGCCGTGTTGAGCATCGGGTGCATGATTTTCCAAAGAGCGTTGAATTCCGGGCGGATTTTACCTTGAACGTCGTTTCCCCACTTTCCAATGTCCGCGTCGTGCTGGTGGAAACCAGCCATCCCGGCAACCTGGGCGCGGTGGCCCGCGCCATGAAGGTGATGGGCCTGTCCGACCTGGCGCTGGTGAAGCCCCGCTGCGAGATCGACGACGAAGCCCGCGCCCGGGCCTCCGGCGCGGTGGACGTGCTGGAAGCCTCGCGCCGCTTCGACTCGCTGGATGAAGCCCTTGCCGATACCGTGCTGGCCGCCGCCTGCACCTCGCGCCGCCGCGACCTTCCCCACCCCGCCTACACCCCTCGTCAGGCGGCGCCGGAGATGCTTGCCCTTGCCCATAACGGTTCGGTGGCGGTGGTGTTCGGCTCGGAAACCTTCGGCCTGTCCAACGAGCAGCTCATGAAATGCCGCTGGCTGATCAACATCCCCTCCAATCCCGACTACGCCTCCCTCAACCTGGGCGCGGCGGCCCAGGTGCTGGCTTACGAGTTGCGCTGCACCGCGGAGGACGCAGTGTTGCCCCTGCCGGAATTCGAGCCGGCCGCGCATGCGGCCCGGGAGAGCCTGCTGGCGGAAATGGAGAAGGCCCTGACGGAGATCGGTTTCCACGACCCCGCCAACCCCAAGCGCCTGATGCCCCGTTTGCGCCGCTTCTTCGCCAAGGCCGGCCTGGAGAAGGAGGAGGTGGCGATCTGGCGGGGCATCGTCGAGGCCATGAAAACGACCGGCCCTAGTCGGAAAAATTGACCGGACCGGTCGGGAATTGCATACTCCGCAGTCCGATTTAACCATTCGAATATTCCAATGTTCGCCAGACTGCGGGAAGACATCCGCATCGTGTTCGACCGGGATCCGGCGGCGCGCACCTTCTTCGAGGTGCTCACCACCTATCCCGGCCTGCACGCCATTCTCTGGCACCGCTTCTCCCATGGCCTGTGGGGCCTGGGGCTCAAGTGGCTGGCGCGGTTTTCCAGCCTGCTCGCGCGCTGGATGACCGGCATCGAGATCCACCCGGGGGCGACGCTCGGCCGCCGGGTGTTCATCGACCACGGCATGGGCGTGGTGGTGGGCGAGACCGCCGAGATCGGCGACGACTGCACCCTCTATCACGGCGTCACCCTGGGCGGCACTTCCTGGCAGAAGGGCAAGCGCCACCCCACGCTGGAGGCGGGCGTCATCGTCGGCGCCGGCGCCAAGATCCTGGGGCCCATCACCGTGGGCGCCGGGGCAAAGGTGGGTTCCAACGCGGTGGTGGTGAAGGACGTGCCGGCCGGCGCCACGGCCATCGGCATCCCGGCCCGCATCCTCGACGCCGAGCAGGACCGGGCGAGGGAGGAGGCCGCCAAGAAGCTGGGCTTCTCCGCCTACGGCGTCGGCGCCGACATGAACGACCCCATGGTGAAGGCCATCCACGGCCTCATCGACCATTCCGCCGGCACCGACCAGCGCATCGAGTGGATCGTCGCCGAGTTGAAGCGCCTGGGCGGACACACGGAAGCCGTCAGGCCGGACGATCATTTCGATGCCGCCACCTTGAACAAACTCGTGGATTGACGGTCATGAGCAACGTAAAGTTGACCAAAATTATCGGGATTAGTAGAGTGTCGGCAACCCCATTTCAAAAGCGAGGCACATCATGCGGCTGACCACCAAAGGACGTTTTGCGGTAACGGCGATGATCGACCTGGGCATGCGCCACCAGCGCGGTCCCGTCACCCTGGCGGGCATCAGCGACCGCCAGCGGATTTCCCTGTCCTACCTGGAGCAACTGTTCGGCCGTCTGCGCCGGCAGGGCATCGTCGACAGCGTGCGCGGCCCCGGCGGCGGCTACAACCTGGCCCGCCCGATGAACGAGATCTCCGTGGCGGACATCATCCGCGCCGTGGACGAGCCCATCGACGCCACCCAATGCGGCGGCCTGGGCAACTGTCATGACGACCGGGAATGCATGACCCACGACCTGTGGATGAGCCTGAACGCGCGCATCTACGACTACCTGGATTCCGTGCATCTGGCCGAACTGGTGCAGCAGCAGCTGGACAAGCCGGCGGACTGCGCCAACAACAAGCAGGAGACCCGCCGCGTGGTGGGTTCGGCGGAACTGAAGGCCGCGCTTTGACACGGCGCTGCCGGCTGATGGAGCTTTAACGATGGTCAAGACCCCGATCTACCTGGACTACTCGGCCACCACGCCGGTGGACCCGCGCGTGGCGGCGAAGATGATTCCCTATCTGACCGAGATGTTCGGCAACCCGGCTTCCCGTTCCCACGTCTTCGGCTGGGACGCGGACAAGGCAGTGGAAGAGGCGCGCGGCCACGTGGCCGCCCTGGTCAACGCCGACCCCAAGGAGATCGTCTGGACCTCCGGCGCCACCGAGTCCAACAACCTGGCCATCAAGGGCGCCGCCCGCTTTTACCAGGGCAAGGGCAAGCACCTCATCACCGTGAAGACCGAACACAAGGCGGTGCTGGACACCTGCAGGGAACTGGAGCGGGAAGGCTTCGAGGTCACCTACCTGGGCGTGCAGGCCAACGGCCTCATCGACATGGAGGCGCTGAAGGCGGCGATCCGGCCGGACACCATCCTGGTCTCGGTGATGTTCGTGAACAACGAGATCGGCGTCATCCAGGACATCCCCGCCATCGGCGAGCTGTGTCGTTCCAAGGGCATCCTGTTCCACGTGGACGCGGCCCAGGCCACCGGCAAGGTGGAGATCGACCTGGCCAGGCTGAAGGTGGACCTGATGTCCTTCTCGGCCCACAAGACCTATGGCCCCAAGGGCATCGGCGCCCTCTATGTGCGACGCAAGCCCCGGGTGCGCCTGGAAGCGCAGATGCACGGCGGCGGCCACGAGCGCGGCATGCGCTCCGGCACCCTGGCCACCCACCAGATCGTCGGCATGGGTGAAGCCTTCCGTATCGCCAGGCTGGAAATGGGCGCCGAGACCGAACGCATCCGCGCCCTGCGCGACAAGCTGTGGAAGGGCCTGCAGGACATCGAGGAAGTGCACCTGAACGGCGACTTCGAGCGCCGCATTGCCGGCAACCTCAACGTCAGCTTCAACTTCGTCGAGGGCGAGAGCCTGATCATGGCCATCAAGGACCTGGCGGTGTCCTCCGGCTCCGCCTGCACCTCCGCCAGCCTGGAGCCGTCCTACGTGCTCAAGGCCCTGGGCCGCAACGACGAGCTGGCCCACAGTTCCATCCGCTTCACCATCGGCCGCTTCACCACCGAGGACGAGATCGACTACGCCATCAGGCTGCTGCACGAGAAGATCGGCAAGCTGCGCGACATGTCGCCGCTGTGGGAGATGTACAAGGACGGCATCGACCTGAATACGGTGCAGTGGGCGGCCCATTGAATCAGGAAGTAGGGAGTGGGGGTAGGTAAGGTGTTTCCGACTCCCCACTCTCCAAGCGACGCAAGGAGCAATAAATGTCATACAGCACGAAAGTCCTGGACCACTACGAGAACCCGCGCAACGTGGGCGCTTTCAACAAGGACGATGCCGGTGTCGGCACCGGCATGGTGGGCGCGCCCGCCTGCGGCGACGTGATGAAGCTGCAGATCAAGGTGAACGAGCAGGGGGTCATCGAGGACGCCAGGTTCAAGACCTATGGCTGCGGCTCCGCCATCGCCTCCTCTTCCCTGGTGACCGAGTGGGTCAAAGGCAAGACCCTGGACGAGGCCATGGCCCTCAAGAACACCCAGATCGCCGAGGAGCTGGCCCTGCCGCCGGTGAAGATCCATTGCTCCATCCTGGCGGAAGACGCCATCAAGGCCGCTGTTGCCGACTACAAGCAGAAGCATGGCAACGTCGGCGGCAGTGCCGAATACACCGCCTGCAACCCGCCCAAGGAGCATTGAGATGGGTGCCGATACCTGCACCGTCCCGCAAGGCATGCCGACCGAACTGGGCGTCGGTCCGGTCGACGTCGCCGACGCCAGCGTGACGCTGTCTGAGCGCGCCGCCAACCACATCCGCAATTTCCTCGCCAAGCGCGGCAAGGGCCTGGGCATCAAGCTGGGCGTGCGCACCTCCGGCTGCTCGGGCATGGCCTACAAGCTGGAGTTCGCCGACGTGGAAGACCCGGAGGACGTGAAGTTCGAGTGCCACGGCGTCACCGTCTACGTGGATCCCAAGAGCCTGTCCTACCTGGCCGGCACCGAACTGGACTACGTGCGCGAAGGCCTCAACGAAGGCTTCAAGTTCCACAACCCCAACGTCAAGTCGGCTTGCGGCTGCGGCGAATCGTTCAACGTCTGAACCAAGTTGGCGGTAGTCAGTAGGCAGTTGTCAGTTCGACCCTCTGATTGCATGTGCTGACGACTGACAACCGATGACTGCCGACTTCACGAAAAACCACTTCGATCTGTTCGGCCTCCCCGCGGTTTTCGCCCTAGATGCGGAACGGCTGGACAAGGCCTACCGGGACATCCAGGCGGAAATCCATCCGGACAAGTTCGCCCACGCGGGAGAGTCGGAGCAGCGCCTCGCCATGCAGTGGACCACCAAGGTCAACGAGGCCTACCAGACGCTGAAGAAACCCTTCGAGCGGGCGAATTACCTGCTTCGCCTGCGCGGCATCGACGCCATGGCGGCGGGCAATACGGCCATGCCCATGGATTTCCTCGTGCGCCAGATGGAATGGCGCGAGCAGCTGGCAGAGGCCGTCGCCACCCATGACCTGGATGGCCTGGACAGGCTGGAGCGGTTGCTGCGGGATGAGGCGGGAAAGCATCGTGACCGGCTTGCCGATGAGCTCGATGCCCGGCGCGACGATGCCGCTGCTGCCGAAACCCTGCGTAAACTCCGCTTTATCGAGAAACTGCTGGCCGACGTCGCCGCCGCTTACGACGGCCTGGCCTGAGGTTCTTACCACCCCCGGCGCCTCTTACCGATTCCAGCCCCATGGCTCTTCTCCAGATTTCCGAACCCGGCCTGTCCACCGCGCCGCACCAGCACCGCCTGGCGGTGGGCATCGACCTGGGCACCACCAACTCCCTGGTGGCCTCGGTGCGCAACGGGGTTGCCGTGGTGCTCAACGATGCCCGCGGCCACGGCCTGCTGCCTTCCGTGGTGCGTTACCACGCGGACGGCGCCACCACGGTGGGGATGCCTGCCCAGGCCCAGGCCGCCGACGACCCGCACAACACCCTCATCTCGGTGAAACGCTTCATGGGCCGCGGCATCAAGGACATCCCGGATGCCGCCACCATGCCTTACCAGTTCGTCGACGCGCCGGGCATGGTGCAGATCAAGACCACCGCCGGCGTGAAAAGCCCGGTGGAGGTGTCCGCCGAAATCCTCAAGGTGCTCAAGGCCCGTGCCGAGGCGGCCCTGGGCGGCGAGCTGGTGGGCGCGGTCATCACCGTGCCCGCCTACTTCGACGATGCCCAGCGCCAGGCCACCAAGGACGCCGCCAGGGTGGCCGGACTCAACGTCCTGCGCCTCTTGAACGAGCCCACCGCCGCCGCCATCGCCTACGGCCTGGACAACGCCGCCGAGGGCATCTACGCCGTCTACGACCTGGGCGGCGGCACCTTCGACATCTCCATCCTCAAGCTCACCAAGGGCGTGTTCGAGGTGCTGGCCACCAACGGCGACTCCGCCCTGGGCGGCGACGATTTCGACCGCCGCGTCTACTGCTGGATTCTGGAGCAGGCCAAGATCCACACCCTCAACGACCACGACAAGACCCTGTTGATGGCCCGTGCTCGGGAGGCCAAGGAGACCCTGTCCGAGCACGCCACGGCCCAGGTGACCGTGGTGCTGTCCACCGGAGAGGTGGTCAACCTGACCCTGACCGAGGAAGCTTTCAACGAGATGACCGCCAGCCTGGTCAACAAGACCCTGCTGCCCTGTCGCAAAGCCCTGCGCGACGCCGGACTGGGCGCCGACGAGGTCAAGGGCGTGGTGATGGTGGGCGGCTCCACCCGCATCCCGCGCATCCAGGCGGCGGTGGGCGAGTTCTTCGGCCAGACGCCGCTGACCAACCTGGATCCCGACAAGGTGGTGGCCCTGGGCGCGGCCATCCAGGCCAACGTGCTGGCCGGCAACAAGAGCGGCGACGACTGGCTGCTGCTGGACGTGGTACCCCTGTCCCTGGGCCTGGAGACCATGGGCGGGCTGACCGAGAAGATCATCCCGCGCAATGCCACCATCCCCACGGCCCGGGCCCAGGAATTCACCACCTACAAGGACGGCCAGACCGCCATGAGCATTCACGTCGTGCAGGGCGAGCGGGAACTGGTGTCCGACTGCCGCAGCCTGGCCCGCTTCGAGCTGCGCGGCATCCCGCCCATGGTGGCGGGGGCGGCGCGCATCCGCGTCACCTTCCAGGTCGACGCCGACGGTCTGCTCTCGGTCACCGCCCGGGAAACGGGTACCGGCGTCGAGTCCCGCATCGCGGTGAAGCCCTCCTACGGGCTGACAGATGAGGAAGTGGCGACCATGCTGCGCGATTCCTACGCCCACGCCCAGGATGACATGGCCGCGCGCAACCTGGCCGAGGCCAAGGTGGACGGCCAGCGTCTGGTGGAGGCGACCGAGGCCGCCCTGGCCGAGAACGGCGATGAACTGTTGTCCGCCGAAGAGCGGGCTGCGGTCGATCACCTGATCGCCGCCCTGCGCGCCGCCCTGGCCGGCGCCGACCTGGCCGCCGTCAAGCGCGCCACCGAAGCCCTGAACCACGGCACCGTGGAATTCGCCGCCCGGCGTATGGACCTCTCCGTCAAGAAGGCCCTGACCGGACACCGCCTGGATGAACTGGAGATCTGAACGCCATGCCCCGATTGATCGTCCTGCCCCATGTGGAACTCTGTCCGGACGGCGCCGTCATCGAGGCGCAGAAAGGCGTGTCCATCTGCGACACCCTGCTGGAGAACGGCATCGAGATCGAGCACGCCTGCGAGAAATCCTGCGCCTGCACCACCTGCCACGTGGTGGTGCGGGAAGGCTTCGACAGCCTGTCGGAAGCCACCGAGATGGAGGACGACCTGCTCGACAAGGCCTGGGGCCTGGAACCCACCTCGCGCCTGTCCTGCCAGGCCCTCATGGGCAAGGAGGACGTGGTGGTGGAAATCCCGAAGTACACCATCAACATGGTGAAGGAAGGGCATTGAACAAAGTAGGCAGTGGTCAGTCGGCAGTTGGCAGTAAATTCATGTCTGATCGCCGTTGCTGACGATTGATAACTGACAACTGGAGACTGGTATGAAATGGATCGACACCCTGGATATCGCCATCGCCCTGGCCGAGCACCACCCTGACGTGGATCCGCGCTACGTGCGTTTCACCGACCTGCACCGCTGGGTGATGGAGCTGCCCGACTTCTCCGACGACGCCAACCGTTCCGGCGAGAAGATCCTGGAAGCCATCCAGCAGGCCTGGATCGAGGAAGTGGATTGATGCGCTTTCGGATCGCCGCCGCGCTGGCGCTGCTGGTCTGGGCTGCCGTCGCCAAGGCGGCCCCGCCGGCGGAGCGGTTCGCCTTCAAGGGCGTCGAACTGGGCTCTCCCATCGCCAACGTCGCCAGCAATCCCCGATACGAATGCCGCACCGCCAGCGCGCCGGCGGCGGACACCATCTGCGGCCTGCGCCCCAGGGAAAAGGAAAGCATCGCCGGGGCACCGGTCCGCTCGCTGTTTTTCTTCTATTACGACGGCAAGCTCACCAGCCTCACCATCCACCTGGAGGAAAAACACTTCGCCCAGGTGGTGGACGCTCTGCGCGGCAAGTACGGCGATACGCCGGCCAAGACGGAAGCCATCCGCAACCTGAAAGGCGTGGCCTTCGAGAACCGGACCTACACCTGGAAAACCCCCGCCGAAACCCTGCTGGCGCAGCGCTATGCCGGCCGCGTCGACCAGTCCCTCATACGTTATGCCGCCGACGAGGCCATCCGGCGCATCGAGGAACGCCGCGCCGCCGTGGCCAAGGATCCCCGCCGGGATCTTTAACTTCCCACGCCGACCCTCATGCCCTTCGGGCTGTTTCCGCAAGGCGCTATTCGCGTTGGTGGTGGATATCGCACGAATGACCCGTCTGGTTGTCTTCCCCCTTTCGTAAAGGGGGACTGAGGGGGATTTAACCCGGACTCGGTTCGCGCCAGCCTTCAGAAATCCCCCCTGCCCCCCTTTATGAAAGGGGGGAGCCACGGTACCAAGCGGTTATCGCCGATTCACAGTTAACGCGAATAGAGCCTTCCGCAAACGGGGGGAAGTTCCTCCGTCGCATGCGGGGGAGGCCGGGAGGGGGGCGACGATCGGCATTCCCAGACACGGCTGCCAATCATGGCTGCGGAGCCGAGTCCTCCTCCAGCCCGAGGTCGGGGATGTGGTTGAAGGAAATCCGCATGGGCGCCTCGTGCATGGCGCGGAAGGCGCCGCCGAAGTAGACGGCATCGTTGCCGAAACGCCGGTGCAGCCGGTCCAGCACCGCGTCCAGGCCGGGCAGGGCCTTGGCGTGCGGGGCGTCGACTTCCGGGAAGAGGGGGAGAGAGGCCTGTTCGGAGCGGGTCAGCCCCTTGAGCACCACCCCCACCTTGACCGGTTCCCGCCCCCGGGGCCGCTCCGCCCACAGCGTATCCAGGATGCGCAGCAGGCCCAGGGTGTCGGCCATGGCGTTGAAGCGGGCTTCCGCCATCCAGGGTTCCCGCTGCCGCCAGTCCACCCACACCTCGAAGCGCTGCGCCAGGAAACCCTCGGCGCGCATGCGCCTGGCCGCCTTCTGGGTGAGCTTGGACAGCACCGCGTAGGCGCCCTGGTCGTAGCGCAGGGTGGGCGGCAGCACGTGGGAATGGCCGATGCTGCCGCGCCGCGTGGGCACCGCCGGCACGTCGACGCCGCGCAGGCGGTCGTACAGGCGCTCGCCTTCGACGCCGCCCCAGATGCGGCGCAGGGTGGCCCTGTCGGCCTGGCCCAGGGCTTCCACGGTGCGGATGCCGTAGCGTTCCAGGCGGGCCAGCATGGCGCGGCCGATCCCATGGACGTCGCCGAGCTTGAGCCGGTACAGGGCCTGGGGCAGCTCGTTGGCGTGCACCACGGTGAGCCCGTCCGGCTTCTGCATGTTCGAGGCCATTTTGGCGATGAAGCGGTTGGGGCCGATGCCCACCGAGCTGGTCAGGCACTCGCCGACCCGCTCGCGGATGCGCGCCTTGGCCTCGCGCGCCAGCCGCACCGCCACCTCCTCCCGCTGCCAGCTGCCGGTCAGTTCGCACACCACCTCGTCGATGGACAGCACCTCGGTGATGGCGATGACGCTGTTCACCACGTCCATCAGGCGGTGGTGCATGTCCACGTACACCGCCGGCCGCGCCTGCACCAGCACCACCCGCGGACACAGCCGGCGCGCCTCCGCCACCGTGGTGCCGGTCTTGATGCCCAGGCGCTTGGCCTCGTAGCTGGCGGCGATGCAGCAGGTGGTTTCCGCCAGCACCGGCAGGATGCCCACCGGCCGCCCGCGCAATTCCGGCCGCAGTTGCTGTTCAACCGAGGCGAAGTAGGAATTGAAATCGAGCAGCAGGGCGCGCAGGGTCATGTTGGCGGCGTGGAGCGGGTCTTTCAGCCTAGCCGCGCCGGGGGAGGGCGGCAAGACGCTCGCCGGCCGCGCATGAAAAAAGCCCGCCGAAGCGGGCTTCCGGGCCGGGTGGATTCCCGGTTACTTCGGACAGGCGTCTTCGCCGGGCACCTTGCCGGGGATGAGCAGGAACTGCTCGAAGGGCCCCATGACCTTCATGGCCTCGCCCTTGGGGCCGTCGAACTTGAGGCGGCCGAACATCATGGCGCGCATGGGGCCGTATTCGCCGGCGCCCATTTCGCGCCAGCGCTTGGTCTCGGCGTGCATCAGGTAGTCCATGTCGTAGTTCAGGGTGGCGTGCTTGATGGCGCCGCCGTGGGTGCACATCGTCTTGCCGCCGGTGGTGGAGATGGTCATTTCCACTTTGGTGGCCTCGCCGCAGTCGGTGCGGTACATGTGCACGATCTTGTGGCCGCGGCCGCCGTCGTTCTTGGCCCAGCGCTCGGCCAGTTCGGTGGTGAGGGCGGGATTGGTGTTCCAGTAGGCGCAGGCCTGGGCCGCCCAGTCGGCGGACATCAGGGGGGCCGCCTGGGTGGACAGGGACAGCAGGCCGGTGGCGGCCAGGGCAATGGTGCTGATACGCATAGTTTTCTCCTCCAAGCGTTGCGTAAGCGGGCAAAAGCCGCGCAAGGTTAGCCCCCATGGGGGGGGCTGTCAAAAAAACCCTTTGATCTGTCAGTAAGTTCTATTAATGGGGCAGGTGTTGTTTCAGGGCGCCGTAAAGCCAGGTGCCGTGCAGGGCGCCGGCCAGCACCACCAGGGCGCCCAGGGAGCCGGTGCCGGCCAGGGCGAACATGGGGCCGGGGCAGAGCCCGATGAGGCCCCAGCCGAAGCCGAACACCAGGCCGCCGATGACATAGCTGACGCTGCCGGGGGCTTTTTCCGGGATGTCGATGGCCTGGCCGTCCAGCGCTTTCTTCCGGCCGAGCCGTTTGACCATCTGGATGCTGACGAACCCGGTGGCGATGGCCGAGAACAGGATGCCGAACATGTGGAAGCTCTGGAAGTGGAACATCTCCTGGATGCGGTACCAGGAGGCGGCTTCCGACTTCACCAGGACGAAGCCGAACAGGATGCCGACGAAAAGGTAGGGAACGTAGCGGACCATGGCCGTCTCATCCGATCAGCATGTGGGGCACCAGGAACCAGGAGGCGATGAGGCCGCCGCCGAAGATGCCGAGCACCGCGTACAGGGAGGGCAGTTGCAGCGTGGACAGGCCGGTGATGGCGTGGCCGGAGGTGCAGCCGCCGGCGTAGCGGGTGCCGAAACCCACCAGCACGCCGCAGGCGAATAGGAAGGTGAAATTGCGCACGCTGGTATGGAACAGTTCGTCCGGCACCAGGCTGCCGCCGGGCAGCAGAAAGCCCCAGGACAGCAGCATGTCCTTGGCCGCCTGGCTGAGTTGGACCGGGTTGGGGTCGGCGAACACCACGCCCGCCAGGTAGCCGCCGATGCCGGTGCCGATGACGAACACCAGGCTCCAGACGTGCTCCTTCCAGTTGTAGCGGAAGAAGTCCACCTCGACCGTGGGCGGCTGGGTGATGGCGCACAGGTGGCGCAGGTTGTTGGAGATGCCGAAGGAGCGGTTGCCGATGAACAGCATCAGCGGCACCATGAGGCCGATGAGCGGGCCGGCCACGTACCAGGGCCAGGGATGGGCGAGCCAATCCATAGTCTTCTCCGTGTCTTAGTCGGTCGCGATTATATAAGCAATCGCTAATAAACCAAGCGGACTAGTCGGAATTGCCCATTCAAGGCAGAGGCTTGCCGCCGCTGCCCATGACCAGGTCGATGCGGCGCTGGATGCTGGCGGCAGCGGCCTTGTCCCCCGCAGCCTGTGCGCGCTTCAGGCCCACTTCCAGCCAGGCCAGCAGGGGCCGGCGCCAGCCCCGCTCGGAGGCGGTGTCCACCGCCTGGGCCAGGGTGGCCGGCTCGGCCCGGCCGGCCTTGAACAGCAGGGCGGCGGCGATGAGTCGGGGCAGGGGTTCCTTGACCTCCGCCACGGCCTTGTTGGCGGCGGCGTCTTCCTTGGCGCCTGCCAGGCCGGCGTAATGGGCGGGCAGGAGCTTGGCGTCCAGGCCGGTCCAGTCGCCGGTGAGGAAGCGGGCATAGGCCAGGTCGGCGGCGCCCGCGTCGCCCGCCAGCTTGTCGAAGGCGGCGCAGGGGGTGAAATCCAGGCTGGCCACCCGGGCGGCGCAGAAGGCCAGCTCGGCCCGGGCCAGCAGGTCGACGCGGCCGGACTGGGCGATTTCCTTGCGGGCCTTGGCCAGAGCCAGCTCGGCGGCCTTGGCGTCGCCTTCCAGCCAGCGCTGCTGGCCGTGTTCCAGCAGGCTCACCGCGTTCAGCTTCCAGTCCGCCGGCGGCGGGCCGCCGCCGCAGGCGGCGAGGAGGGTGGCGAGGCAGAGGAGGGCGAGGCGGCGTTTCATGGCGTCCGGATCTCCACGTCGCGGGCGAAGGGCCACTTCCTGTTGATCTCGTTGATGAGGTGGTTGACCTTGCGCACCGACTCGTCGATTTCCACCCGCAGCTGGGCCATGTCGGTGGTGGCGGCGCTGACGTTGGCGGTGACCCGGGTGACGTCGGCGCTGGCGGTCTGGGCGTTGGCCAGGATCGCGTCCGCCTTCTTCAGGCTTTCCTTCACGTCGCCCAGGAGGGCGTTGACCTTGGCCACCGACTGCCGGGTCTGGTCCATGACGCCCTCCGGGCCGAATACCTGGCTGTCGGCCTTGGCCAGGACGCCGTCCACCTTGAGGGAGACGCCGTTGAGGTTGGCCAGCAGCGTGTTCGCCTTTTCCAGGGCGGCCACCACCTGCTTCGCCTTGTCCGGTCCGCCCAGCACGCCCGCCATGACACCGTATTCCCCGGCCATGCGGCCGGTGACGGTGGCGACGCTGCCCAGGGTCTTGTTGATGGGGGCGTCAGTGGCGGTCATGGCGGCGACGTTGCTCAGGATCGACTTCACCTTCTCGATGAGGACCGGGATCTCCTTGGTCGCGTCGCCGGTGAGCAGTGCGCGTTTCGCCCCGTCCTCCAGGGGTTTGTCGGCCAGGTCGGCGGTGAAGGCCTTGATCTTGGCGCCGCCCACCAGGGATTTTTCCAGGGTGAAGACGCTGTTCTGGCGCAGCCACTTGGCATCCTTGCGGGGCACGGCGATCTCGATGCGCACCTTGCCGTCCTCGGTCAGGTCCATCTTCTTGACTTCGCCGATGGGGAAGCCGGAAAAGGTCATGGGCATGCCCACCGTCACGCCTTCCGCCTCCGGCGCGGTGAGGATGAGGTTCTGGGTGATCTGGAAGGCGCCCCGGGCATAGAGGCTGTAGAGCACGAAGGCGCCCGCCAGCAGCACGGTGAAGGCCAGCAGGAGGCCGATCTTCAGCTCCAGGTTCTTGACCAGGGGCGGCACGATGGGGCGTTTCACCGGTTCGGGTACAGGGGGGCGTTCCATGTGTAGTCCAGAATCCAGCAGTCGTTGAGGGTGTCGGCCAGGCTTGCCAGCAAGGCTTCGAGATAGGGTGGGTAATGCAGGTCGGGCAACAGCATACCCGGACGCTCCACCAGGATGACAGGGGGGTGGCCGATGGCCGCCCGCAGCAGCTTGGTGACGAAGCGTTCCTCATGGGAGAGGTCCGGGTCGCGCCTGAAGGCCACGCCGCTCTGCCCGACGCGCAGCAGCAGGGACCAGGCCAGGTCGGCGGCGGCATCGTAGTCCAGGTTGGCCTGGTACTGGGGAATGAGGGCGATGTTGTCGAGCACCGAGAGATTGGCGCGCAGCGGCAGGTCCGGCGACACCAGGATGCTTTCCGGGTGTTGGACGATGAAGGCGCGGCGTTCGGCGTCGTCGGCCATCCATTTCAGGGCGAGGCTCATATGTACTTGAAGGCCAGGGAGGCCACCTCGATCAGCATCAGGGCGAAGAACAGGCGCACCATGCCACGCAGCACGGAGATGGGCGCCATGAACAGCTTGCGCGGCGTGGCCATGCCCTCGGCCACGGGGATCACCGTCACCGCCAGGCCGAAGGCCAGGCTCTTGAGCAGGATGCCCACCAGCACGGGGGTGTCGAACACCTTGCCCATGACCCGGGTGAAGTCGGGGAAGCTCCACCATTGCAGGCCGTACACCGCCAGGTAGGCGAGTACCAGGGCCAGCACCGAGGTGAGGGCGGTCAGCGCCAGCACCGAGATCATGCCGCCGATGACCCGGGGCATGAGTTCCAGGCGCAGGGTATCCACGCCCGCATCCTCAAGGGCCTCGATCTCGCCCTGGATCTTCATCAGCGCCACCTCGGTGTTGATGGCGGATCCAGAGCGCAGGGCCACGAACAGGGCGGTGATCAGCGGCAGCAGTTC
>Ga0233424_10001960_pt1 | contig 15982 bp, 15 predicted proteins | sample Watercolumn_Towu_FD_181011 | JGI IMG/M metagenome (GOLD analysis project Ga0233424, IMG submission 181011) | Freshwater microbial communities from Lake Towuti, South Sulawesi, Indonesia - Watercolumn_Towuti2014_125_MG | ecosystem: Environmental > Aquatic > Freshwater > Lake | place: Indonesia...
GCGGACAGCAGGGTTAGCTTGCCCTCCACCTCAGCCCGGTCCATCTCCTGGAAATGTCCCTCGACGGAACGCTCCACCACCCAGCCCAGGCCCAGCAGCACCACCACGGCGCCGGCGGCGAACAAAAGGCTGACACGGGCGGTCAGGGAGAGGGTTTTCATCGCGCCTCCAGCACATAGCCCATGCCGCGCACGGTATGGATCAGCTTGTCCGCGAACTCGTCGTCAACCTTGGCGCGCAGCCTTCGTACCGCCACGTCGATGACGTTGGTGTCGCTGTCGAAATTCATGTCCCAGACCAGGGAGGCGATCAGCGACCGGGGCAAGACCTCGCCCTGGCGGCGCAATAGCAGCTCCAGCAGGGCGAATTCCTTGGCGGTCAGATCGATACGCCGACCACCGCGCTGCACGCGCCGGCGCAACAGGTCCATCTCCAGGTCGGCCAGCGTCAGCACACCGGCCTCCGGAGTGGCGCGCCCCCGACGCAGCAGGGTACGCACCCGCGCCAGCAGTTCGGCGAAGGCGAAGGGCTTGACCAGGTAGTCATCGGCTCCCAGCTCCAGGCCGCGCACCCGGTCGTCCACCTGGTCGCGGGCGGTAAGGAACAGCACCGGCATGTCCTTCCCGGCCTGGCGCAGCCCCTGCAGCACCCGCCAGCCGTCCAGGCCTGGCAGCATCACGTCCAGGATGACCAGATCGTAGCCGCCGCTGGAACCCAGATGCAGGCCGTCCCAGCCGTCCCGCGCCAAGTCCGCCAGCAGGCCGGCCTCGGTGAGGCCCTGCTTCAGGTAATCGCCCGTCTTGGGCTCGTCCTCGACGATCAGTATCTTCATCGTTGCGTCCAAGCGTCCCCGGGGGAAATGCCACGCACCCATTGTGCCCGTCCCCGGACCGACATCGCCAGACGCGCGTGGATTACGGATTTGTAATGCGGACGTCAGGCAGCCGTCGGCCATCCACTGGCAGGATCGCGGCAACTTCCCGCGCAAACCCCATTGATGAAGCTCGTCCTCCTCGTCCTCCTCGCCGTTCTCCCCGCCCACGCCGGCCCGATGGCCGACGCCCTGGAGCGGGCCTGGGCGCGCCACCCCCTGGCCGGCGCCGATCCGGCGCGACAGGAGGAAGCCCGCGCCCGATCCGACCTCGCCGCCGCCGCCACGCCGGGACCGGCCGCCGTGTCCCTGGCCCATCTGAACGACCGGCTGGGCAGCAACCGTGGCCGGCAGGAATGGGAAGTCGAAGTGGCCGTCCCGCTCTGGCTGCCGGGACAGAAGGCGGCGCGCGGCGTGGAGGCGGACGCCGGTCTCGCCGAGGTGTCCGCCCGTCGCCAGGCCCTGCGCCTGCAACTGGCCGGGGAGCTGCGCGAATCCTGGTGGGCGCTGGCCGCCGCCCGCGAAACCCACGATCTGGCGCGACACCGCCTCACCGGCGCCCGCGACCTGGAAACCGATGTGCTGCGGCGCTACCGGGCCGGCGATCTGGCGCGGGTCGACGCCAACCTGGCCCGCAACGAAAGGCTGGCGGCGGAAGCGGAAGCGCTGGAGGCGGAAGCGGCCCAGGCTCGGGCCGAGCAGGCCTGGCGGGCACTCACCGGCGCCCCCGCACCGGCTTCTCTGCCTGCCGAACAGCCTCCTCCCGCCGCCGGCGACGCCGCTCACGGCCACCCCAGGCTGGATGCCCTGGCCGCTGCGGTACGGCTGGCCCAGGCGCGGCTGAAAACCGTCATGGCGACCCGGCGTGACGCCCCGGAATTGGCCATGCGCGTGGTGCGCGAGCGTTCCGACACCAACGACCCCTACGGCAACAGCCTGGGCGTCAGGCTGAACATCCCGTTCAGCGGCGAGGCGCGTGTTCGCCACGACAGCGCCGCGGCCCGTGCCGAGGCCGCCCAGGCCGACGCGGAACTCGTCCTGGCCCGCCAGGGTGTGGAACTGGAAACCACGCGCGCGCGCCGGGAAATCGACGCAGCCGAGCGCCAGTTGGCCCTGGCTGAGGAACGGCGGGCGCTGATCGTCGACAACCTGAATCTGGCGGAAAAGTCCTTCACCCTGGGAGAGAGCGATCTGGCCAGCCTGTTGCGGGCGCGCGCCACGGCCCGGGAAACGGAGGCCGCGCAAGCACGCGCGCGTATCGCACGCGACACTGCCCTCTCCCGCCTGCGGCAAGCCCTGGGAGTCCCGCCATGAAGCCCAGGCATGCATTGCTCATACTGGCACTGGCCACCCCGCCAGGCTGGGCCCACGAGGGCCACGACCATGCCGCCGCCGAGGTCCGCGTCGAGGCCGCGCCCCGGGCAAGCGCGGAAAGCGAGGCCTTCGAGCTGGTGGCGGTGCTGGAGGCGGAGGGCCACCTCATCCTCTATCTGGACCGGCACGCCAGCGGCGAAGCCGTCGCCGAAGCCCGCATCGAGGTGGAAAGCGGCGGCGCCAAAACGACGGCCCGGGCGCTGGAACCCGGGGTGTACGCCGCTTCCCTCGACACCCTGCACCAACCCGGCAAGCATCCCCTGACCCTGACCGTGCAAGCCGGGGACAGCATCGATCTGCTGGCGGCCAATCTGGACGTGCCGCGACCGCTGGCCGTCAAAGAGGCTTCGGCAGAGGCCGGCATGTCCCGCTGGCTGGCCTGGGGCGCCGGCGGCCTGCTGCTGGGGCTGGCGCTCCTGCGCCTGCGCGGCCGGGGCAAGAAACCGGCGGACGCGAAATCATGAAACCGACCCGACTCCTTATCCTGGTCGCCGCCGCATCCCTGGCGCTGGCGCCGATGCCCGCCCCGGCCCACGGCGGCGAGGACCACAGCCATGCGCCCGAAGCGGCCAAAATCCCGGCCGGCGACGGCGGCACGCCGAAACGGCTGGCCGACGGCGGCCTGTTCTTGCCCAAGCCGGTGCAGCGCCGGCTCGGCCTGCGCACCGCCACCGTGGAAATCACCGTCCTGGCCGCCGCGCTGGAATTCAACGGCAGGGTGATCGCCGATCCCAACGCCGGCGGCCGCGTCCAGGCCGGCCAGGGCGGCCGCGTCGAAGCCGGCGCGAAAGGCTTGCCCACTCTGGGACAGAAAGTCGCCAAGGGGCAGGTGTTGGCCTGGCTGCGACCGGCGGCGGCCAGCATCGAGCGTGGCAACCAGCAGGCGCAACTTGCCGAGATCGAGTCCCAGCTCGCCCTCGCCGAACGCAGGCTCGGCCGCTATGAGCAGCTGGAAGGCGCCATTCCGCGCAAGGAGATCGAGGCCGCGCGCATCGAGCTGGATGCCCTGCGCAAACGCCGCGCCGCCGTGGGGGCGAGCCTCAACGCCGCCGAGGCGTTGACCGCGCCGGTCGCCGGGGTGATCAGTGCCGCCCACGTGGTGGCCGGCCAGGTGGTGGAAGCCCGCGAGGTGCTGTTCGAGGTGGTGGACCCTAATCGCCTGGCGGTGGAAGCCCTGGCCTACGATCCGGCCCAGGCCGCAGGCATCTCCACCGCCAGCCTGTCCCTGCCCGGCGGCAGCCTGCCGCTGCGCTTCGTCGGCGCCGGTCGGCAGTTGCGCGAACAGGCCCTGCCCTTGCTGTTCCGCGTGCAAACCGGCGCCGCCAGCCTGGCGGTGGGCCAGCCGGTGAAGGTGATCGCCCGGACCGCGGCCACCTTGCGTGGCGCCGCCGTCCCCGTGGCGGCCCTGAACCGGGGAAGCGGCGGCGAGACCACGGTCTGGGTGAAGCTGGCGCCGGAACGCTTCGCACCGCGACGCGTGGAAACCCGGCCCCTGGATGCACAACGAATGGCGGTGACCGCCGGCCTGGCCGAGGGCGAGCGCGTGGTCGTCCTTGGCGCCAGCCTGCTCGGGCAGGTGCGCTGAACACGATGTTCGACGCCATCCTGCACGCCAGCCTGAAGCAGCGCGCCATCGTCCTGGGCGTGGCCCTGTTGCTCATCGTCTATGGCGCCCTGACCGTCCGGCATATGCCGGTGGACGTGTTCCCCGACCTCAACAAGCCCACCGTCACCCTGATGACCGAGGCGGGCGGCATGGCGCCGGAGGAGGTGGAGCAACTGGTCACCTTCCCCATCGAGGCGGGCATGAACGGCATGCCCGGCGTCACCCGGGTACGTTCGGTGTCCGGCGTCGGCCTGTCCATCGTCTACGTGGAATTCGAGTGGGGCAGCGACATCCTCCTCAACCGCCAGCAGGTCGGCGAACGCCTGAACCTGGTGCGCGGCCAGTTGCCGCCGGGCATCGTGCCGCAGCTCGGCCCCATCGCCTCGATCATGGGAGAGATCCTGCTCATCGCCCTGCCGGCGGACCCCGCCAAGGTGGATCCCATGCGGGCCCGGGAGTATGCCGACTGGGTGCTGCGGCCGCGCCTGCTCACCCTGCCCGGCGTCGCCCAGGTCACCCCCATGGGCGGCGAGGTGCGCCAATACCGGGTGGAGGTGCGGCCCGAGCAGCTACGGGCGCTGGGGGTGGAGCGCGAGCGCCTGGAAGCGGCCCTGCGCGACTTCGGCGCCAACACCAGCGGCGGCTTCCTGGAAGCTCGCGGCCGGGAATACCTGATTCGCCAGATCGGCCGCAGCAGCCGCGTCGAAGACCTGGAAAACTTGGTGGTGGCGGTGCGTGGCGGCCAGCCCATCCTCCTGAAGCAACTGGCCGAGGTGCGCCTGGCCCCGGCCGTCAAGCGCGGCGACGCCGGCTACGGCGGCCGTCCGGCGGTGATCCTGTCGGTGCAGAAGCAGCCCGGCGCCGACAGCGTGGCCCTCACGCGCCAAGTGGAACAGGCCATCGCCGAACTGGGCAAATCCCTGCCGGCGGGCCTCGACCCTCCCCGCTTCCTGTTCAAGCAGGCCAACTTCATCGAGCACTCGGTGGCCAACGTCGAGCACGCCCTGCGTGACGGCGCTCTGCTGGTGGCGGCAGTCCTGTTCCTGTTTCTGCTCAACGCCCGCACCACCCTCATTTCCCTGGCGGCCATCCCGGTCTCCCTGCTGGTCACCGCCCTGGTGTTCCGCTACTTCGGCCTGTCCATCAACACCATGACCCTGGGCGGGCTGGCCATCGCCGTCGGCGAGCTGGTGGACGATGCCGTGGTGGGGGTGGAAAACGTCTTGCGTCGCCTGAAACAAGCGACGCAAGACGTTTCGACGCAGGCCAAGGCGAGCGAAGCGAACGTTACTGAGCTTTGCATAAGTAAAGCCAATGCACTCCCCCTCCCAACCTCCCCCGCCGGCGGGGAGCACCCTGAAGGGCATAAAGGCTGGGGTGGGGAGACGAGCACCAACGAACGGGCTCATGGCACGACTTCCGAGAAGACTGGTAAGGCGCGTAGCGCCGGCCGTAGTCAACACGTGCTGGAGGTCATCGCCAAGGCCACCCTGGAGGTGCGTTCGGCCATCGTCTACGCCACCTTCATCATCGTGCTGGTGTTCGTGCCCCTGTTCGCCCTGCCGGGCATCGAGGGTCGCCTGTTCACCCCCCTGGGGGCGGCCTACATCGTCTCCATCCTGGCCAGCATGGCGGTTTCCCTCACCCTGACGCCGGTACTGGCCTATTACCTGCTGCCGCGCATGCGCCGCCTGGATCACGGCGACAGCCCGCTGGTGGCGAGACTCAAGGCCTGGGACGCCCGCCTGCTGGACTGGTCTTTCCGCCACGGCCGTGCCCTGCTGGCGGCGGCGGGCGTGGCCGTGGCGGTGGCCGCCGCCAGCGTACCCTTCTTCCCGCGTTCATTCCTCCCTCCCTTCAACGAGGGCACCCTGACCATCAACGTGCTGCTCAACCCCGGCACCGCCCTGTCCGAATCCAATCGCGTCGGCGCCCTGGCCGAAGCGCTCATCGCGGGGGTGCCCGAGGTGACCCAGGTGGGCCGCCGTACCGGGCGCGCCGAACTGGACGAGCACGCCGAGGGTGTCCATTACACCGAGATCGACGTCGACCTGAAGGAGGCGGGGCGGGAGCGCGCGGCCGTCCTCCGGGACATCCGCGCCCGCCTGGCCGGCCTGCCGGCGGCGGTGAGCATCGGACAGCCCATCTCCCACCGCCTGGACCACCTGCTCTCCGGCGTGCGCGCCCAGATCGCCCTCAAGATCTACGGCGACGATCTCGGCACCCTGCGCGGCCTGGCCGAAGGCCTGCGGCAGCGCCTGGCGGCGATCCCCGGTATCACCGACCTGCAGGTGGAAAAGCAGGTCCTCGTTCCCCAGGTCAAGATCCACGTCGACTACGCCCAGGCGGCCCGCTACGGCGTGGCACCGGGGGCGCTGCTGCGTTCCCTGGAGCGGATGCTCGAAGGCGAGCGCATCACCCAGATCGTCGAGGGCGGCGATGGCGGCGCGCGCCGCTTCGACCTGGTGCTGCGCCTGCCGGAGGCGCAACGCGACGTGGCCGCCCTGGGCGAGCTGCTGATCGAGACCCCCCTGGGGCATGTGCCCCTGTCGCGGCTGGCGCGCGTCGAGGAAGGCGAGGGCCCCAACCAGATCGGCCGGGAGAACGCGCGGCGGCGCATCGTCCTCTCCGCCAATACCGACGGCGGCGACATGGCGCGGGTGATCCGCGACATCCGCGCCGAGTTGGCGTCGACGCCCCCGCCGCCCGGCTACTTCACCGCCCTGGAAGGCCAGTTCCAGGCCCAGGAGCAGGCCGCCCGACTGATCGCGGCGCTGGCCCTGGTTTCCCTGGCCATGATCTGGCTGGTGCTCTACAGCCGCTATCGCTCGGCCGTGCTCACCCTGATCATCATGGGCAACATCCCGCTGGCCCTGGTGGGCAGCGTCGCCGCCCTCTGGCTTTCCGGCCAGCCCCTGTCGGTGGCGGCCATGGTGGGCTTCATCACCCTCACCGGCATCGCCACCCGCAACGGCATCCTCAAGATCAGCCACTACATCAACCTGTGCGCCGAAGAGGGCGAACGCTTCGGCCGGGCGATGATCGTGCGCGGTTCCCTGGAGCGCCTGACACCGGTGCTGATGACCGCCCTGGTGGCCGCCTTCGCCCTGGTACCCCTGCTGCTTTCCGCCGACGCTCCCGGCAAGGAAGTGCTGCACCCGGTGGCCGTGGTGATCTTCGGCGGCCTCATCAGCTCCACCCTGCTGGACACGCTGCTCACCCCTGTGATGTTCTGGCTCTTCGGCGAGAAGCCCCTCACCCGCCTGCTGGCCGAGAAGGCCGAGGCCGGCGGCTATTAACCCCCTGAAAGGAGAATCCCATGAAACGCGCATTGCTTGCCTGGCTTGTTCCCTGCTTCCTGTTCGCCCCACCGGCGCTGGCCCATGACGACCATGGCAAGCCGCGCTGGGGCGGGGTGGTGAGCGATGCCGGCGAATTCCAGGTGGAACTGGTGCTCAAGGGCGGCCAGGCCAAGCTCTACCTGAGCCGGCACGCCGACATGCTTCCCGCGCAGGGCGCCAGCGGCAAGCTGACCCTGCTGGTGGGCGCCGACAAGGAGGAACTGCTGCTGAAGCCGGTCTCCGACAGCGCCCTGGGCGCGGAAACCAAGCTCAAGGCCGGCAAGGGCACCAAGGCGGTGGCGGTGATCCAACTTCCCGGCCAGCCGCCGGCCACGCTGCGCTTCGCGCTCAAATAGACGGGGTTCGCTCCGCCGCCCGCGCCGGGAGACGGCGTGGCGCGGATGGCTGGCCTGCCCGACAGGGATCGAACCTGTAACCCCCAGCTTAGAAGGCTGGTGCTCTATCCGATTGAGCTACGGGCAGATGGCGGTCCCGGCCTTCGGGGTGGTTCCGGGTCGGGGATGTGATCGTGGTCGGGGTGAGAGGATTCGAACCTCCGACATCTTGCTCCCAAAGCAAGCGCGCTACCGGGCTGCGCTACACCCCGACGGGGCCGGGAAATGTAACCACCCATCAGGTAAAAAGCAACGCCGTGAGCGGGGCCTTGGCTAGAATAGGCGGGTTCCCACAGCAGCCCATCCTCCGCCATGACTGCCCGCATCCTCGACGGAAAATTCATCGCCGACGCCCTGCTCCAGGACATCAAACGGCAAGTCTCGGAACGGGCGGCGGCCGGATTGCGCATTCCCGGCCTGGCGGTCATCCTCCTGGGAGCCGATCCGGCCTCCTCCATCTACGTGCGCAACAAGCGCCGGGCCTGCGAGACGGCGGGCGTGCTGTCCCTCTCCCATGACCTGCCGGCGAGCACCACGCAAGCCGAGCTGCTGGCCCTCATCGACCGGCTGAACGACGACCCCACCGTGGACGGCATCCTGGTGCAGGCGCCCCTGCCGCAGCACATCGACGACGAAACCGTGGTGGAGGCCATCCACCCGGACAAGGACGTGGACGGTTTCCACCCCTACAACATCGGCCGCCTCGCCGTGCGCCTGCCGGTGCTGCGCTCCTGCACCCCCTACGGCGTCATGAAGCTGCTGGAAGCCACCGGCGAACCCCCGCGCGGCAAGCACGCCGTGGTGGTGGGCGCCTCCAACCACGTCGGCCGGCCCATGGCCCTGGAACTGTTGCTCGCCGGCTGCACCGTCACCGTCTGCCATTCCGCCACGCAAGACCTGCCCGGCCACGTGGCCCGGGCCGACCTGGTGGTCGCTGCCGTGGGCAAGCCGGAAATGGTAAAGGGTACCTGGATCAAGGAAGGCGCCGTCGTCGTCGACATCGGCATCAACCGCCTGGACAGCGGCAAGCTGGTGGGCGACGTGGAATACGCCGTAGCGGCGGAGCGGGCCTCCTGGATCACCCCGGTGCCGGGCGGCGTCGGACCCATGACCGTGGCGACGCTGTTGCAGAACACGCTGGAAGCGGCGTTAAGGCACGCGCCTTGACGGGGTTTGGCCAGGGGTTGCCCGGCCGCGCGTCAGAAGGGGAGAAGGCGCCAGTACGCGACGGTTTCCTCCCCTCTGAGCCGCCTCGCCTGGGCGGAATCTCGTAGGTTGGGCTGCCAAGCCCAACAACAATTAACACCGCGATCGTTGGGCAACGCTTCGCTTTTACCCAACCTACGCAGTCACCCCAACCTCCATCTTGCCCGCACCCGCGCCACCGCCGCCCGCACCTGACCCGGGGCGGTGCCACCGATGTGGTCGCGGGCCTGGATCGAACCTTCCAGGGTCAGCACGGCGTGGACATCGTCCGCCACCAGATCGGAGAAGGCGCGCAACTCGTCCAGGGCCAGGTCGGCCAGATCGCAGCCCTTCTGCTCCGCCGCCCGCACCGCCCGCGCCACGGCCTCGTGCGCCTCGCGGAACGGCAGACCCTTCTTCACCAGGTAATCGGCCAGGTCGGTGGCGGTGGCAAAGCCTTCCACGGCGGCCTGGCGCAGGCGCTCGGCGCGCACGACGATGCCGGGCACCATCTCGGCGAAGATGGCGAGGGAATCGGCCAGGGTGTCCACCGCGTCGAACAGGGGTTCCTTGTCCTCCTGGTTGTCCTTGTTGTAGGCCAGGGGCTGCCCCTTCATCAGGGTGAGCAGGGCGATGAGGTGGCCGTTCATGCGGCCGGTCTTGCCGCGCATCAATTCCGGCACGTCCGGGTTCTTCTTCTGGGGCATGATGGACGAGCCGGTGCAGAAGCGGTCCGGCAGGTCGATGAAACCGAAACGCGGCGTCATCCAGATCACCAACTCTTCGGACATGCGCGACAGATGGGTCATGATCAAGGCACCGGCGGCCAGGAATTCGATGGCGAAATCCCGATCCGAGACGGCATCCAGGGAGTTCTCGCACACCCCGTCGAAGCCCAGTTCCCGGGCGACGAATTCCCGGTCGATGGGATAGCTGGTGCCGGCCAGGGCCGCCGCGCCCAGGGGCAGGCGGTTGACCCGCTTGCGGCAGTCGGCCAGTCGCTCCGCGTCCCGGGAAAGCATTTCCTGCCAAGCCATGAGATGGTGGCCGAAGGTCACCGGCTGGGCCGCCTGCAGGTGGGTGAAACCGGGCATGACGGTATCGGCGTGGGCTTCCGCCTGGTTCAGCAGGGCGATGCGGGCGGCGCGGAGCAGCGCTTGCAGCCGGTCGATGGCGTCGCGCAGCCACAGGCGCACGTCGGTGGCCACCTGGTCGTTGCGCGAGCGGCCGGTGTGCAGGCGCTTGCCGGCATCGCCCACCTTCCGGGTCAAGGCCCGCTCGATGTTGAAGTGGATGTCCTCGTCGTCCAGGTTCCAGGTGAAACGGCCGGCTTCGAAGTCGGCCAGGATCTCGCCCAGGCCGCGGCGGATGTCGGCCAGATCCTGATCGGACAGCACGCCCACCTTGTGCAGCATGGCGGCGTGGGCCAGGGAGCCCTGGATATCGAAGGGCGCCAGGCGCCAGTCGAAGGGGATGGAGGCGGTGTAGCGCTTCACCCGTTCGGAAACCGGCTCGGAAAAGCGGCCGGACCAGGCGGCGGGGGCGGGAGTGTCGCTTTGGCTCATGGGGGGATGGCGAGGGGCCGGGGAGTTTCGGTAAGGTGCGAATTATGACAAAGGAGAACCGAAGCGCCCTGCCGGATTTCCGCAACCTGGGCATCCTGCTGCGCGTCGCCCTGGCTGTCCAGATCCTCGGCCTGGTGGCCGCCCTCGCCAACGCCACCGGGCTGGGCGCGGCCATCGGCGTGTTCCTGGGGTATGCGGCGCATCTCGAGCCGCCCCTGCTGGGCAGTCTGCTGCTGCTGTTCCTGGCCTCTCCCCGCCTGGCCGCCTGGCCCTGTCCCCGGGCCATCGCCGCCTGCCTGGCCGTCGCCATATCGACCACCGCCCTCTGGCAGGCCTTCTTCCTCCGCCAATACCCGGACCTGGCTGACGGCGGCCTGCTGCGCGCCATACTGCTGGCCGGCCTGGCCGCCGCCGCCATCCTGGTCTGGCTGGACTGGCGCGCCCGCCGGCTGTCCCCCGCCCTGGCCGAGGCCCGGTTGCAGGCCTTGCAGGCGCGCATCCGGCCCCACTTCCTGTTCAACACCCTCAACAGCGTGCTGTCCCTCATGCGCTCGGACCCGGGCCGGGCGGAGGCCGCCCTGGAAAACCTGGCCGAGCTCTATCGCGGCCTGATGGCCGACAACCGCCAGCTTTCCAGCCTGGGCCGGGAACTGGAACTGGCGCGCGCCTACCTGGACCTGGAAACCCTGCGCCTGGGCGAGCGCCTGGCCGTCGACTGGCGGGTGGACAACGCGCCCGGCGAGGCCCGCCTGCCCGCCCTGGTGCTGCAGCCCCTGCTGGAGAACGCCGTGTGCCACGGCATCGAGCCGCACGCGCAAAGCGGCCGCATCGGCGTCGACATCTTCGCCCGCGACGGCCGCCTCAACGTGGTGGTACGCAATCCCTGCCGCCCCGAAGAAGCCGTGCGGCAAAGGCCCAGCCGCCGGGGCAACCGCATGGCCCTGTCCAACATCCGCGAGCGCCTGGCCCTGCACTTCGACGCCGAGGCGCGCCTGTCGGCGCACCGGGTCGGCGACGAATTCGTGGTGCAGCTGGTCGTACCGCTGCTCCCGGGCGGCGCTCCCGAGACACCGCCCCGGCCATGAAGACGCTCAGAGCCATCCTCGTCGACGACGAAGCCCTGGCGCGGGCGCGTCTTTCCAGCCTGCTCGCCGATATCGCCGAAGAGATCCCGGTGGAGGTGGTGGCGGAAGCCTCCAGCGGCGAAGCCGCCCTGGCCCGGGCGGCGGACACCCCCGCCGACGTGGTCCTGCTGGACATCCAGATGCCGGGCATGTCGGGCCTGGAAACGGCCCGCCGCATCGCCACCCTGCCCGATGCGCCGGCCATCGTCTTCGTCACCGCCTACGACGAGCACGCCCTGCGCGCCTTCGAGGTACTCGCCGTGGACTATCTGCTCAAGCCGGTGCGCCTGGCCCGTCTGCGCGAAGCCCTGTCGCGCCTGCGCTCCCGGTCGCGGGATGAAGCCGCCACGCCGGCGCCCCGGCGCGACCACTTCTCGGTGCTGGAGCCGGGCCGCCTGTGGCGCGTGCCGGTGGCGGACGTGCTCTACCTGCGCGCCGAGCTGCGCTATGTCACCGCCCGCACCCGGGAACGGGAATACCTGCTGGACGAATCCCTGGTGAAACTTGAGGAGGAGTTCGACAGCGATTTCCTGCGCATCCACCGCAACTGCCTGGTGGCGCGCCGGCACCTGGTCGGCTTCGTGCGCCAGGTCGACGAGGGCGAAGGCCATTGGCTGGCGGTGCTGCGCGACTGGCCCGAGCGCCTGCCGGTGTCACGGCGCCAGGCCCACGTGGCCAAGGATTTCGTCGCCGGCGACTGACCCGCTACAACGGCGGCGATACCGCCCCGGACGCCGGCGCGCGCACCTTGTCCAGGCCCTCGTTGATGGCCTGGTCCAGGTAATGGCCGTAGTAATCCACCGTGGTCAGCCCCACCACCGGCTTGGACAGCGGCCGCCCCTCGGCATCGAACACCATCACCGTCGGCACCAGGCGCACGCCGCTCTGGGCGGCGAACTTGCGATGGGCCGTGCGGCGCCCCTGGAAATCCTTCAGCTCCAGGCTGCCCGAGGTTTCCACCCGGCGCATCACCAGCTTGGACTGGTAGTCGGCGTTGCGGCTCATGGGAATGAGAAATTCCTTGAGCACGCGTTCGCAATAGCCGCAGAAGGCGCTGGCGAACACCACCAGGACAACGCCGTTCTTGTCCCGCGCGGCCTTGGCATCCTGCTGGAAATCACGGGCATGCGGCACACCCTCCTCGGCCAGGGCCACGCCGGAAGCCCATGCTACAATCGCCAGCCATCTCGCAACCGCTTGTTTCATCGTCGTTTTCCTCGCATCTCGCGGCCATTTTAGAGACTGGCCGCAGCCAAAAGAAATAGTTCAAACATGCCGAACAAAATCGTCATCGCCACCCGGGAAAGCCAGCTCGCGCTGTGGCAGGCCGAACACGTCAAGGCGCGCCTGATGGCCCTGCACCCCGGCCTGGAGGTGGAACTCCTGGGCATGACCACCCAGGGCGACCAGATCCTCGATTCCCCTCTTTCCCGCATCGGCGGCAAGGGCCTGTTCGTCAAGGAGCTGGAGGTGGCCATGGCCGAGGGGCGCGCCGACCTGGCGGTGCACTCCATCAAGGACGTGCCCATGGACCTGCCGCCGGGCTTCGAGCTGGCGGCCATCTCGCGTCGCGAAGATCCCCGCGACGCCTTCGTTTCCAACACGTATCCCAGCCTGGAGGCCCTGCCCGCCGGCGCCCGGGTCGGCACCTCCAGCCTGCGCCGCCAGGCCCAGTTGCGCGCCCGCCTGCCGCACCTGAATGTGGACACCCTGCGTGGCAACGTCAACACCCGCCTGCGCAAGCTCGACGAGGGCCAGTACGACGCCATTCTGCTGGCGGCGGCCGGCCTCAAGCGGCTGGGCTTCGATTCCCGCATCACCGCCGTGCTGGAGCCCGAGGAAAGCCTGCCCGCCGTGGGCCAGGGGGCGCTGGGCATCGAAATCCGCAGCGGGCGGCCGGATCTGGCCGCCCTGCTGGCCCCCCTCAATGACCCGCACACCGCCGCCTGCGTGCGCGCCGAACGGGCCATGAGCCGCCACCTTCAGGGCGGTTGCCAGGCCCCCATCGGCGGCTATGCCGTGGTGCGCGACGACCGGCTGTATCTGCGCGCCTTCGTTGCCGACCTGGAAGGCATCCGCTTCTTCCACGCCGTGGCCCAGGGTCCCCTGGACGCGCCCGAGCATGTCGGCCTGGCCGCCGCCGAGGACCTGATCGCGCAAGGTGCCGACCGCCTGCTGGCGGAGCTCGTCCACCGCACCCCATGAACCCCGTCCGGCCCCTCGCCGAGGTGGGGGTGCTGGTCACCCGGCCCGCGGTCCAGGCCGCGGCTTTCGTCACCCGGCTGCGCGCTCTGGGGGCCACACCCCTGAGCTTTCCCGCCCTGGCCATCCTGCCGCCCAGCCACCCCAAGGCCCTGCAGGCCGTCCTCGCCGGACTCGAGCGTTACGACCTGGCCATCTTCATCAGCCCCTCGGCGGTGGAATGGGGCCTGGACGCGGTCGGCCCGTGGCCCGGCCATGTGGCCGTCGCCGCCGTGGGCCAGGGCACGGCCGCTGCCCTGGCTTCCCGGGGGCTCGTCGCGGCCGCCACTCCGGCGGACGGAGCCGACAGCGAGCACCTGCTGGCCCTGCCGGTTTTTGCCGACATGACCGGCAGGCGCGTCCTCATCTTCCGCGGCGAAGGCGGCCGCGAATTGCTGGCCGACACTCTGCGCGCCCGGGGCGCGGCGGTGGACTACGCCGAATGCTATCGGCGCGGCCTGCCCGCCGCCGACCCGGCGCCGCTGCTGGCCGCATTGGCCGGCGGCGAGATCCAGGCCGTCAGCGTGTTCAGCGGCGAAACCCTAGACAACCTCCTGAGCCTGTTGGGCAAGGCCGCCCCCGCCCTGTTTCCCCTGCCCCTGTTCGCCCCGCATGCCCGCATCGCGGCCCACGCCCGGGAGCTGGGCTTCGCCACCGCGGTGGCCACGCCTCCCGGCGAATCAGGCCTGATCGCCGGGCTTGTGGAATACTTCTCCCATGCCTGAGACCCCCGCCCCTCCCTTCTGGTCATCACCCCTCGTGGCCATCGCCGCGCTGGTCCTGGCGTTGCTCGCCGTCATCGCCGGACTGGGCTTCGCCTGGAGCAGCCATGACCGCATGGGCCAGTTGGAAGTCCAGCTGGCCCGCCGCATCGGCGAATTCGACGCCGCCAGCCGCGAGGCCCGCGTCGCCGCCAAGGCCGCCAACGACGCCCTGGCCGACTTGCATAACCGCCTGGTCGCCCTGGAGAACCGTGCCCAGGAAACCCAGGACCAGCAACTGGCGCTGAACGCCATGTACCAGGATCTGGCCCGCAGCCAGGACGAGCGCATCGTCGCCGACCTGGAGCAGAGCCTGCTGCTGGCCCAGCAGCAGCTGCAGCTGGCCGGCAACGTGCGCGCCGCGCTGCTCGGCCTGGAGGCGGCGGAAACCCGCCTCGCCCATCTCGGCAAGCCCCAGTTCGCCGCCCTGCGCGCCGCCATCGCCAAGGACATCGAGCGCCTCAAGTTGCTGCCTGCGGCGGACATCGAGGGTCTCAACGCCCGCCTCGACGCCCTGATCCAGACCGTGGACCAACTCAAGCCGGAATCCGAGACCGAACCGGCGGTGCCGGCCGTGGCCCATCCCAAGGCGGGCGCCGCCGACACCCTGGCGCGCCTGTCCAGGGAAGCCTGGGAGGAGTTCAAGGGCCTGGTACGCATCCGCCGCCTGGATCATCCGGAACTGCCCTTGCTCGCGCCTTCGCAAACTTATTTCCTGCGCCAGAACCTGAAGCTGCGATTGCTCTCCGCCCGCCTGGCCCTGCTGCAACGGGACGAAGCCGGCTTCCGCGCCGACCTGGGCGCGGCCCGCGACTGGACCAGCCGCTACTTCAACCGCCAGGATGCCGGCAGCAAAGCTTTCGCCGCCAGCCTGGAGGAATTGCTGCGCGCACCGGTGGCTCTCAAGGCGGCCAGCATCTCCGCCAGCCTGCAAGTCCTGCGGGCGGCCAGGAAGGGGCCGTGATGCGCATCGCCTTCTGGCTGCTGGCCCTGTTCGCCATCGCCGTGGCCTTCGTCCTCACCGCCCGGCTGGACCAAGGCTACGTCATCGTGGTGTTCCCGCCCTGGCGCCTGGAGTTGTCCTTCATGCTGGCGGTGCTGCTGCTAGCCGGCCTCATGCTCCTGGCTTACGCCGCGCTGCGGCTGGGCGGCATCGCCCTCAACCTTTCAGGCGATTTGCGCGCCTGGCGCGAGAAACGGCGTCAGGACAAGGCAGATCAGGCCCTGCTGGACGCGTTGCGCGCCCACCTGAACGGCGATCCGGAACGCGCCCGGCAACTCGCGGCCAAGGCCGCCGACAGCGTCCTGGCGCCGGACATCCTGGAAAAGCTGCGACGCCCCGCGACGTCCATGCCGCCGGGGGATGGCGCCTCCTCCTAGCCGCCCGTCTGGAAGTCGAAGGAATCCGAGAAGAAGGCGTCGTCGGGCAGGCCGCGGGCGCTGAATTCCCGCTTCGCCGCCGCCACCATGACCGGGGCGCCGCAGGCATAGACCTCATAGCCGGACAGATCGGCGAAAT
>Ga0233424_10001962_pt1 | contig 15965 bp, 18 predicted proteins | sample Watercolumn_Towu_FD_181011 | JGI IMG/M metagenome (GOLD analysis project Ga0233424, IMG submission 181011) | Freshwater microbial communities from Lake Towuti, South Sulawesi, Indonesia - Watercolumn_Towuti2014_125_MG | ecosystem: Environmental > Aquatic > Freshwater > Lake | place: Indonesia...
CCTTCTTCGCCGATTTCCTCGTCCGTGCGCGCTTCCTCGCCATGGCGCGAGGGTAGTAGTGGCGCACGGAGGCCGCCAATCGTGCCGCCCCACTCCCTGCCGCACCCCGCGCGGTATCGTCCCCGCACCCCACGCGGTATCGTCGCCGCACCGCGGCGGCGCCGAGCGTCGCTGCGGCCCGCATGACGCCCCTCGCCGAGCGACTCGTCCGTTCCTCCGACGGCATCGCGGTGCACGCGTACCTCGCGCACGCCCCCCGCGACCCGCACGACCCGGCGCCCGGCCACCCCGGCCCCACTCCCGTCGTGTGGTCCCACGCCACCGGCCTCCACGGCCGCGTCTTCGACACCGCCATCGCGGCGCTCGACGCACTCGCGCCGGGCCGCTACGCCTCCACCACCTTCGATTTCCGCGGCCACGGGAACACCCCCGCACCGCCTGACTGGGACGTGGACTGGGACGGCTACGGCGACGATGCCCAATGCGTCGCGCGCGATGCGCGCGACCGAGCCCGCGCCCCGGTGATCGGCGTGGGACACAGCATGGGCGGCGCGGGGCTCATCATGGCGGCCCTGCGCGACCCGTCACCCTTCGCCGCGCTCGTCGTCTGCGAGCCGATCCTCTTTCCGCCCGAGGTCCGCGCCAGCCCCCACGGGGACAACCCCCTCTCCGCGGGCGCGCGACGGCGCCGCACGCACTTCGCGTCCGCCCGGGAGGCACGGGCCAACTTCGCCGCCAAGCCGCCGCTCGCGGCGCTGGACGCACGCGTGCTCACCGACTACGTGGCGCACGGCTTCGCCCCCGTCGATCCCGCCGAGCCCGACGCCGCCGTGGAGCTCAAGTGCGCCCCAGAGCTCGAGGCCCGCACCTACGAGATGGGCGCACGCCACGCCACCTTGGAGGCGCTCGGGCGCCTCGTCGTGCCCACGTGGGTGGTCGCGGGTGCGGTCGCGCCCGCGCAACCCTCGGCCTTTGCGCGCCGCATCGCCGAACGCATCCCCGGTGCGACGTACCTCGAGTGGGCCGACCTCGGTCATTTCGCCCCGCTCGAGGATCCCGAGCGCCTCGCCCGCCTCGTGCACGAGGTGGCCGACGCCGTCGCACCCCGCACCTAGCGTGTCCGCGATGGCCACCTCCCCCGGTGCGTACGCCGTGCCGACCCGCCTGTCGCCGTCGCGCATCAGCGACTGGCGCTCGTGTCCGCTCGCCTACCGGCTCAAGCACCTCGACGGTCTCGGCAAGCACGAGCCACCGAAGGCGCACCTCGTCAAGGGCAACTTCGTGCACTCCGTGCTCGAGGCACTCCTCGCACACCCGCGTGACGAGCGCACCACGCAACGGGCCCAGGAGGCCTTCGACGAGACGCAGCGGCACTACGAGACCTCCCCGCGCTTCCGCGCGCTCGGCCTCGACGAGGTCGCCACCGCCGACTTCTGGCGCCACTCGCGCGAGCTCATCAACGGCTACTACCGCATCGAGAACCCGCGGGTCCCCGAGGTGCTCGGCCTCGAGCTCTCGCTCGAAACCTCGCTCGGTCCCTTCGTGCTGCACGGCATCATCGACCGCCTCGAGCGCGCACCCGACGGTGCGCTCGTCGTGAGCGACTACAAGACCGGGAAGACCCCGTCTCCGGGCTACGGCGCCGCACGCATGGGCAACATGCACCTGTATGCCTCGCTCTGTCACCGCGAGCGCGGCGAGCTCCCCGCGCGACTACGTCTCTACTACCTCGAGTCGAGCGAGATCATCGAGGCCCAGGTCACCCCGGAGACCAATGCCCGCACCGAGGCCGACGCCCTCGCAGTGCACGCCGGCATCGCCGCGGCGTGCGCTTCCGGCGAGTTCCCCGCCACGACCTCGGGCCTCTGCTCCGTCTGCTTCTTCAAGCCCTGGTGCCCCGCGTTCGGCGGCTCGCCCGAGGCCGCGCTCACGGAGATCCCGCTGCAGTACCCCGTCGTCCCACGAGACTGAGGCGCATGAGCGCGCCCCACGAGTCGACGCGCGCACCCGAGCCCGGCGACGCGCCCGTCGCACCGTCGTGGCACGGCCGCCTCGACGCCCGGGTCGACCTACTCCTCGAGCCGCTGCGTCGCTGGCGCCCGACGGTCTGGCTGTTCTCGGTCGCCAGCCTGCTCGGCGACTTCGGCATGCTCTGGCACATCATCGGCATCGGTCGGGCCATCGGCGACTCGCGGCGCTGGACGCAGGCCGTCACGCTCTCTGCGCTGATGGGCATCGAGAGCCTCACGGTCAACCAAGGCATCAAGCCCTTCTTCCAGCGCCGCCGTCCGACCGAACGCGGCGACTCCCGCTTCCGCGTGCGCAAGCCGCGCACGTCGAGTTTCCCGAGCGGTCATGCGTCCTCGGCCTTCTTTGCCTCGATCGTCCTGGCGGGCTGGACCACCGCCCCCGCGACGGCGCTCTGGTTCGCCTTCGCGACGGTCATCGCGACGAGCCGTGTCGCCACCCGCATCCATCACTTCACCGACGTCGTGGTCGGGGCGTTCGTGGGCGCCGTGATGGGCGGCCTGGCCCTCGCGGGTATCTCGCTCTTCGGCTGAGGGCGCGGCGCACGCGCCGCGCACCCTCGTGGCGTGCGCCTCCGCGCGACGCCCGGCGCTACTTGGCGGCCGCGGGACTCGTCGTGAGCAGCGACCGCACGTCGAGCAGCAGGTCGGCCACCTCGCCGGTGGACACGAGCTCGCGCTGGAGCATGTCGGTGAGCGCCTTGTCGATCACCGCGAGCGCCTCATGGATCACGATCTTGTCGGTGACATCGGCGTCGGTCACGGTGTCGGTCACGGCGCCGCTCGCGGTGTCCCGGACGACGGTGGTGCCGGACTTGGACGAAGTGCTCATCTACCCGACGATAGCCGCGGGGTGCTGCGACGTCGTGACGCTCCCGTGATCGTGCGACGGTTCACGAATGCGCGCGGCTCGTAGGCTCGGTCCGTGGAGATGCGGGGCGCCTCCGTCGTCGTGACGGGCGCCGCCCGTGGCATCGGTCTCGCGCTCGCGCGCCGCTTCCACCGCGACGGCGCGCGCGTGGTGCTCGCCGACCGCCTCGCCGACGAGGTCACTCGGGCCGCCGCCGCACTCGAGGCGCAGCGCCCGGGGTCGGCATTCGCCGTGACGGCGGACGTCTCCACCGCGTCGGGCAACGTCGGGCTCGTCGAGGCGGCCCGCGCACGCGTCGGGTTCGTCGACCTCTTCTTCGCCAACGCCGGGATCGCGGTGGGCACCGACCACACCACCCCCGAGGCCGACTGGGAGGCCGCGTTCGCGGTCAACCTTCACGCCCACCGCTGGGCCGCGCAGTGCCTGCTGCCCGACTGGCTCGCCGCCGGGCGCGGCTACTTCGCCGTCACCGCCTCGGCGGCGGGCCTCATGTCGATGATCGGCTCGGCGCCCTACGCGGTCACCAAGCACGCCGCCGTCGCCCACGCCGAGTGGCTCTCCATCACCTACCACTCCCGCGGGCTGCGCGTGTCGTGCCTGTGCCCGCAGGGCGTCGACACGGCGATGCTCGTCGGCGGGGGCGCCGACGTCGTGCGTGCCGCCGGTGCGGTGCTCGCCCCCGAGACGGTCGCCGACGTCACCGCCGGGGCGATCGCCGCCGAGCGGTTCCTGATCCTCCCGCACCCCGAGGTGGCCGAGTACGCCAAGGTGAAGGCCGGCGAACACGAACGCTGGCTCGCCGGCATGCGCGGGCTGCAGGCCCGCGTGCTCGGCTACTAGCCGCCGCGCGGCGGCGGCCGCGTCAGTCGCGGTAGCGCGGCAGCAGTGCCGAGAGTTCCCGCCACTCGTCCATCGGCATCGCCGAGTCGGCGCGCAGCACCTGCACGCACACGTGCGACGCCCCCGCGGCGAAGTGCGCGTCGATCCGAGCCGTGATCGCGTCCATGTCGCCCCAGGCGACGATCGCATCCACCATCGCGTCGCTCGGCACGCGGTCCGGGCCCGCGATGTCCTCGTCGCGCCAGCCGAGCCTGCGCAGGTTGTTGGCGTAGTTGGGCAGTCGGTTGTAGGTGAGCATGAACTTCCGCCCGATCTCCCGCGCGACGCCCGCGTCGGTCGACAGCACCACGGCCTGCTCGGGTGCGAGCAGCGCATCGGGCCCCATGACCCGCCGCGCCTCGGCGGTGTGCTCCACCGGCACGAAGTACGGGTGCGCGCCGAGCCCGCGCCGGCCCGACAGCGCGAGCATCCGCGGCCCGAGCGCAGCGAGCACGCGCCGCGGCACCACGGTCGGCGGCGCGGCCAGGTAGAGCGCGGCGTCCATCGCGTCGAGGTACTCCACCATCGCCGAGTAGGGCTTCTCGTAGCGACCGCGGTGCACCTTCTCGGTGAGGTGTTGGTGGCTCGTGCCGATCCCGAGCAGGAATCGCTCGCCGAACCGCTCGGTGAGCGTGCGCCACCCCGACGCCATCGTCGCCGCACTGCGCGCCTGCATCGAGGCGATCCCCGTGGCCATCGTCAGCCGCTCGGTCGCCGACAGCAGCAGCGCACACGACGCAAACGGCTCGCGCCCCACCGCCTCCGGCACCCACACCGTGCCGAATCCCATCTCCTCGAGCGCCGCCGCCGCGCGCTGCGCCCCGCGCATCGGTTGCGCGTCAAGGGCCCAGGTCCAGATCCCGAGTCGCCCCAGTCCGTGGTGCGACGGCCGCCGTGCCTCGCCCGCCGTGCGCGCCTCGCCGCCCGAGCCCGCCATGGTCAACGCGGCGCGCGTGCCGCGCGCCGCACCGCCCGCGATGCGCTCGACAGCGCACGCTCGGCCTCGTACATCGCGGCGAGCAGGTCGTCTGCGGCGTCCGCGTCGCCGCCCGCCACCTGTGCCGCCCGCCGGGTTGCGAGGTCCCGCACGCGCCCGAGCTCGCGGTCCACCGCGTCGGCGATCGCCGCGAGCTCCGCGGCCGTGGTGGCGTCGTTCATTGCGCCCCGCCCTTGCGCGCCCGCGCGCGCGTCTTCGCGGCCTTCGTGCGGGCCCGCGTCGTGGCCGCCTTCGTGCGCGTCCGCGGCTCCAGCGACGACGGGCACACGTCCTCGAGCCGGCACTCCCCGCACTTGGGCGCACGCGCGTCGCACACGCGCCGGCCGTGCAGGATCAGGCGCAGGCTGAAGCCGCCCCACTCCTCGGGCGACAGCATCGCGCCCAGTTCGTGCTCCACCTTCACCGGGTCCTCCTCGGCCGTGAGCCCGAGTCGTCGCGACAGCCGCCCCACGTGCGTGTCCACGGGCAGGCCCGGCAGGCCCCACACGACGCTGCGCACCACGTTGGCGGTCTTGCGACCGACCCCGGGCAGGGTCACGAGGTCCTCCATCTCGCGGGGCACCTCGCCTCCGTAGCGCTCCATCACCCCGCGGGCCATGCCGATCAGGTTGCGGGCCTTGGTGGCGAAGAAGCCCGTGGACCGCACCAGCTGCTCCACGCGCCGCACGTCGGCCGCCGCGAGCGACGATGCGTCGGGGTACGCGGCAAAGAGCCCGGGCGTCACCATGTTGACGCGCGCATCGGTGCACTGCGCCGAGAGGATCGTGGCCGCGAGGAGTTGGAAGGCGTTCGTGTGGGTGAGCTCGCACAAGGCGTCCGGGTGGTCGCGCTTCAGGCGCCGCAGCACGGTGCGGGCACGCCGCGCGGTTGCCCGTCGCTGCTCCTCGCCCCGCGACGCACCCCTGCGCGCTGCGGTTCGTCGGCGCGTCGCCACGCGACCCACCGTACTCAGCGTCGCACGGGACCGAGTCGGCGCACCTCGGTATTCTTCTGCCGTGTCGCGCATCGAGGTCTCGCGCATCGAGCATGGCGTCGTGCTGCGCTCCCGCCACCACCTGAGCCGTGCGGAGCTGGACGCCGCAGTCGCCGACGTCGCCGCGGACGGAGGTGGGGCCGTGCGCTGGTTCGTGTGCGAACCCACCCACGAGGAGCGCGCGGCGGCCGCGGCCCACGGCCTGCGGCCCGACGCCCCGCTGCTGCACCTGCGCTGCACCCTTCCGCTCGCAGCCAGCCACCGCCTGCGGCCCGACTTCGTCACCCGCGCCTTTCGCCCTGGCGTCGACGACGCCGAGTGGCTCGCGCTGAATGCCCGCGCGTTTGCCGACCACCCCGAGCAGGGCGCATGGACAGAGCGCGTGCTGGCTGCGCGCATGGCCGAACCATGGTTCGACCCCACGGGATTTCTCGTGCACGAGCGGGACGGTCGCATGGCGGGCTTCTGCTGGACCAAGGTGCACGCCGCGGTCGCCGCGGACGGCGGGGCGCACACGCCACTCGATCCGCACGGCGAGGCCGAAGGCGAGATCTATGCGATCGGCGTGGATCCCGCGCTCCACGGTCGCGGCATCGGTCGCGCGCTCGCCGTCGCGGGCTTCGCCCACCTCGCGGCCCGCGGCCTGCGCCACGGCATGCTCTTCGTCAGGGGGGACAATGCGGCGGCGCGCTCGCTGTACGCCTCGCTCGGCCTCACAGAGGAGCGCCGCGACGAGGTCTTCGTCGGCAGCGTCGCCGCCCGACCCTCGGGGAAGATGCGTCCGCGACCCGGCGCGGGTCCCGCGTAGCCTTCGCCCGTGCCCGACGCTCCCGTCGCGCTCCCGCGCTGGAGCGTCGCCGACGTTCACGAGTCGTTCACGGCCCGCTCGTTCCTCGACGCGATGGAGCACGCCTCCTCGGACGTCTCGCGCCTCGAGGCACTCTTCGACTCCTCCGAGGTGCGCGCCACGGCGCCACGCACGCCGACGGCCCGCGACGGTGAGGCGGCCGACGCCGTGCTGCACGCGTTCAACGCCTGCGCGGCCCGCCTGGAGACGCTGGGGGCGTACGTCTACGCCACGGTCTCGACCGACAGTCGCGACGAGCGCGCACAGAGCCTGCTCAGCGAGCTCGAGGTGCTCGAGAGCCGCACCGCACCGCTGCTCGCCCGCCTCGCCGACTGGGTGGCGTCGCTCGACGCCGACGCCCTCGCGGTCGTGAGCAGCGAGGCGCGCGAGCACCTGGGTCCGCTGCGGCGCCTGCAGGCCCGCGCCGAGCACCAGATGGCCGAGGCCGAGGAGGGCCTCTACGCCGAGCTGTCCGTCACCGGTTCCTCCGCGTGGTCGCGCCTGCATGCCGACGTCACCTCGCAACTCTCGACGGCCGTGGCGCTGCCCGACGGCGAGCGCACGCTGCCGATGCCCGCCGTGCGGGGTCTCGCCACGCACGGCGACCCGCGCGTGCGCCGCGCCGCCTACGACGCCGAGATGCAGGCCTGGCCCCGCGTCGCCACCGCGTGTGCCGCGGCTATGAACGCAATCAAGGGCGAGGCCAACGCGGTGAATCGTCGCCGCCACTGGGACTCACCGCTGGATGCCTCGCTGTACGCCAACAGCGTCGACCGACGCACCTTCGACGCCATGCAGGCCGCCGTGCACGCGGCGCTCCCCGACTTCCGGGCATGGCTGCGCACCAAGGCGCGACTCCACGGCGACGCCGAGGGTCTCTCCTGGTGGAACCTCTTCGCCCCCCTGCCCACCGCGGGGGGCGCCATTTCTTGGGATGAGGGGATCGCGATCGTGCGCGGCGCCTTCGCCGAGTACTCCGACGCGCTCGCGGGCCTCGTCGACCGCTCGCTCGCGGAGCGCTGGATCGACGCCGAGCCTCGCGACGGCAAGGTGGGTGGGGCTTTCTGCATGTCCTTCGTGGAGGACCGTTCGCTCGTGCTGCTCAACTGGAGCGGCAGCGTCGACTCGGCCCAGACCACGGCCCACGAACTCGGCCACGCGTATCACAACACCCAGCTCGCGCACCGCACGCCGCTCCAGCGCCGACTTCCCATGGCACTCGCCGAGACGGCGAGCATCTTCTGCGAGACGCTGGTGGTGGAGGCCGGGCTCTCCCGCCTCGAGGGCGACGAGCGGCTCGCGATGCTGGATGTCGACCTGATCGGCGCGGCGCAGGTGGTGGTCGACATCCACAGCCGCTTCGTGTTCGAGACCGAGGTCTTCGCGCGCCGCCAGCGTCGCACGCTCGGCGTGGGTGAGTTGCACGACCTCATGCGCGAGGCGCAGGCCACCGCCTACGGCGAGGGTCTCGACCAACGCACCGCGCATCCCTACATGTGGGTGCTCAAGCCGCACTACTACGGTTCACACTTCTACAACTGGCCGTACACCTACGGCCTGCTCTTTGGCCTCGGGCTCTTCGCGCAGTACCGCCGCGACCCCGAGCGTTTCCGCGACGGCTACGACTCCGTGCTCTCGCGTGCCGGCATGGACTCGGCCGAGGAGCTCGGCGCGGCGTTCGGTCTCGACGTGACGAGCGAGGCGTTCTGGACCGCCAGCCTCGACGTGCTGCGCGCCCGCATGGCCGACTACGCCCGCCTCGCCGGCCCGCACCTGCGTTGACCCCGACGCGCTACGGGATCGCGCGCGAGGAGCTCTCCGCGCTGCTCGCCGAGTTTGGTGAGCCCGCGTACCGCGCCCGTCAGGTCTGGGAGGGCCTGCACGCCGGCCTGCTCGCACCCGGCGAGATGACGACGCTGCCGCTGGCCCTGCGGGAGCGCCTCGAGGCGGCGCTGCCCTGCGCGCTCACGCTCGTGACCGAGTCGCCGAGCGACCGCGGCGACACGGTGAAATCGTTGTGGGCGCTCGGACCCACCGACGGGTCACGCATCGAGTCGGTCCTCATGCACTACGCCGAGCGCTCCACCGTGTGCGTCAGCACGCAGGCCGGGTGTGCGATGGCGTGCGGTTTCTGCGCCACCGGCCAGGCCGGCTTCACGCGCCAGTTGTCGCCCGCCGAGATCCTCGAGCAGGTCGTGCGCGCCGCCCGCCGCAGCCGCGACGACGGCCGCCGACTGGCCAACGTCGTGTTCATGGGCATGGGAGAACCGCTCGCCAACGAACCCAACGTCTGGACGGCCATCGAGCGCATCCACGGCGACCTCGGTATCTCGGCGCGTCACCTCACGATCTCGACGGTGGGCATCGTGCCGGGCATCCGCACGCTCGCCGAACGGCCGCTGCCCGTCAACCTCGCCGTGAGCCTGCACGCGGCCCGTGACGACCTGCGCGACGAACTCGTGCCCATCAACCGCCGCTACCCCATCGCCGAACTCATGGACGCCTGCCGCGACTACCTGGCCGCCACGCGCCGCCGCCTGTCCTTCGAGTGGGCGATGATCGACGGGGTCAACGACACTGACCGCGACGCCCGCGAGCTCGCCCGCCTCTCGCGCGCGCTCTCGCCCTCCGCGCACGTCAACCTCATCCCGCTCAACCCCACGCCCGGCTGGCCCACGCGCGCGACGCCCCGCGAGCGCGTGCGCGCCTTCGCCGAACGCCTCACCGCACTGGGAGTCAACGCGACGGTGCGCCGCAACCGCGGCACCGACATCGCCGCCGCCTGCGGCCAGCTGGCCGCCGGCCAACCGGTCACGCTCGCCCCGCGACCCGCGCCGCCGCGGGCTCAGCCCGAGAGTGCCGTTGCCAGCCGTTCGCGCCCGCGCTCGATCTCGTCGCGCAACGCGCGCTCGAGCAGGCCCGTTCCGAAGGATCCCGCATAGCGCAAACGCACCACGAGCAGCGAGACCGGTCGTACCGCGCCCGGTGGTGCCGTCGCGTCGGGCGCGACGTGCGCCTCCATCACCCACGCCGCATGCCGGTGCCCGTCCTGTTCGACGCGCTCGAAGCGCACGGCGCGCCCCGGGTCGGCCTCGGTCCGCACCATCCTGAGGCGCTTGGAACGCGCGAGCGGCCCGATGCGACCGCGCAGTTCCACGCGCCACGCGGGGCGACCCTCGGCGTCCGGGGTCGGTTCGGGCTCCGCACGGTGCACGATCGACAGCCACGCGGGGTAGGTCGCGAGGTCGGCGACCGTGCGCCACACGCGGTCCGTGGGTGCGTCGAGGCGCACCTCGGCCGTGACGTCCACGGCGACGACTAGATGCGGGGCAGGCCGCGCGGCTCGCCGAGGGGCGCGAGCGTCGGCGACCACGGGATCGCCCGTGCCGGCACCGAGAGCCCCTGCACGGCGTCGAACAGGCTCGGGGCCGCGGCCGCGTGACGGCGCCGACGCCGCATGCCGCGCGACGGCGTGCCATCGGCGGGAATCTCCCTCGCGGGGGCGGCGAACAGCCGTGGCACGGGTTCTCGACGGTCGTCCAGCGTCCATCCCCTCGGCACCACGAGTGCGTCGGCGTGGCGCGCGCACAGCAGGTTGACGAGCGTGCCGTCGGCGGGCGGCGACGACTCCAGCCACACGACCCGCAGCGCCGGGTTCATTCCCCACATCACTGTCGCCTCGCCCCGGCAGCCGGGGCGCTCGCAACGGCGTGGCACGTCACGACATTAGTGGGCGATGCGGGCCTCGATCCCACGACTTCCACGATGTGAACGTGGCGCTCTTCCGACTGAGCTAATCGCCCTTGGTGCTCGGGGAGTGTACTGGGTCGCCACGGCCACGCGACACGGCACGGCACGCGCCGACGCGGAGGGGCGCCGCGCGGCCGCGCCGATCAGATGATGAATCGCGACGCGCCGAGCAGCAGGTAGACGCAGTTCGTCGAGCTGGGGGTTCCCGTCAACGAGACGGTGAGGCTCGTTGCCGTGCCCGACACCTTCGCGGCACTGGTGAGATCCTGGCTGGTGCAGAGGTTCATGACCTTCACCTCGGAGGTCGACGCGCCACCGCCCGACGCCTTGCACGACGCCAACTGCCTGTTCTGTGCGGCGTTCAACTTCTTCGCCGCACGGATCTTGCCGGCAACCTTTGCGCCGTACTTCGTGGTGAGGCACGTCAGCGTCGGCGTGTCGACGCTCACGGCGGAGACCGACGAGGGTACGACCGGTGCGCTGAGCGCGACGAGCGCCAGCGCTGCGATGAGTCGACGAGCCATGAGTCCTTTCCCGGAGCGCGCGCGAGCGCATTCATCGCAGTGCTCACGGGCCGTCCGGTGCGGCCGCCGTGAGGTCGACGCACGCAGTGCCCATGCCCTGGCGGTCGCGATACCCGACGGTGTCGCTGGGGCATCGCATGTCGAAGCCCACGAGCTGCCGCACCACCGCCTCGTGCGGGCCGGCGCAGTCCACCTCGGACGCGGCGCCGAGGTCGTCGATGTCCACGCACGATCCGCTCGTGATGAGCGAGTCGGGCCCGGGCGGCGGGTCGGTCACCCCGAGCGCGTGCAGTGCGAGCACGACGACGACGCCCGCGGCGACGATGAGCCCGACGGTGCGCCACGGGAACCTCGCGGGCCCGGTGCGTCGCGGCGCGGGGGCGTAGCGCGGATCGTGCGCCCCGGCGTACATGTCGTCACCCGCGACCGGACCCGGCCCACTCCCGGCGGGCCGCTGCCCGCGCCCGCCCGCCGCCGAACCCCGCGGCGACGCGTCGCGGTCGGCGTCGTAACGCGCCCGTCGACCCGCATCCCCGAGCACGTGCCACGCCTCGGTCACCGCCGCGATCTCGCTCGTCGCCCCGGCCCGCGCCCCGGCATCGGGGTGCAGCGTGCGCATGCGTCGTCGGTACGCGTCGCGCAGCTCGCCGTGCGATGCCCCGCGCCCCACGCCGAGTACCTCGTAGTGATCGCGGGTCGCGGACACCTCAGTAGCCTGCCGCGCGATCCACCACCCCGACGAGCGGTTCGCCGCGGATCCAGCGCCCCACGTTGTCGGCGATCCGTGCCGCGAGCAGTGGAGGCGTCATGTCGTCGCTCGTACCCGTGTGGGGCGTGATGAGACAGTTGGGCAGCGCCCACAGCGGGTGCCCCGCGGGCAGCGGCTCGGGCTCGGTGACGTCCAGGCCGGCACCGCCGATCGTGCCGTCTCGCAGCGCAACGACGAGGTCGTCGGTGACGATCTGGCGGCCCCGCCCGACGTTGACGAGCCAGGCGTGCGGCTGCATCATGGCGAGCTCGCGGCGGCCGATCATCGCGTCGGTCTCGGGGGTGAGCGGCAATGCCAGCACCACGGCGTCGGCACCCGCGAGGGCCTCGCGGTAGCGCGACGCGGGCAACACCCTCGCTGCACCCTCGAACGGCGCCTCGCTGCGGCGCACGACCGTCACCTCGCAGCGCCACGGTGCGAGCAGCCGCACCAGCGACCGAGCGATGCCCCCACCGCCGAGGATCGACACGCGCGCACCGAGCAGGCTGCGCCCCGCGGTCGGGCTCCACTCGCGTGCCCGCGAGTACGCGAGCACGTGGCGCACGCCGGCCAGCAGCATGGCGAGCGCCAGCTCGGCCACCTCGTCGGCATAAGCGCCCTTGGCGCTCGTCCAGATGCGCGACTCGTCCACGAGATGGATGAACGGCTCGACGCCGGCGAAGGGCAACTGCACCCACGCAAGATTGGGATGCTCGCGCAGCACGGCCTCGAGCGCACCCGCGTCGTAGGCCTCCCACCAGACGAGTGCCGACGCCTCGCCGTGGGGCGCGGTCCGCCCCCCGCCCCGCGCCACGGCGTCGCCGAGCCAGGCGGGCGCCCCGAGCGGACCCACGGCGACGCACTGTCGTGCGTTCATGTGCCTCGCCCCCGCGCGCGAGGAGTCAGGAGCCCGCGAGCGTCGCCGCGATCTGACCCGCCGAGTCGCCGCTGCGGCGCAGCACCCGGGCCACGAACCACAGCGCCGCGAGCGTGATGGCGAAGAGCAGCACCGCGCCGACGCCCCAGAAGGGTTTGATGGTGCTCTTCGTCGCCCCGAGCAGCGCCACGGGGAAGGTCGTGGAGCCCGCCTCGCTGATCAGCGTCGAGATGACGGCGTTGTCGAGACACAGCGCGAACGACAACAGCCCGCCCGCCACCAGCGCCGGCGCCACGAGTGGGAGCGTGATCTGGCGGAAGGCTCGCGCGGGCGGCGCGCCCAGGTCGGCCGCGGCCTCCTCGAGCGACTCGTCCAGGCCCGACAGGCGCGCCCGCACGATGAGCGTCACGACCGCGCTCGCGTACAGCGACTGACCGACCCACAGTTTGTTCATGCCACCGTTGAACGGTCCCCAGCCGTTGGCGAACACGTACCCCACGACGGGCACCTCCGACAGTCGGGGAAACCAGGTGGCCAGCGCGATCGCGTCCATGATCTCGGGTGTCACGAGGATGAGGAACACCGTCAGCATGAAGGGCGTCGTCCAGATGCCGGGTCGTCGCGCGAGCGCCACCCCGGCCGTACCCCCGAGCAGCACCGCGAGGATCGTGGCACCCGTGGCGGCCATGAACGAGTTGCGGATCGCGTCCCCCACGCTCGGGAAGTCGAACACGGTGCGAAACCACTCGGTCATCAGCCCGTTCACCACCACCGCGAGCACGAAGCCGCCGGTGCCCAGCCAGCCGAGCGCCCTGGAGCCCGGGCGTCCGCCTCGGGTGAGGACGCGCCGCACGAGCAACGCCGCCGCCACCACGAGCGCACCCCGCACGAACAACATCACCATGCCCACCCCGTCGAACAACTCGCCCCACCACTTGGTGCTCACACGACCCGACCAGATGGTGAAGGAGGTCGTGGCGTTGAACGAGTGCAGCACCACGAGCAGGATCGGGAAGAAGAGGAACACGAGCACCAGCACCGTCCACACGGCGAGCCACGGCCGCAGCGCGTCGCCGCCCGAACGCAGGGCGGCGGGGGCGGGCCGGCCGCGACGGATCTCCGACTCGCGACGGGCGCGCGCTGCGAGGGCGCGGCGCATGCGCTCGGCGAGCGGGCTCGCGAGCCGTGCGAGTCGGGGCACCAGCCATACGGCGACCGCCCCGACCACGAGCGACGCGAGCACGGCGGCGATCATCAGCACGGCCATCGCCGCGCCGAGCGGCCAGTTCTGCGCCCCGCTGAACTGCGAGGCGATCATCGCGCCGATCATGTTGCCCTTGGCCCCACCCAGCACGACCGCCACGACGTAGTCGCCGCACATCGGGATGAAGGTCAACAGCACGCCGGCGGCGATCCCGGGGCCCGCGAGCGGCACGGTGACGCCGAAGAAGGTCGCGATGCGTCCCGCGCCGAGGTCCTTGCTCGCCTCCCGCATTCGCACGTCGATCCGGTCCAGCGCCACGAACAGCGGCAGGATCATGAACCCCAGGTAGTTGTAGACGATCGCAATCTGCACCGCGGTCGGCGTGGCGAGCAACTGGATGCCGTTCTCACCCACCAACCCGAGATCCATCAGCCACTTCGACAGGGTGCCGTTGGGCGCGAGCGGGATGCGCCACGCCACCGTGCGGATGAGGAAACTCGTGAAGCTCGGCACGATGACGGCGGCGAGGATCACCGCCCGCCAGCGCTCCGACGCCTTGAACGCCGCGTAGTACGCCACGGGCAAGCCGATCAGCAGGCAGAGGGCCGTGGCGAGCAACGCGATGCGCAGCGTGCCGCGGAATGTCACGAAGAAGGTCTCGTCGAACACCGCGGAGTAACTGGCCCACGACGGCGACGAGAAGTCCACCGGGATGAGACGGCTCGAGTCCTTCGTGCCGAACGAGTACGCGACGACGAACGCGATGGGCAGGGCGAAGAACCCCGCGTACCAGACGATCGACGGCAGGGCGAGCAACCACTTGGGCGTCCGCCGACGCCGGCGGCGCGGCCCGATCGCGGCCGACGCGCTCACGCGACCGCGACCTCGGCGGGGATCAGGCCCCGGCCTTGGCCTTCATCTTGTTGAAGATGTCGACCATCCGGTCCAGGGTCGGCGTGATGACCTGCGTCTCCATGGTTTGCACCTGCGCGTCGTCGAAGAAGATCATGTCGCCCCGCTCCAGGTCGGGGGCGAGCTGCTCGATGAGCGACGGCATGTCCTTGATGCCGGTGTTGTAGCCGTGGTACTCGAGGTCCTTGATCGAGATCTCGGGCACGAGGTCCCAGTTGATCCACGCGTGAGCGGCCTCGGGGTTGGGCGCACCCGTCGGGATGCAGTAGTTGTCCATCCACAGTTCGGTGGCCGGCGCACCGAGCACCCACTTCCAGTCGTCCGGGTTGCCGCCGGCGTCGGTGATGCGGGTGTAGGCCTGGCGGGCATCACCGTTCCAGGCCATGCCGATCGAGTACGCCCCCTCGGCGAATGCCGTGCTCGGGTACGAGTCGAAGGCCTTCACGTGCTGGGCAAACTCGTCCACGAGGAACTTCTCGCACGCGTCGAACGCCGCGGCGTCGTCGGTGTTCCAGCTGTAGCCGTTGGCCCACAGCCAGACGGCGCACATGTTGGGCGCCGTGTCCAGCACCGCGCAGTTGCCGCTCCCCTCGCCCATGCACGCATCGAGGAAGTCCTGCCACGTGGCCAACTCCTTGGTGATCTTGGAGGAGTCGTAGAAGTAACCCGTGGTACCCCAGTTCTTGCAAACCGAGTACTCGTTCTGCGGGTCCCAGGCCTGACCGAGGTAATTGGCGTCCACGTTGGACATGTTGGGCAACTTGGACGTGTCGAACTTCTGGAGCAGGCCCTTCTCGATCATCTGCGGGATGTACGGGCCGGTCGGCACCACGATGTCGAAGCCGCTGGCGCCGCCGCTCGTGGCGAGCTTGGTGATGAGGTCCTCGTTGCTCGCGTAGTAGTCGACCTTCATCGACACCCCCAGCTCCGACTCGGCGAGTGCGCCCACGAGCTCGGGCTCGTTGTAGTCGCCCCACGTGTACATCGCGAGGGTGCCCGTGGCGGTGTTGACCACGCGGCTGTAGTCGCCCGTCGCCTCCCCGCCACCCGACTCGTCCCCGCCCGCGTCCCCCGACCCGCCGCACGCGGCGGCGACGACCACGAGGCCCGCCGTCGCCGAGCCCGCACGCAGGAACGCGCGTCGGCTGAGGTGCTCACGAAACGAATGCGGCGCCAGGATCCGCAGTTGCCTCGGGTTGCGTGCCATGTGGGATACCTCTTTCGTGGTCATTCGGTTTCGTGGTCGTTGGGTGTGGGTGGTGATGGATCCGTCGTTCGTCGTGACCCTAGTCGGCGAGCACCACGTCGGCCTGCCGCGCAGAGAACAGATAGACGTCGTCGGCCGACCACGAGCAC
>Ga0233424_10001963_pt1 | contig 15959 bp, 9 predicted proteins | sample Watercolumn_Towu_FD_181011 | JGI IMG/M metagenome (GOLD analysis project Ga0233424, IMG submission 181011) | Freshwater microbial communities from Lake Towuti, South Sulawesi, Indonesia - Watercolumn_Towuti2014_125_MG | ecosystem: Environmental > Aquatic > Freshwater > Lake | place: Indonesia...
TTGCGCCGTGCTGAACGCGGACGATTCATGCACCGCCTCGTTCTGCCAGCGCATTCCAGGCCCGGTTCTGACGTTCGGGATGCAAAACCCGGCCGACGTTTGCGGTGAACTGCTGGAACGGTCCCCTGGGGAACAGACGTTCCTGTTGACCGCCGGCAACGACGCCGTCCCCGTGCGTACGCGCATGATCGGTGACCATCACGTTTCCAATTGCCTGGCCGCGGCGGCCGCCGCCCTGCTGTTGGGATTCGATTTGCCGGAAATCGCCCGAGGACTTGAATCGGTCGAACAGGTGCCGGGGCGCCTCGAGAATATTCACTGCGGCCAGTCATTCCAAGTCTACGTCGATGGTGCTCGCACACCCGATGCCATTCGAGCCGCGCTGCACGCCGTACGGCAGGTGACCCCGGGACGGGTCATCGCCGTCGGAGGAGCGGAAGGAACCACCGACAACGTGCGGCGGGCCGAGATCGGCACCGTGCTGGAACAAGGCGGCCAACTCGTCGTCCTGACCAATAATGACCCTGGCGATCAGCCGCCGTTGGCGATCGTGCACGACCTGCTGGACGGATTTCGCAAGCCGGAGAAAGCCCGCGTTGCTCCCAACCGGGCCAACGCGATCGAGTGGGCCTTGCGACTTGCCCGGCCTGGCGACGCCGTTGTCATTTTGGGCAAGGGCGATCGTGAATCCGAACATGTTGGCAACCGTCGGTTGCCATTGAGCGACCGTCAATTCACCCGCGATACGCTTTACGCGCTGCAGACCGCGAACGCATGTCCGCCGACGCGTCCGCAGCTCGCGGAGAAGAGTCAGCAATCGCATCGATTTCGAGTGGTAGGATGAACGAGCATGGATGGCTGGAGTATTCGTGATCTGGTAACGATTTTACAGGGCGAGCTGACGCTGGGCTGCATGCCACCGCTCGGTGGAGAGCTGGAGCCTGTGGGGCAGATCGTTGACGACCTTCGCCGCCTCCGTCGCGGCGACCTGTATTGGGAATTGCCGGGCCGGAATCGGGCTCGCGCCGAAGAAGCGTTCGCCCGCGGCGCGATCGGCGTGATCGTCGGCAATCGGCACGTCGAGCCCTGGGCCGGATGTTGTTCGATCCGCATCGACGATCACTCCAAAGCGCTGTGGCGGCTGGCCAAAGCCGGCCGGCGCGGCTTCACTGGCACCGCGATCGGCATCGCCAGTCACTCGGGGCGGCGGACCGCCGTCTGCCTCGCCCAACAGGTACTCAGCCGAGCACTGGACGGCGAAACGCTGTTCGTCGACGGCAACAACCCCGACGGCCTGGCTCGCGCGCTTGCGCTGAGCAGCTGCGTCGGCCCGGCCGGCGGCGGCGACTACTTGCTCGTCGAATTGCCTGGCGATGGCTGGCAGGAGATTCGGCAAGAATCGGACTTGTGCCAACCACAAATTGCCGCTATTTACTCCGTCGCGAATTCACGCGGCTGGAATTCGTTGGAAACGCTCTCCGTGGCGCAACAACTCCAGCAATTGCTCGACGCACTCCCCAGACACGGACTCCTGGTCCTGAATGGCGATGATCGAGAACTGCGCCGCGCAATTCGCGGACCTCGTGATCGAATCACCTGGGTTGGTCGCGATTGCGAATCCGACCTGATCGCCAGCCACGTCGCCTGGAGCGACGGGCACCTGGCGTTTCAGGTCGGCAAAACGCGATTTCGCATCCGCGTCTGGGGCCGCCAGCACCTTCCAGCCGCGCTGGGAGCACTGGCGATCGGTCGACGCATGGGGCTCGACGATCGGCAGATTGCCGCCGCCCTGGGTGAACTGCCTGGCGATCCGGGATATGAATTGATTTCGGCTGGAGAATTCGCCGTGCTGCGACCCGACACGAACGTCGAACGCAACGCCCCCTGGGAAGCCTTGAAGGTGCTGCGCGACATGGATGTGTCCGGCCGACGTGTCGTCGCACTGGGTGCCGAAGTCAGCGAGGATCTCGACGATTGCCGGCGACTTGGAATATCCGCCGTCGCGAAATACGGCGCCGACATGCTGATTGCCAGCGGACCGCGAGCCTCCGAGCTTGTCCGTGCCGCTCGATCGGCCGGAATGCCCAGTCATCGAGCCGTTGCCTGTGCATCGACCGAGGAAATGCGGCAGATCGTATGCAACGTCGCAGGCCGCGGCGATGTGATCCTGCTGGACGGCTGCCGCAAAGACGACTGCAAATCGATCGTGGACGGATTACAAATCAGCCGCATCAAGAACGCGGCGTGAAGATAGAGAATGCCCCGACATCGGTAGAAACCGCAACCTGCGAGGTAGACCGCGGGCAGCAGCCCGTAATGACACAATTTTGAAATGCGACAGTATTCGCGAGGTCCCACCGTTAGCACGAGTTCTGCGGGAAAATCGTGCTGCCCTCCCTCCTGGGTCGAAGCAGTACGCCTGTTGGCTCAAGTGGTTTCTGGGTCAACCACTTCAATGGGCGCTTCACGGTGGGGCCTTTACTGAGCACCGGAGCGGCCTCGCGCCGCTCCGGTGCCAGGGATCAATCGGGCGGTTTGATTTTCAAAATCGAACCGCCCTTTTTTTCATTCAGTCGTCGTCGCCGCCGCCGAATTCGCAACAAAACGAATCGTCCGCCAGCCGCCGCTCGACCACGCGACCATACTCGTCCGCCGATCGGCGCTGGCCCACATTGTGCCAAGGCCCGACTTCACTCAGCTCCGGCATGATCTCGCACAATTGTCCCACCAACATCTCCGCCATCCGCGAAATACTGGTGTTGGGTGCCCGTTCGCGAATCGCTGCCGCCGTTTTCATCAGCCGGATCATCCTCGCACGCTCCAGAACCGGCCCGGACAGACTCTCGTCCGATTCCACAAGCAATTCGGCAATCGGTACATCCAGCGCCTGCTGCCATTTGTGCAGATCGCTGATACGCAAATCGGCGTCACCGTTCTCCTGTGCCCGCACGCTGCGGACATCGGTGCCCAATTGCCGTGCGGCACTGCGCAACGACACTCCCTGCCGCCGTCGCACCTCCTGAATCCGATGAAATCGTTTGTGTTTCGACTTCGATTCGGTAATCCCTGGCGAAAACCCCGCGGATGAGAATACATCCAATTCGACCGTGGCCATAAACAAACCCTCCCCGTCCCTTGCCGGACGTTGACAAAAAATCTGGAGAGTTTGACCGGAATCGTTGTGGAAGGAAAACCGAGACTGGCCAGTTTCTACGCGCAAACCGCAGTTCGCGAACGCGAACAACGCGCCAGTTCGAGCTCCTCGCCTCGATTGGTCTAGACTCTCTGTTCCAAAAAACGCCTCAGGTCCACCTCTTCCCAACCAATCGCTCTCGAAGGGCGTAACCAATTTCCGACCCGTCGCACCTTGCGGCACAACGCTTGCCTGGCCAGAAACTCGTTGCGTTCTCCCGCTGCATCCGGTAAACGCGATCCGAAAACGACCTCTATTTGGCTGGCTATTTGGTGAACTCGGCTATCAATATAGGAGTCTGTCCAGCACAAGGCAATAGTTTTGCAAAAAATCTTTGCTAGCTGTACCCTGGCCGGGCACCAGCGGGGCGGGAGCCCTGGTTTTTACGCGGTTCTTTGCCTGTCGGTCGCCGCTCCCCGATCGGCCATCGTGCCGGATTCAGGTTCTTTTCCGTCGCGTTCCCTTCGCCGAGACCTTTGCCGGCGCAAAAGCGTCCGGCGAATCGCCGGCAACGAGCTGCGTCTCCAACTTGTTGAATTGCCCCTTGGAGAGAAACAGACGGTGATAGCCCCCCGTCAATTGTGTCTCCACGGTCGCTCGAGGCTCGGTTCCCCAGCCGATGATCCGCCGCGACACCAATTCAATGTCGATGAAGTAGTAGGTACGGTTTCTGTATCGGGCGTCGACCATTCGCTGTTACCTCCCCTCCATTTTGCCGCCTCAGGCCGCCACTTTGCGATAATGGTCCGCCAGCGGGTATTTTGCAGCGTACCAGGCGAATGCCAACGCTGCCAGACATGCAAACCCGGCGAAAAAGAACATCTGGAATCCGGTGACGCCAATGCCCAGTCTTTCGATCGTCTGCGTGACAGACGCATTGCGTACCGCGGCATTCACCAGCAGCACCCAGAGGTTGCCCACGGTGACCGACAGACTCCAGAAAGCCATGATCGCGCTTTTCATCGCGGGCGGGGCTTGACTGTAGGCGAATTCCAGTCCCGTGGCCGAAACCAGTACTTCGCCCATCGTCAACAGAGCGTATGGCAGGACCTGCCAGGTAATTGACAGCGTATTTCCGCGGTCGATTGCGACCTGCATGATTCCTACAACCACCCATGACAAACTTGAACAGGCAATTCCGGCGCCCATACGCCGCAGCGCCGTGGGTTCTATTCCGGTACGGCGCAACAACGGGTAAAGCACGAGGTTGTTGAACGGAATCAGTATCATCACCAGCAGCGGGTTAAGTGCCTGCATCTGAGATGGCTCAAACCAGTTCGGCTTCGTCATTCCCGCAGCCTGCAGGACCCACGTCGATGCCTTCTGATCAAACAGCGACCAGAAAGGAGTAACCAGGAAAAACAACACCATGATGCGGATCACGTGCCGCGCCCCCTGGATCGCCTCGTCGGAGTGACCGGCGGGCGTCTGATTGAGTTGTCTCCAAACGGCTGCACCGGCGAATCCGATCGCGACCACCAGTGCCAGGCACCAGAGGGAAGCAGCGCCGACAATCGGGGTGGCATGCAGCCAGAGCATGCGGCCCAGGTCGACAAATCCAAGCACGACAAACAGCAATGCCAGAATTCCGCCGGCAGCCGCAAGCAGCAGATTTGAACGCCCGTCCCGATCACCGCTGAAGAGCAGTCTGGCGGCGACACTCAAAAATGAATCAGGGTGGGGCGGTGTCGGCGCGATGTTGACGTATTCGCGTCGACCGAACCAGAAGATCAGGGTCGCCAGCCCCATCAGCAGGCCGGGGATCCCGAATGCAACGGCCGGTCCCCACCAGCGCAGGAACCAGGGCATCAACAACGAAGCGAAGAACGAACCGAAATTGATGATCCAGTAAAACGCGTCGAAGACCAGCCTGGCAAGCGTCTTACTCGACTGGTCGAACTGATCGCCCACAAATGCCGAGACGCACGGTTTGATACCGCCCGATCCGAGCGCAATCAGGAACAATCCTGTGAAGAAGCCAGACTTGTTGGTTTCGAACAGCGCCAGGCAGGCATGACCGGCACAGTAGACCAGGCTGAGATAGAGGATCGTACGGTATTTTCCAAAGTAACGGTCGGCCAGCCAGGCTCCCAACAGCGGGAAGAAGTAAACGCCCAGCACGAATGTATGGAAAACCTCCTTGGCCGCCGCCTCACGCTGAACCGCGGGCGCGATTTCCGTCGCTGCATACAGCAACGTCGAGCTGGCAAGAAATTGCGTGAGAATATTCCGCATGCCGTAGAACGAAAATCGTTCGCACGCCTCGTTGCCGATGATAAAACCGATCTGTCTGGGCAAGCGCGCTCGAGATGCTGCGGGCATGGCAACCTGTTCGGCATTAGAGTTCATGGCCGTCGGATCGGCGGACGAGGCTTCGCAGAGCTTCGGAGTCTAGCGCCAACCAAAAATACTCCTGACTCCGTTCCATAGGGAAGCGAAGGAAATGGTGCGTTTGAGCTGCCGCAACTGCGGATGTTCCGGATCCAGGCTACGAAAAAGCGCGAGCCACTGTCGAGCTGTTCTCGAATCGCATTTTAACGCGGCGAGTTGAGTGCTGGCCATTGCGAATGCCGCAAATTCGGTGGAGTGCATCAACTGTCGTCGACCAACCGAATTCAGATATCTTTCCGCCTTTTCCGGCTGGCCTTCCGCGATCGCCCTGCTGGCCATAAAAGTCAAGCCGAACAGATAGTCTGGATACCGCTGATGGACCTTTCGCAGCAACTGTTCCGTCCGTGCGAAAATGAAATCTTCTGGTTTGGTTCGCTGCGTGCGGATTTGTGGAACCGCATGCGAAACAAAACTATCGCGCATCTCGACGATTCATGCAAGCCGAATTTTTCCGGCGGCGATACTTCAGCCCCGTCGCTGTTCCTTGCCGCAGCGGTTACTGTTTCGGCGGACTGGCCTCACGAACGGTAGCGCCCGCGTCGTCGGTCATGATCAGAATGGAAAATCGCTGGACTTGATCGATTTCGTTCGTGCTCAGCGAAGCGTAATCAAATCGACCGCGCAGATCGGTGTAGCCATCCTTGTAGAATCGGACCAGGCCGTCCTGGAGTTGGGCATAGACTTTGACGTAGGCCTTGGCAATTGGCTTTCCGGTGCCGGAATGGCTCACTCGAACCTGGCCATAGTTCTCGACAATCTGCGTCGCCAGTGTGTGCGAATAGTATGCATGGGTCTTGGTGATGCCACCCGCGGTCACCTCCACAAGCACGTTTTTGTTGTGCAGTGCTTCGGGGATTGGTACCTTCAGCGAATTCGCGTCCGCCGGCAATTCCAGGCTCTGCGTCTGATTCGGGCGGATCGAGCTGAATTGACCGCGGTACTGTTGCACAAACGGGTTGTGGCTGAACAACAGTTCCACGTCCATCAAATAGTAGTTCACCCGCGCAGCACGCAGGTTCTGGTACTGCAGCAACAACTGCCGGGCCTCCATCTGCATTTCAAAACTCGGCTCGGTTGCGGCCAGCAGACCTTGCTGCTGGTTGCGGTCGTCGCCGTCGATCGCCTTGGGCCCCTTGCCCTCCAGTTCATCAAGTTGCGCCACGATGTTGGCAAATGCCATTCGCCAGCGATCCACAGGATACTCCGCGTATCGCTCGGCCCTGGCCCGAGCCTGCTTTGGTGCGTCGTGAAAGAAATCGAGATAGGCGGCGGCGTAATCGTACTGTATTTGCGTCGCCAGTTTTTCGGCATTGACCTTGTCAAATGACCGCAGCGCCTCCTCGACACGGTCCTGCAGCAGCAGGTAATACACGACGTCCAGCCAGTCTTCGTTTGACAGCTCAGCGGAAAACGCGATCTGTTCCATCAGCCGATGGTATTGCTGGTCGAAACGATTATTGAGAATCTGTCGGCGTTTGCCCAACGCATGAGCGCGCGGGTTCATTAATGGCCGGTATTCAAGGTGCTCGTAACTTCGCCGCAATACCGGATCGACTTCCAGAAGGGCGCTGCGAATTCGTCCACCGCATTCGTTGGCGATACCGTCCTGATGCTGCAGGTATTCGCGAATCGCGGGAACGGCGTTGTGCATCAGACTATAGGACCAAATTGTCGCATGGAACACGTGGCGTTGAGTCAGAAGCTCAGTCACGGCGGAAAAGACCTGCGGATCCTTCATACGGAAAGCGATCTTCTCGAGGTTATATCGGGCAACGTTGTTGGTATTCAGGAACTTCAGTACGTCATCCGTACTGCCATTCTGGGAGACGTGCTCCCACGACTCCGTGTCGATTCGAGAGGGCTTGTCCACGACGTTAAATGTGAATGCCGGCGCGGCGCCGACGAATTCACCGTTCTTGGCCACTTGAACCGGATAGTGTGTCAATTTCCCGGGCGCTGGAAAGTAGAAGTAGTATTCCAGAGTCTGGGTATGGTAGGGCTCGAGTTGCAGATGGACGGTGCGAGTGTGTTGTCCGTTGAGTACGGGGACGGCACTGCGGGGAATCTGCAGCAGTGCGCTCAGTTTCTGCCGCGCGGACGACGGGTTGGTCAGCACAATCTGGCAGCCGTAAACGGTATGCGTCAGGAACTCTTCGGTTACGAATTTGTCGACCTGTTCATTGTTTTCCTGGCGATACCGATCTCCGTGCCGGAAAAAGTTCTGGCTGACCAGGATCACCTGTGGTCCCGCTGCCTGCCTGGCGTTCCGGATCTGTTCATGGTAGAGCACGATCGGCCCAGCGGCCTTCAGCGTCATTTTCACGCCGTCGAAATCGGTCTCGTGTTTGGCGGGACTAAAAGGCAGGTCAAGCAGCCCAAGTGCCAGCAGCATTTCTGGGAAATTTCGGGCAGCTTCGGCGAGATTACTGGAAACGAAGGGCTGATCGGGGCCCTGCTCCACGGCGTCGCGCCAGAAAGCGCTGACCGGAATCAGCCCGGCATGCTGCTGATCGATGGTCAGGTGGTGGTAGTTGTTTTCGGCCCATTCCTGAGTTTTGTCCAGTTTTCGATACAAACGGCGCACTTCTTGTTCGGCAAGCTGCCGGTAGAACATGGCGCTTTTGTCGGCGTCCTTAAGTTCCACCGCGTTTACGGCGGCGTCCGTCTCGGCCCGCTTGCGCGCGATGCGCCCATCGCGCTTCAGATCTTCGGATTTCTTTTCCTCCGCCGCTTCTCGACCCGGGCGGGCATCGGCCATCGCGCTCTTGGTTGCCGCTCGATCCACCTGAGCGCCGCGCAGTCCGCCACCTCCTCCAACACGGCCGCGCAACGTAACCCCGGCCACGGGCGCGCCGGGCGCGGAGAACTCCGCGAGCTTCCCATTCTCGTCGCCTTGCTGCAATTGATCGGCGAGCATTTCCTTTTCCAATCGCGCGAGCACCGTCCCGAGGGCAGTTTCGGCGTCAAGTGCGCGCCCTTTCACCGCCGCGTCGAACAGAAACAGGTACTGATCGAGATTCGGCGGCAACAATTGAAACTGATCCGAAACATGTCGAATCGCGCGCGGTCGCTCCGCCTCGATCCGTCGCCCCAGCAGCACTCGCTCGGCGATGTTCAACTGCCCATAACGCCAGGGCTGAAGATATGCGCTCAAGTTTCCACCAACCAACCAATCGTCGAGGAACGTAGTGTCCTTCTTGTTCCTGAGGTACGGCACGACGACTTGCTGGAAGAACTCAGGATCCTTGCGTGCGAGGAAAAAATTCAATTCGTGGCTGGCAAACTTGGAATAGAACGCCTGCTTTTCCAACGGTTTGTGGTTGGGCCATTCCAGAATGAACCGGAACTCCGCCAACGTCGCGTTCTTGGAAAGAGCGCCGTACAGGTTGTAAACTCTGGCAAGGCTATCATAGATTTCGAAGCGGCTGGTCGTCACATCGTCGATCACAAACTGGTCGCCCTCGCGCAGCACGGTGATCTGCTTCTGTTGCGTGAAGTGCTGTTCGGGATCAAAGCCGCGGAGTAACCGCAGATCGACGGTACGCGTCTCCGTCTCCGGCAGTGTCAGCGCGCGGTAGGTAGTGTATCCCGGCTCCACAGCCACCAGATGCAGCTGGTGGTGGCCCTGAAGGTCGGCGAGCGGAATGCGAATCCGACCTTCGTCATCCGGGCGCAGGTTCGATAGTACGGTCGCTTCCTGTGCCAGGAAGTCGAGATTCCAATGCTCCCCCGCCTTGACCGGCGGGGCGGCGGCCGCGGCGCCGCTTCGTCCTTCCGCCGATTCGGCCGGCATGGCCTTGGGCGCAAAATTGTCACCGCCCGCCGCCAGTTGCTGACCGGTTTCCGTGGATCGAACCGCCCACGGATTCAGCAATAACGATGGACGCTCCAGCATATTGCCCGGGTACTTGCTGGCATATTTTCGGTTAATGATGTAGCTGTACTCGTCGCCAATATTGCGTCCGGTCAGGTACTGCGACTCAACCGGGTAGCGCAGGAAGAAGTAGGGCTCCGCGTCGCCCACGCGTCCCAGATGCTGGAAAGCAAATTCGGCGGGCCAAAACCGTGTCGCGAATATATGAACTCGCGTGAACCTGCTGTGGTTCTTGAGCTGGATCGTAATAAAGTCCAGCTGCTTGCCATCCTGTTCGCGCTTCTCCGGCGCAATGCGATAAATCTGCGGAGCGGTCGACGGCCGGATCTCCAACTGCCGGACTTTTCCGACAACGAACGAGCCGACCCGTTGTCCCGCAACCACGCGAACCCGCATGATGCGTCGAATGCCGCCAGCCCGCGACTCCAAGTGATAGTCACCGGGAGCCAGTCCGCTGATGGTCACCAATCCATCGGCGATCGAAACCGCCTCGAATCGATCCGCTACGAACTCCTCGTCGCGCAACTCGAGCAGAGAAAACTCTTCGCGCGTTGGCTTGTCCTGTTTGCCTAGATACGGCAATACGATCGCATCGCCCTGCCGAGCGTGGATAGACTGCGCGTAAGAATGGTAGTCCCCCGGCAGCCGCCAGGTTTCGGATGTGCCTTCCGGGCCCGTCGCGGTGACAGCGAGCATGTCCGGCAAGGGCCCCAGGTGAACGCGTCCCGCGACGTCGGTCTTCAGCGTCGCCGGCAGCGGCTGCTTGAAATCCCGGTGTTGAAAGCTGAACTGCACCGGCCGCGAAGCTCTCGGCTCACCCGACTTGCCAAGCAACTCGACCACATACGCGTCCTCAAAGCGCGATAAGTGCAGGTCTTCGATTTTCTCCGTGCGATCGATCGCGTTCAGCGAAAAACTGTTCGAATCGGCCAAAGGCGATTCCTGGCCGCTCAAAAGTGACTTGACCTTGGCCTGTATCGTGAACTGAATCGTCGCCAACCGTTGCGGTACCTGAAACTCGTACGTCGTCTCGCGATCCTCGTAAAGGGTAAAGCCCGGGACCTCCTGGATCGAGGGAACTCCGTCCAGGTCGGTCGACTGAATCACCAATGTGACATCCTTGAGTATGGTCAGCGTGACCGGCGTGCCGTTGAGCATCAGCCCGGGTCGCACAACCAGAGTCGCCTTTTTGCGCTTGAGCAACGATTCCCGGTCGACGAAAATGCCGGCGCGGAACTCGTACGATTCGCCCAAGTGCTGGAATTGGTCGAGGCAGGCAAAGCCCTGGTGGGCTATCACGACCGGCTGGACTGCCGGTGCCGAACTGTACGGAACAATGATCCGGCCATCCTGGTCCGGCTGATATTCGTGTCCGGAAATCCAGATCGTGGCGTTCTTCAGCTGCTCGTTCCGCTCCGAAAGCACGGTAAATTCGTGCCCCGACGGACCGGGGACCGACACTTTACGCAGTTTGCCTTTGCGGATGACTGCTCGGCTGCTGCGACCATTGCCGATGAAGTCGACAACGTAAACACCCGGCCGATTGAGATTGGGAAATTCAAACTGACGCCGCACGCGGCGGAACGGTGTCTCGGAAAAATTCCTTGTCGTTTCTTCATTGGCAACCAGTCCGTCCAGATTGATGTCGGTTTCGACTTCCCGCAGATTCTGGCGATAGTAGGCTTCGGTGTTGATCTCATAGACCTTGACCAGCAATGTCGAGACGTTTTTGATGTCGAGTTCCAGTCGGACTGGGTCGTCGGAGCCGAAATAGCGACGATTGTCGGAGGCGAACTCCAAGTCAACCCGCTCCCGCAACTGTTGAAATTGCTGAGGAGGCAGCAGTGACGCCCATTGCTCCGGCTCTCCCAGACCGTTGACGATCTTGGCTTCGGCAAACAGGTGTCTCAGGTAGATATCATTGATGTACGGCTCGAACTCCTTGGTGTCCTTGGCTTCGGCAAGGAAATGCAGCAGCATCGATCGTACCAGCGGTTCGTCCGTTCCGATCGGTGTCAGCAGCGTCACCGGCTGAAAGTCGCTGGCAAGATTGGCCGCGAAACGCCGGTTCTCGTCCCGCTCCAGCCAGTTCTTCGCCCCATAAGGGACGGCGCGGGGCAGCGACAGATACTTCAAGAAACGCTGCCGGTCAAAGCGACCTCGGCTGCGATCCAGCAGCAGCCGGTGGTAGGCCAAATGTGCTTTCAGCGAGTTATGGACCGGGTCCAGTCGATCCGAAAAGCCGATCATGCGATCGAGGTATGCCTCCATCCGCTCACTGTCATGCCGCCAGTCGTCATCGGGCGCCGGACGCAGCTTTACCAGATATGTGTTTACAAAATTCTGTTGGTTCAAGAGATCGGGTTTGAGTTTGAGACACTCGTCAAGCTGCGCGAGCAGCAGCTTGCGGTGAATCGGAAAGGCGCCGAAGCCGGCGGAATTCACAAAACCGAGGTCATCGACGACCAGCTTCGGCAGTTGGGCATAATCGGGCCGATCCAGCAGCTGCAGCAGGTGGCGGCGGCGCTCGGGAGTCAGTTCAACTCCGATTAACCAGTCCAGTGCCGCGAGCGTGAATGGTTCCAGATTGTTCGGCTGGGAGCTTGCGAGTTGCAGTATTGCCTGCCGCGAAATCGACTGGGGATCGAGCCTCGTCGGCAGATTTGGCTCGGCGCCGAGAATTTCCTTCTGGTGATTGAACTGTAATTGCAGTCGCTTGCGCAGATATTCCAGCGATTGTTGAGGGTTCTTTTCGTAGGTCAGCAGGGCCTGCCGGGTTCGAATTCGGTGAACGCGCGGCGTTTCGCCGTGCCGAGCGACCCAGGCCGTCAACAGCGGTTCGATTTTATCGAACTGCTCCAGATGCTGGAAATGCAGGCAGTGGTAGTAGTAGTAGTCCTCCGTGCCCGGCACCAGCTGCCTCAATGCCACGGCTCGATCCGCAGCCAGCGCGAAATCCTCGACATAGCCGATTTCACCACTGTAACCGACACGACCGGCGAAAATGCCGCCCCATGCACAATTCAGAACCAGGGCCAGTGCCGCCAGCCTGCTGTAATTCCTGCGACGCATCATCTTCGCACCCTCGTTTGCGGTACCTGTCGTCTCGTGAACCGAATCACGGACTGTTGCGGAATAGCCCCTGATCATTCTGCCCTAGTCCAGTCTAGGCCGCGAGTGCCGATACCGAACGGGACAATACGGACCTTTCCGCATGCCAGTCCACCTCCGTCGGAGCCCAGGGACCATGGACGCTGATCCCGAGCCGGTCCGCAGAGGTACCGTCGGATTAGACGATTGTTCGCGGAGAAAGTTCCAGCGACCGGCATGGGTATCAGCCGGCCGGCCGATGGCCTGCTGGAAAGCGAATGAGGTCCTTGCTAGTTTGCCGCGTCCATGTCGTGACAAATTCCGCAGGTACGGGCGATGGCACGGGTGCGACCCGCCGGGATTGAAGTGGACGCTGCGAAGGCCACTTGCCGGATCGCCGGCGGCGCTGCAACCGCATGGCAGGCCGTGCAACATTGCCGTGCGGTCAATCCGCGACCGCGGCCAAAATCATCGGCCCATGGGCCGTCTGGATAACAGCGATTCGAAATCGAAAACTGATCCAAGGTATGCGCAATCTGTTCGGACAGAGTCTTACCGGTCGAGGGGTGCTGGTCGTGGGCATGATCACGCCAGACCGCCCAGTTTGCATGCTCCGGCGCCGGGCCGAACAGACTCCAGAACAAAACCACGATTGCGACCGTGAGAATTGCACCGGCGGCGAACTGCGACATTGCCAATCGTTCCAGCCTGCGCCATCCGGCCCGATGCCCGATCCGCAGCGGAGGACTGGCCAATGAAACGGCGGTCGACATCCCCTGGTCGGCAAATGGTTCGCAAAGCGCGCCCTGGTACCCGGGCAAATCATCCAATTCGTGCGCCGGCACCGATTCATGGAACAGCGCGACAGCGGGCCGCAATGCTTCCGCCAGCCGGCGACATTCATGGCAGGCCAGCAGATGACGTTCCACACCGGCGTCACTGGCTTCGCCACTGGGAAATGGACCGCGGGTCAGAACGTCGAAGACCTGATCACAATTCATGATGCTCACCATGTCTTGATTCGCCGTGCGGCGAGGGTTTGACAGCCATGCTTTGTGCGATTTTGAGTAATCCCCATTTCACACGGTTTTTGGCCGTGCCGAGACTGCAGCGCATTGTCGCCGCGATTTCCTCGAATCTCAGGCCGCCAAAAAACCGAAGCCGTAGTGCGTCGGCCTGCGCTTCGGGCAGTTTCTGCAACTCCTGCTCCAACAGTTCACGACGCTCGATTGCCAACAGCCGAGCCAGCGGACTCTGTTCGACGGACGCCGGTTCCATTCCGAAACTCTCCGCCGTGCGCTCGCCGTCGTACTGCTGATCCGTCCAAGCCGATACGCGTGGCAACCGCTTATCAAGGCGCGTTCGCCGGCGGCACTGGTTCAAGGCGATCGTCCAAAGCCAGGTGCGAAAACTCTGGCGCGAATCGAAGCTGCGCAGGAACTTATAGGCACAAAGAAATGCCTCCTGGACGACCTCGGCGGCCGCCTCAAGCGAACCAAGCCGACTGAAGGCCACTCGACGCAGCGGCGCCTGATAGCGCGCGACGATCGCCTCGAAGGCACCCCGATCACCCTCAAGCACCAACTCAACCAATTCACCGTCGGATCGCTCGATCGCATGCGAAGCCGAAACGGAATCTGGCTGGAACTGCCGCGATGGCCCCGCCGCCGCTTCCCCCTTCGGCTCGGGCAGACGATCTTCGGGTTGAGATGAAGCAGCCATTCGCGGCCTTCCAGGGCGATGGAGTCGTCCAAAATCGAGCAACCTCCATCTTGGTCGGAATCACTGCGGATTTCAACACCAACCGATGCTCCACCTGTGCCTTGGCAGGCAGGAACGTTATCCTGAACCGAAATATCCACAAGGACGCACCGATGGTTCACGGCAACGTTTCAATCTCCAATGGCGGCGAGCCGGGTGAGTCGCCTGGAGATTCCCCGCAAGCACCACCTCGCCTGCCGCTCAATCCGCTGGATTTCCGCGGTGATTTCCCGATCTTGTCCAGCGTTCTGCACGAGGACAAGCCGCTGGTCTACCTGGACAACGCGGCATCCAGCCAGCGACCCCGGCAGGTAATCGAACGAATTGTTCAGGTCTATGAGAAGGACTATGCCAACGTGCACCGAGGCGTGCATTGGCTGAGCGACCGCAGCACCGACCTTTATGAAGAATCCCGGGAAAGGGTGCGAAAGTTCATCAACGCCGCCCAGCGACACGAGATCGTTTTCACCTCGGGTACCACGTCGTCCATCAACATTGTTGCCCGATCCTGGGGGGATTGCCGAATCGGAGCGAGTGACGAGATTCTGCTGACAGAAATGGAACATCATTCCAATATCGTTCCCTGGCAGCAGTTGGCCCAGCGGACCGGATGTCGAATCCGTTTTGCCCCGGTCACGGACGACGGCTTCCTGGACATGGAAGCCTTCAGCCAGATGCTGAGTGCCAGAACGCGCCTCGTCGCATTTTCATCGATGTCCAATGTATTGGGCACGATCAATCCGATGGAAGCGATCATCCAGCGGAGTCACGAGGCTGGGGCATTGGTTCTGGTGGACGCGGCGCAAAGCGCGCCGCATCTCGGAATCGACGTGCAGGCATGGAACGCCGACTTCGTTGCTTTCAGCGGACATAAGATGCTCGGCCCGTCCGGTGTCGGCATTTTGTATGGGCGCGAAAGACTGTTGGATTCCATGCCGCCCTTCCTCGGAGGCGGCAGCATGATTCGTCGAGTCACGTTGGATGGATTCGAAGCTGCCGACCTGCCAGCGAAGTTTGAAGCCGGCACGCCGCCGATTGTGCCGGCCATTGCGCTGGGAGCGGCGATCGACTATCTCGAAAGCGTCGGGTTGCCGCGGATCCATGCGCACGAAGTTCAGTTGACCAGATTGGCGCACGCAGCGCTTGAGCAGCTCGGCGGGATCAAGATCATTGGGCCTCCGCCGCATCGGAAGGGGGGAATTGTCAGTTTTGTCGTCGACGGTGTCCACGCCCATGACGTGGCTCAGATCCTCGATGCGCACGGCGTAGCCATCCGCGCCGGACACCACTGCGCGATGCCGCTGCACAAACGACTCAAACTGGTCGCCAGCAATCGCGCGAGCTTTTATCTCTACAATACTCCGCAGGAAGTCGAACTGCTGGCCCAGGCCGTCGCGGCCTGCCAACGCGTTTTTCGGCGACGAAAGTAAATGACAGCTTGGCTAAGTATTTCCGGGGTAGAAGGGTCGGGGATGAGGGTGGGGTGATAAAAAAGTCGGCGAAATTACAGTATTGAGGCGCAAGCGATGAGAGTTGCCGTTGCGCGCAACGAACCTGTACTCCCCTCGCCTCCGGTATGTCCGGGGGAGATGGATCGGGGGTGAGGGGGGCGGAGTGGACGTTGCGCTACGCGACCGGACTTTTGGCGAA
>Ga0233424_10001964_pt1 | contig 15931 bp, 11 predicted proteins | sample Watercolumn_Towu_FD_181011 | JGI IMG/M metagenome (GOLD analysis project Ga0233424, IMG submission 181011) | Freshwater microbial communities from Lake Towuti, South Sulawesi, Indonesia - Watercolumn_Towuti2014_125_MG | ecosystem: Environmental > Aquatic > Freshwater > Lake | place: Indonesia...
GCCGCCGCTGCGCATGGCGCCGCCCGGCCAGCCGGGGAGCGAACGCCTCGGCAAGCGGGAGGCCTTCTACGAAATCGAGCTCAGCGACGGCGGCGACCACCTCTGGACCTGCCGCGTCGACCTGCCCCGCTGGCAGCAGCTGCGCGAAGGCCAGCGCTTTCGCATCCCGGTGGACCGCTTCGGCACGGCGGACTGCCCGCGCATGTACCCCTCGAAGCTGTGAGGGCCCGTGCCGCCGGGGCCGCTACCATCGCAGCCCACGGCGGGGCCGACAGGCACCCGGCCCATCTCAGGAGGAACCCGATGTCTGCACCGCTGCGCGCGCCCTTCATGCTGGCGCTGGCTCTCACCCTGGGCACCGCCCAGGCTGCCGATCTGCCCCCGCCCCCCAACGTCGTCCAGAAGCAAGCCATCAGCGCGCAGGGTGTCGACCTGAACGTCACGCTGGCGGTCGACAAGATCAAAGTCTCCATCCTGCAAGGCGACGACATCGGCGGCAACGCGCTCGGCTGGTTCTGCAGCAACCGGCAGGCGCTGTCGGCCAACGAGAACCTGCTGAAGTCCGCCGGCCCCTACCTCACGAGCGTCGCCACGCAGGAGCTCAAGCGCCTGGGCTACCCGCTGGCCGGCAAGGGCAAGGCCACGGCCTTCGACGTGGACGTGAACGCCGCGCCTGACTTCCGCATCGGCGGCATCCTCACCGAGATCAAGCAGGAGGTCTGCTCCGAGGCCTTCAAGAGCGAAGGCTGGGTGCACTACAAGATCGACTGGGCCCTCTTCTCCGAGAAGCAGCAGAAGGTGGTCTACCAGGCCAGCACCGAAGGCCTGGCGGTGAGCAAGGAAAAGATCCCGGACCTGCACAAGCGCGCCATCGTGTCCTCGCTGGGCAATTTCCTGTCCTCGCCGTCCGTGCTGGACGCGCTCAAGGCCAACGGCGCCCCGGCCGCCGCGCCGGCGCCCGCGACCGTGTCGGCCGCAGGGGCGGAGTCCAGCGTGCCGGTCACCACGATCAACCTCAAAGGCACGCCGGCCGCCAGCGGCGGGGCGCTCAAGAACCAGGCGCAGCTGCGCAATGCCGTGGTCACGCTGGAAACCGCGTCCGGTTCGGGCAGCGGCTTCTTCATCGACAAGAACGGCCACCTGCTGACCAACGCCCACGTGGTCAACGGCGTGAAGTTCGCGCGCATCAAGCTGCAGAACGGCGACAAGGCGGTCGCCGAGGTGCTCAAGGTCAACGAGCAGACCGATGTGGCCCTGCTCAAGACCACGCTGACCGATGGCGATGCCCTGGCCCTGCGCAGCGGTGCCCCGCTCGAGGTGGGCTCCGACGTCTACGCGATCGGTTCGCCGCTGGGCGTGCTCAACAACTCCATGACGCGGGGCGTGCTCAGCGCCGACCGCGTGCTGCAGGGGCGGCGCGTGCTGCAAAGCGATGCGGCCGTCACCTTCGGCAGCAGCGGCGGCCCGCTGCTCGATGCCGAGGGCCGGGTCATCGCCATCACGCGCGGCGGCGTGGAGTCGGGCAAGGGCTTCAACTTCTTCATCCCGATCGAAGAGGCCCTCAAGGCCCTGCAGCTCAGCGTCACGCCCTGACGCCGCCGGGCCGGCCGCTCACCACACCAGCTGCCACAGCCCCACGAGGACATTGCCCCAGACGGTGATGTTGAAAGCGAGCAGGGTGAACACCCGCAGGAAGTTCCAGAACTTGCGGGCACGGTCCAGGGCCTCGTCGGCGCCGGTGAACACATAGACGCCCATGTAGATGGCCGAGGGCAGCAGCGTGCCCGCCATGATGAGGGCCATGAGCCAGTAGAAGAAGGTCATGGCCCCATTGTCGCGAGGCGCCGGGGCCGCCGATCCCAGCGTTAGCCCGGACACACCGGGCCGCGCCCGCCTCGCTCAGGGCGCGGGGCGGACTGCGGCGAGCATCTGCCGCCACAGCGGCTCGTAGGCCGTGTTGGCGATGCCTTCACCATGCGCCTCGTGGCCGGGGCGCACCGGCAGGTCCAGGGCGTGCACCTGGGCCGGCGGGATGCGCAGCGACCGGTAGCTTTGCGCCAGCAGGTCGGCCGCGCCTTCCTTGACATGGAAGGTCGCATGCCAGCGCTCGGGCGGCGTCACGCTGGCGCGCCCGTACCAGCTGGCCAGGCCACCGTCGGGCGCGCGGTCCCAGCCCCCAGAAAAGCTCAGCACGCCCGCCACGGCGCGCGTCTGCGCCAAGTAGGCGGCCATGCCACCGCCTTGCGACTGGCCCGCCAGCACGATGCGGGACCAGCGCGGCTCGTCGCCGTCCAGGTAGCCCGACCACTGGCCGGCGGGGTCTTGCGCCGCGAGGTGGCGCAGCAGCGCCGTGAGGCGCGGCACGATGGCATCGACCGGGCGGTCGTCGATCGGCGCGCCGGAGGCATCGCCCCACACGCGCTGCTGGCGCATCAGCGCCGCGCAGCGCGGCTGGCGGCGCAGGCGCTGGCCCACGCACACCTGGCCCACGGCCTCGTCGTTCAGATAGCTCAGGCCGATGACGCGAAAGCCCGCCTCGCGCATGGCGCGCAGCAGCGGGCGCGTGCCGTCGCTCGGCTTGCCGTGGGTGCCGGGCAGCCACACCACCAGCGGCGCGTCCACGGCCGGGTCGTAGACGACCCAGTGCGGCGCTTCGCCCTCGGCCAGCCGCGCATCGGTCGCGTGCGGCGCCACCGGCACCGCACGCGGCTCGGCCGTGGCCGCTGCCGCCAGAACGACCGCCGCCACACCGAGCGCGAAACGCTTCACAGCGCCTACTTCTTGCGGGCCGGCGGAACGTCCGTGCAGGAGCCGTGCGCCACTTCCGCCGCCATGCCCAGGCTTTCGCCCAGCGTCGGGTGCGGGTGGATGGTCTTGCCGATGTCCACCGCGTCGGCGCCCATCTCGATGGCCAGCGCGATCTCGCCGATCATGTCGCCGGCATGGGTGCCGACGATGCCGCCGCCGATGATGCGGTGGCTTTCCTCGTCGAAGATCAGCTTGGTGAAGCCCTCGTCGCGGCCGTTGGCGATCGCCCGGCCCGAGGCCGTCCAGGGGAAGAGGCCCTTGGTGATCTTGATGCCCTTGGCCTTGGCCTCGTCCTCGGTCATGCCCACCCAGGCCACCTCGGGGTCGGTGTAGGCCACGCTCGGGATCACGCGGGCGTCGAACTGGCTCTTCTGCAGCTTGTCGTCGCCGAGCAGTTCACCCGCGCAGACTTCGGCCGCCACATGGCCCTCGTGCACCGCCTTGTGGGCCAGCATGGGCTGGCCGACGATGTCGCCGATGGCGAAGACGCTGGGCACATTGGTGCGCATCTGCACGTCCACCGGGATGAAGCCGCGGTCGGTCACGGCCACGCCGGCGTTCTCGGCACCGATCTTCTTGCCGTTGGGCGTGCGGCCCACGGCCTGCAGCACGAGGTCGTAGCGCTGGGGCTCCTTGGGGGCGCCCTCGCCTTCGAAGCTCACGTAGATGCCGTCGGCCTTGGCCTCGGCGCCCACGGTCTTCGTGTTCAACATGATGTTGTCGAAGCGGTGCTGGTTGAACTTCTGCCAGACCTTGACGAGGTCGCGGTCCGCGCCGGTCATCAGCGTGGGCAGCATCTCGACCACGTCGAGCCGCGCGCCGAGCGTGGAGTACACCGTGCCCATCTCCAGGCCGATGATGCCGCCGCCGACGATGAGCATCTTCTGGGGCTTGACGTCCATCTCCAGCGCGCCGGTGGAGTCGACGATGCGCGGGTCCTTCGGCAGGAAGGGCAGGCGCACGGCCTGCGAGCCGGCGGCGACGATCAGGCGCTTGAAGGCGACCGTCTGGCTGCTGCCGGTCTTGGCCTGGCCCGTGCCTTCGGTGGCTTCCACCTTCAGGTGCTGGGCGTCCAGCAGCGTGCCATAACCGCGCAGCACGGTGACCTTGCGCATCTTGGCCATGGCCGCCAGGCCGCCGGTCAGCTTGCCCGTCACCTTGTTCTTGTGGGCGCGCAGCTTGTCGATGTCGACCGTGGGCTCGCCGAAGGCGACGCCCAGGTCGGCCATGTGGCTGACCTCGTCCATCACCGCCGCCACGTGCAGCAGGGCCTTGGACGGGATGCAACCGACGTTCAGGCACACACCGCCGAGGGTGGCGTAGCGCTCGACGAGGGCAACCTTCAGGCCCAGGTCGGCCGCGCGGAAGGCGGCCGAGTAGCCACCGGGGCCGCCGCCGAGCACGACGAGGTCGAAGGCCTGGTCGGCGCTGCCCGTGTAGGTGGCGGCGGCGGGTGCTGCGACCGGTGCAGGCGCAGGCGCGGCAGCAGCCGGGGCAGGTGCCGCAGCGGCCGGCGCCGGCGCTGAGGCCGCGTCGGACTCGACCGTCAGGATGACCGAGCCCTTGGTGACCTTGTCGCCGAGCTTGACCTTGAGCTCCTTGACGACGCCGGCCGCGGACGACGGGATCTCCATGGAGGCCTTGTCGCTCTCGACGGTGATCAGGCTCTGCTCGACCTTGACGGTGTCGCCGGCCTTGACCAGCACCTCGATGACGCCGACTTCGTCGAAGTCGCCGATGTCGGGAACTTGAACTTCAATGAGTGCCATGACTCACGTCTCCAGAAACTTTGACAGCACGTCGTAGTGCCTTACCAAGCGGCACCCGCGGAACTGGCTTTGCCAGGCCGCTGGGTGCGCCCCCTTGAGGGGGAGCGCGTGAGCGCTCCGGGGGTGGGTCATAGCGCAATGCGGCGGAAGTCCGCCAGCAGCGACGCGAAGTAGACGTTGAAGCGTGCGGCCGCGGCGCCGTCGATGACGCGGTGGTCCCAGCTCAGCGACAGCGGCAGGATCAGGCGCGGCTGGAAGGCCTTGCCGTCCCACACCGGCTCCATCGAGCTCTTGCAGACGCCCATGATGGCCACTTCCGGCGCGTTGATGATGGGCGTGAAGTACTTGCCGCCGATGCCGCCGAGCGACGAGATCGAGAAGCAGCCGCCGCTCATGTCGGCCGGGCCCAGCTTGCCGTCGCGGGCCTTCTTGGCCAGCTCCGACATCTCCTGGCTGATCTGGAAGATGCCCTTCTTGTCGGCGTCCTTGATGACCGGCACTACGAGGCCGTTGGGCGTGTCTGCCGCGAAGCCGATGTGGAAGTAGTTCTTCAGCACCAGCGTGTCGCCATCGAGCGAGGCGTTGAACTCGGGGAACTTCTTCAGCGCCGCGACGGCCGCCTTGATCATGAAGGCGAGCATCGTGACCTTGATGCCGGCCTTCTCGTTCTCCTTGTTCAGCTGGACGCGGAAAGCTTCCAGCTCGGTGATGTCCGCGTCGTCGTGGTTGGTGACGTGCGGGATCACGACCCAGTTGCGGTGCAGGTTGGCGCCCGAGATCTTCTTGATGCGGGACAGCTCCTTGCGCTCCACGGGGCCGAACTTCTCGAAGTCGACCTTGGGCCAGGCGAGCAGGTTCAGGCCTGCGCCGCCACCGCCGGCGGCGGCTGCCGGCGCGGCGGCCTTTTGCGCGACCGTCTGCACGGCGCCGGCCATCACGGACTTCACGAAGCCCTGCACATCGAGCTCGGTGATGCGGCCCTTGGGGCCGCTGCCCTTCACTTCGGCCAGCGGCACGCCGAGTTCGCTGGCGAACTTGCGGATGCTGGGCGAGGCGTGCGGCAGCTGGCCGGTGGGCGCCGTGGGCTGGTGGGCCGGCAGGGCGGCGGCAGGCGCCGCAGCCGGTGCCGCCACGGGGGCAGCCGCCGCCACAGGCGCGGCAGCGGCGGGCGCGGGTGCGGCGGCAGCAGGCGCCGACGCCGGTGCTGCAGCACCACCGCTGGCCTTGACGCGCGCCAGCGCCGTGCCCTTGCTGACCTTGTCGCCAAGCTTCACGAGCAGCTCTTCGACGACGCCGGCCGTGGACGAGGGAATCTCCATCGAGGCCTTGTCGCTCTCGACGGTGATGAGGCTCTGCTCGACCTTGACGGTGTCGCCGACCTTCACGAGCACCTCGATGACGGCGACCTCGTCGAAGTCGCCGATGTCCGGCACGACGACCGTGACCGAGCCGCCTGCGGGCGCGGCGGCAGCCACCGGCGCAGCTGCCGGGGCGGCCACGGGCGCAGCAGCAGGTGCCGGCGCAGCCACCGGGGCCGGCGCAGCAGCGGCAGCGGCACCTTCGGCCTCCACCACCACGATCACGCTGCCTTCCTTGACCTTGTCGCCGAGCGCGACCTTGATCTCCTTGACGACGCCCGCCGACGAGGACGGGATCTCCATCGACGCCTTGTCGCTCTCCACGGTCACGAGGCTCTGCTCGACCTTGACCGTGTCGCCGACCTTGACGAGCACCTCGATGACGCCGACTTCGTCGAAATCGCCGATGTCGGGAACCTTGACTTCAACCAATGCCATGTCTTGTCTCCCTCAGGCGCTCAGGCGTAAAGAGGATTGATCTTGTTGACGTCGATGCCGTACTTGGCAATCGCCTCGGCCACGCGCTCCATCGGGATGGCACCGTCGTCCGCCAGCGCCTTCAGCGCGGCGACCACGATGTAGTGGCGGTTGACCTCGAAGTGCTGGCGCAGCTTGGAGCGGAAATCGCTGCGGCCGAAGCCGTCGGTGCCCAGCACCTTGTAGGAGCGGTCCTTGGGCACGAAGGCGCGGATCTGCTCCGCGTAGTTCTTCATGTAGTCGGTGGACGCGATGACCGGGCCCTTGGTCTGGCCGAGCTGCTGCGTCACGAAAGGCACGCAGGCGAGTTCGGTCGGGTGCAGCAGGTTCCAGCGCTCGGCGTTCTGGCCGTCGCGGGCCAACTCGTTGAAGCTCGGGCAGCTCCACACGTGGGCGCCCACGCCCCAGTCTTCTTCCAGCAGCATCTTGGCGACCTGGCTCTCGCGCAGGATGGTGCCCGAGCCCAGCAGGTTGACCGTGACGGGCTTGCTCGCGTCGGCCTCTTCCAGCAGGTACATGCCCTTGAGGATCTGCTCCTCGGTGCCGGCCTTCAGGCCCGGCATCGGGTAGTTCTCGTTGAGCAGGGTGATGTAGTAGAAGACGTTCTCCTGGTCTTCCACCATGCGCTTCAGGCCGCGGTGCATGATGACCGCCACTTCGTGCGCGAAGGTCGGGTCGTAGGAGATGCAGTTCGGGATGGTGCCGGCCAGGATGTGGCTGTGGCCGTCCTCGTGCTGCAGGCCTTCGCCGTTCAGCGTCGTGCGGCCCGACGTGCCGCCCAGCAGGAAGCCGCGGGCCTGCATGTCGCCCGCCGCCCAGGCCAGGTCACCGATGCGCTGGAAGCCAAACATCGAGTAGTAGACGAAGAACGGGATCATGATCCGGTTGTTCGTCGAGTAACTCGTGGCGGCCGCGATCCAGCTGGCCATGCCGCCGGCCTCGTTGATGCCCTCCTGCAGGATCTGGCCGGCCTTGTCCTCGCGGTAGTACATCACCTGGTCCTTGTCGACCGGGGTGTAGAGCTGGCCCTTGGGGTTGTAGATGCCGATCTGGCGGAACAGGCCTTCCATGCCGAAGGTGCGGGCCTCGTCGACCAGGATGGGCACCACGCGCGGGCCGATGTCCTTGTCGCGCAGCAGCTGAGTCAGGAAGCGCACATAGGCCTGGGTCGTCGAGATCTCGCGGCCTTCGGCGGTCGGGTCGAGGATGGCCTGGAAGGTGGCGATGTCCGGCGTCTTGAACTGCTCGTCGGCCTTGGCGCGGCGGCTGGGCAGGTAGCCGCCCAGGGCCTGGCGGCGCTCGTGCAGATAGCGCATCTCCGGCGTGTCGTCGGCCGGCTTGTAGTACGGGATCTTGGGCAGCTCGCTGTCCGGCACCGGGATGTTGAAGCGGTCGCGGATGTACTTGATGTCGTCGTCGGTCAGCTTCTTGGTCTGGTGGACGGTGTTCTTGCCCTCACCGGCCTTGCCCATGCCATAGCCCTTGACGGTCTTGACCAGCAGCACGGTGGGCTGGCCCGTCGTGTTGTGGTGGGCGGCGTGGAAGGCGGCGTAGACCTTCTCCGGCTCGTGGCCGCCGCGGCGCAGCTCGAAGATCTCGGCGTCGCTCATGTGCTCCACGAGCTTGGCGGTCTCGGGGTATTTGCCGAAGAAGTTCTTGCGGATGTAGGCGCCGTCATTGGCCTTCATGGCCTGGTAGTCGCCGTCCAGCGTTTCCATCATCAGCTGCTTGAGCTTGCCGCTCTTGTCGCGCGCCAGCAGCTCGTCCCAGCCCTTGCCCCAGATCAGCTTGATGACGTTCCAGCCGCTGCCGCGGAACTCGCCTTCGAGCTCCTGGATGATCTTGCCGTTGCCGCGCACCGGGCCGTCCAGGCGCTGCAGATTGCAGTTGACGACGAAGACGAGGTTGTCGAGGCCCTCGCGTGCGGCCAGGGCGATGGCGCCGAGGCTTTCCGGCTCGTCCATCTCGCCGTCACCCATGAAGGCCCAGACCTTGCGGTTCTCGGTGTTGGCAATGCCGCGGGCGTGCAGGTACTTCAGGAAGCGCGCCTGGTAGATGGCCATCAGCGGGCCCAGGCCCATGGACACCGTCGGGAACTGCCAGAAGTTGGGCATCAACTTCGGGTGCGGATAGCTGGAGAGGCCGTGGCCGTCGACTTCCTGGCGGAAGTTGTCGAGCTGGTCTTCGGTCAGGCGGCCTTCCAGGAAGGCGCGGGCGTAGATGCCGGGCGCACTGTGGCCCTGGATGTAGAGGCAGTCACCGCCGTGGTTCTCGCTCTCGGCGTGCCAGAAGTGGTTGAAGCCGGCGCCCAGCATGGAGGCGAGCGAGGCGAAGGAGCCGATGTGGCCGCCCAGGTCGCCGCCGTCGGCCGGGTTCAGGCGGTTGGCGCGCACGACCATGGCCATGGCGTTCCAGCGCATGTAGGCGCGCAGGCGCTTCTCGATCTGGATATTGCCCGGGCAGCGGGCTTCGGCCGAGGCCTCGATGGTGTTGACGTAGCCGGTGGTGGCCGAGAAAGGCAGGTCGATGCTGTGCTGGCGGGCGTGCTCCAGCATCTCCTCGATCAGGAAGTGCGCGCGCTCCGCGCCTTCACGGTCGATGACGGCGGACAGCGCGTCCAGCCACTCCTTGGTTTCCTGGGGGTCAGCGTCGTTCGAAGCGGCGCCTAGAAAGTGTTGCGGCTGGGCGGACATGGCCGGTCTCCTGGTGATTTCGCCTCTGTCGGGCGGAAGTCGCTGTTCAACAAGCGGGGGCAAACCGCGGGCCAAACCCGCGAGCGGGCGCAGTGTCTCACAAGCTTTGCCGTTTCCCAAATGGTGCGAAGTCGTTTCTTAATGCGAAATTTTGACCGAGTAGTCGACCGGGATAATCCGCGCCCATGCCCCCCTCCTCCGCCCCGCCCAACCGCAGCCAACGCTGGCTGGCGACGCTGCGCCGCCTGGTGACCACGTGGTGGTTCCGGCAGTCGCCGTCGCGCCAGGACCGCCTCGCCACCCTCGGCCCGCTGATCTCGGTGCTGCTCTTCCTGGCGGCCATCATTTCGGCGTTCTGGTACCTGCGCAACGAGGAGATCGAGCGCGAGACCGAATCGGTCAAGCGCGACACCGAGATCGCCCAGCAGCAGATCCGCCTGCGGCTGATCGAGAACCAGGAGCAACTGGTGCGCATCGCGCGCGAGGTCGTCACGCGGCAGATCGATGCGCACGAGTTCTCCGCGCAGGCGCAGGCCTTCGCGCGCGAAAGGCCCGAGCTGACGCACGTGACCTGGCTCAGCGCCAAGCGCGAGCGCCGCAGCAGCGTGGGGGCGGCGGGCTTCCAGGCCGACGGCCTGATGCAGGCGGACGGCACGGACCCGTCCATGCCCATGCCCAACCAGAGCAATGCGGCCGCCATCGCCTTCGAAGCCGCCAAGGACCGCCGCCAGCCCGTCTACTCGCCGCCCTTCTCCGATGCCAATGGCGTGACGGTCTTCCAGCTGCACATCCCGCTCATCGACCGGGGCGGCTTCGCCGGCGTGCTGATCGCCGAGTACACCGTGGAAGCCCTGCTGCGCTACTACGTGCCCAGCGAGGTGGCCACCCGCCACAGCATCGCCGTGCTGGATGCGCGCGACCAGATCGTCAGCAGCACCGTCACGCCCATGCCCGGCCAGGTGCAGCGCCGCGCCTCGCTGCTGCACGACGTGCCCCTGGCCCCGGCGCTGAACGGCCTGGTGCTGCGCGGCCAGGGCTGGCGCACCTCCATCGGGCTCATCAACAACGCCCTCTTCTGGCTGGTGCTGGCCCTGGCCGGCATGACGGTGTGGATGCTGCTGGGCACCTGGCGCCACATGCGCCGGCGCACGCAGATCCAGAACGCGCTGACGCTGGAAACCAACTTCCGCCGGGCCATGGAGAACTCCATGCTCACCGGCATGCGCGCCATGGACATGGACACGCGCATCACCTACGTGAACCCGGCCTTCTGCGCGATGACGGGCTTCTCCGAGGCCGACCTGGTCGGCCGCACACCGCCCTACCCCTTCTGGCCGACCGACCGCCGCGAGGAAAACGCCCGCCTGCTGCAGCAGGAGCTGCAGGGCAAGAGCCCGTCCGGCGGCGTGGAGGTCAAGATCCAGCGCAAGGACGGCAGCCAGTTCGATGCGCGCGTGTACGTGTCGCCCCTGGTGGACACCAAGGGCAAGCAGACCGGCTGGATGACCTCGATGACCAACATCACCGAGGCCAAGCGGGTGCGCGACCAGCTCTCGGCCTCGCACGAGCGCTTCACGACCGTGCTGGAGGGGCTGGACGCGGCGGTGTCGGTGCTGTCGGTGCAGCCGCCGGAGCTGCTGTTCGCCAACCGCAGCTACCGGCTGTGGTTCGGCGCCGACCCGGCCGGCCATGCGCTGCTCGCCGGCGGCCAGCTCGGCGGCACCACCAGCCGCCGCGGCGGGCTGGATGACGGCGCCGACGAGGTCGACGACTACTCCGGCCTGCCCGCCGAGGCTCTGACCGACGTGGGCTCCGACCCGCGCGAGGTCTACGTCGAGTCGCTGGCCATGTGGTTCGACGTGCGCGCGCGCTACCTGCAGTGGACCGACGGGCGCCTGGCGCAGATGCTGATCGCCACCGACATCACGATGCGCCGCCATGCCGAGGCCCAGGCGGCGCTGCAGGCCGAGAAGGCGCAGGTGACGAGCCGCCTGATGACCATGGGCGAGATGGCCTCCAGCGTCGCGCATGAGCTCAACCAGCCGCTCACCGCGATCACGAACTACTGCAACGGCATGGTCAGCCGTGTGCGCAACGACAGCATCGACAAGGAAGCGCTGATGGCGGCGCTCACCAAGACGGCCAAGCAGGCCGAGCGCGCCGGGCAGATCATTCACCGCATCCGCAATTTCGTGAAGCGCAGCGAGCCCCAGCGCCAGCCGGCCCATGCGGCCGACATCGTCGAGGACGCGGTGGAGCTCGCCGGCATCGAGCTGCGCCGACGCAATGTGGCCATCCACACCTATGTCGCGCAGCGGCTGCCGCAGATGATGGTGGACCCCATCCTCATCGAGCAGGTACTGATGAACCTGCTCAAGAACGCGGCCGAGGCCATCGACAACGCCTCCCTGCCCACCTCGCGCCGCCACATCGAGCTGCGCGTCGTGCCCAAGCACAGCGCCGAGCTGGGCGGGCAGATCGAGTTCTCCGTGACCGACATGGGCCCGGGCCTGCCGGACGAAGTGCTGGCCCGCATGTACGAGGCCTTCTTCTCCACCAAGGCCGATGGCCTGGGCATCGGATTAGGGTTATGCCGGTCCATCGTGGAGTCCCACCAGGGCCGGATAAAAGCGGAGAACCTCTACAATGGATCCCTTGTGGTGGGGTGCCGGTTCGCGTTCACGATCCCGGTCACCATCACCTCAGAACACCTGCGCCAGGAAGCCCCTCAGGGCACATCTGGCGGCGCGCAGCGAACAGAACCTACAGCACCATGAGCCTGATCCCCAAGAAGGGCAACGTCTACGTTGTCGACGACGACGAAGCGGTCCGCGACTCCCTGCAATGGCTGCTGGAAGGCAAGGACTACCGGGTCAAGTGCTTTGATTCCGCCGAATCCTTCCTCGCCCGCTACGACCCCCGCGAAGTCGCCTGCCTGATCGCCGACATCCGCATGGACGGCATGACCGGCCTGGAACTGCAGGACCGGCTCATTGAGCGCAAGAGCCCGCTGCCCATCGTCTTCATCACCGGCCACGGCGACGTGCCCATGGCGGTGCAGACCATGAAGAAGGGCGCGATGGACTTCATCGAGAAGCCCTTCAAGGAAGAAGAGCTGCTGGCCCTCGTGGAGCGCATGCTCGACCAGGCCCGCGAGGCCTTCTCCAGCCACCAGGAAGCCGCCAGCCGCGACGCCCTGCTGGCCCGCCTGACCACCCGCGAAGCCCAGGTGCTGGAGCGCATCGTGGCCGGCCGCCTGAACAAGCAGATCGCCGACGACCTCGGCATCAGCATCAAGACGGTGGAGGCGCACCGCGCCAACATCATGGAAAAGCTCAACGCCAACACCGTGGCCGATCTGCTCAAGATTGCGCTCGGCGCCACGGCCAAGGCCTGACCGACACCCCACACCGAAAGCCGCTGATCGTTCAGCGGCTTTTTTGCTTTCTGACCGACCGGAGTTCCCCATGACCGCCCAACTGATCGACGGCCTCGCCCTGGCCAAGCAGACCCGCGCCGACGTGGCCGCCCGCGCCGCCGCGCTGACCGCCCAGGGCCACCGCCCCGGCCTCGCCGTGGTGCTGGTGGGCGACAACCCGGCCAGCCAGGTCTATGTGCGCAACAAGGTCAAGGCCTGCGAGGAAGCCGGCATCCATTCGGTGCTCGAAAAGTACGACGCCACCATGACCGAGGCCGAGCTGCTCGCCCGCGTGGACGCGCTGAACAACGATCCGACCATCCACGGCATCCTGGTGCAGCTGCCCCTGCCCAAGCACATCGACGACCACAAGGTCATCGAGGCCATCTCCCCGGCCAAGGACGTGGACGGCTTCCACGTCGCCAGCGCCGGCGCGCTGATGGTGGGCGAGGCGGGCTTCAAGGCCTGCACGCCCTACGGCTGCATGAAGATGCTGGAGAGCATCGGCATGAAGGATCTCAAAGGCAAGCACGCCGTCGTCATTGGCCGCAGCAATATCGTCGGCAAGCCCATGGCCATGATGCTGCTGGCCGCCAACGCCACGGTCACGGTCTGCCACAGCGGCACGGCCGACCTCGGCGCCATGACCCGCCAGGCCGACGTCATCGTCGCTGCCGTGGGCAAGCGCAATGTGCTCACCGCCGACATGGTCAAGCCCGGCGCCGTCGTCATCGACGTCGGCATGAACCGCAACGACGAGGGCAAACTCTGCGGCGACGTCGATTTCGACGGCGTGAGGGCGGTGGCTGGCTGGATCACCCCCGTGCCCGGTGGGGTCGGCCCGATGACGATCGCCATGCTGCTCGTCAACACGCTTGAATCCGCAGAACGCAGCCTCAAGTCCGCCTGATGACCATGTCCAACCCGCTCCTCTCCACCGCGGCCCTGCCCGACTTCGCGGCCATCCGCCCCGAGCATGTGCAACCGGCCATCACCGAGCTGCTGGCCGCCGCGCAAGCCGCCCTCGACGAAGCCGTGAAGCCCGAGACGCCGGCCGACTACGACGGCCTCTCGCGCATCCTGGACACCGCCACCGAGCGCCTGGGCACGGCCTGGGGCGCGGTGGGCCACCTCAATGCCGTGGCCGACACGCCGGCGCTGCGCGAGGCCTACAACGCCATGCTGCCGGTCATCACCGAGTTCTACACGGCGCTCGGCGCCAACGAAGCGCTGTTCGCCAAATACAAGGCCGTGTCCACCGCCCAGGGCGCCACGCTGACCGCCCCGCGCCGCCAGGTGCTCAAGCACGCGATCCGCAACTTCGTGCTGTCCGGCGCCGAGCTGCAGGGCGCGGCGCGCGAGCGCTACGCAGCCATCCAGGAGCGCAGCGCCGAGCTGCAACAGCAGTTCAGCGAACATGTGCTCGACGCCACCGACGGCTGGAGCTACATCGCCAGCACCGACGAGCTGGCCGGCGTGCCACAGGACGTGCTGGACGCGACCAAGCTGGACGACGGCGGCCACAAGCTCACGCTGCACTTCCCGGTCTACCTGCCGGTCATGCAGTACGCCGAAAACCGCGCGCTGCGCGAAAAGCTCTACCGCGCCTACGTCACGCGCGCCAGCGAGCAGGGCAAGCCCGAGTGGGACAACACGGCCGCCATGCGCGAGATCGTCGCGCTGCGGCAGGAAGAAGCGCAGCTGCTCGGCTATGCCAGCTTTGCCGAGGTGTCCCTCGCCCCCAAGATGGCCTCGTCGCCCGCGGAGGTCATGAGCTTCCTGCGCGACCTTGCCAAGCGTGCCCGCCCCTTCGCCGAGAAGGACCTGGCCGAGCTGCGCGAGTTCGCCCAAGGCGCGCCGCTGGAGAGCTGGGACGTGTCCTACTGGAGCGAGAAGCTCAAGGAAGCCCGCTACGCCTTCAGCGACCAAACGGTGAAGCAGTACTTCACCGCGCCCAAGGTCGTGGGCGGCCTGTTCTCCATCATCGAGCGCCTGTTCGACGTCAAGATCAGCGAGGCCCAGGCCTCGGTCTGGCACGACACCGTGAAGTTCTACGAGATGAAGCGCGGCGGCCAGCTGATCGCGCAGTTCTACCTCGACCTCTACGCCCGCACCGGCAAGCGCCCTGGCGCCTGGATGGACGAGGTGCGCAGCCGCTGGCTCAAGCCGGGCGGTGAGCAGCAGACGCCCGTGGCCCTGCTGACCTGCAACTTCGCCTCGCCGGTGGGCGACAAGCCCGCGCTGCTGACGCACGACGACGTCATCACCCTCTTCCACGAGTTCGGCCACGGCCTGCACCACATGCTCACGCAGGTGAACGACCTGGGCGTGTCGGGCATCTCGGGCGTGGAGTGGGATGCAGTCGAGCTGCCCAGCCAGTTCATGGAGAACTTCTGCTGGGAGTGGGAGGTGCTGCAGCAGCTCAGCGGCCATGTCGACAGCGGCGAGCCGCTGCCGCGCGAGCTGTTCGACAAGATGACCGCCGCCAAGAATTTCCAGAGCGGCCTCATGACGCTGCGCCAGATCGAATTCGCGCTCTTCGACATGCGCCTGCATGGCGAACCCGGCGCCGAGGCCGATGTGCAGCAGGTGCTCGACGCGGTGCGCGCGGAAGTGGCCGTGCTGATCCCGCCCGCCTTCAACCGCTTCCAGCACAGCTTCTCGCACATCTTCGCGGGCGGCTATGCGGCGGGCTACTACAGCTACAAGTGGGCGGAGCTGCTCAGCGCCGACGCCTGGAGCGCCTTCGAGGAAGAAGGCGTGTTCAACGCCGCCACCGGCAAGCGCTTCCTGACCGAAGTGCTGGAGCAGGGCGGCGCGCGCGACGCGATCGACAACTTCAAGGCCTTCCGCGGCCGCGAGCCGCAGATCGACGCCCTGCTGCGCCACCAGGGCATGAACTGAGGCCCCGGCACGCGGGCGCGGCCGGCGTCAAATAAGTCGCAGCCTGCCCGCTTGCATGCACGGCCGCCACCCGCTTGCGGGTGGCTGTGGGGGTGCTTCGGCCGGGAGAATCCAAGGCTCAGGGAACTCCACAACGACATGAGCATTCGACGCCTTGGCGCCCGCCTTGCCGCCCGCCTCTGCCCCCGTGCCTTCAGCGGGCTCTTCGCGGCCATTGCCTTCAGCCTGGCTGCACCGGCCCAGGCAGCGACCTACCGCTGCGACGTCAACGGCACGGCCTACATCACGGACCGCCCCTGCGCCAACACGCCCGCCGCGTCCGGCAACCTCGGCGCCATCGGCCCCGCAAGGCCGCCCACCGCACAAGTCACCCGCCCGGTGTCGACCGGCCAGGCCCCCGAGCACCAGCGCTTCCTGAGCCAGCGCTGCGCGGAACTGAACGACGCCATCCGCACCGCGCCCGCACGGGGCGTGGGCCACAGCACCGTGGCAGAGCTGCGCCGC
>Ga0233424_10001965_pt1 | contig 15926 bp, 16 predicted proteins | sample Watercolumn_Towu_FD_181011 | JGI IMG/M metagenome (GOLD analysis project Ga0233424, IMG submission 181011) | Freshwater microbial communities from Lake Towuti, South Sulawesi, Indonesia - Watercolumn_Towuti2014_125_MG | ecosystem: Environmental > Aquatic > Freshwater > Lake | place: Indonesia...
TGGAGTAAGCCGAACACGGCCAGCATGCCAGGAGAAACAAACCGCCCGTGACCGGCATCGTCGGGAAAAAGCATGGGTGCGTCACTTCTTTGTGGGCGCAGGAGTCCCGTTGCTCCTGGTCGTTGCCGCGGCGGAGCTTTTGCCGCCGGTCGAGTTCAAAAACGGATTCGCGTGTTTGGGGCGCTGGCGATTTCCTCGCGAGCCGCTTCCAGCTCGCGATTTCGCGCTTCCAAATTCTCGGACGGTGGCGTTCGAGGCAGCCCTAGAATCTCGCGGGCGCGGTCGAGGGCAGCATCGACATGGGGGCAGACATTTTCGCGGCCGAGCTCATCGACGAACCCGGCTTTTTCCATCACCAGCAGCGGTTGCGTGTGCGGCGCGCTGAGCACGAGATGCTTTCCGTGTCCTCGCAGTTTTTCGTAGAGATCTTCGAGCGCGTTCAGGCCGGTCGCGTCCATCGCCAGCACCTTGCGCATGCGCAGGATCAGGACCTCGGTCTCTTGATCGGCGCGTTTGAGGGCGGTCTCCAGTTTGTCCGCCGCGCCAAAAAAAAGGCGCCGAGGATGCGATAGACCATGACGCCGGGAGGAATCTCCTTTCCGACCAAGGAATGATGCGAGCCTTCCGTCTCGGTCGCTTCATCCACGGCCATGATCTGGGTCGATTCCGACACGCGCTGGATGAACAACACCCCCGCGAGAACCATCCCAACTTCGACGGCGACGGTGAGGTCGATCAGAACGGTGAGAGAAAAGGCCGCGAGAAAAACGCCCGCGTCGCTCTTGGGCCATTTGGCCAGGCGGATGAAGTTGTGCCATTCGCCCATGTTGAGCGCGACGTTCACGAGCACGGCGCTGAGCGTGGCCAGCGGAGTGTATTGGGCCAGCGGCGCCGCGACGAGAATGATCGCGAGCAGGACAAACGCATGGGTGATTCCGGCAACGGGAGTTCGCGCACCGCTTTTGACATTGGTGGCAGTGCGGGCAATCGCGCTCGTGGCGGCGATTCCGCCAAAGAGCGAGCTGATGATGTTGGCAATGCCCTGGGCCATCAGTTCCTGGTTGGAGTCATGTTTGTCATCCACCATTCCGTCCGCGACCACGGCGCAGAGCAGCGATTCAATGGCTGCGAGCAGGGCAATGGTCAGCGCCGGCTGAAACAAGACCCGGACGCGGCATGGAGCGCCTCAAGGCGCTGCGGCTCTTTGGCCATCCGGGCCAACGCAGAAATCAGGGACAGATAAGCCGTGGCATCCGTGGCCGGCACCGCAGTCAGAATCACCAGGCGAATGGGCACGATGGCATGCGCGCTCCAGCTCACCGGGCTGGCGCTGCGTCCGAGCGCAAAGGAAAGCTGCTTCAAGCCGGCAAGCGCGCATGAGGAAAGGCCATTCCATAATCCATCGCCGTGCTGACCAGGAACTCGCGGTTCAACGCGGCGTGATAGAACGGGGGCAAATCCGGGATCCGGGCTTCTTGCTGCAGCAGAGGGCTGAGCTCTTGAATCACTCCCGCAGTGTCCAGTTCGCTGAGTTGAGGCGCAATCAGCGCCTCGTGTGTGAAGTCTGCCACCGAAGCCCCTTCGATTACCGGGCTATTGGACATCGGCGGTTTCAGTCACATTCTTCTTTTTGCGCTTGGGTTTTGGCGGGGCCGGCGGCGGCTGGTTGGAGGGCATTTCTGTTTTCGGAAGGTAAAGGTAACGTCCGCAATTCGCGCACAGTTGAATGTCATTTCCATGCATCAAGGTGGCGACATCGCCGATGGGAATCCGCATATGACACTCCATGCAAACGCCGTTGTGAGCGGTGGCCACTCCCTTCTTGCCCCGGTCGAGCAACCGATCCAGATGGGCCAGGATTTGCGGAGGCACTTTTTCGCGCAGGGCGGCGAGCGTGGGATTGCGGTCCGGCTTCTTGTTGCGAACTAACTGCAGTTCCTGAATTTCGAGGAGCCGTTGGAGCAATTCGTTCATAAGTCAAGAATATCATGCATGTGCCATGCCAAAAGGAAAGCCTCTTTTCGCAAGTGCCTGGCTTGGATCTGGTGATTCCACGAGGGGCTTTTCCCGCTAGCGGGCGCGTGATAGCGTCTGTTCATGAAACGTCTTCTCACGGCCGCCGGTCGGGCAATTCTCGGCGTGATAAGTTGTGCGGCGGTGGCGCAAGCGCCGGCCGAACGACGCATTGATCCCGATGGCGATCCTTCCCTCCAAGTCGAGCGCGATTGGTTGGACAGCCGTTGGAGCCGAACAGACGTGGGACAATTCCTTGGCTCCTGTCTCGACGCAGGAGGCCACCGGATCGCGAAAGCGCTTTCCATCAGGATCGGCGACCAAAACCAGGGCACCGTTTGCTTCGACACCGGTCACTGCGCTCTCCGCGCCGGGTGGCTCGGCGGTTTTCTGCGGTTCTCACCCGTCAGGTTCGGCTTCATCCAATCACCCAGAGTAGCCGGTGATCTCGCCTTTCGCGCGCCGGCCGGGCCTTCCTGGCTGGGCGCGACCACGCGCTACACCGGTCACCATCTGCACGGGCGGCGCGTCGTGCTCGAATATTCCGTCGATCATGCGCGTGTCCTCGATTCGCCCTGGCTGGAAACGGCCGGCGATCTGAACATCTTCACACGCTCGCTCGAACTGGGGCCATGCGATCGAGAAATGAAACTTGTCGTGGAGTCCGGTGATGAGGAAGCGGTTCTTTCCTCGGATGCGCGGCGCAGTCGCGCTGCGTTCAGGCGCGACAGCAACGTCTCCGTCTTCCAGGTGCTCGGCGCCGACGCCCGCCTGAGAAAGGAGGAGGGGAAGCTCCTCGTTTGCTTCCCGCCTCACACCATGGCGTTGCGGGCGAGAATCTTTTTCTGGTCCGGGGAAACATCGCGCCTGGCAAAATTCGACGCGTGGGCCAATACCACCGACCCGATCGACGGCCTTTCAACCTGGTTGAAGCCCGGACCCGCGCGCTGGCTGCCCGAATTGAGAACGACCGGCCAGCGTGGACTCGACACGGATTTTCTCGCGGTCGATACGCTCACCGTGCCTTACGAGAATCCCTGGAACGCGCTTATGTTCCTGGCGGGAGTGGATTTCACGCCCGATGGCGCGGCGTATGTCTGCACGATTCACGGGGATGTCTGGCGGGTCACGGGGATCGACGGCCCCTTGCGCGAACTGCGCTGGAAGCGATTCGCCACCGGCCTCTTCCAGCCGTTGGGCCTCAAAGTGCGCGCTGGTGAGATTTTTGTCCTCGGCCGCGACCAGATCACGCGCTTGCGCGATTTGAACGGCGACGGTGAAGCCGATTTCTACGAGAACTTCTGCAACCTGATCGACACGGCGCCTGGCCACAATTACGTGACGTGCCTGGAAAAAGACAATGCGGGCAACTTCTATTATGTCGATCCTCGCGGGGTTCATCGTGTTTCGGCGGATGGGAGGACCAAGGAAACGCTCGCAACCGGCTTTCGCAATCCGAACGGGCTCGGCGTCAGTCCCGATGGCACAGTGATCACGGTTGCGCCGCAGCAAGGCGAGTGGACGCCGTCATCGGCGCTCTGCGAAATCGAGCCGGGCGGCTACTACGGTCACGGCGGACCCAAGATTACAACCCGACGGACGCTCGGGTACGATCCGCCGCTGTGCTGGATTCCGCATCGGGTCGATAATTCGGGTGGAAGCCAGGTCTGGGTGCCGGCGAATCTTTGGGGCCCGCTGGGCGGACAAATGCTGCATCTGCGGTGGGGCCGATGCGGCTCGATGCTGGTGCTTCGCGATGTGGTGAGCGGCGTGGCGCAAGGAGCGGTCGTGCCTTTGCCTGGCCGGTTTCTCGCGGGTCCGAACCGGGGAACTTTCCATCCGCATGACGGGCATCTTTACGTGGCTGCGAGCACGGGCTGGCAAACCAGCGCCGTGAAAGATGGCGCGTTGCATCGCGTCCGGTTCACGGGCAAGCCCGTCGCGTTCCCCGTCGCCTGGCACGCGCAACAGGGCGGACTGACGTTGACGTTTGCGCGACCGATCGAGCGCGCCGCCGCCGAAGACCTCCAGAGCTATTCCGTGCAACAATGGAATTACCGCTTCGCGGCGCAATACGGCTCCAAGGATTGGTCCGTGTCCGATCCGGACAAGGAAGGCCACGACGAGGTGGCGGTGAAGTCCGGGCGCTTGCTCGAAGACGGCCAGACGGTCTTTCTCGAAATCCCCGCCTTGCGTCCCGTGATGCAGATGGAAATCAAATACAACTTGAGTGAGGCCGACGGGAAACCCCTGCGCGGCCAGCTCTGGCTGACGTTGCACCAACTCGACGCGGCACCGAAGTAAGGGTCTGAAAGCATGAAGCGTGAACCCCGATCTTCAACCGCGAATGGACGCCAATGAACGCGAAATGGCACGCTCGTTCATTTTTCGTCCTCTCCGTGGAATCTTGTTCTCCGGCGATAGTTTCCCGAACCTGTGACTGATCACTGATAACTGACCACTAATTACTGATTCCCTTATCTCACTGCTCGACTCGCACCAGCCGCACGGAGCTGGCGTCGAACCAGACTTCACCCGGACCCACGCGAAGATCGCAGACCAACTCGAGTTCCTCCGGGGCGCGTCCCGCCGGCACTTCAAACATGACGTTGAGGCTGCTCCAGTTCAGAGGCTGGCTCTCGGTGCCGAATCGGCCTCCCGCCGCCGCGCGGATCACGCGGCCGGAGAGCGCATTCGGTGGCGCTTCACCTTCCGACCGCGTGAATTGAATTCTGCCGGTCAACAAATAAATGCCGGACGGAAGGATGACCCGGCTGCGCAGCGACGCCATTCTGGCCCCTTCCGGGATCTGCAGTCGCAAGACCGGCTTGCCATCCCGCTCAACGGATTCGACTGCAATGCGAGGCTGTCCGCTGATCCCTCTGGGTTTCCAGCCTCCGAGCGGAGCGCGGTTATCTGGGCCGAATTCAGGGAACGCGCGCGGAGAAAGCCCTTCGGCCGATTCAGCAAATTGCGCCTCCAGGATCGAAGCGCGCTTCGTGATTCGCGAACACAAGTCCTCGACAAAATGGGCGTGGTTTCGGGCGAATGGCGCACCCAGGAGGTCGATCCGCCCGGGAACGGATTCACTGTCGAACGAATCTTCCTCGGCGTCGCCGGCCATTTCCGCGCCGATCTCCCGCACGCGCTGGCAAAGTCGGTCGGGCTGGAAAAGGTTCGTGAACAAGAGGCCGGCGCGTGCGAGGTATCGCTGGCGCCCTTCCGGAATCGTCATCACCGCCCGCGCCACGAGACCTTGCCAGGGCGGAAGAATATCCAGATCGAGACTGCTCCGGTGCGTGCCAAGGACCCGGTCCATTCCATGAGGCATGAAGACCATCTGGTCCGTAGTCGGATCGTGATAGAGGCGATAGTTGTTCCGGTTCATCGAGTAGCTGTCGGAGTGGCAAAGGATCGTCTCGACGGCGGCCATGGAGAGAAAGCGCTCCATGTCCAGAGCGGCTTCGAGCGCGCGGAGGCGTTCTTGCGGATCGGGGATTCGCGCGGCGGCGATGAGCTTCCGCAGGGCGGCGTGGTTCGTGGGGTTGGCGCCGGAGTTGACTTCGAGCGGGCCGTCGATGTCCGTGAGCACGGGTTGGTCGTAAAGATTCCCGTCGGTCCGTTTGAAGTAACGCTTGAGGAACTGCGGGCTGTATCCTTCCACCAGAACGTAAAGCCCCAGCCTGCGCCCGTTCAAGGTGACAAACGCGTGATCAGATCGCGGCACGGGAACGCCCGCGGCCGCGAACAACTCGCGCGAGAATTTCTCGTGCAAGAGGGTCGGATCTTGGGCGGAGTTGTTCAGGGAAATCTTCGTCAATCCGTGAAAAGTCTGGTTCGACGCGAACTTGTTGAAGTTCAAAGTGAGCGAAGGCACCGAGTCGATCGGGCGAAAGCTGCTCGTGCCTTTCACCTGCACGGCGACGTTCGTGTAAGTGCGATCGCCTTCGATGACTCTGGCTTTGGTTTGGGGCCGGGCCTGGGGATTGCGCCGCCGTTGGAACCCCGACTGGGAATTTCGCAACTGCTGCATGCCTTCCTCCGGAATCTCGATGGCGATGCGAATCGGATGGGCGCTATGAAAAATATGTTCATCAGCCGCATCCTCCGCGATGGAAGCCGCCGAGGCGGCCAAAAGAAGCCAGGCGGAAAAAGTCGTGGCCAGCGCTGAAGCTCGGACGGAGAACATGAGTTTCCTATATCATCCGCTCAGTCGAACGCCGCGCGTCGGCGAGATTCTTTCTTTGCCGCGCGGTGCGATTTGTCCTCAAACATGCGACGCTTCGCCGCGGCGCTGGGTGGGCGATTTCGACGGCGGATTTTCTCGACCTGAGCGCGCCGCGCCTCGGCCTCGGCTTTTCGTTGAGATTCGATCTTGTCCAGCAGCAGGCGGCGGGCGAGAAGCCGGTTTTGGCCCTGGTGGCGTGTGGTTTGACATTTGACCTGCACTCCGGTGGGACGATGGGTCAGCATCACGCAAGTCGCAGTTTTGTTGACGTTCTGCCCGCCGTGTCCGCCTGAACGCACAAAAGTCTCTTCGATATCCGCCTCGCGAATACCCAGCGCGGCCATTCGCCGTGCCAGATCGGCCTCCGGACCCAGATCAGCGGGAAGCTTGTTCATCGGGACTACTTCGAGGATTTTTGGGGGCGGATGTCCCACGCGGTGAGCCACTGCTCGGACGTCTTCTTGTAGCCCGATTTCAGGAGGCGCTTCTCGAAATCCGGCATGTGGCCCGCGCCGTAGAAAATGGCGAGGTTGCGTTTGCCCTTCTCGATCTGCGCGGCAAGCACGTCCATGGCGACCTGATTTCTTCCGCTCAACAGCACCGAGCCCTCGCCGTCGCTTCCTTGGTCAAGCCCGGAGAAAATGGATTCAATGTTTTCCAATTGCTGCGCGAAGAGGAATTTCAGCTTGTACGCGCTGTCTTTGCTCATCAGCGCGAACAAGAGCTGCAATCCATCCGGGGGGTTGGGCGAATTGGCAATACGACTCTGTTCTTCGAGCACCGCGCGGATCATCAGGCCCAGGATGCTTTCGCCTTTGGCTTCCTGCTGTCGCTGAAACGTGGCCACGTCCATATCCGCGTGCACGAAATTCGTCGGCGAATAATCGATGGCGTCCAACTGGAACTCCAGCGCCAGCATATTTTTGATGCCGATCTGGAGCGCGCTGACGGGGCTATCCGTGCGCGCGCCTGGCGTCAGCGTGGTGTCTTTGGGTTTCACCATCTCGTAAAGAACGGCCTCGAAGCTTTTCAGGCGCGTCTGGAGTTTCTGATAATAATCCGCATCTGCCACGTGAACCGCCGCGACCAGTGTCACCGAAACTCCGTCCGGGCGGCCGTAAGTCTTGATCGCGGTATCGACGCGGCCCTCGCTGGGCTTGGTCGGCACAAAGCGGAGGAATGGAGAAGGCCGGGGCTTAACTTCATCCTCGGCCGCCGAAGCGCCGGCTGGCGAAAGTGTCCAGGCCAGAAAAGCGAGGCAGGCGAGACCGGCCTGCGTTTTCGAATACCGGCGGCTGGTTTGTGCGGGACCAATCATCGGCAGAGATTAGATGCGAACGGTGCGAATCTCAAGCCGGAGAACCATCTGAGAGATCTGAGAGGCGGAGCGTGGTTGTGGACATGCATTGCACGAATTTCCACGAATTCAGATTCAGAAAAGGCATTGGGATGACTTGCGCAATTCGCAACTACGCAACTCCCTATTTTCCTTGCGCGACGCATTCGGCCACACTTACCCTCCGCCATTCTAGAGACCAGTTCCTGCCATTCTTGTCATCCATGAAAGCCATTCTCTTGCTCGCAATTCTTGCCCCGGCGCTCGATGGTCTCGCGCAAACCCAACCCGCGCCTCCAACAAACCAACCTCAGCCCGCACAAGGCCGGGGACGCGGCGGAGCCCGCGATCCGAAGATGGACGCATTCTATAAACTCGGGCCCGACTCGATGCCGCACGAAGGAGTGCCCAAAGGCCGTTTCGATGGGCCGAAGACGCTGCCGAGTGAAGTGTTTCCAGGCACGCAGCACACTTATTGGGTGTACGTCCCGGCGCAATACGACGCCTCGCAACCGGCCGCGCTGATGATCTTCAATGATGGCCAGGCATTCAAACACGAGCCGGGGGACGTCCAGGCGCACCACGTCCTGGACAACTTGATTTATCGTCGCGAAATCCCGGTCATGCTCGGCGTGTTTATCAATCCAGGCCGTCGTCCGGATCAGCCGGAGCCGACGCCGCAGAACTGGGGAGACCGCGACACGAATCGCCCCGAGGAATACAACGCGCTAAATGACAAATATCCGCGCGTAATCGTCGATGAACTACTGCCGGCGCTTTACAAAGACTACAACCTTTCAAAGGACCCAGAGCTGCAGGGCATTGGCGGGGCGAGTTCCGGCGGGATCGCGGCGTTCACGGTGGCCTGGCATCGGCCCGATCACTTCCGCAAGGTGTTCACCTTTGTCGGGAGCTTCGTGAACCTGGGCAATCGCGGCGGGCACACTTACCCGGACCTTGTTCTGCAAAACGAGAGAAAACCGATCCGAGTCTTTCTCCAGGACGGCCGCAACGACAACCGCCTCCCTGGACGCGGCGGCAATGACCCGAACAGCGGCGACTGGTTTTATCAAAACGTGCGATTGGCCGATGCGCTCAAGCAGAAAGGCTACGATGTCAATTACACCTGGGGGATCGGCAACCACGGCCAGAAACAAGGCGGCGCGATCTTCCCGGACATCATGCGCTGGCTTTGGCGCGATGCACAGACGGTCTCCACAGATCGCAACGACGCGGCGGAACGCGCGTTCCGCGTCCCGGCGGCCGCGATTTCTGAAAAGTAGGACAGGCTTCTTGTCGCTTCTGGCAGCGCTTCTCTCCATGAACCGCCAGGTTTTGGACTGCGCCAGTCTTCTGGCGCTTTGGATTAGCCGGACACGGCTGAAAGCGACAGAGGCCTGCCGCACTCCAAGACGCTAGCGCGCCGAAGCCATCACGTCTTGAATACCAGCGCACGTCCAACGTCCGATGTGGAGCCTGAACCTGGTAAAGCCGGATTCCACTTCTTCCCTGACTTTACTCGAACGGCGAACATCCCTGCTGGGCAAGTTGGATCGCCGCTCTCGCCTTCCTAAAATACCGCTTTCCCGTTTTTCCTCGCCCAACGGCGTCGTCAGACTATTCTTGGATTCATCCGTGAAAACCTCGACTCCCTAACCCGAAGGAGTGATAGCCGATGAAAAGCAACGATTCGATCACACCAAGAGCAGCCCCAACCTCGAACTCATCTCCGCTATCCGGCGTTTCCAGACGCCAGTTTGTGTTGGCTGGAACCGCCGCCGCCATCGCCTTCACCATCGTCCCGCGCCATGTTTTGGGCGGGCAAGGCTTCGTCGCGCCCAGTGAGAAAATCACCCTGGCCTACATCGGCTGCGGCACGCAGGGCTTGAGAGAAATGCTGCGGATGCTCTCGATGCCGGAGGTTCAGATCGTCGCCGTCTGCGATCCCGTGAAGGACGGCCACGATTACGTGGATTTTTCGCGAGACGGGTTGCGCTCAGCCATTGCCAGCGCGCTGGGCAAGCCCGATTGGCGGCGCCACGCGCCGGGCATTCCCGGAGGCCGCGATGTCGCCAAGCAAATCGTGGAGACCTCGTATGCGCATCAGCGCGCTGGAGAAAAATTCAGAGGCGTCGCGAATTACGCCGACTTTCGGGAGCTCCTGGAAAAGGAGAAGGACATCAACGCGGTCAAGATCATGACACCGGATCATCTCCACGCGACCATTGCGATCGCGGCCATGAAGAAGGGCAAGCACGTCCTGGTTCACAAGCCGCTCGCCAACCGGCTTCAGGAGGCTCGACTCGTCGTGGAGACTGCGCGCAAGACCAAAGTCGCCACGCATTTTCTTCCCGCCAATGACCGCACGCAGATTCGCGCAATCAAGCGCTGGATTGCCGACGGCGCCATCGGCACGCTGCGCGAGATTCACAATTGGTCGAACCGCCCGACGTGGCCGCAGTATCCGACGATTCCAACGGAGACGCCACCGATCCCGGAGGGCTTCGATTGGCAGCTCTGGCTTGGTCCATCGCTCGACCGGCCTTATCACCCGAATTACACGCACTGCGTGTTCCGGGGCTGGTATGAGTTTGGCGGCGGCTCTCTGGCGGACATGGGGCATTACAGTCTCTGGCCGGTGTTCCGGCTCTTCGAGCTCGACTCGCTGATCTCCGTGGAAGCCCGGCCCGTGCATGCCTGCACGTTGAACGGCAAAGTGGCGGTGACGCTCAAGAACGATTACTCGTTCCCGGCCGCGTGCACGATTCGCTGGAAGTTCGCCGCTAAAGGGGACCGGCCGGCGCTCGACCTGTTCTGGTACGACGGCTCGATGAAACCGCCGACGCCGGAAGAGTTGGAAGCCGACGGAAAGGAATTCGCGCCGGAAGGAATGATGTTGGTCGGGGACAAAGGCAAAATCCTGGCCGGCTTTCGGGGGGAGAATCCGCAAATCATTCCGGGAATGAAAATGCCCGATTACCGCGCGGCGAAGAACTTGCCGGAGCCGTCGCCGGGACAGCGCGGGCGCGGTCAGGGGCAGGGGATGGGGCGGAGCGACGCCGCCTGGGTGGCGGCTTTCAAGGGCGGCAAACCGACGTACGGCGATTTTCTGATGGCCGGGCCGATCTCGGATGCCTTCACGCTGGGCGCGGTTTCACTGCGCCTGGGAGGGCGGCGGTTGCTCTTCGATGCCGCAGCCGGGAAAGTCACGAATGTTTCCGAAGCGAACAAGCACCTGACGCGGGAATATCGCGAAGGCTGGAAACTGACGGCAACGGAAACGTAGTTCCACCGAGATCAGCCTTTGGGCTTCTGGAGCGGATGGCCGTACTTCCGTTTGAAGCGTGTGCAAGAAGAGATGGCAGTCTTGCCGTCGTCGTTTTCCCAAACCTCGGCGTAGATTGCCTTGCGCGGCTGCTTTCGAAGCGCGCTTTCTTTGAAAATGTTGCCTTTGTCATCGCAGTCCAGTTCGACGAAGCGGACTTTTTGCAGCCGGTTCAAGCGGTTGGACAGAATGACCAGGACTTTGCGTTTTGTTGTTTTCACGTTTTGCGGAACGGAGTATTTGGAATTGGAGCGGTTGAAGTCAACGAGTCTTGTCCAGGTAAACCAGGCGTAGGGCAATAGTTCATCGGCTATGGGCGATGCCCGGAGCCATAGCCGATGGCCCAGAGCCTCTGTTCAAGCGATGAACTTCAACCGGCGCGCGGCGAACCAGACCATCCGGCCCAGCAACCAGCCATGGCGCCAGCGCTGGATGTTTGTCTCGCCGTACCCTCGCGCCCGGTAGCGAATGGGCAGATCGACAATCTTCAAGTTCAGTTTCGCCGCGCCGAACAGAAGGTCGAAGTCGCCGAATGGATCGAAATCCCCGAAGTAGGAGCGATTGCGGGCGATCGCTTCGTAATCTGTCCGGAACAAAACTTTCGTGCCGCACAATGTATCCTTGATCGATTGGCCGAGCAGCCAACTGAAGGCCAGGCTGAAGCCTTTGTTCGCGATCATGTTCAGGAATCGCATGGCCTGGTATTCCATCGGATAGACCAGACGAACGCCGTTCACGAACTCCCCAATTCCTGACCGGGCCACTTCGTAGAATTGCGGCAATTGCTCGGGCGGCATGGTCAAGTCCGCGTCCAGGATGAACAGCAGATCGCCCGTCGCCGCCGCGAACGCTTCGCGCACGGCGCCGCCTTTACCTTTGCTTTGCTGTTTGAGGATTTTGATTTGTCGGTGGGGATAATTCAACGCGACACGCCGGATTTCGTCCCACGTGTTATCCGTGGAGTGTCCCTCGACGAAAATGATCTCGGTGCCCAGGCCCATTTCGGGCGTGCGCTGGACTGCGCCATCGATATTGCCGGCTTCGTTGCGCGCCGGGATGACAACAGTGCAGAGATAATCCCTGGGCGGGAGCTGGATTCTGCCGCGTCCTTCCCCCTCACCCCGGCTCTCTTCCTCAGGGAAAGTAAGCCTTTTCTGTTGCGGCGGGATCGGCGACGGTGCGTGGAGAGTTCCCAATTGCGGCAAGATTTCCTCCTTCTCCCCGGGGGAGAGGGCCAGGGTGAGGGGGAACGTCGGCTCCGCTTGTGAGATGCGCAGTCGCCAGCTCGCCACCCTGGGCCGGGTCACAAGAATTATAGTAAGGCAGAAATGGCCCAGCAAAGGCGCGAGCCAGCGATTCAGCAAAGGAGCCAACATTGGCGTTTGCGCCGGCCAAAGAATTCGCGTCTCCATCTTGATCAATTCCCAGTCAGCCAGGTGCAACAGGTTCTTCATGTCCGCCGTCGAAAGCCAGTTTTGCGGAAGGGTCGGCGCCTTGGCGCCGACTCGTTCGGCGAGGCTGAGAATTGGATGCCAGAGGTGATTGAAAAAATTCACCACCAGCCGGGTGCGGGGATGAGCAAAGTGATGCAGATGCGTCAGCACGGCCTGCACGTCCGGCAGGTCGTTCACGATGTCGGAAAGGATGACGTAGTCGAACACTTCCACGCCAGCCGCGCATTCTTTTCGAGCACAGAATTCCACGGCGTCGGCCACGTGGAATTCCAGTTGAGGATGGCGCTTCCAAGCCAACTCAAGCATCGCGGAGCTGAAATCCACGCCGACCCCGCGCGAAGGCTGGACTGCAGAGAGCAAATCGCCAATCCCGCAGCCGATTTCCAGAACTCGCGCGCCTGGGGGAATCAGGAACGCGAAGTACCGCTGGAGCAGCCGGTGATAATAGCGAGCGCTCTCACGGGGCCGTGCTGTAGCGCGGCAGTCGTAGAACGCGCGGCGGTCTGTCATCCATGCAATTGATAATCGGGAAACCAGCCGGGGGCGAGCCGGAAACTGCTGGCCGTGCAAGAATCTTTGTCGCGTACGCGATAATAATTGGTTGATCTGTTTTGGGATGACATACAATCAGGCGGCGGAAGCGGCCACGCCCCGGGTCAGCGAAAAACCGTCGGTTCCGGAAAACGCATTTCATGTACGAACGTTTCGAGGAATCCATCCGCCTCGTTGAGCGGCACGTGCTGAATCTGGTTCAGAATGCGGCCGATCTCCGAGTCGATCTGGTCCAGGTGAAACAGGGCGATCTTGGCGCCCCGCAACGCCGTGTTGCCGTCCGGCAGAACGCGGTCCGGCGCCGAGCGCACCAGCCCGATCCGGCGTGCGTTCGCGCTGTTCAAATAATTCCCAAAGGCGCCCGCCAGGTGAATTCGCCGTAAATCTTTCGGCGCGGCGCTCCAGCGTTCCAGAAGCAAGCGCAAGCCTGCAGCCACGGCGCCCTTGGCCAGTTGAAGTTCTCGAACGTCGCGTTGCGAAAGGGCTCCTCGCGGACAAAGCGGCAGTTCCAGTTTATTCACGAGCTTTCCGCCTGGCTCGATCCAGCCGAGGTCCAGGCCCGCCGCCACGGCATCGACCAAACCGCTTCCGCAAACGCCGCGCGGTGAAGCGCCGCCGATGACGTGGCATTGAAGCCGGCCATCGCGGACGTGCACTTCCGAGATCGCGCCCGTGGCCGCACGCATGCCCTGTGAAATGCAGGCGCCTTCGAACGCCGGCCCGGCCGCCGTGGAAGCGCACAGCATGCGTTCGGAGTTTCCCACGAGAATTTCTCCGTTCGTTCCCAAATCAAAGAGAGCCTCCAATTCGGTGGTTTCGTGCAGCCGTGTCGCCAGCACACCCGCCAGAATATCGCTGCCGACGAATCCCCCAATGCACGGCAGGAAGCGCACGGCTGGATTGCGGCCTAGCTCCCAACCCAGGTGCGAAGCGCGGAAAGTTTGCAGTCCGTAATATTCTGGCTCGAACGGGTAGTGAGAAAGCGGTTCAAGGCTGATGCCGCAGAACAAATGGTGCATCACCGTGTTCCCCGCGAAGACTACGTTAGCCAGCTCGGCCTGTTGATCCTGGACGTTTTCAATAAGCTCTCCAATCATCCTGCCGATCTGACTTCGGACCAGCCGCGTCAGTTTGGCTTGGCCTTGCCGGGCGACCGCGAATTCGATCCGCCTCATGATGTCCGCGCCGTAGCGGCCTTGCGCGTTGAGGGCCGTCCGGACCCCCAGCGAACGTCCGCTTCGCAAATCGAGCAGTTGGGCGACGAGGGTGGTCGTGCCCAGATCGACGGCCACTCCAAGTCCGTCCCGGGGCGTGAAATCGAAGCGTGAGTCATCGGACAGAACCGGCGCTTCCCATTGGGCGATTTCCAGAGTGGCATCGTTCTCGGCTTTGGCCTGGCAAGCCAGGCGCCAGCCCGCGCCAATTTCTTGGGCCGTCAACAATTGGGATTCCGTGCCGGAAACCTGCGTTGGCGCCCCGATCATCCGGATTCGACACCCTTTGCAGCGGCCGCGGCCGCCGCATGGAAACTCGACGCCGTAAGCGAAAAGGCAGTCCATCAATGCCCCGCCGCGCTCCACTGTGAACTTCTCCCCGAGCGGCAGAAGCTCGATTCGCACGGGATCAGCCATACCTTAGCGCCGCGATCGGAGATTCCGAACCAGGGAGTGGAATTCCTGTGTCACCCACAAGAGGCTACGGGAAGGAGCCAGCCCTGTGGTTGACTTCGATCAAGCCGCGTGCGCCCCGAATCAGAGGGAGTCCTTGAGCAGTCTCAGCAGATCAGCGTAAGCCTCCACGGCTTTGAACTGTGGGAATTCTTGGCGGACATTCTCCGGGGCGTGAAAGAGAAAGCCCGCGTCGGCCTCCAGGAGCATGGCGGTGTCATTGTAAGAATCGCCCGCCGCGATCACCCGGTAGTTCATCCGCTGGAAGGCCGCGACCGCTTGTCGTTTCTGCTCCGGGATGCGGATTCTGTAATCGACAATCCGGTCCTTGACGACTTCGAGGCGATGGCAGAGCAGCGTAGGCCACTCCAGTTGGCGCAGCAGCGGCTGGGCGAATTGCTCAAAAGTGTCGGAGAGAATCACGACCTGGACGACGGAACGCAGTTCCCGCAAAAAATCCAAGGCGCCTTCCAGCGGCCGCAAACTGCCGATGACCGCCTGAATGTCCGAAAGTTTCAACCCCTGCGCGTCCAGAATCTTCAGGCGCCCGCGCATGAGCTTGTCGTAATCGGGTTCGTCGCGGGTCGTGCGGCGCAATTCCGGGAGGCGAGTTTTTTCCGCCACGGCGATCCAGATTTCCGGCGTCAGAACGCCTTCCATGTCCAAGGTGACGATCGATTGTTTCACCGCGCGCGATTGTCCAGAGAATGGATCGCTTGTCCAGTTTGGCCTGCCGTTGAAATGCGCCGCCTGCCTGAGATTGCTATTTACAGTCCCACTTTGATTGTTACTATCCGCCCGAAAAATCTCGGGACGTGAAGAAAATCGAAGCAATTATCAAGCCTTTCAAACTGGATGAGGTCAAGGAAGCCCTCTCCAGCGTGGGAATCGAGGGCATGACCATCAGTGAAGTCAAAGGCTTCGGCCGACAGAAGGGCCACACCGAGATTTACCGCGGCAGCGAATACACGGTCGATTTTCTCCCCAAGATCAAAATCGAACTTGTCTTGCCCGAAAGCGAAACGGCCCAGGCGGTCGATGCCATTATCAAGGCGGCCAAAACTGGCAAGATCGGAGACGGCAAAATCTTCGTGACTTCGGTGGAGAGCGCGACTCGCATCCGAACCGGCGAAACAGGCGAGGATGCGGTCTGATCCCAGATTTCCCTTCGGCTCTTCTTGAGGAAGGGAGTGTCACGTCGTTTCATTAACCAAACCAAATCAATCAAATATTCATGAGCACAGCAAAGAGTGTAATCGAGATGGCCAAGAAGCAAGAGGCCAAGATGGTGGATATCAAATTCGTCGATACGTTCGGGACCTGGCAGCATTTCAGTTGCCCTATCGCCGAA
>Ga0233424_10001967_pt1 | contig 15912 bp, 15 predicted proteins | sample Watercolumn_Towu_FD_181011 | JGI IMG/M metagenome (GOLD analysis project Ga0233424, IMG submission 181011) | Freshwater microbial communities from Lake Towuti, South Sulawesi, Indonesia - Watercolumn_Towuti2014_125_MG | ecosystem: Environmental > Aquatic > Freshwater > Lake | place: Indonesia...
TGGATCGGTGCCCGCGGGGTGCCGGGCGTTGGCGAAGGCGAGCCAGACTCGGATGATGCGCTGGATGTTGGGATCGGTCCACGGGTTGGGCCGGCGCAGGATGGCGATGCCGTCGTCGGGCAAGGTCGGCAGTGTCGGATTGATTGGCGGCGGTGGAATCAGCGGCGGCGGCTCAGGAATGCGCTGATTCGCCGACTTGCGCCGGCGCGTCTCTTCGAGCGCCGCCTTAGCATTGATGAGCGGTCCGATCGGCACGTCGGTCTCCAGGACGCGCCCTGTCTTGATCAGGATGTCGGCGACGTCGGCATGCTTGAGGGTCGGATCGATCGTCTGCATCAACGACACCACGCCGGCGCCGTGCGGACACGCCATCGACGTGCCGGACAGGTAAGCGTACGGCTTCTCCGGCTCGGCGAACCCGCTCCAGATTTCATGGCCCGGCGCGGAGACGGTGGTGTAGGCGCCATAGTTGGAGAAAATGGCGCGGGTGTCGTCGCGCGTGGTCGCCGCCACGCAGATGGTGCGCTGCGAAAAAGCATAGCCCCCGAACTCGGCGGGGATGTTGTCGTTGCCGGCTGCGACGACGACGATGACGCCGGTGCGATTGGCGCGATCGAGGATGCCGGCGAAGGCTTTCGCACGGTCTTCCGCGAGGGCGAGCAGCTTGTTGCCGATCTCCTGCTTCTCCTGATCGGATTTGGCATTGCGCCAGCTCTTGAGGAGATCCTGGTTGACGCCGCCGATGCTCATGTTGATGACGGATGCTTGTTGGTCCATGGCCATGTTCATCGCCCCGCCGATGTCGGCATCGGACCCGCGAATCAGGCCGGCCTCCTCCTTGGGAAAGCTCTCGCGATAGATCAGCGCTTGCAGCGGCATGATGAGGCTGTTCGGCGCGACCCCGGCGGTGCCGACGCCGTTGTCCGCCTTGCCGGCGATGGTGATCGAGACGTGCGTGCCGTGGTTGCGGACCTCGTCCTTGGAGTATTTCATCTCGCCGCGGCGAATTTCCTCGTTTAGGGACCGCGTGAATGGGGCAAGTTGCTCGACGCAATGGGGCGGGGCTACACGCGAAGGGTCAAATTGCCGTTTGCCTCGCCAACACCGCGGGGGCCGATTCCTTCGTGTGATCCATGCCCTGGTAGGCGCCGAAATCGTTGAACCAGAAGCGCTTGGCCAGGCGGTACAGCCAATTCTTTTCGGGAACCTGCTCGGCCGGGTTGAACTGCGAGGTTCGCACTGCCATCGCCTCCAACTCCGCCTTCGCGCTCTGCCGCACCGTCGAATCGCGGGCCTGGTGCTTCTCAACCAGTTCCTTGAGCCTATCGGGGCGTTCGAGCACGATGCAGCCGCGCGTCGTCTGCCGGGCCAGGTCGCGGAAATCTTGCAGGAACGCTGACTGCTGGAACTTCTCGCGCAGGTGCCGGCTATCCCCCTCCGGCTTGATCGATTCCTTGGCGAATTGCACGATCGGGCACGGCTCGATGTCGCCCCATGGGTTGATGTGGTGGCTCACCCCTGTCGCCGCCGGGCACAACGCCTGCCCCTCGCCGTCGTAATAGGCGTCGATGATGATAATCGGCTTCTTTGTGCGCATCTCGACCACAAACTTGCGCAGCTCCACCTGCTGGGCAGGCGTCAGGCACAATTGGTGCGACGCGTCCGGCCCCATCGGGCGATACACGTGAAACCACGTGTACATGACGCCCATGTCGATGAGCCGATCGATCCACTTCTCGTTGACCAGGTCGAGGTTCGTCTGGCAGACGCTGGTGCAGACGCCGGTGAAGACCTTGTTCTTCAGGCAATTCTCAATGCCCTGCAGCGTCTTGGACAGGACGCCGTCCCGGCCGCGCCGCTGGTCGCTGACGATCTCCGATCCTTCGACGCTGATGAGCGGCGTGACGTTCCCGAGGTCGCGAAGTTTTTTCGCACGCTCGTCCGTGATGAAATGGCCGTTGGTGAAGACCTGGAAGTAGCAATCCGGGTGCGGTTCGAGCAACTCGAACAGCCTTGGGTGCATGAACGGCTCGCCGCCGACGATACCGAAAAAGACGTTGCCCATGTCCTGGGCTTCGTGAACCATGCGATGAAACGTCTCAGGCGCCATCGCTTCCATTTTCTCGGCGACATCGACCCAGCAACCCTGGCAACGCAGATTGCAGCTATTGATGACGGAGACGTACAGGAACGGCGGGAACACCTCGCCACGCTTGAGACGGCGTTTATGCTTCTCGACAGAGAGCATCCCCTTGAAGCCCATGTTCCAGGCGAGCTTGAAGAGCAATCGCTTGTCGGTCTCGAACAACATCCGCTTGAGCATACTCAGGTACATGGCTTGATTATCTCAGAGACAGAAGCGTTGGCGAAGAAAATTCCGCCGCGGGGCTCGCATCCCAACGTGGCGGGCCACTCGATGTTGCGATTCCTGGTGCAAGAATGGCACGTTGAAAACGTGCCCCACGGTCGAACTTTCATTCTACGAGCTTGCCGTCGCTTGATATGGACTTTCAAACGCGCGTGGAGTATCACCAAATCAACCCAAGTAGGCGGCGCGGTTTGGTCGATGCTGGTATGGTCCTTTTGCTTGTCGGAGCAACGTTCTTCGAGGTCAGGATGACGGATTCGGCCAAAAATCCTCGAAAGCTCCTCGTCATCGCAGACGATTACGGCATCGGCTTCAACACGACGACCGGAATTCTCCAGCTTGCCGCTCGCGGCGTCATCACGGGCTCGGCATTTCTCGTCAACACTGGCGACGCCGCAGAGTCGATCCAGCGCTGGCGGCGATTGGGCTGTCCGGTCGAACTGGGCTGGCATCCCAACCTGACTCTCGACGCGCCGATTGCGCCTGCTTCCCAGATTCCCAGCCTCGTGCAGCCTGACGGACAATTCTGGCCGCTCGGGCAATTCCTCAAACGCTGGATGCTTGGCAAACCCGATCCAGCCGAGATCGAACTCGAATTGAAGCTTCAATTGCGGCGCTTCATTGATTTCGTCGGGCACCCGCCGACCTTTGTGAATTTCCATCAGCACCTCGCGCTGTTCAAACCGGTCGGCGAGATTCTCTTGAGCCTGCTGAGCGAGTTGCGCGTGCGTCCGTATGTCCGACGGGTGCAAGAACCGTGGTCGATGTTGTGGAAGGTGCGCGGGGCCTGGATCAAACGCTTCGCGCTGAACAAACTTGGTCGCGCAACCGCTGCGATGCAAGTTCGCCATGGCTTCCCTGGCAATGATTGGCTTGCAGGCATCAGCAACCCCGGGATGATCGCCCATCCGCATTTCTTCTTGAACTGGCTGCGAACGATGCCCGGCGACGTGGTGGAGTTGATGTGCCATCCCGGCCTTCACGATCCGACGCTCGTGGGCCGCGACTGCACCGCGGACGACGGCATGCTCGGCCAGCGCGTCAACGAAATGCGCTGGCTGCTCGATCCAACTTTCCTGGACGTTGTCGCCGAGGCCGGCTTCCGCCTCACGACTGCGTCGCAGCTCCTTTTCGGCGAACTGGCGCAGGTTCGTTGCTCGTGACAGGTTCGCGTGATGGTTCCGTGGGGCACGTTTCCTAACGTGCCATGGTTCGCAAGAGTTTGGCACGTTGGGAAACGTGCCCCACAGAAAAAATCACAGCCTCTTCGCGTCGCGGCTAACCGCATATTTCCCAGTTTGCCAGCTTGGCGATCGGGCTGGACTTCATTTTTCGCACCGGCTATCCTCGGCGCTTTGCGGAATTGCGAATGGAGTCGCCATGACGCCATCTTTGCCACTCGTGAGTATCGTCTGCCCTGCTTTCCAGGAAGAGCTTGTATTGCCCATTTTCCACGCGCAGCTCAGCGCAGCCTTGCAGCCTCTTGAACGACAGTTTCGTTTCGAGATCATCTTTGTCGATGACGGATCGGGCGACCGCACGCTCGAAGTCTTGCGCTCGCTCGCTGAACAGGACGCGCGCGTCAGTTTTCTCTCGCTTAGCCGAAACTTTGGACACCAGGCGGCGCTCACTGCGGGACTCGAACACGCACGCGGCGACGCGGTCATTTCGATGGACGCCGACCTGCAGCACCCGCCTGCCCTGCTCGCGGAGTTGTTGCAGCATTGGCGCGACGGGTACGATGTCGTCATCACGCTGCGCAAGGAAGATCCGCGCTTGAGCCTATTCAAGCGATTCACGTCCAAGGCCTTCTACAAAGTCATGCACTCGCTCAGCGACACGGAAATCCGCGACGCCGCGTCGGACTTTCGCTTGCTCTCGCGCAAGGCGCTCGGCGCGCTTCTGCAGTTGAAGGAACAGCATCGCTTCGTGCGCGGCATGGTGCAATGGCTCGGGTTTCGCGTCAAGGAAGTCGCCTTCATGCCTGACGAGCGCCGGGCCGGGCAGAGCAAGTACACCTTCAAGCGCATGCTGCGGCTCGCGATGGATGGGCTGTTCTCGTTCTCGCGTGCACCGTTGCGCTTGCCGATCTGGCTCGCGGGCGTGTTCGGACTTGTAGCGGCCGGGCATGGCATTACGGCTTTAACGGGCTGGTTGTTCGGCGCCGACGCATCATGGCACTATCTCGCCGCATCGGTTCACGCCGGCATTGCGTCGGTGCTCGGCAGCGTCGGTGTCGTCGGCGAGTACGTCGGTCGGATGCATGAGCAGGTTAAACAGCGTCCGGTGTACCTGTTGAAAGAAAGCCGGATGCAGGACCTTGTGCCAGGCGTCGGTATGCGGCGCGACGCGGCCTAGTTGGGTGGCGGCAAGATTCCCATCTTGCCGTGGTACAGATTCGGCAAGATGGGAGTCTTGCCGCCACGGATTCGCCAATGCGATGGAACGCTACTGAGCCGTTGACTCGCTGGGAGAAAGTGCTGCTTGCCGGCTTCTTTCTGCTGCTTGTCGCCTTGGGCGGACTCGTCGAGTATCGCTCGGCATTCCTCACGCGGCGCATGGGGGATCTCGATTGCTTCTTGCGAGCTGCCTGGGCGGTGCGGACGGGCAACGATCCCTATGCGGTCACCAGCGACAACGACTGGCATTACAATTACCCGCCGCTCTACGCCATCCTCATGACCCCGCTCGCCGATCCGCCCCGCGGCGAGGACCCGGCGGGCTTCCTGCCTTACGCCTGGTCCGTGGCAATCTGCTATTTGATCAATGTCATCTGCCTGTTCGTAGCGGCACACGTCCTCGCATGCGCGATCGAAGCGAAGTCGCCGGATGCGAGTTTTCGCACGCAGCCGACATTTTGCCGGCGCTGGTGGGTGCTGCGGCTCTGGCCCGTGTTAATTTGCTTCCTGCCGATCGGCCACACGATGATGCGCGGGCAGGTGAACGTGATCGTCCTGGCAATGCTCTGTGCGGCCTACGCAGGTTGGCTGCAGGGCCAGAATTTCCGCGCCGGCATGTGGCTCGCCTTCGCCATCTGCATCAAGGTCATTCCCGCCTACCTCATCGTCTATCCGCTGTGGAAGCGCGATTGGCGCGGCCTGCTCGGTTGTGCGAGCGGCTTGCTGATCGGCCTCGCGATTGTGCCCATGCTCACTTTCGGGCCAGCACGCACGCAAACGCACTATGAAACGTATGGAAAGGTCTTCTTCGCGCCGTTTTTTAAGCTGAACGATGACGACACGCGCAAGGAGGAAATCCTCGGCGTCAACGCCACGGACTCCGTCGGCGTCAAGAACGCCCTGCACAACTGGATATACCCCGACGCCGGCACGCGCCCCGAGGAGATGCATGTCGGCGCGAAGGCGGCCTACTTGCTGCTCGGATTCGCGATGACGTTCGCAACGCTATTCCTCCCCTCGCCCCGCCGGGGGAGAGGGGCAGGGGGTGAGGGGGGAAATGCGCCAGAGAACGATGCGCATCAGTTCGGCGCCTTGCTGGTTCTGATGACCATCTTCAGTCCCGTCAGTCATTCGCACTACCTGATGTTCTGTCTGCCGATCGTGATGATCCTGCTCGCGCGTCAATGGCACAACCAGGAATCTATTTTCATCAGCAAAGGCCTCGTCGCGACCTTTGCAGTCTTTTTCGTCACGATGGCCGTCGCGTACCTCCCTGGGATGGAGATCCTGAAGGATCGCTGTGCCGCACTGTTCGCAACGCTGCCGCTTTGGGCGATTCCGATCGTCCAGGCGTGGCGCGATCGTCCCGCGGCGCCTGCCAATGATGAAACACGAACCGCGCCGCGGCGGGCTGCTTGACAAAATCCGTTGGTGATCGGCATTTCGTCAGCTATCCTTACACATATCCCGGTCGTGACATCTTCCCAACGAGGGTGCGCCATGGGGCCGAACGTCTCCACAACCACCAAACCGATCGAAGAAGTCGAAACGACGACGCGCTTCCTGCCGCCTTACAATGTCATCCTTGAAAACGACGATCACCACTCGATGGAATTCGTCATCGCGGTCCTGCAGAAAGCACTCGGATACTCCATCGAGCGGAGCTATCAGCTTATGATGGTCGCCCACACCAGCGGCCAGGCGGTTGTCTGGACCGGCACCAAGGAAGTGGCCGAACTCAAATACGAACTTATGATCAGCCAGCACGAAACCCGCGGCGGCCGCAAGCTCGGTCCCCTCGGCGTCCGCATCGAACCGGCGCCGGGATAATCGTTCTGGCAGTCCAATTCATCCTTCCACCAGGAGCCGCCATGGCAATCCAACCCCTCGCGATTGGTGTTTGCAGTTGGTCCCTTCAGGTCAAGAACGTCCCCGAGCTGAAGCGCCTCATGGATCGGCTCGGCGTCGATGTCGTTCAGATAGCGTGCGGCGATCCGCACCACGCGTCGTGGGATGAAGGGGACGACATGCCCAAGGCCGCCCTTGCCGCCGGCTTTCGCATGACCGGCACCATGCTCGGCTTCCCCGGCGAAGATTACACGACGCCAAAGACAATCGAGCACACCGGCGGCTTCGGCAATCCGGCGACGCGGCCCGAACGCCTCGAACGCTTCAAGTGGGCGCTCGACCGGACCCGCGCGCTCAAGCTCAACGACATCATGCTGCACGCGGGATTCCTGCCTGAGCCGGACCATCCCGACCGCAAGCCGTTCCTTGACACGCTGGCCAAGGTCAGCCAGCTTGCGAAAGAAAAGGACGTCACCGTCGCATTCGAGACGGGACAGGAATCGGCGGACCTCTTGCGCCGCACGCTTGACGATTTGAAGTGCCCAAACCTCAAGATCAACTTCGACCCGGCCAACATGATTCTCTACGACATGGGCGACCCAATTCGCGCCGTCGAGATCCTCGGTCCCGATATCCGCAGCGTCCACGTCAAGGATGCCAACCGCACCAAGGTCCCCGGCGCCTGGGGTGAGGAAGTGCCGCTCGGCAAAGGGCAGGTCGATATCAAGAAGTTCGTGCACACCTTGAAAAAGGTCGGCTTTAAGGGCGCTCTGTGCATCGAGCGCGAAGTCGGCAACCAGGAGCAACGGGTCGCCGACATTGCGCACGGCATCCGCGTGCTTCGCGAATGCGTCTAACTACTCGAGGCCATCCATGAACGCTCGTCGCCTGTTCGCTGCTAGCTTGGCTCTGGCGATTGTCGCCACCCAACTTTGCGCTCAGGATGACGTCAAGGAAACGAAAGTCGTCTTGCGCGTATCGCGATCGTTCCTTCGCACCCTGCTCGGCGTGCGCGTCCACAAGCTGCAGCCGATTGACGACAGCGTCGCCGGCGCCACGATCGTCTGCAACGCAAATGTCGCCGGCAAGCTCGACGTCCGGTTGCACAAGAGCGACACCCACAGCGACTTCGATCTCACCTTTGCCGGTGCGATCGACACGGAGATGGCGGCGACGCGGCGCCCCGTGCAGATATTCGCCCACGGGGCGGCGCCGTTTCAAGCCCAGCGGCGCATCGTGCTGAAGGACCGCACCTTCTCGGCCGAGCCGCTCTGCATGAGCGTGTCGCATCGCTTCGAGCTGGACGACATCGACACGATCCGGCGCGGGCCGCTCAGTCCGCTCGTGCGCGGGCTGGCCCGCCCCATCGTGCGCCGAAGTTTGGCCGACGGCGATCGTCAGGCCGAGCAACAAATTCGCCAGGAGATCGGCGTTCGTCTCGAAGTCGAAACCGACAAGCTCGTCGAAGTCCTCAACCACATCGATCCGGCCTATCGCAAGGTCATGGAGCTGGTCCACACACACCTCGGCGTCGAACACGTCAACCTCCAACTCTACCGCGCCGCCTCCGACGAGCACATCATCCTGAGCGTCGGCCGGCAAGGGATGAAGTTGCCGATGCTTCCCGACCTCGGCAAGAACAGCGGCGCCCCGCTCGAATTGTGGGTGTCAACCGACATCAAAGCCAACGACCCGCGCGTGGACAAATTGCTCGAACACTGGCGCAACATCGAGGAATGGAAAGCGTTGAAGGCCGCCGTCCGCGCCCAACTCCTTCGTCGGCATCCCAAGCTAGCCGACGTGCGGGAGAAAGTGAACGCCGTGCTCGAAATTCATCCGTTGGCGGTCGAGAACACGCCATGGCGCGTAGTGACCTTTGCACCGAAGCTGCACCTGGAATTGCCGGTGCTGGAATTGCCGTGATTACCTGAGGGGCCACATGGAACCCTGGACGTTGCAGCCGGCGCGGGACCTCGGGTTGCCGATGCAGGAGCGTGCGCGCAGTCTGCAGCGCGAAAGCGGGCTCATCTCCACCGGCCTGCACGCGCTCTTCTGGGCGGGCATCCGCAGCTATCTCGCCCTCTGGCATCGCCTCCAGGTTCGCGGCGAAGAGAACCTGCCCGCCGAACCGCCGTACATTCTCGTTGCCAACCACGCGAGCCATCTCGACGCCTTGGTCCTCGCCGCCCCCCTGCCCTGGCGTTTGCGCGATCGCGTCTTCCCGATTGCGGCCGGCGATGTCTTTTTCGAAACGCCGATGATGGCGACGTTCTCCGCCTTCTTCCTCAATGCCCTGCCGATGTGGCGAAAGAAGTGCGGGCCGCACGCCTTGCAGCAACTGCGCGAACGATTGATGCTCGACCCTTGCGTTTACGTCCTTTTCCCCGAAGGAGCCCGCAGCCGGGACGGCGCGATGCTGCCGTTCAAAAAGGGACTGGGCATGCTGGTCGCGGAAACGCCCGTGCCGGTTGTGCCCTGCTACCTCCACGGCTGCCACGAAGCCTGGCCGCCCGAATCCAAATGGCCGCGGCACGGCCGCATCGGCGTCACAATCGGCAAGCCGCTCGATTTTGCGGGACTCCCGAACACGCGCGCCGGCTGGGAGGAACTGACCGGCGCGGTCGAAGCGGCTGTGAAAGCGCTGGCGCCGGTCCGATAAGCGTGGATTCCCCTTGCAAAAATCGACATCCCTGGCATAAGGCGTGACAATTCTGGGGGATGCCTGTATGTTGCGCCAGTTGCGTCTTGCCCTGCTTGCCGGGTTGCCGCTGTTTGCCGTCGGATGCCAGAACTTGAGCCCGGCGGTGGATTGGCCGACCTTCACGCCAATCGGCGTTCAGCAGACGGTGCGCGACGAGAACCCGGTCTTCGTGCCGCTCCCTGCCACGGAATACGAGCGCGTCTTCGGCGCCATCCTCGAGACGCTCGGCGACTATGGCTTCGAGATCGCGGAACCCAATCGCTACAGCGGCCACATCGAAGCGACGCCGCGGGTCGCGCCCGGCGTCGTGATGTTCTTGAAGCCCGGCAGCCCCGAAATCTACGAGCGCGTTCTCGCATCGCTGCAAACCTATCGCCACCGCGTGAGCGTCGTCATTCAGGCGTCCGATCCGGCGCCCGCGGAGTTCGGCGGCTATCACGTCGAATTCATCGTTCGAAAAGAACTGGAAGACCTGCGCAACCCGCTGCGTTCGACGGCCGGCATCGCCGCCTTCCGCACCGAGAGCACCGTGGAGCGACAGACAGAAGTGATCGACGCGACTTTCTTCGAGCCCAACTGGATCTACCGCGGCCGCGACGCCGCCCTGGAGCAGGAGTTGATTCGGCGATTCCAGATTGCCTTGTGCAAGAGCCGCATGCCTTAGGAAGCGGTGAAGTATAACTTCCCGATTTCAACCGGACGCTGTTGCCGAGCCGTAGCCGTAGGGTGGGTCGAGCGTACTCGCGAGGCCCACCGCATAGTTGCAAGGGCCGGTGGGCCTCGCGAGTACGCTCGACCCACCCTACGGCTACAGCAACTGGTGTTACCAAATCCGGAAATTATTTCCCGGCGGTTACTTAGTCGGGAAGCGTCGTCTTGGATTCGATAACGCCGTCTGGCCCTTTCTTTACTTCCGTCTTTGGCGCCGGCGGATTCGGATCGTTCACCATGGGCTGTTCGCGGCAACCGACGAAGCAAACGAGAACGAGCGAGAGCAGAATAGTGCCAAGCCTGGACATTGGAAGCCTCTCTGAATCGATCGGTCCGAAGTCAATCCAACAAGTTATCAGTCGCCTCTTCGTCGGCCTTTCCGCACAGGCGCTGAAAGCTCAGATACTCTGCAGAACCGAACGAAGTCTGGTGCCCAAAAAGGCGCAGCGAGCGAACACTGCCGTCCAGGAAAGCGAAATGGATCCGATTCACATGCGGCGTTGAAAAACCGAAGTTGGAATTCCAGTTGCCCGTGCTGATGCCGGCAGTCAACCCGGGCGTCGGTGAACGATTTGAACCCTTGACGGCCGGTTTTGCTGACCAGCCGAGATAGCAGACGGCATCGCTCGAAGTTGTGTGGCAGTTGTAGAGGGAGACTTCGCCAAAGCCTATTGTGTTCGACGTGCCGTCGGTGACTTGTGCGAACTTGCATCCGAGCGTGTTTCCTGAGTAGAACGGCCCTTCATATCGACGAAAAGTAACGCCGCCCGATGTAGTTGTTGTGGTGTTTCCACCGTTCCCCGCATAATCGCAGCGACCATTAGTCATAGATGCCGAACTGCTACCGTAGGAGCTTTCAGCCGAGGACGTACAGACGACGGCGGCGGCGCCGCGCTCGTTAGCAGGACAAGACAGGACCGCAACAGGGGTCTTGTTCGCCTGCGTTGCGTTTGATACCTGGAAATCTATGAGCGCCGTTTGGTCCATGTACGGCAACAGCTCCGTGAAGAGCGCGGAGTTCCCCGGGGGCAGTGTCTTCATGGCCCCATGGAAGCTGTTGGCCGCCAGACAGATTTGTTTCAGGTTGTTGGTACATTGGGTGCGAATCGTGGCGTCGCGCACCTTTTGCACGGCCGGTACCAGCAACGCGATCAGGATCGCAATGATGGCTATCACCACCAACAATTCGATGAGCGTGAACCCTTTGCGACGGATAAAGTCGTTCATGGGCCCCTCGGCGGTAAGAAGTATCGAATGAGGAGATGATTATAACCTGCCCAAGGCCCGTTACAAGCAGGTAATGTCTACGAAAAAATGATTACTGCCCCAGCCAGTTCCATAGCAACACAATCGCGACGAACACCGCCATCGTCGCGGCCACATAAATGCCGAGGTTCGCGGAGCGTCCGCATTCCTGGCATAGCCCGCCAGGACCGGCATGGTCGCGGCAAAAGCGTTCCTTGCAATTGCGACACTGCATGCGCGTCAGGCCCTGACACTTGTAGCAAGCGGGCGGTGCATAATCGTCGGCGACCTGCGGCCGCCACCACGGCGATGCCGCGTCAACGCTCAAGGGCTTTTCACTGACGCGGTCGTGACGTGGATCGCCCGCTGCGATTGCCGAGGTGCAGCGTCCGCAATTATCGCTCTTTCCGTGCTCGGCGCAAAGCAGCGCGCCGCATGAATAGCATCGCGTGACCGATTCGGCCTTGCAGATTAGACAACTCATTCTCGTTCCGGCCCCGCATTTGGCAGCGGGGCTGCGTCAGCGCCCCGTGCGGCCCTATTCCGGCTTGGGGAAGATACCCATGGTATTGTACCCGCAATCGACATAGAGGACGTGGCCCGTGATGGCGGAAGCGAGCGGACTGCACAGGAAGGCGGCCGTATTGCCGACCTCGTCCGGCGAGATGCCGCGCGGCAGGGGCGAGCACGATGCGGCGTGCTTCACCATGTCGTCTATGTCGCCGATCGCCGAGGCGGCACGTGAAGCGTACGGGCCGGCGGAGATGATGTTGACGCGGATATTCTTCGGTCCGAGATTGCTGGCGAGTTGCTTGGCGTCGATTTCGAGCGCCGCCTTGGCCGTGGACATGCCGCCGCCATAATGCGGCACGACGCGCACGCCGCCAAGATACGACAGCGCCAGCGCCGAGGCGCCGCCGGGGCGATTCTCCATCATCGGCTGCAGCGCCTTGAGCATGGCCGTCAGCGAAAAGGAACTGATGCTGAGCGCCGTGAGGTACGCCTTGCGGCTCGTATCGATCGCCTTGTTCTTGATCTCGGGGCTGAAGGCGATGCTGTGAATGACCGCATCGACGCCGCCGAACGGCTTCATCTTCTCGGCCAGGCCGGCGATGGAAAAATCGCCATAGCGTTCGACCATCTTGGCAAAGCGCTTTTCCTGGCGAGCCTCGGCATCGACGTCGTTCATCGTGTCGTAGCCGACGTCGCAGGCGATGACTTTTTCGACCTTGAGTTCACCGGCGCCGTACGGAAGGGCCCGCGACTCCTTGTCCATGTCCCGTTCGAGAATCGTCTCGACGACGTTGACGAGGCGCGGATGGGTGGCGAAGACGAGCCGCGCGCCGGCCGCCGCGAGAGCTTTCGCGATGTGCCAGGCGAACCCGCGATCATCGCCGACGCCGGCAACGAGGGCCAACTTGCCTTTCAGATCAATCGGAATCATGTCCGCCTCGCTTGTATGCTGTTTAGCCGGCGAGCTTGGTCGCCGGGATGCGTGTTGCCCCCGGCGAGCAAGCTCGCCGGCAAAACGACGCGAGGGCAAACTTAGCAAAAGCGGAAAAATCGGACAAGAGAGGGTGCCCAATTCTTGCGTTTTGCCGCGCGCCTGGCTAAGGTGGTAAGTACGGAATTCCGCCGGCGGCTTAGCGCTCGCGGAAATGCGCCAGGGAATCCATACATATCGACGGACGCTTCATGAGAAACCTCGCAACCTTCGCCTGCATGCTGGTGATCGCTGCATCTGCGCTGGCGCAGGACACGATCAAGGACGCGCGCAAGGAATGGCTTGAAGGCAACTACGCCGAAGCCCGCGAGATGTACGAGAAGCTTGCAAAAAACCCCAAGACGCGCCATGCCGCCACAATGGGACTCAGCCAAGCGTGTGAGAGCCAAGGGGATTACGACAAGGCTCAAAGCGTCGTCGAAGGTTTGCTCAAAGATATGCCCAAGGACGCGGACTTGCGCGGTCGCCTCGCCGAGGTCCATTACCTGCGCGGTCGCCTTGACGAAGCGGAAACGAGCGCCAAGGCTGCCCTCGCTCTCAACAAGGATCACTTCGTCGGCCATTGGGTCCTCGGCCAGGTGTTGCGCGACCGCGGGATGCTCGACAAGGCCAACGAGGAATTCCTCTGGTTCGTCCGCACTGCCAATGCCAAGGACATCACCGACCCCGACGAGCTTCGCCTCGTCGGACTTGCAGGCCTGGAACGCGCTCGCAGCCTGCACCTGACCGACCAATTCCAGACGATCGTCTTCGAGTTCTTCGGCGCCGCCTCGAAGAACGACAAACTTTACTGGCCCGCCGCGTATGAGGCCGGCCGCGTGTTCATGGAGAAGCACGACAAGCCCAAGGCTTTTCAGGCGTTCGAGCGCGCGTTGACGATCAACATTCGCGCCGCCGAAGTGCTCGTGTGCAAGGGGCAGATGGCCGCGAGCACGTTTGAGTTCAAGGATGCGGAGAAGTATGCCCAGCAAGCGCTGAAGATCAATCCACGCCTCATCGGCGCCCTCAACCTGATGGCCGAAGTGCACTGGTTCTCCGGAGAAACCGAGGAGACGCTGAAGCTAGCTTCCAAAGCGCGCGAGGTCAATCCGCGCGACGAGTCAACGCTGGCCCGCATCGCCGCATGCCAGTTCGTCAAGAAGAACACCAAGGAATTCGACGCCATCGTCGATGAGGTGAAGAAGATCAATCCGAAGTGCTACACGTTCTACACCGAGCTGGCCAACCTGCTCGATCAGCGCAAATTCGCCGCTGAAGGCGAGAAATACTACGTCCTGGCGATGGAGGCTCAGCCCAAGCTCCCCGAGGCCGCGACCGGTCTGGGCATGATGTACCTGCGCATGGCCAAAGAGGAGGAAGCGAAGAAGGTCCTCGAGCAGGCCGAGAAGGCCGATCCGTTCAACGTCCGCGTGTACAACTCGCTCAAGGTGCTGAAGCATCTCGACGTCTACAACACGCTCAACACCGAGCATTTCATCATTCGCTACGACCGCAACAATGACGACGCGCTGGCGAACGTCATGGCCATCTATCTCGAGCAGATCTACAAGGAGCTCGCGGACCAGTTCGACTATCGTCCCAAGGGGCCGTTCCAGATTCAGATCTTCAACCAGCACCAGATGTTCTCGGGCCGCGTGGTGGCGTTGCCCGACCTGCACACGATCGGCGCCTGCACGGGGCCGCTGGTCGCGATGGTGTCGCCGCGGGACAAGACGAAGGTGACGAAGCTGTTCAACTGGAATCGCGTGATCCGCCATGAGCTGGTGCACGTATTCAATCTGGAGCAGACAAAGTCGCACGTGCCTCACTGGGTGACGGAGGGCCTAGCGGTTCGCTATGAAGGCCCGAACATTCCGCCCACCTGGCACGGCTTGCTCGCCGAAAAGGTCGCCAACAACGACTTGCTCGATCTCGATACGATCCTGCTCGGCTTCATTCGGCCGCGCTCGCCGCTCCAGTGGCAGCAGGCCTACATGCAGAGCTTGCTTTACATCGAATACATGACCAAAACGCACGGCGAGAAATCGGTCGGCAAGATGCTCGCGGCCTTCGCGGAAGGCCTCGACACCGGCCCAGCGCTGGAGAAGGCGTGCAACATCAAGAAGGCGGATTTCGAGAAGGGCTATCGCGAGTTCCTCAAGGAAAGGGTGAAGAACACGCCGATGCCGCCGCCGCAGAAGAACCTGACGCTCAAGCAGCTGCGCGATGAGCATGCGAAGAACCCCAACGATCTCGAAATTGCCGCGCTGCTCGCCGAGAAGAATTACCAGGTCGGCAAGAAGAAAGACGCGCGCGAGCTGGCCGACAAAGTCCTCGAAAAGGAGCCTCGCCATGCCACGGCCACCTACGTCAAGGCCCTGATCTTGATCGACGAAGGCAAGCAGCAGGGGGCATACGATTTGCTCGAGACCATTTCCAAGGACGACCTCAAGGACACCAAGCCTCTCAAGCTGTTCTTGCAGCTACAGCTCAATCAAAAGAACAACCCGCAGGCGGTGCTCACGTGCGAGCGCGCCCGCAAGATCGATCCGCACGAGCCGTTCTGGATCATCCAGCTCGGCAAGCTCTACGCGTTGACCAAGAACAAGGAGAAGCTGCTTGAGATCTTCGAAGAAGTCGCCCGCATCGACCCCGATGATATGTCCGCCCGCAAGACGCTCGCTCAGCATTACCAGGGGCAAGGCAACCACGCCATGGCCGAGAAGTACGCCCGCATGGCCATCGAGATCGACGCGGCCGATCGCACCTGCCAGCAAATTCTCGTGGAGGCGCTGGGCAATCTCAATCGCCAGGAAGAGGCCGATCGCTTGAAGAAGATATTTGGGTTATGAACCACGAAACACACGAAATACACGAAAAGAAATACAAGGCATCGATTGACACAGCGATTCGTGGCGTGGCAGAGATACTTGTTCCTGCATTTTCTTTCGTGTATTTCGCGTTTTTCGTGGTTGAAGGTTATTGCGAATGACGTTGCCGGAATTGCAAAAGCTGATCCGCGATATGTATGGCGCCAAGGATGCCAGTCGCGGCGTGGATGGAACCTTCATGTGGTACATGCAGGAAGTCGGCGAACTGGCGACGGCATTGCGGAACGGCACGCGTGAAGAAAAGGCGCAGGAGTTCGCCGACACGC
>Ga0233424_10001968_pt1 | contig 15909 bp, 14 predicted proteins | sample Watercolumn_Towu_FD_181011 | JGI IMG/M metagenome (GOLD analysis project Ga0233424, IMG submission 181011) | Freshwater microbial communities from Lake Towuti, South Sulawesi, Indonesia - Watercolumn_Towuti2014_125_MG | ecosystem: Environmental > Aquatic > Freshwater > Lake | place: Indonesia...
TGGCGCAACGACTCGTCGAATTGTCGCGCCGACAACATGATCAACCAGGCGCGGTACGTGAGCGCCTCCACGTTGTCGGGGTCGGTCTCGAGCACGCGCGCGTACAACTCGATCGCCGACTTCACGTCGGTCGGGCCGGCGAGCCGTGCTTGGGCGAGCAGCGAGGCGGTCGAGTCGTCGATGCCGCCCGTCGCGGTCTGCAGCGGCAGGCGCTGGCCCGCTTGCCGGGCGACGAGCACGCCACCGCCCACTCCCACCACGACGACGACAGCAACGGTGACGACCAGCTGGGCGCGTCGCGAGCGCGCGCCGGTCGCGACCGCACCGCGGCGGAACGACGACGCGAGCGCCGCGACGAGCGCGACCGCAACCACCACGGGCAACACCCACACCAGCGCGTCGATACCGCTGCCGCGCGGCACGAGCAGCACCTGTCCGCCGAAGCGGTCGGCGATGTAGGCGACGATCTCGTCGTCGGTCGAGAGGCCGTCGCCGACCTGGCGGGCCACCTCGGCGCGAATCGCTTGCGCCGCCGCCGCGCGCGACACGTACACGCTCTCGCCGTCGCACGTCGGGCAGGCGACCCGCTTGGTGATCGCGTCGATGCGGTCTTGCTGCGTGAGCGGACCCGAGTCGCGCACCGACCCGAACACGAGGAGTGCCGCCGTGACGACGAGCAGCCCCGCCCACGCGAGGCGTCGTGCGCCCCCGCTCATCACTGGTCGCCGGCGCGCAACCGGGCCATCTGCGCCTCGAGCACTCCGTCATTCACGGCGCCGATGATCCGCAGACGCACGAAACCGTTCGGGTCGATGATCCAGGTCTCGGGCACCTTGGCGACGCCGAAGGCGACGGCGACGGCCCCGTCGGTGTCGCGCAACTTCGGCCAGTCGCCGCCCTTGGCCGCGAAGAAGCCGTTGATCGCCTCGTCAGAGTCGTCGTTGACCACGGTGTAGAACTCCGCGCGGTCGGCACGCCCCGCCTCGTCGGCGACGAAATCCACGAGCGACGGATGCTCGGCGATGCACGGCACGCAGGTCGAGTTGAAGAAGTTGAGCACCACCCACGAACCCTTGCGGCGCGCCAGGTCGAACGGTGCATCGTCGACGGTGGATGTGACGACCGCGGGTGCGGGCGCGCCGAGCAGCGGCGAGCGTGCGCCGACATCGGTGTCGCCGTCCGACACGACGAAGACCGCGACGAGCGCCGCGAACACGACCCCCGTCGCGAGCACCGCCACTCTCGACGTTCTCATGCGTCGATCGCCTCGTCGCGCACCTCGTGGATGCTCGGCTGCGCGGCCCGTTTGCGTCGCACCGGCACCACGGCGAGCAGCGTGCCGAACGCCATCACGAAGGTGCCGATCCACAGCCAGAGAATCAGCGGCTTCACGAACACCTTGATGCGCGCCTGGCCGGAGTCCTGCCGCACCGGCGGCTCGAGCGTGAGGTACACGTCGTGGGTGAGGCTGGTGCGCACCGACGGTGTGCCGACGTTCATGCCGATGCGCGTGAACTTCGTGATCGACGGCGCGTAGGGCGTGCCGCCGTCGATGCTCACGAGCGCGCGCACCGACTGGCTGCGTGCATCGCGTTCTGCCACGATGTCGACGAGTTCGAACGTGTGGCCGGCGAACGTCGCCGCTCTCCCCTCGACGAGGTCGATCTCCTGGCTGCGGGTGAACGAATTCGACGCGGCGAGCGCGACGCAGATGAGAATCACCCCGAGGTGCACCACCATCCCGCCGTTGGCGCGCCCGACGAACCCGCGCAGGCGTTGCACGCGCACCGCCCGCCACAGGTGGCGCGCCGCGCTGCCGGCGGCGGCACCGCCGAGGCCGAACGCGAGCAGCGGCGCGATGCCCGCCGCCCCGACGACGAGCGAGACCGCGACGCACGCCGCACCGAACACCGCCGGGCCGAGCAGGCGTTGCGACAGTGTGTCGCGGCCGTCGCGGCGCCACGGCAGGACCGGCGCGACCGCCATGATGAACAGCATCGTGAGCCCGATCGGCACGGTGAGGCGGTCGAAGAACGGCTCGCCGACCACGATCTGGCGCCGCTGGATCGCCTCGACGACGAGCGGGAACACCGTGCCGAGCAGCACGACGAACGCGAACACGGCAAAGAGCACGTTGTTGACGAGATACGCGCCCTCGCGCGAGAACACCGTCTCGACCCGGCCGTCGGCGCGCAACTGGTCGCCGCGCACGAAGATGAGCACGAGCGACACCGCGACGACCACGGCGAACGCGGCGAGCAGCCACGGCCCGATGTCGCTCTCGGAGAACGCGTGCACGCTGTTCAGCACGCCCGAGCGCGTGAGAAACGTGCCGAGAATCGTGAGGCTGAACGTGGCGATCAAGAGCGACACGTTCCACACGCGCAGAAGCCCGCGGCGCTCCTGCACCATCACCGAGTGGATGTACGCGGTGCCCGTGATCCACGGCAGCAACGACGCGTTCTCGACCGGGTCCCACGCCCACACGCCGCTCCAGCCGAGCACCTCGTAGCTCCACCATCCGCCGAGCGCGATGCCGAAGGTGAGGAAACCCCACGCCGACACCGTCCAGCGGCGCGTGAGATGCAGCCAGCCGTCCTCCACTTTGCCCGCGATGAGCGCCGCGAGCGCGAACGCGAACGGCACCGTCATGCCGACGTACCCGAGGTACAGGATCGGCGGGTGGAACATGACGAGCACGTGATTCTGCAGGAGGGGGTTGGGCCCCGGACCGTCGGTGACGCCAGGCGGCCCGACGACGAACGGATTCGCCGGCCCGAACGAGATGAGGAAGAAGAACGCGAGCACCGCGAACATCACGGCCATCGCCCACGCGACGAGCGGTTCGCCGAGTCGTCGGCGCATCCACCACGCGGCGGCGGCGAGATACCCGGCGAGAATCAGCACCCACATCAGGATCGAACCTTCGAGCGCGCTCCACACGGCCGCGAAGTTGTACAGCGCCGGGGTCGAGCGCGAGCCGACCTTCTGCACGTACTCGAGCGAGAAGTCGCGGGTGATCATCGCCCGCTCCATCACCGCGAAGGCGGCGACGGCCATCGCCACCGCGATGACGACGAAGCGCGGCACGAACCGCAGCGTCGCCGGGTCGTTGCGTCGCGCGCCGATCGCGGCGGCGAACAATCCGAAGAACGAGGCGAGGAAGCCCGCGAGCAGGATCGCGCGGCCGAGTTGCGCGGTGGCGCTGGCTACGAGCATGCCGACGTCTCGGCTTGGGTGATGCGGTCTTTGTTCTCCGCTTCGTATTCGTTGCTGTGCTTCACCTCGATGCGTGTCGCCACGAGCACCCCGTCGACGATGCGGCCGTGCGCCACCACCGGGATGCACTCCTGGAAGATGCCGCCCGGCTCGCCCTCGTAGTCGACGGGCAGCGACTTGCCGTTGAACGACATGACGAAGGTGGTCGTCGCACCGCGCGAGTCGAGGCTGCCCTCGTCGACGCTGCCTTGCACCCGTAGCCGTCGCGAGCCGTCGCAACCCTCGCGCACGCCGATCTCGTCGACGTTGCAGTAGTAGTCGATCGACGATGTGAGGAACAAAGCGACGATCGCGATGCCCGCCACCGCGGCGGCACCCGCGATGACCGCCGGCAGGACGCGGCGCCTGTCGCGCGCCGCGTCGGGCGTCGGGCGCGGCGTCAGGTCCACGGCGTCACGTCCACCGGTTCAGAGCCACGGCTTTGCCGAGTCGGGCACGCGCGCCGCGAGGCGCTTGGCGCGCCGCAGGGTGAAGACGGCGAGCGCGGCGATGGAACCGAGCGTGAGCACCCAACTGGCGGCGATGAACCCGATGTCGTCCACCGTCAGGCTCCCTTCGTGCGCGCGGCAACGCCCGTCGGCACTGACGACGCCTCGGCGCGGCGCGCGGCGATCGCCGCGTCGAGCCCGACGGTGCCCTGCGCATCGCCGAGCGCAGCGAGGCGCTGGCGGTGCATCACCAACCATGCGTAGACGAGCGTGAAGCCGACGACGCCGGCGAACAGCGTGAAGAGCATGAGATCGTCGAGCCGCACGTCGCCGTCGAGGTTCAGCACGCTCGCCTCCTGGTGCAGCGAGCGCCACAGCACCACCGAGAAGTGCACGAGCGGAATCTCGAGCACGGCGAGCAGCGCGAGCACCGCGCTGCGCCGGGCACGACGCTGCGGGTCGGTGTCGATGTTGCGCACGGCGAGATAGCCGACGTAGGTGACGAACAAGAACAAGGTGGTGGTGAGCCGCGGATCCCACTGCCAGAACGTGCCCCAAGTGAGTCGGCCCCACAGGCTGCCGGTCACGAGCGTCATCGCCATGAACAGCACGCCGACTTCCGCGGAGGCACCGGCGACGCGGTCGAAGCCGAGCGTGCGGTGGCGGCGCGCCACGGAGATCCCCGAAGTGACCGCGGTGACGACGAACGCGAGGTAGGCGACCCATGCCGTCGGCACGTGCACGTACATGATGCGCACCGAGTCGCCCTGCACGGCGTCGGCGGGGGTGAGCAGCAGCGCGCTCACGGCAACGAACGCGACCACGACGAGCGCGGCGACGCCGATCACCCGCGTTGCGGCGGTGCCGGTCCCCGCTGCGGCGTCGGTCTCGGCGACGGCGGTGGTCACGAGTCGGCCTCCACGAGCGTGCCGAACGCGGCCGCACCCGCCGACACGAACACGACGGCGAACACTGCGAGGAGCGCCACCCAAGTCCAGCCGGCCGTGGTGTCGATGGTCTGGCTGCCGAACGCCGCTTCGGTCGCACGGGAAGCGGCGATGAGCAGCGGCGCCGCTGCGGGCATCGCGAGCAGGGGCAACAGCGAGTCTTTACCGGTCATGTTGGCTACCGCCGCCCCATAGAGGGTACCGATGCCCGAGAGGCCGAGCGACGCCGTCACCATCGTCGTGACCAACAACACGACGCGAGACCCGCTCACCGCCGCCCCGTACAGCACGACGGCACCGACGACGAGCAGCGCGGCGAGCACCAGCAATTGCACGAAGGCGGCGAGCAACTTCCCGAGGAACACCCGACCGGGTTCGCCCGCTCCGGTGAGCAGCACGTCGATCGCCGCATCGTCGGTCTCCACCGCGTACGAGCGCTGCACGACGAGCAGCGACGCAAAGAGCATCGCCAGCCACACGAGCCCGGCGGCGGCGCGCAAGATGAGCGGCTCGCTGTCGAGGGCGACAGCAAAGAGCACGAGCACCAGCAGTGCGAACGGCGCCACGCGCACGAGCAGCAGGCGCGAGCGCCACTCGATGAGCAGGTCCTTGCGGGCCACGGCGAGCGCCTGCCTCATCGTGCGCCGCCAGTCGACGCAGCAGCCGGCTCGTCGGACACCACCACTCCACCGGCGAGCGTGACGGTTCGCGGCACCGCGGCACCGCGGGTTTCGATCTCGTGCGTGGTGAAGATGACGGTCGCGCCTGCCCGAGTCGCCGCAGCGAGGATGCTGTCGAGTTCGTCGCGTGACGCCGCATCGAGACCCGCATGCGGCTCGTCGAGCAACCAGACGCGTGCCCGACGCACGACGAGCGACGCGAGCGCGGTGCGGCGCCGCTGCCCCGCCGACAACGACCCGGCGCGCGTCGCGGCCACGCGCGCGTCGATACCGAGCCGGCGGAGCGCGTCGTCGACGTCGGTCGCACCCGCACCGACCAGTCGCGCGGTGAACTGCACGTTCTCGCGTGCCGTCAAGTCGGCGTACAGGCCGTTCTTGTGGCCGAGCAAACCCACGTGGCGGCGCAGCGCGGTGCGGTCGTCGTGCACGCCGAGCACGCGGACGGTTCCGCGCGCGACCGGCACGAGCCCCGCGCAGGCCCGCAAGAGAGTCGACTTGCCCGATCCGTTGGCACCGCGCAGCGCGACGAGCTCGCCCGCGCGCACCGCGACGCTCGCGCCGGCCAACGCGGGATAGCCGCCGAGCACGACCACCACGCCGTCGAGCTGCACCGCTGTGCCGTTCGTCGTCACCGCTTGCACCAATGCGCACCCAATCTGCGTTCAGCCTAGATTCATGTCGATCCCATGGCGTCTCCCGATGCGCACGACGCGACCCGACGCGACTTGCGCGACCCCGTCGTCGCCAAGCGCGACCGCATCGACCGGTGGAACAAACGCGCGTCGCGCACGGGCTACGGGCTCTACGCGGTGTCGGTGGTCGCGTTCTTCGTCGGCTTGGCGGGCCGTTTCACCGGTGCGATGCACTTCGTGAGCGGTGCCGCGCTCGTCGTCGGCTCGGTGATCCTGGCGCCGAGCATCGTGATCACCTACGGCATTCGTGCGGCTCGCCGCGAGGACGCCACCGAATCGAAGCCCCGCGCATGAACGCACGACTCACGGGCGCGCAGCGCCGCGCACAGATTCTGCGAGTCGCACTGCGCGTGTTCGCGGCGAAGGGTTTCCATGCCACGTCGATGAACGACGTGGCTCTCGCGGTCGGAGTCACCAAGCCGGTGCTGTACCAGCACTTCGACTCCAAGCGCGCGCTCTACACAGCGCTCATCGACGAGACGGCTGCCGGCATGCTCGACGCGATCGGCAAGGCCACGAGCGACGCAGCGGACGGCAAGGCCCAGACGCAAGCCGGCATCGTCGCCTACTTCGAGTGGGTGGCGAAGCACCGCGACGAGTTCGTGTTCCTGTTCGGCAGCGACGCGCGTCGCGACCAAGTGTTCGCCGCCGCCGTGCGCGAGGTGGAGAGTCGTGTCGCCGATGCGATCGCCCCGCTCATCGACGCGGGGCTCGATGCGCAGCACCAACGACGGCTCGCCTTCGCGCTCGTCGGAATGTCCGAAGGGGTGAGCCGTCATCTCGTGCTGCGCGGCGAGCAGTTCGACCCGGGCGAGGTCGGCGCGCAACTGGCGAACCTCGCGTGGGCGGGATTGCGCGGTATCAAGCCGCAGTAACGCTGCCGCCCGTCCGCGGTCGCGCGCCTAGTCGCGGCGCACGAGCCCGCGGTAGCCGCGCACGAAACCGTGCTGCTCGAGCAGCGCCGTGATTGCGACCACCGACGCGGTCGTGTCGTCGTGCGCCGCGCCGTTGATCTTGCGCACCTCCACGCTCGTGGTGCGGCCGTCTTTCACCAGACCACCGAGGGCCTCGGCAAGCACGGCGAAGCGGCCAGCCTCGAGCGCGCGTTCGAAGGTGACGAGATGGTGGCTGCGCACGTCGAACCAGCCGAGTGCGTGTCCGTCGGCGAGAAACACGAGCGCCCCGGCAGAGCGCGTCGGACGGCCGGTCGTGATTGGCCACTCGAGCGTCGCCCCGTACGGTTGCGCAGGATCGGTGGCCGCGAGCACGACGGCACCGCTCGACGCGTCGCCGTCCGCGGCGAGCGGCGGTTCTTTGCAGGCGCGCAGACGGTCGATGGCGCCGGGCACCGCGAACTGTGCCGCCCCGAGCCCGTCGACGAAGTAGCCGCGGCGCACGGTGCCGCGCTCCTCGAGCGCCTTCAGCACCCCGTACACGCCGGCAAAACCGCCGCGCACCCCTTCGGCGAGCACCGCCTCGCGCGTGAGCACGCCGTGTCGCTCGAGCAGTTGCAGGGCGAGGGCGTGCACCGCCTGCGTCGGCGTGCTCGGCGACTCCGCGAGTTGCGCGACGAGGCTCCAGCGGCCCTGCGCGGCGGGCGGCCCGACGCGCGATGCCGCCCCGCCGCGCGATGCCACCCCGCCGCCGCGCGAGTGTCGCGGTCGCACCAGTCGCGCCGCCGCGCGGCGCGCGTTCGGCGCCGGGGTCGCCCGCGCGCTCTTGCCGCTGCGCGCACCGTGCAAGACCGCACGCAACGCGGTGAGCGAGTCGTTGGTGACCTCGCCGGCCCACACGAGGTCCCACAGTGCGGCGAGCAGTTCGGAATCGGTGGCGCCGCGCACGCCGGCACGCAGTTGCCCCCAGAACGACGCACCACGCTCGGCGAGTGCCGCGCGAACCTGGTCGTGCACGCCGCCCTGCAGTGCCGCGCTCGGCTCGAGCGCGGGCAGCAGCGTGGCGAGCTGGTCGGCAAAATAGAGCCGGATTCTTCCGTCGTTGCCGCCGAGGGAACCCGCGCCCACCCACACCACTTCGCCGCTCGTGCACAGGTCGTCGAGCATCGACGCGCGGTAGCCGCGCACGCGCAACGGCAGCACGTCGGTCTCCAGCGTGGATGCAACGAGCGCCGCACCCGACAGCGCCGTGACGGCCTCGGCGAGCGCCTCGGTGCCGTGCGACGGCGCATCAACGCCGTGCCACGACGCGAGGAACCGCGCGAACGTCTGCTGGTCGACGGGCTCCACTTCTCTGCGCAACTTGGCGAGCGAGCGGCGCCGCACGAGGCGCAGCACCTCGACGTCGCACCACTCGCGCTCGGTGCCGAACGGGCGGAACTCGCCGCGCACGAGCCGGTTGGCGGCCTCGAGTTGTGCGAGCGACACCGCGGCCCGCTCGGCGGCGATGCCGAACCGCGACGCCACGTCGCGCGCGACGAACGGGGCGTGCGTGCGCGCGTACCGCGCGACGAGTTCGACGAGCGGTGCCTCGACCGGGTCGGTGAACGCGGCGGGCAGGCCGAGCGGCAGCGCGCAACCGAGCGCGTCGCGATAGCGCGCGGCGTCCTCGGCGGCGACGCAGCGCCGCTCGCCCGCCACGACGAGCTCGATCACGCGGCGTTGCGCGACGAGCCCGGCGACGAGCCCCGCGGTGTCGCCCTCGCTGCGCAGCGACAACTCGTCGAGCGTGAGGTCGCCCACCCTGCGCAGCACGTCGTGCACCTCGTCGGCGGTGCGCGCGCGGCGACCGTCGGCCACGTGCTGCAGCTCGAGCTCCACGTCGGCGAGCACCTCCGCATCGAGCAGCTCGCGCAACTCTTCCGAGCCGAGCAGGTCGTCGAGCAGGTCGCGGTCGAGGGCGAGCGCGGCGGCGCGGCGTTCGGCGAGCGGCGCGTCGCCTTCGTACATGTACGCAGCGATCCAGTTGAAGAGCAGGCTCTGGGCGAACGGAGAGGCCTTCGGCGTGTCGACCGTGACGAGCCGGATGGCCCGCGACCGCAGCCGCGTGAGCACGTCGCGCAAGGCGGGCACGTCGAACACGTCTTGCAGGCACTCGCGGCTCGTCTCGAGCAGCATCGGGAAGGTCGGGTACTTCGCCGCGACCGCGAGCAGGTCGGCGGCACGCTGGCGCTGCTGCCACAGCGGCGTGCGCTGGTCGGGGCGGCGGCGCGGCAGCAGCAAGGCGCGCGCCGCGCACTCGCGGAACCGCGCGGCAAACAGCGCCGTCTGCGGCACGGCGGCAACCAGCACCTCGGTGATCTCGTCGGGATCGATGAGCAGCTCCTCGACGGGCACGCGGTCGATCGCCTCGGGCAGGCGCAGCACGATGCCGTCGTCGCCGTACATCGTCTCGACGGGGATGCCGAGCCGCTCCATCAGGCGGTTCTCGAGCGCGATCGCCCACGGTGCGTGCACGGGCGTGCCGAACGGCGAATGGATGCAGATGCGCCAGTCGCCGATCTCGTCGCGGAAGCGTTCGATGACGACGGTGCGGTCGTCGGGCAGCGTGCCGGTCGACTCCACCTGTTCGCTCACGTACGCGAGCAGGTTGCGCGCCGCGAGCGGGTCGAGGCAGTGCCGCGTCTGCAGCGTCGCCTCGGCGTCGGCGGGCGACTCCAGTTGTCGTTCGCGGATGGTGCGCAAGAACTCGCCGACCGCGCGGCCCAACTCGACCGGCCGCCCGAGGCGGTCGCCGTGCCAGTACGGCATCTTGCCCGGTTCACCGGGCGCCGGGTTCACGATCACGCGGTCGAACGACACGTCTTCGATGCGCCACGTGGACGCACCGAGGATGAACGTCTCCCCCGGCCGCGTCTCGTACACCATCTCTTCGTCGAGCTCGCCGACGCGCGTGCCGTCGGGGAGGAACACGCCGAACAGCCCGCGATCAGGGATCGTGCCGCCGTTGGTGACTGCGAGTCGTTGCGCACCGTCGCGGGCGCGCAGCGTGTCGGCGATGCGGTCCCACACGATGCGCGGTTTCAGGTCGCGGAACTCCTCGCTCGGGTAGCGGCCGGCCAAGAGGTCGAGCACGTTGTTGCGCACCTCGTCGGAGAGCTCGGCGAAGTTCGCGCAACGCCGCACCATCGCGGTGAGCGCGGCGACGCTCGTGTCGGGGTGCATCGCCACGTGCGCCACGATGTGCTGCGCGAGCACGTCGAGCGGGTTGCGCAGGTAGCGCGTCGGTTCGATGTCGGCATCGAGCATGCGGCGTGCGACCACGGCGACCTCGAGCAGGTCGTGGCGGTGCTTGGGGAACACCTTGCCGCGGCTCGGCGAACCGACTTGGTGGCCGGCCCGGCCGATGCGTTGCAGGCCGCGGCTCACCGCGCCCGGCGACTCCACCTGGATGACGAGGTCGACTGCCCCCATGTCGATGCCGAGCTCGAGGCTGCTCGTGGCGACGATGGCGCGCAGTTGACCGCGCTTCAGCTGGTCTTCGATCACGATGCGCTGCTCGCGCGCGAGCGAACCGTGGTGCGCCTTCACGAAATCGCCCGCCGCACCGTCGGGCGGCGCGAGCGCAAGGTCGGCGGCGAGTTCGTTGAGTTGCGCAGCCAGGCGCTCGGCGCCGCGCCGGGCGTTGCAGAAGATGATGGTGCTGCGGTGCTGTTGCACCAGTTCGAGGATGCGCGGGGTGATGCTCGGCCAGATGCTCGTGCGCCGCTCCACTGCCGCTGCCGTCGCCGGGCCGCTGCGCAACTCGTGGGTGACCTTGCCGAGTTCGCCCATGTCTTCGACGGGCACGACCACCTCCACTTCGAGCGTCTTGCGCGCGCCGGCGTCGACGATGGCGACGCGCCGTGGCGTGCCGTCGACGAACCCGCCGAGGAACCGCGCGACTTCCTCGAGCGGGCGCTGCGTGGCGGACAGCCCGATGCGCTGCGGCGCGCGCGCAGTGAGTTCTTCCAACCGCTCGAGCGACAACGCGAGGTGCGCGCCGCGCTTGGTGGCGGCAATCGCGTGGATCTCGTCGACGATCACCGTGTCGACGTTGGCGAGCGTCGAGCGTGCCGACGAGGTGAGCATGAGATACAGGCTCTCCGGCGTGGTGATGAGGATGTCGGGCGGGTTGCGCAGCATGCGCTGACGGTCGCGCGCGCTCGTGTCGCCGGTGCGCATCGCGACGAGCGGCTCGCGGAAGGCGGCGCCGATGCGTTCGGCGGCGTGTCGGATGCCGACGATCGGAGCACGCAGGTTCTTCTCCACGTCGAAGGCGAGCGCGCGCAGCGGCGACACGTAGAGCACGCGCGTCGCCGACTCTTCGTTCGTCTCGCGCCCGACGAGACGGTCGATGGCGACGAGGAATGCAGCGAGCGTCTTGCCGCTGCCTGTCGGCGCCGAAATCAGCGTGTGCTCGCCGGTGAAGATGCGCGCGAAGCCCTGCGACTGCGCGGCGGTCGCCGCGGGGAACGACGCGCTGAACCACTCGCGCACGGCTGGCGAGAATCGCCGAATCACCTCGTCGCTGGCCACTGCCGAAGAGTACCCACTCCGTGTGCCGATGGATACGCTGAGCGCCGTGCCCGCGCCCGGCGAACATCATCCAGCCTTCGAGGAATACTGCGAGTGCATCTACGAGATGCACGAAGACAACGTGAGCGTCATCCAGGCGCGGCTCGCCGAGCGCCTGTCGGTGTCGCGCGCCTCGGTGTCGGAGATGATGAAGCGCATGGAGGCCGCCGGGCTCGTCGACGTGAGTGCGTCTCGCCTGCAGCTCACCGCGGCAGGCGAGACGCTCGCCGTGCGCATCGTGCGTCGCCACCGCCTCGCCGAGCGGTTCCTCACCGACGTGCTCGGGCTGTCGTGGTCGACCGCCCACCACGAGGCCTGCAAATGGGAACACGTGATCACCGACGAGGTCGAAGCCGGTCTCGCTCGACTGCTGGGCAACCCTGCCACCTGCCCGCACGGGAATCCGATTCCTGGTGCCGCGGCGAGCAACGTGGCGATCACCTCGCTCGACGAGGTGCCGGTCGGTTCGCGGTTCACGCTCGTGCGCATCCCCGAAGACGTCGAAGAAAGAGACGGCGAGCTCGCCTCGCTCGAAGCGCACCAGATCGTGCCCGGCCGCTCCTGCACGCTGAAGAGCCGCCGCGACGGTGCGGCAAACCTTGTCGTGCACGACGCCGGCGACCGCGAGGTCACGCTCACGCCGTTCGTGAGCACGCGGCTCCTCGTCACGCTCTGAGCCGCGATGCGACACGGCCGTGGTGCGCGCCGAGGGCTCGGCGCTGCCGCCTGGTGCGTCGCTGCATTGAGCCTGCTCGCGCCGGGTTGCGCTACCGAGGTGATCGAGTCGAAACTCACGACCACCGTCGCGCCGGACGCGACCACCACGCCCTCGACCGCCGAGTCACTGGCTGGTGCCGACCTGCCCGCGCTCGTCGATGTGCTGCGCGACGAGATCGACGCATTGAGTCGGGCCGTGTTCGCCGACGACAAGGCAGCGGCGCGCGCGAGTCTCGCGCGCATCGAAGAGGCGTGGTCGTTGGCCGAGCCGCTCATCGTCGCGCGGTTCGGAGAACTCGCCGACCAGCTCACCTACGACCTGCGCCGAGTCGTGGAACTCGCGCGCAGTGCCGTCACTCGCAACCGTCCGGCTGACGCCGACAAGGCCGTCGCGTTCCTGCGTCTGGCGTTGGCGTCGCTCGAAGCCGCGCAGTAGGCGGCAGGTCAGTCGCGCAACTCGCACGGCAACTCGCGCGCGTGCACGACGGTCAGGCGTTGCGTCGAGCGCGTGAGCGCGACGTACAGACCGCGCGGCCCGACGTCGGGCGATTCGTACATCGCGGTCGGCTCGACGACGATCGTGCCGTCCATCTCCAGGCCTTTCACCACCGACACCGGCACGATGGTGAGCGGAACCTCGAGCGCCTTCTCCCCCGCGCGGCCGAACACGAGACCCGCGGCGTCGAGCGCTGCGGCGACGTCGTCGACGATGTTGTCGGGGCACACCACGGCGATGCGACCGTCGGCGATCGACAGCGTGAGTGCGGCCGCCTCACTCGCGGCGGTTGCGGCGAGGCGTGCCGCCTGCGTCGCGACGATGCGCGGCTCGTGGTCGCCTTCGCGCACGGCCGTCGGCGGCACCTGGCCGGGCGCCGCGGTGGCGAGCAGGCGCCCGGCGAACTCCATGATCTGGCGCGGGATGCGATAACCGACCGACAACTCGGCCACCCTCGCATCGCGGTTCTTGGGCAACAGGTCGAGCACGTCGCGCCAGTCGCCCGGTGCGAACGGGCCGGTGGCTTGTGCGATGTCGCCGACCACCGTCATCGCACCGTTCAGCGAGCGGCGCGCCACCATCTGCAGCTGCATCGGCGTGAGGTCCTGCACTTCGTCGACGATGATGTGGCCGTACTGCTCGGGTTCGTCGCCTTCGTCGACCACGCCGCCCTTGCGCGGCTTGGGCCCGAGCAGGTCGCGCGCCGTGTCGAGCAGCGCCGCATCGGCGTCGCTGAACACCGCCGCCGCGAGCGACTCCGCGCGCGGCCGGTACAGCGACTCGACTTCTTCCGCCGTGAAGACGCCTTTACCCGCGCTTCGCAGCAGGGCCTTCGACCCGAAGAGGTCGTGCAGGAATTCCTCCGGTGACAACGACGGCCAGATGGTGAACATCAGTCGTCGGAACTCGGCGAACTCGCGCAGTCTGCCGCGCGCTTCGCCGAGCGAGAAGTCCTCGTTCTTCGACTCGTTCGCGAACAACATGGCGACGATCTCGCCCTCCACCGTTCGGCACAACTCGTTGTGGCGTCGGGTGCGCTTGCGCGCCTCGCGCACCACTCGCGAAACGTCGCGCGGGCGCAGGCGCAGCACGCTGCCGCCGTAGGGCATCTCGAACGGCTCGCGCAGCGTGCGCTGGCGCTGGACGATGGCGCGCTCCAGCACCTCCACCATGCGCAGGTCGCCCTTCACGCGCCTGGTGAGCGGCGAATCGACGGCGCCGAAGCGCACGCCGGGCACGAGGTCGGCGAGCACGACTTCGCGCACGCCCGATTCGCCGAGCGACGGCAGCACGCGCTCGATGTAGCGCAAGAACACGCGGTTGGGTCCGACGACCAGCACGCCCTGGTCGGCGAGCGGGAACCGGTGCGTGTACAAGAGGTATGCCGCGCGGTGCAGCGCGACGACCGTCTTGCCGGTGCCCGGGCCGCCCTGCACGACGAGCACGCCCTTGTTCGGCGCACGGATGATCACGTCTTGCTCGGCCTGGATGGTGGCGACGATGTCGCCGAGTTGCCCGCTGCGGCCCTTGCGCAGCGTCGCCAAGAGCGTGCTCTGGCCGCCGAGTTGCGGCGTGTCGCTCAACCCGTCGTCGGGCCCGATGCCGAGATGTCCTTGCCCGAACAGCTCGTCTTCGATCGCCGTCACCGTGCGGCCGTCCACCATGAAGTGGCGGCGGCGGACCAACTGCATCGGCTCGCGCCCGGTCGCGCGGTAGAACGGTTCGGCGATCGGCGCGCGCCAGTCGACGACCAGCTGGTTGTTGTCCTGGTCGGGCACCGCGAGTCGGCCGATGTGGAACGCCTCAGGTTCGCCGCCCGAGTCGGGGGTGCGGTCGATGCGACCGAAGACGAGGGCGGCGTCGCCGATGTCGAAATCGTTGAGCATCTGCACCAACTTTTCGTCGAAATAGTTGCGCTCGACCCGCTCCTGGGCGGTGCCGCCCTGCTGACCGATCGTCATCTTGCGGATGCGCAGAGCCTGCTCGCGCATGGCGACGAGACTCTCGTAGGCGCGGTCGATGTGCGCTTGTTCGGTGGGGATGTCGGGGTGGTCGAACATGTTTTTGGGGCTTAGGAATGCTACCGAGCAAAGATTCACGCACGACTTCGCATCCCCGTGCACACACCTGCCAGAGTCCGCTGTCGGGTTCCAAGTCGGCACCGCAGCGGGCCGCACATCCGTTGCCGACACGTCAGCGAGTCGCTGGCAGACAAGGAGCCCATGTGTCCCGTCATCCCCTGCGCAGCGCCGCTGCAGCGCCACCCGCTCGTGCCGTGCTTGCCTGCACGGTGTTTGCGTGCATGATGCTCGCCGCGTGCGGGTCGTCGAAGCCGCTCAACTTCGGCACCGACGGTTCAGCGGCATTCGACCCCGCGACGCGGGAAGCCATTGAGAAAGTGGCCGCTTCGTCCATCGAAGAGCACATGGAGAGCAAGCTCGGCGTCGACGTCACGATCGACACCACTACCAACACCGACACCAACACCGTCTCGACCGACGCGGTCCTCACGTCGTTCACCGCACTGCTCGACTCCTGGACCTCGTGCTTCCACCGCCCGGCGCGTTGCGACGTGGAATCGCTCACCGTGCCCGAGTCTCCCGAGCGAGCCCGACTCCGTGAATCGCTCGCCTATTACACCACCGAGCAAATCCGCACTCGCCCCGACGAAGGGCGTCTCGAGTGGGGCATCGAGTCGATCACCCTGCCCACCGACGACCGCGCACGACTCACCACCTGCGAATACGACACGCGCATCTTCTTCGATTCGAGCATGGCCGACACCGAGCTCGGCGACATCATCTTCGACACCACCATCTGGACCCGCCGCGTGGAGTGGACCATGTCGCGCGTCGACGACGAGTGGCGATTGTTCTCGCGCCGCATCGATCGTCGCTCGCCCGTCGCTCGGTTCTGCCAGCCATGACGCACGACGCCGAGGGTCGCGCCGTCGGCGCGCGCGTGATCGTGGCTCGTGTCTTGGTCGCACTCGCCATGCTCGTCGCCATCGTGGCACCGCACGCGGGTCGCGCACGGGCGACCGACGCCGGCGTCGACGGCGAGCACATCTATGCCGGGGTGTCGTACGACGCGCACAACACCTTCGAGCGCTGCAACTGGGTGCTGCCCGAGACCACCTACCGACTCGGCGTGCGCGCCG
>Ga0233424_10001969_pt1 | contig 15897 bp, 15 predicted proteins | sample Watercolumn_Towu_FD_181011 | JGI IMG/M metagenome (GOLD analysis project Ga0233424, IMG submission 181011) | Freshwater microbial communities from Lake Towuti, South Sulawesi, Indonesia - Watercolumn_Towuti2014_125_MG | ecosystem: Environmental > Aquatic > Freshwater > Lake | place: Indonesia...
GACGTTCTTGATGCCGGGATTGCGGACCCCGCGTTCGATGTCGCTCAGGTAGGTGCGGTCGAGGTCGGCCTTTTCGGCCAGCGACTCCTGTGACAGCTCCTTGGCACGTCGGTGTTTTGCCACGCTCTGTCCAAAGGAGCGCAGGATCGGATCACGCTTTGGCATGACCCGGATTTCACTGCGTTGTCGGAAATCAGTCTATCGGCGATGAGTGACAATGTTCTAAACTGGAACAATCCCGAGCCAGAGGACATCGGGGCATCGGGCTGAAAACTGAGCCATTCGGAGAAGATTTAACCACGGATGGACACGGATCAGAAGAGCTCCTCGTCCCATAACTCGGCCAAAGTCTCGATCGCGAAACGGGTCGGATCCGCCGCGCCCCCCGCCAAATGGCAGCAACGGGCGCGTTCGTCTGTCTTAAAAGTGACCGCGAAACGATCGACGCACGGTCGTCCTTAGCCGTAAGTATTCAGTGCGATGAAAAGCTCGCCCTCACCCCGGCCCTCTCCCCCAGGGAGAGGGAGTCACTTTCGCACGCCGGTGGATTCATCCCTGTTTAGGGGGCGTTTCCCGGTGCGGGAAAGAACGGTTTCCTCTCCTGGGGGAGAGGGGCAAGGGTGAGGGCGATTCATATTTTCACTGAATAGATACGGCTTAGGATTACCGCAGGCGCCGAAGGCGCTATTTGCTTTGCGTGTCAAACATTTCTGGGATACAAGAAATGACTCTCTTACTACCAGCGTGTATGACCAACCGCGCAATCCTTGCTCTTCCGTTTTTGACCTTCGTGGGATCGGTGCCAAGCTTCGGGGTGGGCTTTCGGCTTCCCAACCAGGATCCCGTCGCCATCGCCCGCGGCAATGCGTTCGCCGCCACAGCCGATAATCCTTCCGCGATGTACTACAATCCGGCCGGGATCACCTACCAGCACAGCTTCAGCGTTGGACTCGGCCGGAAGGGCGAGCGATGGAGTTGGGCCGCGACATACCAGTTGTTGACGGGCGAATGGCAGACTGTGCAAGGCAGCCAATCGACTTCCAGGATCGGCGAGTCGGCGGATGGCCAGTACAAATTCTTCAACCACGCCTTGAATGTCTCGATCGGTTATCGGTTCTGAATCGCCCGAAGTTCAAGCTCAAAGTTCAAGGGCAGAGTTGCTGGACTTGCTGGTCAAGCCAATCGTGAAAATGAGTCATGTCTGAGCGACGCCGCGTTGTCGTCCTGAGCGACATCCACTACGCCGGCGCCGGTGAAAAGGAAAGGGGATGGCGTGAAACCGACTTCATCGAAAACTCCGCGTTGCGACTGGCGGTTCGCGCTTACCGGCGCTTCATCTGGCGGCATGATCCGTTTGCCCACAACTATCTCCTGGACCGTTTCTTCTCCGAGATTTCCAACCCCGATGCCGTAGTGGCCAACGGGGATTTCTCCTGCGACACCGCATTCGTCGGAGTGAGCGACGACGCCGCTTGTCAAAGCGCCGCAGAATGTCTGGCCAAACTTCGATCGAAGTTCGGCGCTCGATTTCGGGCAACGATTGGCGACCACGAACTGGGGAAGAGAAGCTTGTTTGGCGGCCAGGGCGGGATGCGTCTGGCCAGTTGGCGCCAGACTACGGAAGGTCTGGGGTTGGAGCCATTCTGGCAAATGGAGTTCGGGCGTTGGGCTATTTTCGGGATCACTTCATCGCTCGTTGCGTTGCCGGTGTACCGGCCGGAGACGGTTCTGGAGGAACAGACCGAATGGGAACGACTGCGAGACGAGCACTTGGCGCGCATTCGAGAGGCATTTGACTCGATCGAGCCGCAAACGCGCGTCGTTCTGTTTTGTCATGATCCGACGGCATTGCCGTTCTTGTGGCGCGAAACGAAGGTGCGAGCGAAACTGAGCCAGATCGGCTTGACGGTTATTGGGCATCTGCACTCGCGGCTGTTCCTGTGGCAAAGCCGGATTCTCTCCGGCATGCCGACGATCTCTGTGCTGGGCTACTCGATCCGGCGGATGAGCGCAGCGTTGCACGAGGCGCGGTATTGGCACCATTTTCAGGTGCGGCTTTGCCCGGCGCTCGCGGGGATCGAACTTCTGAAAGACGGCGGTTACTGCAGTTTTGAGTTGAACGAAGGAAGTGAAACGCCGCCGACATGGCATTTCCACGCTTTACCCTGGAAACGCTAAACCCAACAGGCCAACCCTGTCTTTCGACTAATGGCGATCATTTGGACGGAGCCAGCGGCGAATCGCCTGGCTCATTCTGTCGGGTTTCTCTCGAATGAGTTGTTTGAGGACCTCTAAGGTCACCCGCTCCGGCTTGGGTTTCTCCAGCCCGAAGTCCATGATGAGCTTGGATTTCGCGCTCTCGATTTCGTCCTGGTTCTCATCGAAATCGGGAAAATCAGATCCGAAGTTGTCCGTTGGCTCTTTCACATCAGCCCTCCGCTGCATCCGGCCTGGGACAACGTGAATTCACAAAAAAGTTTCTCCGGCATATCAACGGGCCGACCCGGGCCGACCCCAAAGGGCTTTCCCATTGTCCCGTTTCTGGAAGTCTTGGATTCGATTTGTCCATTTCCTAGGCTTTGAAACTCAAAGGATTTGTGAGCCGTCATCTGTCGTGTACGGCATCCACGTCCATTTCGCGAACAGACTTGAGTTGTCAGCAGGATAGTATGAGCCGCTTGTCCAGGCAACGTCCGATTCTTGGGGGGCGAAGCGAGTTGAAAAATGGCGGGAGTGGCGGGGCTCGAACCCGTAACCTCTGCCGTGACAGGGCAGCGCTCTAACCAATTGAGCTACACCCCCGCTCAAGGGGACCAGAAGCTAAAAGAACGTCCAAAGCAAGTCAACGGGGAACTCACAGAAATCAGAAACCCGGATCAACCGATAAAAAAACGATTCGGGCAGCAGACGCCAAGGAGGTGGGGGTGGGGAACCCCGCTGAAGAAACGTACCGCTACCCGAATCAAAATCTCATTTATAAGTTATATTAAAACCCGCTATAGTTTTGTCAATACCTAAACGCAGGCAACAACCGTGCCGACCCGCTGCAGACCGCGATGAATCCCAGGCCGATTGATGCAACTTTTGCGGAGGCGGCCGTGTCGGTTAAGATGTGCTGATCCAGGTCCGGATCGGAACTCAAGAAAGATGACAGATCCAAGCCATTTTGAGGCGTTCATGAAGGCCTACCAGAACATGGTGTTCTAAACCGCCGTGCGGTTGCTGGGAAACCCGGTCGAAGCCGAAGACATCTCTCAAGAAGTTTTTCTGAAAGCTTACGAGCGATTTGCCGACCTGAGCCAGAGCCCGACCGTCGGCGGTTGGCTGAAAACAGTGACCACCAATCTTTGTCTGAACCATCTCACTCGTTACCGGGCACACTGGCGTTTTTTTTCAGAGATGTTCCAATCCGAGGACAATGACGAGGCGACGCCGGAGTTTCCCGCCCCGGATACTTTCAATCAGGAACTGGAGGGATCCGACTATCGGCAGCTCCTGGAAAGCGCGCTGCAAAAGCTTCCCAACGCCCAGAGAGTTCCGCTGGTCCTTTATCACTTCGAGAACCTCTGCTACGAGGAAATCGCCGCCAAGCTCGGCATCTCGCTCAGCAAAGTAAAAACCGACATCTTCCGCTGGCGCGAAGCGCTGCGCCGCAAACTCAAATTGAAATCGACCGGTGGCAACGAATGGAGCGACTTCGAACCGAAGGCCGCCGCGGATTCGCCGAGCGTGGATGGAAGCCGGACGCGCCCGCTGCGCGAATCCCGAAGCGTTCTGGCCCTCGGGCTGAGCTGTCCTTGAAACGCATTGAGACCATGAAACACGATTCCGAAGACAATCTGGAAAAACTCATCCACCAGGAGCTCGCCAAACTGCCCGATCTTCAGGCTCCGAAAACCCTGATCCCGCGCGTCATGGAAACCATCCTCAAACAAGCTCAAAGACCTTGGTGGCGGAGATCGTGGTTCAACTGGCCGTTCAGCGTGCGGGTCATCTCGCTCGCGTTCGCCGTGGCGCTTTTGGGCGGAGTTTTTTCGGGCACCGCGTTTCTGTGGCCCGACGTATCAGGGGCAATTGGTTCAACCGCAGCGGAGCAGTGGTTGGGCCGATTCTCGGTCGTGGGAGAGATACTGGGGACATTGGCGGGCGCCGGTTTGATGGTTTGGAATTCGGTCAGCAAACTCTGGCTGCTGTTGAGCCTGGCCGTCGCCTTCATGTTGTACGTCTCCTGCGTTGGCATTGGAACGCTCTGCTTTCAGTTGGCGGTCAACAAACGTTAAGCATGAAAAGCCCAAGCGTAACTCGTCTAACCGTTGGCGTCCTTCTTCTGACCCTGGCAACGGCGCTGCCCGGCTGGACCGCTTTTGCGCAAGACGTCGCGCCAGCGCAGCTCGATGAGAATCAGCCCCGCATCCTCGAGAATGCCGCCCCTGCTCCGCCGCCGGCTTTTTTCGACGCCGACGCAGAACTCGTTCACCGAGGCGAAATCGTGGTTTACGGCCAGGATGTTCATCTTCGGAAAAACGAACGATGCCGCACAATGGTCGTCATCGGAGGCAACGCTTTGATCGAAGGGGCGGTGGCGAGAGATGTCGTCGTGCTGTTCGGTTCCACAACCAACAAAGGAAGCATCGGCGGCGATTTGGTGACGATTTTGGGGCCGGCCAGCCTCGACGGAACCGTGCGCGGATCGTTTGTGAACATTCTGGGTACACCGACTTTGGGTCCCCAGGCCGTGATCGAACGCGAAGCCGTAGTGGTCGGCGGGAAACTTCGCCTGGACCCCGGAGCTCTCATCAAACGAGGCCGCCAGGAGTTCTCCCTGGGGCACAGCTTTCAATGGTTGGGGGACTGGTTTCGCGGCGGCCTGCTCAAAGCCCGCCCTCTGCCGCCCTCGCTGACATGGGCCTGGTTCGTCGCGGGTGCCTTCCTGGTCGTCTATGCTCTGATGACGATGGTTTTTCCGCGGCCGTTGCGAGCCTGCGTCAACTCTCTCGACGACGCGCCCGTGTCGGCGTTTTTCGTGGGGTTGCTTACGTTCGTCCTTTTTCTTCCCGCCTTGGCGCTATTGGCGGTCACTGTCGTGGGGGCGCCTTTGCTGATGCTGTCGCTCGTTGTGGCGATTTTCTTTGGGAAGGTGGCCATCTATCAATTCACCGGCTCGCAGTTGGGCCGCCAACTGAACCTGTCCGCCCTGCAATTGCCGCTCGTCGCGCTTTTGCTTGGCGCGGTGATTTTCTATCTGCTCTACACGGTCCCGATTCTTGGTTCTCTGGTCTGGGGGCTTGGCATCGTGTGGGGGGTTGGCGCGGTTCTCATGGCCGTCTTCGCCAACTTAAAACGGGAAGGTACACCGGCTGGAGTGCCTATTGTCGCCGCGGCCGTCGCGGCTGCGAATTCAAGTTCAAGCGTGCCGCCGCCCCTGGACGGACTGGCGACTCCCGCGCCCGCCGCAGCGGACATGATCCATTTCGTGCGAGCAGGATTCTGGATTCGGGTGGGCGCCACGATTATTGATCTTTTGCTCATCGGCGTCTTGAGCGCGTTTGTCTTCGCCGGGCTCGCGTTCCCGATCTTGCTCGTGGTTTATCACGTCGCGATGTGGACGTGGAAAGGCACGACGATCGGCGGGGTCGTCTTCAGTTTGAAGATTGTTCGACTTGATGGGCGCCCGATCGATTTTGCCATCGCGCTCGTGCGAAGCCTGTTCAGCATCATCTCGTTCGTGTTCCTCCTGGTGGGATTCTTCTGGGCCGGCTGGGACAAAGAGAAACAATCCTGGCACGACAAGATCGCCGGCACGGTGATCGTCAAAGTGCCGGCGGGCATTTCGCTCCTCTAAGCCGTAACTATTCAGTGGGATGAAAGGCTCGCCCTCACCCCGGCCCTCTCCCCCAGGGAGAGGGAGTAACTTTTGCACGCCGGTGGACTCATCATTGTTTAGGGAGCGGTTCCCAGTGCGGGAAAAAGCGGTTCCCTCTCCTGGGGGAGAGGGTGAGGGTGAGGGCGATCCACCTTTTCAATGAATAAATACGGCTAAGAGCCTGTTCAAAACTGCCGAACCGAATGGCCGGCTCACCGTTCCAAAACGGCCGCGGCCGCGGCGTAGAATTCAGTGTGGCTGATGCTGAGGTGGACCGTTCGGGCTTCGCGGGCTTCCATCAGCTTTCGCGCGCCTCCGTGCAGAACCACCAACGGCTCCCCGGTATTCTTCCGTGCCACTTCCATGTCGTGCCAGCCAAGTGAACTGCCGATGCCGGTGCCGAACGCTTTCGAAATTGCCTCCTTCGCCGCGAACCGCGCCGCCAAATGCGTCGCCGGAACTTTGTGGGACAAGCAGTAAGCGATTTCCTCAGGCAGAAGGATGCGTTGGAGAAAACGTTCACCGAAACGTTCGTGCGACGCGCGGATGCGGGCGACTTCGATAATATCGATGCCAAGGCCCAGGATCATGGGTAATGCTGCAGAACCTGCAGCATCTCGCGCACGGCCTGGCTCAGTCCAACAACAACTGCGCGGCTGACAATGCTATGACCGATGTTGAGCTCGACTAGGTGCGGCACGGAAATCAGCGCCAGCACATTGTGGTAGTTCAGCCCGTGCCCGGCATTGATCTTCAAACTCAAATGGTGCGCCTGCCTCGCAGCCGTCACCAAACGCGCAATTTCAAGGCTTCGTTCGGCTTCATGGTCAACTCGCTCCGCAAACGCGCCGGTGTGCAGTTCGATGAATTGAGCTCCAACCGCCGCCGAGGCCTCCACTTGCTTCGGGTCAGGATCGATGAAAAGGCTGACATCGATGCCCGCGCCATTCATTCTTTTCCGCGTCTCGGTCAGCGCGGCTTTCTGGCTCGCCACGTCCAGTCCGCCTTCCGTGGTCAGTTCTTGCCGGCGCTCGGGAACCAGGCAGACGATGTCCGGTTTGATCTTCAAAGCAATGCGGACAATTTCCGGCGCGTTGGCCATCTCCAGGTTGAGCCGCGTCTTGATCACTTCCCGCAGCTTGGCCACGTCGCGATCTTGAATATGCCGCCGGTCCTCGCGGAGGTGAACCGTGATTCCATGAGCGCCTGCGCTTTCGCAAAGGAGGGCGATCTCGACCGGGTCTGGTTCGCCCGCGGGTTTGCCGTGATAACGCGCTTCCCGAATGGTCGCGACGTGATCGATGTTGACGCCGAGCTTGAGCACGCCGGGGTTAGGGATTAGCCGCCTGCTTTCTGGGCTTGGCCGGCGGTCGCAAGGAGAGGTGCAAATTCATCTTCGGGAAATTCGTGCTTTCAAGCCAGTGCGCCAGGGCCACCAGTTCGAGGCCGTTGAATCCAATCTCCGAACTGCGCGCCAGCCTGAGTTCTCGCGGCGAATGGGCCGTGATCTCGGTCACGGTATTCACCAACTTGGGCTGGATGGCATCAAACCATTTGGAACTCGCCAGCCCCGTTTCCAGAGCCGGCATATCCACAAAAGTAGCCACGTGAGGCGCCACCGCCCGCAATTGCGCCAGGCGTTCTTGAGTGATCTCCCAATCGTAGAAGAGCAGATTCGTGCGGCTGGTCAGTTGTTCCATCAACTCGGCGGGCGGCGGGTTTTTCGAGGTCTGTTCCACTGGAAAGATGCCCGCCTCTAAGAAGTCCTGCCCCGGCTCCGCGGCCAGCCGCGCATAGGGGACCAGAACAGGGGCCAACCCACGCCAGAAGATGGCCAGGCGATTGGTCTGGGATTCGAGCCCTCCCAATCCGAGCTCATCCAAGCTGGCATTGAGCTTCGGCATCCATTCCGTGACAAATCGAGCCAAAACATTCGTGGCGCGCTTGACCCGCGCTGCCGTAATGACCTGGAAAGGCGCGTGCGAATCGCCCCACGCGAAAAGTTGATTCGGGACTGCCTCCACATGCAAGTCCTTCAAGACCGACAGCCGGTTGAGCAACGGCGCAACGCCTTGCACGCCCGTAAAACTGATCAACGTGCCCTCCGGATCCCGAATCGTGTGCGTCGGGATTTGCCATTTCTCGATCTGCCAGCGCCCTGGCTGCGGAAAAAGGATTCGGCCTTCGGACCTGAGTTCAGCCCCTTTCCCACTGAGGGTCAACTCGACCGCCGGCTGATTGGTCGCGGCGAAAATTGGAAGTTTGACCGGGAGCCAGGCAAAATTCACGTTCGCTCTCAACAAATAACTTCTAGGCGGATCGATCGGGCGGCCTTTGGCGTTGATCTGGCGAAATACCGGTGAGGCTTCGGCCCCTTTGCTTTCGCCGCTCGCTGCGTCGGTGGTTCCCTGGAGAACAAACCACGAGTTGGCGCTGGCGAAGGACAAATGGTTCGTGCCCGACACGGTCACGCAATGCCAGCCCTCGAGCAGTTGCGAACAGTTCGTCCGCCACACGGGAATTCGCGCCGGGTCCAGTTGAACGGCCAGCGTCCACGCGAAGCTCCGGTCTCCAAGCCGCCGTATTTCCAGATGCGATTCTCTTTGAAAAAACTCGCTGAAAAGAGGGCTTAAGAGTGCGGACGGAGCGGCGCCTGGCTTGTCCGCCCGCGGCCGAAACGACTTCGCCAACCCTTCGGCGAGGCGTTGGAAAAGGTGTGTCCGGAACTGGCCGGTCTCGGGCATGTTCCAGATGTCCGCCAGCGCCGCCGCCTGCGTCCCGGCCTGGATTTGGTTGAACCCGGCAAAATGGATCCGCGCGGCGGCGTCTGCACTCTGGACCGCCGACTCCTGGGCAGGAGCCCCCAGGCGCAAACAGGACGTGAGCCCGCCCAGCACGGCGAAAACAACCGATAATCTCATAAACGTGGCCATACTGATTGCCAGAGAACAAGGGCTTTAGCAACCGATTTGGCATTGCCAAAAGCAACTCCCGGGTATTCTCTTTTCAGCGTGCCAGGGAATTGCCCAGTTTGAGTTTCTATGCGTGGACCGCTGCCCATCATCGCGACGCTTTATGCGAGTGGAGTGTTGCTGGCTCGCTGGATCGAACTTCCCCTTGTGACGCTGTTCATAGTCAACTTTGCCATTTCGATTTGCGCCCTCGGTTTGGTTTCGCTGAGGAACATTCTCCTCTGGCCGCTCATCCCGTTGGTGGGTTGCGCCAATCTCGCGAGTCGGAACGCGATTCTCTCTCCGTTCGACCTTCGGACGTTGCTGGGCGACAAGGCCGAAATCGTCACCGTTCGTGGCGTTCTGGCCGAACAACCTATCCAGCGCGTTTATGAGCGAGACCAGGAAATGCATTGGCGAACGATGGCGCGCATCGAAGTTCAGGAGATTTTGCGCGCCGGCTCGTGGCGGCCCGCCTTTGGCCGCGTGGCCGTCAGCACGCCCGGCGTGATCAGTCCGGAATTCTTCGCGGGAAGCCGCGCGGAAATTGCCGGCGTCCTGCAACGCCCTCCGGGCGCCTCCGCCGAGGGTTTGTTCGACTACCGCGCTTACCTGGAAACGCTAGGCGTCTATTACCAGTTGACCGCCGAAAGCGGGGAGGATTGGCGGTTGCTGAAACCCAACCAAAGCGCGCCGTTATCCGAAGCTTTTTTGCGTTGGGCCCAAGCCACACTGGCCAAAGGGTTGGCCGTTGAAGACGAATCACTGCGGCTGCTCTGGGCCATGGCGCTGGGCTGGAAAACAGGGTTGACCGGGGAATTCTCCGAGCCGTTTATGCAGACAGGGACGCTGCACATCTTCGCCATCAGCGGGCTGCACATCGCCTTGATCGCGGGGATGCTTGTGAGCGTTTTGAGAGTGATGCGATTGCCACGGCCGGTGTGCGGACTGCTGGCCATTCCGTTGCTCTGGTTTTATACGGTGGCCACGGGCTGGCAGGCGTCCGCGATCCGATCCACCCTCATGATGAACGTGATCATCGGCGGCTGGGCGTTGCGGCGGCCAACCGACCTGGTCAACTCGCTGGCCGCAGCCGGCCTCATCATCCTGATCTGGGACCCGTCCCAACTCTTTCAAGCCGGCTTTCAACTCTCGTTTTTCGTCGTGTTGAGCATTGGACTGCTCCTGCCCCCGTTCGAAAAATTGCGGCAGCGCTTGCTGCAAACCGACCCGTTCCTGCCCGCCGAATTGCGCCCGCGCTGGCGGCGTTGGCTGGACGGACCGCTGCATTACCTGACCACAAGCGCGGCCACGTCGCTCGCGGCGTGGCTCGGATCGCTGCCGCTGATCGCATACTACTTTTACCTCGTCACGCCGGTCAGTTTGCTGGCGAATCTGTTGATCGTGCCGCTGAGCAGCCTGGCGCTCATGTGCAACCTGGGCAGCTTGATGTGCGGCGACTGGCTTCCGTGGTTGACCGAGCTCTTCAATCACAGCGCCTGGTTCTGGATGAAAGGGATGGTCGGGATTAGCCGGTGGATGGCGGAATGGCCGGGAGCTTACTTTTATGTCCACCCGCCGTCGCCGCCGGAGTTTGTCGTTTATTATGCCGCGCTCGGTCTGGGTTGTTCGGGTTGGCTTTTCGCCCCGCCACGGCGTCGATGGGCTGCGTTGGCCGCGGTTGTGGCGGTCGGAGCCTGGTTGATCCAGCGCGGATACGCCGGTCAAACCACTCGTCTAACCATTCTGCCTTTGGGCGGCAGCGGGATTTACTACGATGCGCCCGGGTGGGGAAATGATCTGTTGATTGATCCGGGCAACCGCGCCGCCTCTGAATTCACGGTCCGGCCGTTTCTCCGGTCTCAGGGAGTCAAGCAGTTAGCCAGCGTCCTCCTCACGCACGGCGACATCAATCACGTCGGCGGATGGGCTTGCCTGAAAGAACAATTCTCGCCCATCAACGTGGCGACCGGCCCCACACCATTCCGATCCGCGGCTTATCGGGAAATTATGAGGGATCTCGAAAACGCAAGGGCCTGCCACCGCCCACTCCGCCGCGGCGATCGATTCGGAGACTGGACCGTCTTGCACCCGGACGCCAGCGATCATTTCGCGCAGGCTGACGATAACGCGATCGTGCTGCTCGGTGAATTTTCCGGAACACAGGTTTTGTTGCTTTCCGACCTGGGACGCCGGGGCCAGCGCGCGCTCCTGGAACGTGAAAGGGATTTGCGCGCCGATATTATCGTGACCGGGATTCCTTCCCAGAGCGAACCGGTCATCCCGGACTTGATCGAAGCGCTCCGGCCTCGACTGATCATCTTGGCCGGCGCGGAATTTCCATCTTCGACGAGAGCAAGCTGGAAACTCCGGGCACGCCTGGCCCGCACGCAGGTCCCGATCCTTTACACAAGCGAAGTCGGCGCGGTTACGCTCGTGTTCGGATCGACCCGGTGTGAAGTTCGTGCCCGAACTCACGGTTTGTTGGACCTGAAGTCGCGAGCACAAATCCCATCCCAAAAAGCCAATGCGATGCCAATTCGCCACGATTGAGTCTGAGGAACCACAGTGGATCTTCAAATTCGCCTCCCGCCAGTTGCTGGAGAACCCGGCTTCGCTGCCGTGGCCGTGCTCACGCTCGCGCTCGGCATTAGGGCGAATTCCGCCGTCAAGCTATCGTCCGACCAGGGAACTCGAAGCTCCGAGAACCCGCCCAAACTCTGTGATCCGGGCGATTGCCGCCCCCCGCTGCATTAATTGGATGTCACGAACCAGATTTTGAGGTATGGGTGAACGCGTGACCGTTTTGGAAGTCATTCAGCGCAGCACGGATTTTCTCGCCAAGAAAGGCGTGGAGTCGCCCCGGCTCCAGATCGAGTTGTTCCTGGCGCACGCCTTGAAAATCCCGCGGCTGAATCTGTATCTCAATTTTGAGCGGCACCTTTCAGAAGCGGAGGTCGATGCCGTGCGGCAAATGGTCAAACGGCGCGGCCGGCGGGAGCCGCTTCAGCATATCACGGGCGCCACTTCGTTTTGCGGCCTGGAAATCAAGGTCACTCCCGCAGTCCTGGTGCCGCGCCCCGAAACGGAACTTCTCGCCGAATGCGCCTGGAAGTTTCTGAATGAGCGGGCGTCCGCTACCCCAGGACCGGTCGCGGCGCTCGACTTCGGCACGGGCAGCGGTTGCCTGGCCGTGGCGATGGCGGTAAATGCTCCGGCAGCTCGGGTCCTGGCCGTGGATGTTTCTGAGGGAGCGCTCGAAGTGGCGCGAGAGAATGCGGCGTCCCATCGCCTCGCCGATCGCATTCAGTTCGTGCGCGGTAATGGGTTCGACGCTTTGCCCGGAGGCGGTCCATTCGATTTGATCGTGTCGAACCCGCCTTACATTCCTTCGCGTGAAATCGAAATGCTTCAACCGGAGGTCCGCGACTTCGATCCGCGCCTGGCGCTGGATGGCGGGGAGGATGGTCTGGGATTCTTTCGCGAACTCGCGGCGAAGTCGAAAAACTTCCTCCGTCCCGCGGGCAAACTGATGCTCGAATTTGGCGACGGCCAGGAAGCGAAGCTGCAAGAATTGTTAGCTGAAAACACCTGGATGGTCGAGGCCGTCGAACGCGACTACACCGGTTGTCCAAGATTCCTCGTGGCATCATGGACAGCTTGTTAATCAAAGGAGGCGTGCCGTTGCGCGGAGAGGTCACCGTCAGCGGCGCCAAGAACGCGGTGCTGCCGATCATGGCCGCAACCTTGCTCACCCCGGAGCTTTGCACTATCCGCCGCGTCCCGGATCTCAGCGACGTGAAATTCATGGGCGACATTCTGACCTCGCTGGGGGCGGAAGTGAAATTCTCCGGAAACGCGCTTTCGATTCGCGCCGAAAAAATCAACGGGGTTGGAGATTACGATCTGGTGCGGAAAATGCGCGGATCGATCTGCATTCTCGGCCCGCTGCTGGCGCGCTTGCACAAAGCAAAAGTGTCGCTGCCTGGCGGTTGCGTGATCGGAACCCGCCCCATTGACCTTCACCTGAAGGGCCTCCAGGGACTGGGCGCCCGGATTTCCATTGCCGACGGTTACGTCACCGCTGCCGCACGGAAACTCCTGGGCGGTGATTTGTTCCTCGGCGGCCGCGCCGGTCCGACCGTTCTGGGCACCGCCAACGTCATGATGGCCGCGGTGCTGGCGGAGGGCGTCACGATCATCGAGAGCGCCGCGTGCGAACCGGAGGTCGTGGATCTCGCGAACTTCCTGAGTGCGATGGGTGCGAGAATTGTCGGCGCCGGCAGCCCGACGATCACCGTCACCGGCGTCAAAGCCTTGCACGGCGCGGATCATGAGGTAATCCCCGATCGCATCGAGTCCGCAACATTCGCGATCGCCGCTGCGGCCACGAACGGCGAAGTCACGATCCATGGCGCCCGGGCGGACCACATGCACGCGGTGCTGGACAAACTTCGCGAAGCCGGCGTCAAGATCGAGCGCAACGGCCCGTCGTTCACCGTGCGGCGCGGGGGACGGCTGAAGCCCGTCGATATTACCACGCTGCCTTACGCCGGGTTCCCGACCGACGTGCAGGCGCAAATGATGGCTCTCATGACCCTGACCCAGGGCATCAGCATCATCACCGAGCGCATTTTTGAGGCGCGATTCATGCACGTGAGCGAACTGGCGCGGCTCGGGGCTGACATTGCGATTGAAGGCCCAAGTGCGATTGTAAAGGGCGGCAAGCCGCTGAGCGGGGCACCCGTGATGGCGAGCGACCTGCGCGCCTCGGCGGCTTTGGTGATTGCGGGGCTCATGGCCCGCGGCGGCACGCTCGTGAAAAGAATTTACCATCTGGACCGAGGTTACGAGAACATCGACGCCAAGCTCCGCGGTTTGGGCGCGAGGATCGAGCGAGTGGAAGAATGATCCGATATCTCATTGGCGCTCTCATTGTGCTGGCCGTCTTTGGCTTGCTGAAGAAGGTGCTGACGACTTACCGCACCATCGAGGAACGAGGGGCGGCGTCCGAGGTGGCGCCTTCCCAGCCAGCCAGTCCTTCTTCATCCGCCAGCTTGACGGGCCTTCCGCCGTCGTTGGAACCCGCTTTACAAGCCGCCCAAAAGCAGGGCGCGAGCGGGTTGCGCGACTTCTTGAATCGATATCGTTTCAGCATCCAGGACCCCAAGCTCGCGGCCATCGAACTCGATTACGTCGTTCTGGTCAGCTTGCAAGACCCCGCCGAAGCCCGGCGCGTCTTCAAAACCGTGCAAGCGCGCACCCCGACCTGGTCTCCCCTCCACGAACGGATCAAGAGTCTCGAAAAGAATTTCCGGTGAGAGCACTGGATCTCGCGGTCCCCGAGGCAAAAAGGCCTGGACCTGTTTCGCATGGCTTCAAATTCCGGCGCTCCGATCCCTCCTCACGCGCCTTTCCCCTCACCCTATCCCTCCCCACGAACCTGCCAAACTTTGGTGCATATGCATCGAAGTTTGGTCATCGGTTCGTGGGTTCAACGTGCGAAGCCTTTCGGCGAATTCTCTCCCCAAGGAGAGGGAATTCCGTCCTCCGCGACGGATGAAATCGCCTGCGTTCAGAGTCCACAACCGCAGCCATTGATGCTCCCTCTCCCCAAGGAAGAGGGCCGGGGTGAGGGGAAAGGCGGTTCAGACCCAAAGGAACTGTGAGACTCCCAAATGCGCTAAACAGATCCGAAGGCCTCGGCACTTGCCGACCCGAAGGTCGGCGTTACGCCGCGACCGACGGCTTCGAGATGCACCGCTTCCGGAGCTTCCGGACCCGCCAGCGGAATAATCTTTGACAGGGTCGTGTGTGCGTTAGTATAGGCGCAAATTTTGTGCACGGCCCGAATTCTCAATCGCCTCCCCGGTCGCTGGTCATCGCTGCGTTCGCGGCGGTTTATATTATTTGGGGCGCGACGTACCTGGCGATTCGTTACGCCGTGGAAACTATCCCACCGTTCCTCATGGGCGGCACGCGCTTTCTGTTTGCCGGCGCCATTTTTTACGTGTGGCTGCGCCTGACCGGAACGCCCCAGCCGGAGTTCATCCACTGGAAAAACGCCGCCATCGCCGGCGCGTTGCTCCTGGGAGTCGGAAATGGCGGCCTGAACTGGGCGGAGCAGCGAGTATCGTCGAGCGTCGCTGCCTTGCTCATCGCGGTCACGCCGCTCTGGTTTGCGCTCCTCGAATGGCTCCGGCCCAAAGGCACGCGTCCTCGCGCGCAGACGTTGCTTGGGATCCTGGTCGGTTTTTTCGGCATGGTGCTGCTCGTGGGCGGCCGCTACGGAACGCAACACGGTTCGATCGATCCAGCCGGGGTGGGAGCGTTGATGCTGGCCAGCTCGTTCTGGGCTGGGGGCTCGCTCTACGTGCGCTACACGCCCAAGCCGGATTCCGCGCTCATGGGCGTCGCGCTGCAAATGATCATGGGCGGCGCGTTGCTCACGGTAATGGGTTTCTTCGCGGGAGAGATGGGGCGGTTTCATATCACTGAAATCTCTGCCCGGTCGAGCGCCGGGTATTTGTTTTTGGTGTTCGTCGGCTCGATGCTGGGCTTCACCTCCTATAGCTGGCTGTTGAAAGTCAGCACGCCGGCGCGCCTCTCGACTTACGCCTACGTCAACCCCGTCGTCGCGGTTTTCCTCGGCTGGTCGATTGGCGGGGAGCAATTGACTCCGCGAATGCTTATGGCCGCGGCAGTCGTCATTCTCGGAGTGGTGATCATCACCACGCCGAACATCTTCACCTCGAAGCAGGCTTCGGATGCCGTTAACGGAAAGAGTGCCGCGCTTCCCGAATGCCAGTGATGGACAACAAAAAGGCGGCTCCGCAAAGAGCCGCCGAACCGCCAGACAGTCACAAATAGGACATCCCGGTCTATTCAGTCGGCATTTCCGCGAATAACTTTAGCGCAATCAATCACGAGGTCTGCCAACGGCTGCCAACGAGAGATGCCAGGGACGTATGGCGTCTTGGTCGAGCCAACGCCAGACGGTGGCGCCACTGATTTGCGCCACGATCCCGCGAGCCACGACTTCCCTGGCCAAGTCCTGGCGGCTGAACCGCGAGAGGGGCAACT
>Ga0233424_10001970_pt1 | contig 15896 bp, 14 predicted proteins | sample Watercolumn_Towu_FD_181011 | JGI IMG/M metagenome (GOLD analysis project Ga0233424, IMG submission 181011) | Freshwater microbial communities from Lake Towuti, South Sulawesi, Indonesia - Watercolumn_Towuti2014_125_MG | ecosystem: Environmental > Aquatic > Freshwater > Lake | place: Indonesia...
CGACTCGGAAAGGCCTCCCATTTCACCGCCAGAAACTCATACCGCCGCATCCAGGCCAGCTTGTATTCCGCCTCATGCTGCACGGCACGCCCGGCCCAGTAGGCGTCCAGGAATGCCATTTCGTCCCCATGCGGGCGATTCGGCGTCGCGATGAGAACATCCTGCCATGACTCTTGACATTTGACAAGGGGTTGATAGAAATGATCGTACCGCTCTCGCCAACGCGAGTTTGGCCTCCGGCGACGACCGCCGCAGACGACGCCTTCGGGCGTTGCAGCACGGTTGCCCGGTTGTACCGATCCCGAACTCGGGACTTCTCCAGCCGAGCCGCCCCCCTTTTCAGGGTGCGCTCGGCATTGTTGTGCATTTCAGAAGCTCCAGCCGCGACAACGCATCGTCGACGTATGCGTACGACTCAGCCAATCAATTGCGCTATGGGCAGGCGGCTGGTGGCCGAACGACGTACACGTTCGACAACGCCGGAAATCAGGAGCGCGAAGTCACGCCGTTGGCAGTGCCAACCCTGATCGAGGAGACGATAGCGCGGAGACGGTTGTGTGCTTTTCTTGGTCCATCGCTATGTCAATGGGCGCAGCATGAGGGCATACGTAAGGAAAAGCTCGACAGTTTGGTTGGCTTCAGCGCACCGAATCTGCACAACCGCCAGCCCGGCAACGCAACGCGCACGCGCGACAAGGGACGGAATGGTGCTGCCGAGCGCTTACGGGGCGAATGCATTGTCAACAATGCCGAATACCCGCGCGTATTCGCCTTCAATGATCAACTCGATCGGTGATCGACCATCAAACATCGCCTGCGGACGCTGTATGAACGCGCCGACCGCCTGTGGCAGTGGTATCACCTGCATTAGACGCCGTCTGAGTTTCAGGACGTAGTCCACCCGCTCTCGCGCCGCGCATGAAAGGGGCACGAAGTCATTCTGAGCAACAGCTTCGGTTCCGACGATAATCTGGCGGAATGTCTCATGTGAAAGGCAAAGCGTCGTTAGCTCAGCCATCAGCGCCAAATCGGACGCGACGGGCATCCTGCCCTCCTGCGCAACGTCACTGGCCTTTGTTGGGCCGTTTGGCAGCGCGATATGCGGCAGGATGGTACCTGCAGACCCTTCCTCCGTCAATGCCGATCTAACTGGGCTCTCACTGCCTAAAGAGTTACCGAGGAACTCCTGAATGATGTCGATTGCTCGTTTCGCGCAGGAACTCAAAACCGGCTCCGGATCCGCCGCTAGTTTGCGAAGAGTCGGCACGGCTGCTACCGCAAGCTGCGCCCAACGTGAGAGAATCTGACAGCAGGTACCCACGACCGTCCTGCTCGGATCCTGTCGCTCCATCTCTGCCCTAAGCGCATCGACAGTGAGGTCGATGAAACGCTGCACCGGAAATCCTGTCAACAGCTCATCGTCGACGGACGCAAGAGCATTCATTGCAATCCGTCGAACAAATACATGCTCATCACGCTGCGCGACCTCGAACAACAACTCAACCGCGTCTGCTGACCTGCTCAACCCTTGTTTCGCAAGCAAGACCGCCGCGGCCCGCACACCCGCGCCCTGGTCAGCGACGATTTGAAAATTGACCCAGGCGCCTAAACTTGAAGGATTTTTCAGCAAGCCAAATTTTCGCGATTCTCCCAAAACTTCTTTAGGCGCCTTGAACCCTTTTCTGTCTTCAGTCTTTTTCGGCCAAAGCCGAAATTGGCCGAAGAAATTCCTTCTCCTTGTACTTTCTGATATAATCGCGTATAATCGGATATACCCTTCATACTCTATGATTGCTCAAAAATTCGATCACCGCATTGCAACCCTCGAACCACATATCGTTGCCCTTCTTGCAGAAATCGACGGTATCCGAGGAGAATTCAAATCAGGCTTGCGCATGACGCCGCAAGCCATCACGAATCTTAGGAAATCGACGCTCATCACTTCCGCCGGTGCATCCACGCGTATTGAGGGCGCTAAGCTCACCGATGAAGCAGTTGAGAAGGTTATGCGTGGGTTAGCGGTATCCAAGTTTGCAGATCGAGACTCACAGGAAGTGCAGGGATATCTCGAGACGCTTCAGAATGTGTTCAATAGCTTCGAGACTTTGCCTCTGCGAGAGAGTGTCATCACCTCGCTCCACAATCAGCTGCTCAAATACTCTACGAAGGACGACGCGCATCGTGGCATGTACAAGAAGCAAGAGAATACCGTGGGCGTGCTCGGAGCGGACGGGCAAGTCGCAAAAGTTCTATTCGAGACCACGCCCGCGTACCTCGTCGCAAAGGAAATGCAGGAACTGGTGGAATGGACAAATGACGCACTGGAAAAGAGTCGCTTCCACCAGCTGCTTGTCATTGCGAACTTCATTGTCGAGTTTCTCAACATCCATCCTTTCGAGGATGGGAACGGACGTCTCTCACGCGTCCTCACGAATCTTTTGCTTCTGCGATCCGGGTATACCTTCGTGCAGTACGTCTCCCACGAGCAGGTTGTCGAGCGCCGGAAAGACGAATACTACATCGCGCTGCGAAAATCGCAGGAGACGTTCGGGACCGACGATGACACCATTGCTCCTTGGCTCAATTTCTTTCTGTCTGTCGTTAAAGAGCAAGCTGCCAAGGCGCTCTCGTACCTTGAGGAAGAAAACGTTGAAGATATTCTCTCTCCTAAACAGTATGAGGTGTGGAAATACCTCTCACGCGTCGGAGAGGCATCACGAGGCGACATTGCCAAGGCTACTGGTATTGTAGAGGTGACGGTGAGGCAGGCACTGAACCGGTTGGTGGCACTCGGAAAGATAAAGCGCATTGGGCAGGGTCGCGGGACGCGGTACGTGAGGATTTAGTCATTTTCGCCTCCTCTCCACTTCCAGAAATATTTGAGAGCACTCCGTAAGTGAATCCGCGCCGATTTCTTGCGGAAAAACGTGAGAACTCCCCCTGAACTTAGGCGATGTTCTCCATCGTGCGCTTTCGCAACGGGGAAATACACGACTTTTTTGCCTTGGAGCCAACATCGCCTGCAGAGATCAGTGTCTTCGAAGAAGAGAAAGAATCGGGGATCGAACCCTCCAAGCGTTTCAAAAAAATCTTTGCGCATGAAGAGGCACGCTCCCACAATCCAATCTACTGCTCTGACTTCGTGCGGATCTTCTGCCCACTGGAGATAGACCCCCATACGTTTCGGAAAGAAGAAGCGTAGCCATGTGCGCTTGATGACGACATCAGCAAGAGTTGGGAATGTGCGATACGAATCCCGGATCGTCCCATTGGGGAATATGAGTTGAGGACCGAGGATCCCAACGTCCGGATGGTCCTGTAGGTATGCAAGCATACTGTGCAGAGCCGTCGGCTCTAGCATCGTATCGGGGTTGATGATGAGGACGTATGTCCCTTGTGCACGTTCGACACCGAGGGTGTTGCCCCGACCGTATCCAATATTTTCCGGTGTTTCGAAGACGGTAATACGGTCTCCTTTCCCCAGGAGCGGACGCAGAAGCTGCATTGAATTTCCCCCGGAATGATTATCGATGACGATGATTTCAAGATCATCAACGATTGTTTGTTTCTTGAGCGCCTCCACACATCGCAGAGTCTCGTGTGGAGTTCTATAATTAAGGACGATTGCCGAGATGAGAGGAGCTTCTGACAATGGAGAATGGATAATTGATAATGGAGAATGTCTTATTCGAAGAAATGTGAAACTTCAGAGAACGATATCACGTGCTTCACATCTCTTCGTCGTGAGGCTTGCGGTTCAAGGGCTTTGAGAAGCCTCCGGGATCCGAAGAAGACGCGCGGTTCAAGGAGGAAAAGATAGATCCACCGTACACATTGGCGAATCTGCGTGCTTCGCTGAATTTTCCGTGGCCACCATGAGCGGTGCTTCTTGAGGAGAAGAGTTTCATGTGCAGTTGACCAGGTTCTCTCTTTCTCAGAACGATTTCGTCTCTTGTGTCCTTTTCCGACGCCACGGGCATGCCAGGCAAGGGCGCTCGGCACATAGAGGCAAGAATACCCTGCAGTGATGAGCCTGTAGGCAAGATCAATATCTTCTTTGTACATGAACATTGTTTCATCAAATGCTTCGAGACGTCCGCCTTCGGCGGACTCCTCAGCATGACAGCTACCATAAGAGATGATCTCCAACGCAGAGCGGCGATAGAGAATTGCTGCGGCGGATCCGCCAAAACGTTTGGCAGGAACGTTCCATTCCTCGCAATCTGGTTTTCCCTGACCTATATCAAAGAACGCGTGATTTTTCGTGACACCGAGACCGACACTATCAATGTAGGAAGTCTTCTCAGGATTTCCCCCCAAGTCCCACCGGAAAAGTTTTCCGATTGCAGATCCGGCATGCGGTTCTTTCTTGAGGCCTTCCAAAAGTTTTTCTAAAAAATTCGGGGAGAAGAGAATATCGACGTTGAGGACTGCATGAAATTCTGCGGGGAACATGCGCATGATGAGATTATGTGCACGGCCGAATCCCAGGTTCGTTTCCTCCTTGAGGAATCTCACATCCTTCAATTTCTGCTCGAGCCGCGCAATCTCGATGCGATTCTTCGACGCATTATCGAGGCACACGATTTGCCAGTCGGTTCCGAGTTTTCCTAAACCCCCCTGTGAGACAAGGGTCTCCAGGCACCGCGTTGCAAACTTTTCGGAGTTGTAGGTGATGATGCCGATGGTCATCTGCATAAGAGCAGAATACAGGCTGACTATTCATTCTGGTACTCCTCCTTGGTGAGTGTTTCTTGCTCCGAAGGGGGGTGGTCATCAATATATTAATATATTGATGACTGTCATTTTTCATCGCCAAATCTGCGTGGGGTGGCTGATCTCTATTCCGCGAGTGTTAACCATTCTTCAATGGTGAGCGTTTGTGGCCGTCGCTCGGGATCGATGCCTGCTTTTGCAAGTCTTGTCATTCCTTCGGGAGAGCTCCCCAGTGTGTTCCGGAGCATCTTCCGTTTCTGACTAAATGCCATCTTCGTCAGTCGAAAAACTGCGTCGATGGTCTCCGTTTCCGCGAGAGGCTCCTCGAAGCAGTCGATATGGAGGACAGCGGAATCGACTTTTGGTGGAGGAAGGAAACTTTCGGGTGGAACGATCTGCACAAGTTTTGGTTTTCCAAAGAGAGCGACGAGAATAGAAAGCAATGTGTGATGTTGAGTATCGCCCACCTTCGCGCTTCGCGCTTCGGCGGGCAGGCAAATTTTTTCCGCAACCTCACGCTGAATCAAGAGCGTCATCGTTGTAGGGGGCGTTGATGACTCAAGGAATGCATGCCGAAGGAGGGGGGAAGTGATGTGGTAGGGGATGTTCGCGACGATCTTGTAGGGTTCCTCTGGAAAGGGGGTTGTGAGAGCGTTGCCGTGCACGATGGACAAGTTTCTAGTTTCTAGTTTCTGGTTTTTAGTTATGAACTCTTGTAACAGGGGAATCAGATGCAAGTCGAGTTCGATGGCTGTTACTTTTGCTTCCTTCTTCAAAAGCTCTGCGGTGAGGATGCCGATACCTGGGCCGATTTCGACGATACGGTCATTTGGCTCAATTTTTGCAGTCTCTACGATTCTGCGAAGAACGTCCTCATCGATCAGAAAGTGCTGACCGAGATCGGTATTGAGCGCGAGGTGGTGACCGGAGCAGAATTGTCGGACGGATTCTCCGAGGGGCATAAGAGCGAAGGGGGAGGTCGCACGTCGCTCCGCGACGTGCAGCACGGCACGGAGTGCCGTGCGACCGTAGGTTGACAGGGCTCCCGAAAAGAGTAAAGTGACCCCCGTGCAACAGCACTCACACTTCTTTGGCGCCTGGTATTTCTCCTTTACGGAGGGAAGGCGTCTCTGTGTGTGATTGAAAAGTAGAATCGTCACCTACAACGCCTTCCCCTCAAAACGGAAGGTGTTTTTGTATTTTCTCAATTCTTTCTCTCGTTATGGCTTACCATGTTGTTGCGCAGCTCCCTGATGCTCAGGAATTAAAAGAGGAATTTCCTCCTGATATTCCTCGTGTGCTCGCAGATCGAGATGCGATTCGTGCTGTCCTTGCAGGAAGGGATCCCCGCCTGATGTTCATTGTCGGTCCTTGCTCTGCTTGGCCACCGGATAGAGTTGAAGAGTACTCTGATCGTTTAGTAGAACTTCAAGACCGCGTTCGCGAGAAGTTACTTCTTGTTCTTCGTTGTTACATCCAAAAACCTCGAACAGTTCTTGGTTGGACAGGGATAATTAATCAGCCAAATCCTCTTGCTCCCCCAGATATTGCGAAAGGAATCAGAACGAGCGCCAAGATGATGGCGAATGTTTCACAGCAGTTGCCTGTTGCTGATGAAATGCTCTTCACACATAACGCGGATTACTTTGGTGATTATTTGAGTTACGCTGCGTTGGGTGCGCGAAGTTCCGAAGACCCGGAGCATAGATATATTGCTTCACTCTTCGAACCTCCCATGGGTGTGAAACACGGTACGGATGGAGACCTACGAAAAGGTGTAAATAGTGTTCAGGCTGTGCAGGCAGGTCATGATCTTGCACTCGGTAATAAGCATATTGCCACATCTGGAAATCACTATGCACATCTTATTCTACGAGGCAGTGAGCATGGACCGAATTATCATCCTGCCGCAGTTGCTCTCGCGAAGAAACTCCTGCTTGAGCAGGGAAGAAGGATAAGAAATCCAGCTATTGTGATTGATGCAAGTCACGATAATTCTTTGAATGGGGATGGAAAAGATCCAACTATTCAGAAGTTTGTCGTAAAAAGTGTCTTACAGGCCATGTTCGATCAAAGGGCGGAATATTCACTCGTGAGAGGATTTATGGTCGAGAGCTTCCTGTATGGTGGAAATCAGAAGATTCGACCTGGCATGGGTGAAGATGGGCTCTCAATCACGGATCCTTGTTTGAGTTGGGAGGAGACCCAAAAACTTCTCTTGGAGACTGCAGACGCTCTGGATCAAGGCAACAGGCTCTTAGAGCGCTCGGAGTGGAGCGATGCTTAACGCAAACCGTTTCTTCTGCCCGGAATCGAAGGCGATATCAACGATGTCGCCGCGTTTTCCGGTAACGATGCCTTCTCCGAATGTGGGATGCTCAATGCGGACGCCTTTTTCGAATGCGGATTCGATTTCCTGTGAACGCTCCACATCGTTGCCGAGGTCTTGGTTGAATTCGATGGAAAGGTCGACCTTCGTCTCCGCTCGCCTTTGGCTCGCTCCCTGTCCTGCCGGCAGGCAGGCGCTCAGGATGACAGAAGGCGAAGGTTTTTTTGAGATATTCCAAAGCAGTGGACTCAAGAGTGCATCACTCTTCTTCTCCACTCTGTCTGATGGAATATCATCGAGGAAACGGCTTGCGGCGTTTGCCTGCATATTTCCCCAGAGCATGCGACTGCGGGCATAGAAGACTCTTAAGGTGTCTTTCGCGCGCGTCATGCCGACATACATGAGACGCCGTTCCTCCTCCAATTGCTCACGATTGAAGAGGGCATTGCTATGCGGAAAGATGCCTTCTTCGCAGCCTGCAATGATCACATGCTGGAATTCAAGCCCCTTGCAGAGGTGAAGCGTCATCAACGTGAGTGCATCAGTGCGCATCTCATTCAGTTTATCCACCTCGGAGACGAGCGATACTTCTTCCAGGAAATTGAGGAAGGATTCTTCCGGTTCCAGCTGATCGTATTTGTGCATGACACTTAAAAGTTCACCGATGTTTTCCCACCTCGCTTCTCCTTCAGACGTATCATCTTTGACCCATGCCTCCATGCCGACGTCTTTGAGGAGATCCTGTGAGAGTTCGGACACACGCAGATGAAGCTTCTTTTCCTGATAGGTCTCAAGGAGAGTGACAAAGTCGGAGAGGCGTTTCTTTGTCGGTTCAGCAAGATCCAGGTGTGTGAGCTCTTTCAATGCTTCCCACAAACTCTTCTTCTCTTTTTGGCAGTATTCCTGGAGTTTTCCAATCGTCGTATCCCCAATCTTCCTGCTTGGCACATTGATAATGCGCAGGAGCGAAAGGGAATCCTGGGGATTATGGATGGCATAGAGATACGCGAGAAGATCTTTCACTTCCCTGCGCGCATAGAATTTGACGCCACCCACAATGCGGTAGGGGAGCGCATGGCGAAGACATGCTTCCTCAAAAAGCCTTGACTGGGCATTCGTGCGGTAGAGAACGACTTGCTCATTCAGTTTCGTGCCATTTGCGAGTGCCGAAAGGACGTGGGAGACGACCTCTTCGGCTTCCTTCTTCTCATCGGCAACTTCGTGAATCCACATCTTCTCGCCATCGACTCTATGAGTCCACATTTTCTTCTGCGGTCGCCTCGGATTTCTGCTAATCACAGAATCCGCAGCATCGAGGATGGGTTGCGTGGAGCGGTAGTTCTGTTCGAGCTTTACCGAAAGCGCATCGGGGTATTCCCGTTGAAACTCCAGGATATTGCGAATATCTGCGCCGCGGAATGCGTAGATGGACTGATCGGGATCCCCAATCACACAGAGATTCCTGTGTTTTTTGGCAAGCAGGGAAATGAGGAGATACTGCGCATGATTCGTATCCTGATACTCATCAACATTGATAAAGCGCCAGGTATTTTGGTAGCGCTCGAGGACCTTCGGTGACTCCTGCCACAGCCGCACGGTTTCCAGGAGAAGGTCGTCAAAATCCAAAGCATTCGCTGCATGGAGTTTCGCTTGGTAGAGGGAATAAATTTTTACGATCCTCATCATCCATTCTGTCGTTGCTTCCCTTGCGACATCTTTCGGACTCATGGCTTCCGATTTGAAACGTCCGATGTGACCAAGAGCGGTTACAGACTTGAGCTCTTTGGGATCAATCTGCATTTCCTTGAGCACTTCTTTCATGAGAGACTCCTGATCGGAGGTATCGTAGATCACGAAGTTCCGATTTCTCCCGATGTGTTCAATGTCACGACGGAGAATGCGGACGCATACACTGTGGAATGTGCCCATGACTGGCAGATGCGGACTAGGGACGTCAGCTCCATTCTGTGTAAGCTGCAGTAAATTCAGAATCCGCTCCTTCATCTCCTTCGCCGCCTTGTTCGTAAACGTGACTGCGAGGATCTGCCAGGCAGGCACTCCTTGTGAAATCAAATGTGCAATGCGATGCGTGAGCGCACGGGTTTTGCCCGATCCTGCTCCGGCAAGAATCAGTACAGGTCCCTGGAGAGCATGCACAGCTTCGGCCTGCTTCTCATTGAGACCCGTAAAAATGAGATCCTCTTTTGGCATTCAATGCGATATTGTACTCGATGTGACCGCCTACACACCCAGCCCGGCTCTCCAAAAGCACCGCGAAGAGGATATTCATGGACGAACACTCGGTCCCTTTATCCAGGACATTGTGTATGGCGCGAATGACGGCATTATTACCACCTTCGCCGTTGTTGCGGGAAGTTCAGGAGCTGATCTTGCACATCACATTGTTGTTATTTTAGGACTCGCAAATCTCATTGCTGATGGAATCTCGATGGGTATGGGCAATTACCTGTCCCTCCGTTCGGAGCGTGATGAATATCAGAAGGTGTACAAAGAAGAGAAGAAGGAGATTGAAGAGATGCCAGAAATCGAACGCGAAGAAATTCGAATGATTTACGCAGAGAAAGGATTTTCGGGCGCGAACCTGGACACTGTCGTGAAGACCATTACGAGCGATGAACGTGTATGGATTGAAACGATGATGCGTGAAGAGCATGATCTTTCTCCAGCAGGAGGAAAGTTTCCAGCACTCCATGGCTTCGTCACCTTCCTTTCATTTCTCCTCTTTGGGGCCATTCCTCTCCTCCCGTATATGGTGGGTATTGTTGTACCGGAGAAGAGACTCTTCGTTGCGATCATTTCCACAGTTGCCGCGCTTCTCCTTCTAGGAGCACTTCGTGCCTTCGTGACACGAGAACGGCCCATTTCCGGAATTGTCGAAGTTCTGAGCATTGGTGGCCTCTGTGCTTTTGCAGCCTATACGGTTGGGGTATTGCTTCGGGGATTAGTGCCTGCGCTGTAATTGAGGTGTGATACACCGTTGACATGGCCTTTTTTCTGAGTAGACTGGGGGTCAGTCCGAAGACCGGAGGCGATAGGCCCGCAGGGCTGAAAGTAAGTCCTCCCGAGGCATACAGCATCGACCATGCGGCTAACGCTGAGTGTTTCGTGCCGTGTGCCTCGCTGGTCTCCCGGACAACAATTTGGGACCAGCGTTTTTTTATCTTCCTCTTCCTATGGCACTCACCCGCGATCAGAAAGGAGCACAGCTGCAGAGCTTCAAAGACGCTCTCAAGAAGGCGAAATCTGTTGTCTTCATGCAGTATGCGGGAACATCCGTGGAAGCGATCTCCGCGCTCCGCGGAAAACTCTACGAAAGAAAAGCGGAAATGAAGGTGGGGAAGAAGACACTCTTTCGCATTGCAGCAAAGGAAGCAGGTCTTCCTGATGTCACCGATGAAGCAACGCCCGGTCCGATTGCCTATGTCTATAGCTACGAAGACGAGATGAGCGGGGCGAAGGTTGCGCTCGAATTTCGCAAGGTGAGTGACAAGGTCGCTCTTGTGGGAGGAATACTCAATGGAAAAATTCTCTCCAAGGCGGAAGCGGTGGAGCTCGGAAAGATGCTCTCCAAGGAAGAATTACTCGCAAAGTTTGCAGCAATGCTCCGCGCGCCGCTATCCAATTTTGCTTCGATTGCCTCTTCTCCTCTTCGCTCATTTGCCTATGCAACTGCGCAGGTTGCGGAGAAGAAACCCGCTGGATAATTTCCAATTTTCATTTTTCATTTTTCAATTTTCAATGAATGATCAATGACCAATTCACAATTTCCAAACCGGCTGCTGATCGATCCTCATTGGTTCATTGAACATTGAAAATTGATTGGAAATTGTAAATTGGAAATTGAAAATTTTTCATCCCTTCCCCCCCTTTTCTATGGCTGACACTACAGTTACCCTTTCCAAAGATGAGCAGACACTCATCGATGCACTCGAGAAACTGAATGTGGTTTCCCTCAATAACGTCGTGAAGTACATGGAAACGACGTACGGCATCTCCGCAGCTCCGGCAGCAGTTGCTGTTGCTGGAGGGGGTGGGGGAGCCGCAGCCGCAGGCGAGCCTGCCGAAGAGAAGAGCACCTACGACATTGAGCTTACAGAGGCAGGCGGTCAGAAGATCGCCGTGATCAAGGTCGTCCGTGAAGTCACGGGTCTTGGTCTCTCCGAGGCAAAGACCAAGGTCGATACCGCACCGCAGGTCATTAAGCAGGGAGTTCCCAAGGCGGAAGCGGAGGAAGCCAAGAAGAAGATCGAGGCGGCGGGGGCCAAAGTGACCTTGAAGTAATACGAAAATTCGGAAATGCGTAAATGCGGAAATACCCAATGAGGTGTGCCGCATTTTCGTTGTAGTTCGGGGTTAGGGAGATTTGACTAATAAATATTTATATGTTATTATGATGATAATGAGTGGGAATGGAGAAAATATGCATGAGCTTCCGGGCTATCTAGAATTAGCGATCCTCACGGATGAGACTGCTTGCACAGCTCAACATGAGAGATGTGGAGGCACGCAATGTCCGAAAGGTGTACAAGATCGTCGCTTCGGATGCATTCACCGCCTTGATCATGTGCAAGGGTTGGAAGGTCTTCCGGCCACTCCGCCGTCCGACGTGCCTTTCAGTGAAGCACTCTCGAAAGCACGCACCGCCTACGAAGGTCTTTTGAAGGCGGATCTTCCCTATATTGAAGAGGTCACTCCCTATCATGCTTTCATCGATGCTCTACGTGCTCAAGGTCTCCTCTCTCCTCAGGAAGCCACGCAATTCAAGGATCAGGCTACGGGGCTCCATGTTGCTTTGCGGCACCGCATCGATGGTCGTTCGGGGATGATTGCAAGGCGTAAAGCAGAAAGTGCGAATTATGACTCGCGTATGGATGTTGCAGCCATTGAAAAAGAACAAAAAGAACTCATAGCACAATTAAAAGAGTTGAGAGACGTCCTCTTTCAGAGAGCTTCTCAGAGGACATAGCGTGTTATGCCATTTTGAAGTAAACGGGATCGTAGGTAAGGTAGGGGTGACCTACCTTACTTTCCTTACCTTCCTTACGTACCTTACCTTCCGTCATGCGCGTTCTCTCGGGTATCCAACCATCTGGAGATTCTCACATAGGGAACTTCTTTGGATCCATCAAACCCAATATTGATTTACTGGGGGAAGGGGAAAATATCTACTTCATTGCCGATCTTCATGCCCTCACGACGGTCTTCAATCCAGTAGAGTTGCGCGAAGCACGGCAGAATGTAATTCTTGATCTCCTCGCGTGTGGTTTTGATGCTTCAAAAGCAATCCTCTTTTTTCAGTCTGACGTTCCCGAGCATACCGAGCTTGCCTGGATTCTTTCGTGCATCACACCTGTCGGTCTTCTCGAGCGTGCGGTGAGTTACAAGGACAAAGTGCAGAAGGGCTTGGAAGCGAGTCACGGGCTTTTCTCCTACCCCGTCCTCATGGCTGCAGATATTCTGCTCTATGACAGTGACGTCGTTCCTGTGGGGAAGGATCAGAAGCAACACGTCGAAATGACGCGCGATATTGCCCAGAAATTTAATCATCGGTACGGGGAGGGCGTCCTCGTTATTCCGGATGTTCGTATTCGCGACGATGTTGCCGTTGTCCCAGGGGTCGATGGTCAGAAGATGAGCAAGAGCTATGGGAATACGATTCCGCTCTTTGGGGATGAAAAGCTCATCAAAAAGGCGATCATGGGCATCGTGACGGATTCGAAGGATGTTACTGCGCCGAAGGATCCGGAAACATGCACGGTCTACAACCTCCACAAACTTTTTCTCTCGAAGCCAGAGGCGAAAACATTGGCTGAGAAATATAAGGCAGGAGGTCTCGGGTATGGGGATGCGAAGAAGATGCTCCTGGAAACCTACATGGACTACTTCGGGCCCATGCGAGCAAAACGGGAAGAGATTCTCAAAAGGGAAAAACAGGAAGGATATGTGACCTCCGTCATGACACACGGAGCGAAGCGTGCGCAGGAGATTGCGGGAAAAACGATGCGACGCGTTCGCAAAGCGGTGGGATTACGTGCCTAGGCCTTCACTATGCTATACTTCTTTCATGCTCAAACACTCTCTTCTTCCCCTTGCCTTCGTTTCAATCCTTCTTCCATTCTCAGGGGGAATCGCGGAGGCTTCTTCGCGCACACTTGGCTCACTTGCCCTGCAATCTTCCTCGTCTTCACATATCGTCATGGTGCGGTCAGGGCGCATGGTTGCTTTAGCACAAGAGGAAGTAGGGGAGAGTGTCACTCCCGGCTCGCTTCCACTCGATGACCAAACAGAGAGGCGCATCGAGCGGTATCTCGTCTATGACGCTTGTCCCGTGACACTGATGAAAGCAATGGAAGCAATGCGGGATCGCTGCCAGTATCGTCTGCGGCAGCAGAGACAGTTGCAGAGTGACGCCCGTGACAGGTTACGACTCAACCGAAGGGCGCGTGCTGTGATTGATGCGGTGCAGAGGGGATCACGAACAATTCTGCGTTCGGTTGCAACAGAGAAGGGGCAGAGTACGTATCGGAGCGAGGAGGCTCTCACAGGCATACGAAATTTTTACGAAATGCGTGTCGGTCGCCCGCGCAATTTACGGGAGACAAGTGATGCATTTCAGACAGAAGTGAAATCATCGAGAGGTCGTCTTGCGCCGCAAGAGCCGGAAGAGGAAGCAGGGGAAGAATAGTCCTCCTAAAGGAGGTTGGAGCGGGCGAGGGGAGTCGAACCCCCTTCTGAAGCTTGGGAAGCTTCCATAATGGCCGTTATACGACGCCCGCGACGTGGCCCAAGTATAGCGCTCTTCCTTCTTCACGGGAGAGCTCTCCCCGTTTTGATTGCCGGATTTTCCACCGGGAAGACGCGGCTGGTTCTGTAGGCAAGTTCGATGTGTGGTTCCTTCTCAAAGTGCTCCAGGATCTTCTGGGAAATCTTCGAAATAACCTCGCGGCGTCTCCCAACGGGTACGGAGAAGCGGAGAATGAAGAGGACACCGTCCGATGCGAGATCTGTATAGACCTGTGGCACCTTCGTTTCATCCGAGACATAGAAGAGCCATGTGCGCTTCTCCGATTGCCGCTGTTCTTTTTCGGTAAATTGCTGCGTTTCCTCCACAAGGATTTCCTGGAGAATGGTTTCTGCTTTCTTCCAGTCACCTTCATAAGTTACCGTCACTTGCATCTCCGCCTTCGTAAAATCGGATGTTGTGTTGTAATTGAGGAGTTCCCGTGTGAGGAGGAGAGCATTGGGGAGATAGAGCGTTTTTCCGGTTCTCTCCCATGCTTCCGATTGAGTTGACGTTCCAACTTCCAGGAGCGTTGTGCGGAGAATGCTGATATCAATGACATCTCCTGTGAAAGAGCCGATGGAAATTCGATCCCCCAGCGAGAAAGGTCTTTTTTGCATAATGGTGAACCATCCGACGACATCTTTCACAATATCCTGAAGGGAGACTGCAAGTCCTGCACCTACGATAGCAAAGGAGGCAAGAATACCCGGCTGTTCCGAAAAAAGCTTCGTGAGCACCCAGATGATTGCAACTACATAGACGGTGAATGTGAAGAGTTTGGTGAGGAGATAGCGCTTCGTATGCTGTTGTATCTTTCTCAGGAACATTGTTCGTATGGTCTTTTCCAGCAGGACAATCAGGAGGAGGATGCCGATCGTGATGCCGATGCGAATGAGGACGGCAAACTGCTCCAGACGGTTCTGCTTCGTGAGTTTCGCGAGGCGTTCCTGCTGGAGAGGGAGTGAAGCTTTCAGGATAGCAACGTGCTCTTCGAGAATGGCTTTCTTTGCGAGAAGTTCGGGAAAGCTCCGTGTGAGACGATACTCTTCCAGGGCTCCTGTTCCAGCAATGGGCTCAAGGTAATAGGCTTTCTCTTCCTCAGAGAGAAGATCGAGATCGACTTCCTTCTCCTGGAGCTGCTCTTCGAGAGTAGCAACAATCTTGCGTTGACGATCAAGAGCCTTGGGAAGATCGCTTCCTTCTCCCTCTGCCGGTGCATTAGCGAGCGTATCGATCGTTCCCTGCACTTCCTTTTCTACGAGGTTACTAATCCGTGTACGCTCTTCTGCAATGCGTTTTTGCAGATACGCGTCTTCCGGGTATCGGAGAGATGATTCATATAACCTCACCAAAGTGCTTTCGTCGATGGCTGCTTTTTCCTCTTGTGCAAAAGAAAATCCTTGAAGAGAAAGAAGGCCCAACGAAAGGAGGGCGCACCCGATCATGCGTGTGGATGAACGCATCTTCTTTAGAGTATAGCAGCAATCCTGAGGAAGAGGTTATTGAGCGCGCAGGAGACCCATCATCCCGTTACTCAAGTGCTCCGCGATGTGGCAGTGGAACATCCAGTCGCCGGGGTTCGTGACATCGAGCAGGATATCGACTGTGTGACCCGCTGGAACGAGCACGGTGTCTTTCCACACAAGATTGGTGTTCTTCACGCCATTATCGGACAGCACGAGGAATCGCTGTCCATGGAAATGGATCGGATGCTGCATGGGGTGCGGGGAGTCCGCTTTGTTGATGATGCGAAACTTCACCTGGTCGCCAACCTTTGCCGAGTACACGAGGTCTTCATTTGCTGCACCTGTCGACTGATCGATCATCTTCCACTGCATCATGTCGCCCATGGCAGACGCGTTCATCATCCCTGCGTTATCCTCCCATTCGATACCATCTTCGGGAACGACGCCCATCATCATTCCGTGCCCACCCATCATGCGGTTGCCCATCATCGTCATGTCGAGGATCAGTGTGTGGTCAGGGGCCTTGTCGAATGATGAGCGAAATACATCAATGTCTTTTGTGACATCGCCATGTTCAGTC
>Ga0233424_10001971_pt1 | contig 15886 bp, 15 predicted proteins | sample Watercolumn_Towu_FD_181011 | JGI IMG/M metagenome (GOLD analysis project Ga0233424, IMG submission 181011) | Freshwater microbial communities from Lake Towuti, South Sulawesi, Indonesia - Watercolumn_Towuti2014_125_MG | ecosystem: Environmental > Aquatic > Freshwater > Lake | place: Indonesia...
CCACCACGGTGTCCGGCCCGAGCGTGCTGCGCAGTTCCGCGGCGAGCTGCTTGGCGAAGGGGCTGGTGTCGTAGGGCAGCCAGCGGTCGCTGGTTTCGGCCACGCGCACCTGCACCGTGTCGCCGCGCGACATCGAGCTGATGACGGCGACGCGGTTGATCGGGTCGGTGTGCTCCAGCGCGATGCGGCTGAGCTTCACCAGCCCGGCCAGCTGCTCCGCCGCCTCCAGCGCCCGCGGCTGGGCCTCCAGCAGCTTGAAGGTGTACTGCCAGGCCAGCACCGCCCCGGCCAGCAGCAGGGCCAGCCAGGCAAAGGTGCGCCAGAACAAGTTGAGCGCGAGGTGAGGGCGGGGCATCACAAGCCCCTCGCCCAGTCACGCCCCGCTGAACGCGGGCGTGCCCGGTCGGTCCCCCGAGGGGACGGCGATGCGTGCCGGCTTGACCGGCACGCACATCGCCTCGCGGGCCGGCTTGGGGCGGCCCGGCGCTCGGCCCGGACGCTAGTCACGAGTTCTCATCGGGGACGAAGACGTAGCCGACGCCCCAGACGGTCTGGATGTAGCGGGGCTGGGCCGGGTCGGCCTCCAGCATCTTGCGCAGGCGGGAGATCTGCACGTCCAGGCTGCGGTCGAAGGGCTCGAACTCGCGGCCGCGGGCCAGCTGCGCCAGCTTGTCGCGGCTCAGCGGCTGGCGCGGGTGGCGCACCAGGGTCTTGAGCATCGAGAACTCGCCCGTGGTCAGGGGCAGTTGCTCGCCGTTCTTGGTCAGGCGGCGCAGGGCGAGGTCGAACTCGAAGGGGCCGAAGCTGACCGTCATCGGCTCCTTGCTGGGCGCGCCCGGGGCTTCCGGCGGCGGGCGGCGGCGCAGCACTGCGTTGATGCGGGCCAGCAACTCGCGCGGGTTGAAGGGCTTGGCGAGATAGTCGTCCGCGCCGACTTCCAGGCCGACGATGCGATCCACGTCCTCGACCTTGGCCGTGAGCATGATGATCGGCGTGCTGTCGTTGGCGGCGCGCAGGCGGCGGCAGATGGTCAGGCCGTCCTCGCCGGGGAGCATCAGGTCGAGCACGATCAGGTCCACCGTCTCGCGGGTGAGCTGCTTGTTGAGGGCGCGGCTGTCTTCGGCGAGCAGCACTTCAAAGCCCTCTTGGGTGAGGTAACGCCGGAGCAGGTCGCGGATGCGGGCGTCGTCGTCGACGACGAGGATGCGGTTGGGACGGGGTGTCGCGCTGCTGTTCATCGCGGTTCCTGAATTTGTAACAACGCCATTGTGAGCAGGTTTGAAACCCGGCCTTGTAGGACAGCGCGCAGCGGTTACAGCTGGTTGCCAAACGGGCGGCTAAGCTGGGCATTCCCGGCTTGTATTGAAGGAAACCGATGCGTGCACTCTTCGTTCTGTCTCCCTTGCCTTTGCTGCTTGCGCTGGCCGCGCCTGCCCAGGCCGACGGCCCGGTCCGCGAGCGCCTGACCCTGTCGGCCAGTGCCAGCGCCGAGGTCGCCCGCGACGTGCTGGGCGTGAGCTTCTCCACCACCCGCGAGGGCACGGACGCCGCCAGCGTGCAGGCAGGCCTTAAGCAGGCGCTCGACGCCGCGTTGGCCGAAGCGCGCAAGGTCGCCAAACCCGGGCAAGTCGATGTGCAGACCGGCAGCTTCGCGCTCTACCCGCGCAACGACCCGCGGACCGGCAAGCTCAACGGCTGGCAGGGCAGTGCCGAGCTGATCGTGGAAGGCCGCGACGCTGCGGCCATCGCGCAACTGACGGGGCGCATCACGACGCTGTCGATCGCACGCGTGGGCTACAGCCTGTCCCGCGAGGCGCGCGAGAAGGCGGAAGCTGACATCACCGCCCAGGCCATCAGCCGCTACCGCGCCAAGGCGGCGGACTATGCCCGCCAGTTCGGCTACGGCGGCTATGTGGTCGGCGACGTGAGCATCAACAGTGACGAAGCCGCGCCACAGCGCCCAATGATGATGAAGACCCTGCGCATGGCCTCGCCCGGGGCGGATGAATCCCTGCCGACCGAGGCCGGCAAGGCGACCGTGACGGTGAACGTCAGCGGCGCGGTGCAGCTGACGAAGTAGCTGCGCCGGCGGCGGCGCTCAGACGGCTGTCCAGCCGCCGTCCATCGCCCAGGCCTGGCCGCGCACATTGATGGCGGCCTCCGAGCACAGGAACACGGCCAGCGCGCCCAGTTCGGCCGGCGTCGTGAACTGCAGCGAGGGTTGCTTCTCGGCCAGCAGGCGGCGCTTGGCCTCGTCGTTGTCCACGCCTTCGCGGGCGGCGAGCGCATCCACCTGCTTCTGCACCAGGGGCGTCAGCACCCAGCCGGGGCAGATGGCATTGACCGTGACGCCGGTGGTCGCGGTTTCCAGCGCGATGCTCTTGGTGAAGCCCACCAGGCCGTGCTTGGCCGCCACATAGGCCGACTTCTGCGCCGAGGCCACCAGGCCGTGGGCCGAGGCGATGTTGATGATGCGGCCCCAGCCCTTGGCCAGCATGCCCGGCAGGGCCAGGCGCGTGGTGTGGAAGGCGGAGCTGAGGTTGATCGCGATGATCGCGTCCCACTTCTCCACGGGGAAGTCCTGCACGGGCGCCACATGCTGGATGCCAGCGTTGTTCACGAGGATGTCGATGCCGCCGAACTCGGCCTGCGCGTAGGCCACCAGGGCGGCGATCTCGTCGGCCTTGCTCATGTCGGCGCTGTGGTAGCCCACCTTCACGCCCAGCGCGGCGACCTCGGCCTTGGGGCCGTCCGCGTCGCCGAAGCCGTTGAGGATGATGTTCGCGCCCTGGCGGGCCAGCTCGAGCGCGATGCCCAGGCCGATGCCGCTGGTGGAGCCGGTGACGAGGGCGGTCTTGCCTTTCAACATGGGGAAGTCCTCTTGGGTTGCTGCGATGATTCCGGTTGCCCCCAGGGCCTGCGCGGCGCGCGGGCCCCAGGGCGCTTGCAAGGATTGAACCATGAGCCAGCCCCAACTCCGCTTCGTCAACTGCCTCGACGCCACCGGCCTGCACCGCATGGCCTATTGGGAGTGGGCCGGCCCGAGTGCTGACGCGCCGGTGCTGGTGTGCGTGCACGGCCTGTCGCGCCAGGGGCGCGACTTCGACGCCCTGGCGCGGTCGATGAGCGAGCGCTACCGCGTCATCTGCCCGGATGTGGTCGGGCGCGGCCACTCGGACTGGCTGCGCAACCCGGCGGGCTACCAGGTGCCGGCCTATGTGTCGGACATGGTGGCGCTGCTGGCGCGCCTGGACGTGGCGCAGGTGGACTGGGTGGGCACCTCGATGGGCGGTTTGATCGGCCTGGGCCTGGCGGCGCTGCCGCGGCCGGACGGTGTGCCCAGCCCGATCCGCCGCCTGGTGCTGAACGATGTCGGCCCGGCCATCCGCTTCGAGGCTTTGCAGCGCATCGGCACTTATCTGGGCAAGGCGCCGCGCTTCGCATCCGTGGCCGAAGGCGCGGCTTATCTGCGCGGCATCTCCGAAGGCTTCGGCCCCCACTCCGATGAGGAATGGCTGGCGCTGTCGACGCCGATGTTCCGGCCGGAAGGCGAGACCTGGCGCCTGCATTACGACCCGGCCATCGCCTTGCCCTTTGGCGCCCTGTCGCCAGAGCTAGTGGCAGCGGGTGAAGCGGCGCTCTGGGGCGCCTATGACCTGCTGCGTTGCCCGACCCTGCTCATCCGGGGCGCCGACTCGGACCTGCTCAGCGCCGAGACGGCCCATGCCATGACGCAGCGTGGCCCCCGGGCCCGCCTGGTCGAACTGCCCGGCGTGGGCCATGCCGCGACGCTGATCCATGAGGACCAGGTGGCCATCCTGCGGGAGTTCCTGAGCCCATGAAGACCGGCTCCATGGCCGAGGGCGCCGCGACTGCGCCCATCGTCGCGCTGCTGGATGCCGGCGCCGCACACTCGCATGCCGAGGTGGTTCGCGCGCGGGCGTTCGCCGAACCGCTGCTGGCCGCCGAGTCTCTGGACACGGGCGAGAACGCGCTCGCCCATGCCGACGGCGTGGCCGCTGTGCTGCATGCCGTGGGTGCCGCGCAGGAGCTGCAGGCGGCGGCCTACCTCGTCTATGCGGCTGACTTCCTGAACAAGCCGGAGGAGACGGTCGCCCGCGCCTTTGGCGACAGCTACGCCAGCCTGGTGACGCACACCCGCCGGCTGGTGCAGCTGCAGCGCGCGACCCGTGACGCGAAAGCCGCCGCGGCCAAACCCGACGAGCGGGCCGAGCAGACCGAGCGCGTGCGCAAGATGCTGCTGGCCTTCTCGCGCGACCTGCGCGTGGTGCTGCTGCGCCTGGCCTCGCGCCTGCAGACCCTGCGCTGGTACGCCGCCAGCAAGCAGCCCTGCCCACCGGCGCTGGCCGAGGAGTCGCAGGCGGTGTTTGCGCCGCTGGCCAACCGGCTGGGCATCTGGCAGATCAAGTGGGAGATGGAAGACCTGGCCTTCCGCTTCCGCGACCCTGACACCTACAAGGCCCTGGCCAAGGCCCTGCTGGAAAAGCGCGTCGAGCGCGAGCAGCGGGTGGAGGCGGCCCGGGCTGCGCTGCAGTCGGATCTGGCGGCGCAGGGCATTGCGGCCGAGGTGCAGGGGCGGCCCAAGCACCTCTACAGCATCCACAAGAAGATGCAGGGCAAGTCGCTGTCGCTGGACCGCGTCTTCGACCTGCGCGCGCTGCGGGTGGTGGTGGCCAGCGTGGCGGACTGCTACGCCGTGCTCGCGCGCCTGCACGAGCTCTACACGCCGGTGCCTGGCGAGTTCGACGACTACATCGCCAAGCCCAAGCCCAACGGCTACCAGTCCCTGCACACCGTGGTGCTGGGGGCGGACGGGCGTGCGATGGAAGTGCAGATCCGCACCCGGGAGATGCACGAGCACGCCGAGCACGGCGTGGCGGCGCACTGGGCCTACAAGGAGGCCGGTGCTCGGGGCTACGCAGGTGTCAGTGCAGCTGGGGAGTTCGAGGAGCAGGTGGCGCGGGCCCGCAAGGCGGTGCTCAACCAGCTCCTGGCCTGGGAGCGGGACACCACGCACGCCGACGGCGCCCCGGGTTTCGACGATCGCATCTACGTCTTCACGCCGCAGGCCACCATCGTGGAGCTGGCGGCAGGCGCCACGCCGGTGGACTTCGCCTACGCGGTGCACACCGACCTCGGCCACCGCTGCCGGGGCGCGCGCATCGACGGCCAGATGCTGCCGCTGAACACCCCGCTGCAAAGCGGGCAGACGGTGGAGATCGTCGCGGCCAAGGAGGGCGGCCCGTCGCTCGACTGGATCAACCCCGAGCTGGGCTATCTGCAGAGCCAGCGCTCGCGCGCCAAGGTGCGCGCCTGGTTCAACGCCTTGCAGCAGGCGCAGACCATCGCCAAGGGACGCGAGCTGGTCGAGAAGCTCCTGCAGCGCGAAGGCAAGACGGCGCTCAAGCTTGACGAACTGGCCGCGCGCCTGGGCTTCAAGGGGGCCGAGGCGCTGTTCGAGGTCGTCGGCAAGGACGAGTACTCGCTGCGCAACATCGAGCTGCTGCTGCGGCCACCCGAGCCGGTGGCCGACGAGAACGAGCTGCTCGCGCAGAAGCACACGCGCAGCGCCAGCAGCGGTGCGCGCGGCGGCGTGCTGGTGGTGGGCATCGACTCGCTGCTGACGACGCTGTCGCGCTGCTGTCGCCCGGCGCCGCCGGATGCCATCGAAGGCTTCGTCACGCGCGGCAAGGGCGTGGCCATCCACCGCAGCGACTGCAGCAACCTCGCGGAGATGAAGCGTCGCTCGCCCGAGCGTGTGATTGCCGTGGCCTGGGGCGGCAGCGAGGCGGCGGGCAAGCACGCCCCGGTCTACCCGGTGGACGTCCTCGTGGAGGCCGGTGACCGCCAGGGCCTGCTGCGCGATGTGCTGGAGGTGTTTGCCAAGGAGAAGATGAACGTCGTGGCCGTGAACACCCAGTCGCTCAAGCCCGGCGCCGTCAAGCCGCGTGCAGGCGGCGGCGACACGGCCTGGATGAGCTTCACGCTGGAGCTCTCCGACGCCTCGCGCCTGACCAAGGTGCTGCGCGAGCTCTGCGCCATTTCGGGCGTCCGTTCAGCACGCCGGAAGTGAATCTGGACAAGCCCGAAAAATCCATGCTATAGTGCGCAGCTCTTCAGGCGCGTAGCTCAGTTGGTTAGAGCACCACCTTGACATGGTGGGGGTCGTTGGTTCGAATCCAATCGCGCCTACCAAAATTCTGAAGATGGGAAGCCCCCGAGTCGAAAGATTCGGGGGCTTTTTCTTTGCCTGCTTGCGGCTGCGCTGCCGGCCTAACGCGGCAGGGGGCCAACGAAAACAGAACCGCCCGCGCTTCCTTGCGGAAGGCGGGCGGTTCACGGTGCGGGCGAGCGCGTCAGCTGCGCCGGTGGGCGTACCAGCGCCACACGCGGGGCAGCAACAGCACGGCGACCAGCACCACCAGCAGGCCCACGCTCAGCGGGCGCTCGATGAACACGCTCCAGCTGCCGCTGCCGATGGACAGCGCATTGCGGCCCTGGGCTTCAGCCAGCGGCCCGAGGATCATGCCGACGACGACCGGCGCGGTCGGGAAGTCGAAGCGCCGCATCACCACACCCATCAGGCCCAGGCCCAGCATCAGGAAGAGGTCGAAGGCGCTCTGGCGCATGCCGTACACACCCACCGTCGCGAAGATCAGGATGCCGGCGTAGAGCTGCGGGCGCGGGATCTTGAGCAGCTTCACCCACAGGCCCACCAGCGGCAGGTTCAGCACCAGCAGCATCACGTTGCCGATGTAGAGCGACGCGATCAGCGCCCAGACCAGCGTGGACGACGTGGTGAAGAGCTGCGGCCCGGCCTGGATGCCGTAGTTCTGCAGGGCCGACAGCAGGATGGCTGCGGTGACCGAGGTCGGGATGCCGAGCGTGAGCAGCGGCACGAGCGTGGCCGTCACGGCCGCGTTGTTGGCCGCTTCCGGCCCGGCCACGCCTTCGATGGCGCCCGTGGTGCCGAACTCGTCCTTGTGCGGGCTCAGCTTGCGCTCGGTGGCGTAGCTCAGGAAGGTCGGGATCTCCGAGCCGCCCGCCGGGATGGTGCCGAAGGGGAAGCCGATGACCGTGCCGCGCAGCCAGGCGGGCCACGAGCGCTTCCACTCGGTGCGCGTCATGTGCACGCTGCTGAGCTTGTTCAGGTCTTGCGTGCTGCGGCCTTCGTAGAGCGCCATATAAAGCGTCTCGCCGACCGCGAACAGGCCGACAGCCACCAGCACCGTCTCGATGCCGTCCATGAACTCCGGCACGCCGCCGGTGTAGCGCACCTGGCCGGTGATCTGGTCGAGGCCGATGAGGCCCATGGCCAGCCCGATGAAGAGCGCCGTCATGCCGCGCAGCGTGCTCTTGCCGAGCACCGCGCTCACGGTCGTGAAGGCCAGCAACATCAGCAGGAAGTACTCCGGCGGGCCGAGCGTCACGGCGAACTCGGCCACGACGGGCGCGAACAGCGTGACCAGCACCGTCGCGATGGTGCCGGCCACGAAGGAGCCGATGGCGGCCGTGGCCAGCGCGGCGCCGGCCCGGCCGTTCTTGGCCATCTTGAAGCCTTCGAGCGCCGTGACCATGGTGCCGGTCTCGCCGGGCGTGTTCAGCAGGATCGAGGTGGTCGAGCCGCCGTACATCGCGCCGTAGTAGATGCCGGCAAAGAAGATCATCGAAGCCGTGGGCTCGACCTGCGAAGTGATCGGCAGCAGCATCGCCACCGTCACGGCCGGGCCGAGGCCGGGCAGCACGCCGATGCCGGTGCCGATGACGCAGCCGAGGAAGGCCCACAGCAGGTTGATCGGGGTGGCGGCGGTCGCAAAGCCGCCAAGCAACTGGTTCCAGAGGTCCATCATGGGCGGGCCTCCTTCACAGCCAGCCGCTGGCCGTCAGGCCGGGCAGGTTGATGGCGAGCAGCTTGGTGAACATCCAGAACACCGGGGCCGAGATGGACATGCAGGTGGCGAGGTCCACGATCGTGTGCTTGAGTCCGCCGCCGGGGCGGCCCTCGGCGATGCGCAGGCCGCGCACGGCCAGGCCGAAGCACAGCGCGCAGGACAGGATGAAGCCGATGGTCGTGATCAGGCTGGCATTGGCCACCACGCCGGCGGCGACCCAGGCCACGGCATGCCAGTCCCCACGCGGGGCGCCGGAGGGCGCTTCCATCTCGCGGTAGCCGCCGGTGCGGGCCTCCCACACCAGCCAGCCGCCGCAGATCATCAGCACGACGGAGACCAGCCAGGGCAGGGCGTTGGGGCCGACGCCGGCATAGCCGGCTTCGGAAGAAATGAAGGTCGCGCCGTAGGCCATGACGGCACCCACGACGAGAACCCCTGCGCCGACCAGGGCCTGGCCGGCAGCCGATGGAGTGCCGCTCATGAACCGCCTCAGATCATGCCGGACTTGACCATGATGGCGCGCAGCGCCGCGAACTCGCGGTCAACGAACTCGTCGAACTGCGGGCCGGTCAGCAGGGCCGGCGTCCAGCCGTTTTTGTCGAGCGACTCCGCCCAGCTCTTGCTCTTGGTGGCGGCCACGACCATGTCGGTCAGGGCCTTGCGCTGCTCCGGCGTGATCCCCGGGGGCGCGTAGAGGCCACGCCAGTTGCCGATCTCGACATTGATGCCGAGTTCCTTCAGCGTGGGGGCGTCCAGCCCCTTGATGCGGGCCGGCGAGGTGACCGCCAGCGCGCGCATCTTGCCGCTCTCCAGGTAGGGCTGGAACTCACTGAAGCCGCTGCCGCCGACCGTGACGTTGCCGCCCAGGATGGCCGCCGTGGCTTCGCCGCCTCCGCGGAAGGGCACGTAGTTGATCTTGGCCGCATCCACGCCGACCTCGCGGGCGATCATGGCCGCGGCGATGTGCTCGGTCGACCCGCGCGAACCGCCGCCCCACTTGACGCTGCCGGGGTCCTTCTTGAGCTGCTCGACGACATCCTTCATCGACTTCAACGGCGAGGAGGCATGCACGACGTAGACGTTGTATTCGCTGATCAGGCGCGCCACCGGCGTGGCCTGCGAGAGGCTCACGGGCGGCTTGCCCGTGATGATGCCGCCCAGCATGACGGCGCCCATCACCATCAGGGCATGCGGGTCGCCCTTGCTGGCGTTGACGAACTGGGCCAGGCCCAGGGCGCCGGCGGCGCCGCCCTTGTTCTCGAACTGCACGCTGCTGGCCAGGCCGGCATCCTGCAAGGCCTTGCCGATGGCGCGGCCGGTGGTGTCCCAGCCGCCGCCCGGGTTGGCCGGGATCATCATCTTCAGCGGCACGCCGGCCGCCTGGCCGGACAGCGGCCAGGCCCCGGCAGCGGCCAGGGCAGCGAGGGACTTCAGGAAGGCATCACGGCGCATGCTTGTCTCCAGTGTGGGTGTTGTAGCCCGTGATGGTCAGCGCTGAGGCTGTCAATCGGCTGTCGATCGACTCCGGGTAAACCTTGGGTCGGGTTGGCGCCATGGCGGGTGCTAGCCTGCCGGCCCATGAAGTTGCTGGTCATCGAAGACAACGCCGCCATGCAGACCACGCTGCAGCGCTCGTTCGAGCGTCGGGGCTTCCGCGTGTCCGTCTGCGACGACGGCAGCAAGGCGCTCAACCGCTGGCGGGCCAGCGTGCCCGACGTGGTGCTGCTGGACCTGTCGCTGCCGGGGGAGGACGGCCTGGAGCTGCTGGCCCAGGCGCGCGCCGAGGGGCTCAAGACGCCCGTCATCATCATCACGGCACGCGGCACGCTGGGGGACAGCATCCTTGGCCTGAACACCGGCGCCGACGACTACCTGCCCAAGCCCTTCGACCTGGACGAGCTCGAGGCCCGCATCCGCGCGCTGCTGCGCCGGCAGGAGCATGCGGTGGAGCTGCCGCGCGCTGCGCAGGCACCGGCCTTCTGCGGCCTGCGCGCCGACCCCGACAGCGGGGCGGTTTACCACGGCGCGCAGCCGCTGGACCTGCCGCCGCGCGAGGTGGCCCTGCTGCGCGCGCTGCTGGTGCGCCCCGGCCAGGCCGTGGCCAAGGAGCGCCTGTTCGAGACCGTCTTCGCCGATGCCGCCGACGCCCAGCCCGACGCCATCGAGGTGGTGGCCTACCGCCTGCGCAAGCGCCTGGCCGGCACGGGCGCCAAGCTCGTGACCCTGCGCGGCCTGGGCTATCTGCTGCAGCCCGATGACTGAGGGTGGCCTGCGCCGGCGCTGGTCCGGCCTGTCGATGCGGGCGCGGCTGCTCTGGGGCATCCTCGCGCCGGTCGGCCTGCTGGTGGCGCTCAACACGGTCAGCCTCTACCGCGACACCCTGCGCGCGGCCGACACGGCGTACGACCGCACGCTGCTGGCCTCGGCCAAGGCCATCGGCGAGCTGCTGGGCGTGGACGGCAGCGGCGACGACGCCCGCCTCGTGGCCGCCGTGCCCTATGCCGCGCTGGAGGCCTTCGAGACCGACAGCCGCAGCCGCCTGTACTTCAAGGTGCTGGGCTTCAAGGGCGAGATGGTGTCGGGCTACGAGGACCTCCCGTCCTGGAAGGGGCGCCTGCCGGAGCAGAGCGCCTACCCGGCCCTGGTGGACTTCTACGACGACCGCTACCAGGGCGAGCCGGTGCGCATGGCGGTGCTGGTGCAGCCGGTGGCCGGCCAGACCGGCCTGGGCCTGGCCACCATCCAGGTGGCCGAGACCCTGGACCTGCGCCGCGGCCTGGCGCGCCAGCTGCTGCTGCACACGCTCTGGCGCCAGGCGGCCTTGCTCGCCGTGATCGCCGGTGTGGTGTGGGTGGTGGTGCAGCGGGCCACGCGGCCGGTGCGTGAGCTCAGCCACGCGTTGCAAGACCGCGACCCCGACGACTTCAGCCCCTTGCAGGCGCCCGGACTGCCGGCCGAGCTGACGCCGCTGATCGTGGCCACCAACGAGGCACTGGACCGCCAGGCCCGTCTGTTGGAGCACCAGAAGCGTTTTGTGCGCGACGCCTCGCACCAGCTGCGCACGCCGCTGGCGGTGCTGAAGGTGCAGGTGCAGTCGGCCCGCCAGGGCGACGTGGACGCGAAGCAGGCGCTGGAGGAAATCGACACGACGGTGGCGCGCGCCACGCAACTGGCCAACCAGATGCTGGCCCTGGCCCGCGCCGAGCAGATGCGCCAGCAGGGCGAGGCCATGCCCGTGCAGGACTGGGCTGAAATCGTGCGCGGCGTCGCGCTCGATCTGGCGCCGCTGATCGCCAAGCAGGAGCTGGATTTCGATATCGACACCGTGCCCGCGGCCATCCAGAGCCACGAATGGGCGCTTCGCGAACTGACCCGCAACCTGCTGCACAACGCCATCCAGCACACCCCGGCAGGCGGGCGGCTGGCGATTTCACTTCAAGTGCAGGCGGCCCGGGCCCAGCTCGTCATCAGCGACGGCGGCCCCGGGCTGACACCGGCCCAGCAGCAGCGGCTCTTCCTGCCTTTCGCCGCCGGCCACACCGGCAAGGGCTCGGGCCTGGGGCTCGCCATCTGCCAGGCCCTGGTGCAGTCTCTGGGTGGCGAGATCGAACTCGCCAACCGCATGGATGGGGATCGGGTGGCGGGGCTCGATGCGCGCGTCGCCCTGCCGGTGGCGGCCGCCGCTGCCAGCCCCAGGTAAACCCGTCCGAAGGCGGCGTCAGGGTCTGCCTAGAATTTGCTGCACTGCACAGGAGACATCCGCATGGCGACTGCCCGCAAGAAAGCGGCACCGACGACTGACGAAGGCGGCGACGCCAAGCCCGGGCTGCGCATCCTCAAGAAATACCCCAACCGCCGCCTGTACGACACCCAGACCAGCAGCTACATCACGCTGGCCGACGTGAAGCGCATGGTGCTGGAGGGCGTCGAGTTCGAAGTGCATGACGCCAAGACGCACGAGGACCTCACCCGCTCCATCCTGCTGCAGATCATCCTGGAGGAAGAGACCGGCGGCGTGCCGATGTTCTCCACCAGCTCCCTGGCCCAGATCATCCGTTTCTACGGCCATGCCATGCAGGGCGTGATGGGCGGCCTGCTGGAGCGCCAGATGCAGGCCTTCACCGACATGCAGCAGCGCTTCACCGAGCAGACGCCCGGCATGCCCTTCACGCCCGAGGCCTGGACGGGCCTGATGGGCGGCTATGCGGAGCAGTCCAAGACGCTCATGAACCAGTGGCAGGAACAGCTCAAGCAGGCGGGCGTGATGTTCCCGTTTGGGCCCAAGAAGTAGGCCGGCCGCGACATCGCCGAAAATGCGGCGATGAACGACACGACCACCTCCGTCCCGAAGATCGGCTTCGTCAGTCTCGGCTGCCCCAAGGCGCTGACCGATTCCGAGCTGATCCTCACCCAGCTCCGCGCCGAGGGCTACGAGACCTCCAAGACCTTTGCCGGGGCCGACCTGGTGATCGTCAACACCTGCGGCTTCATCGATGACGCCGTCAAGGAAAGCCTCGACACCATTGGCGAGGCCCTGGCCGAGAACGGCAAGGTCATCGTCACCGGCTGCCTCGGCGCCAAGGCCGGCCAGGCCAGCAGCGACGCCGGCAGCCTGGTGCGCGAGATCCACCCCAGCGTGCTGGCCGTGACCGGCCCGCATGCCACGCAGGAGGTGATGGACGCCGTCCACACCCACGTGCCCAAGCCGCACGACCCCTTCGTGGACCTGGTGCCGAGCTACGGCATCAAGCTCACGCCCAAGCACTACGCCTACCTGAAGATCAGCGAGGGCTGCAACCACCGCTGCTCCTTCTGCATCATCCCGAGCATGCGTGGCGACCTGGTGTCCCGCCCCATCGGCGACGTGCTCAATGAAGCCCGCGCGCTGTTCGAAAGCGGCGTGAAGGAACTGCTCGTCATCAGCCAGGACACCTCGGCCTATGGCGTGGACGTGAAGTACCGCACCGGCTTCTGGGACGGCAAGCCGGTCAAGACCAAGATGCTCGACCTGGTCGCTCACCTGGGCGAGATCGCCAAGCCCTATGGCGCCTGGGTGCGCCTGCACTACGTCTACCCCTACCCGCACGTGGACGAGGTGCTGCCGCTGATGGCGCAGGGCCTGGTGCTGCCCTACCTGGACGTGCCCTTCCAGCACGCCCACCCCGATGTGCTCAAGCGCATGAAGCGTCCGGCCAACGGCGAGAAGAACATGGAGCGCATCCTGCGCTGGCGCGAGGCCTGCCCGGATCTGGTCATCCGCTCGACCTTCATCGCCGGTTTCCCCGGCGAAACGGAGGAAGAGTTCCAGTACCTGCTCGACTTCATGCAGGAGGCCAAGATCGACCGCGCCGGCTGTTTCGCCTACTCGCCGGTGGAGGGTGCCAGCGCCAACGACATCCCCGGCGCGCTGCCCGACGAGGTACGTGAGGAGCGCCGCGCGCGCTTCATTGCGGTGGCTGAACAGGTGTCGGCCGCCAAGCTGCAGGCCCGCGTGGGCCAGACGCTGCAGGTGCTGGTCGATTCCGCACCGGCCCTGGGCCGCAAGGGTGGGGTGGGGCGCTCGTATGCCGACGCGCCCGAGATCGACGGCACCGTCAAGATCCTGCCGCCCGAGAAGGCCAGCAAGACGATGAAGGTGGGCGACTTCGTGCGCGTGCGCATCGTCGCGGCTGACGGCCACGACCTGGTCGGGAGCCTGGTGTGACGCGCGGGCCGGCCACCACCCTCATCCATCACCCCTACCGCCCGCCGGAGGGCTGGGAGGCCATGCCGGTGCCGGTGGCCAAGGCCTCGACCGTGCTGTTCAAAAATACGGCCGACCTGCACACCCCCCGCCCGCGCGACGGCCTGAGCTATCGCTACGGCCTGCACGGCACGCCCACGAGCTACACGCTGGCTGCGCGCCTGGCGACGCTGGAGCATGCCGAGCACTGCCTGCTCGTGCCCAGCGGGCTGGCGGCGGTGACGCTGCCGTCGCTGGCCATCCTGCGCCCGGGCGACGAGGTGCTGGTGCCGGACAACGTCTACGGCCAGAACCGTTACCTCACCGAATCCTGGCTGCCGCAGTGGGGCGTGACGCACCGCTTCTACGACCCGCTGACCGTGCCCGAGCTGCGCGACAACACCAAGCTCGTCTGGCTGGAGGCGGCCGGCTCGATCACGTTGGAGTTCCCTGACCTGCTCGGCACGCTGGCCGCCTGCCGGGCGCGCGGCGTGACGACGGCGCTGGACAACACCTGGGGCGCGGGCCTGGCCTTCAATGGCTTCGAGCCGGCGCCGGACACCCACCCCGGCCTGGGCGCTGACATCGTCATGCAGGCGCTGACCAAGTACCCGAGCGGTGGCGCCGATGTGCTGATGGGATCAGTCTGCACCCGGGACCGCGCGCTGCATGAACGCCTCAACCACGCGCACGAGCACCTGGGCTACGGCCTGGGCCAGAACGATGTCGAGATGGTGCTGCGCGGCTTGCCGACGATGCCGCTGCGCTATGAGGCGCAGGACCGCGTCACGCGCCGGCTGGCCGACTGGATGGCGCAGCGGCCCGAGGTGGCGAAGGTCTTCCACCCGGCGCTGCCCGACTCTCCGGGCCATGCGAACTGGCTGGCGGTGGGCGGCAAGGCGGCGGCCTGCCTGTTCTCGGTCGTGTTCAAACCTGAGTACGCGCCGAAGCAGGTGGATGCCTTCGTGGACGCCCTGCAACTCTTCGGCATCGGCTACTCCTGGGCCGGCCCGATGAGCCTGGCCGTGCCCTACGACATGAGCCGCAGCCGCAACCTGCCGCTGCCTTTCGACGGCCGCACGCTGGTGCGCTTCGCGATCGGGTTGGAAGAGGGCGACGACCTGCTGGCCGACATCGAGCAGGCGCTGGCCGCGCTGGCTTAGCCCTTGGCCGAGACCTTGTGTCTCATCAGCTGGCCCTTCTCCCGCTCCCAGTCGCGCTTCTTCTCGGTCTCGCGCTTGTCGTGCTGGGCCTTGCCCTTGGCCAGCGCGATGTCGGCCTTCACGCGGCCGCCCTTGTAGTGCAGGTTCAGCGGCACGAGGGTGAAGCCGCGCTGTTCCACCTTGCCCACCAGCCGCTTGATCTCGGCCTTGTGCATCAAGAGCTTCTTGGTGCGGTCGGCCTCGGGGTTGACGTGCGTGGAGGCGCTGCGCAGTGCGTTGATGCGGCAGCCGATCAGGAAGAGCTCGCCGTCCTTGATCATCACGTAGCCGTCGGTGAGCTGCACCTGGCCGGCACGGATCGCCTTGATCTCCCAGCCGGACAGCACCACGCCGGCCTCGAACTGTTCTTCGATGTGGTAGTCGTAACGGGCGCGGCGGTTCTCGGCAATGGACATGGGTGGGAATCTGGGGGCCGAGGCCCTTCTTACAATCCCGGCATTCTATGAAGCAGGTCAAAAAGTCCGTTCTGCTGTGGCACACGCCTGGCGAGATGTATGAGCTGGTGACCCAGGTGGAGCGCTACCCCGAGTTCCTGCCCTGGTGCAACAAGGTCGAAGTGTTGGAGCGGGACGGCGACACCGTCACGGCCCGCCTGCACCTGGCCTACGCCGGCGTGAAGCACGCCTTCACGACGCGCAACCGCAACGAGGCGGGGCGCAGCGTCCGCATGGAGCTGGTCGACGGGCCCTTCTCGCGGCTGGACGGCGTGTGGGAGTTCCTGCCGCTGAACAAGCCCGGCAGCGAGGGCGAGCCCACCGCCTGCAAGATCGCCTTCGAGCTGAACTACGCCTTCAGCAGCGGCGCGCTCGAGGCCGTGGTGAGCCCGGTGTTCGACCGCATCGCCAACACCTTCGTCGACAGCTTCGTGCAGCGCGCGGAAAGCCTCCACGGTGCGGATTGAGCTGGTCTGGAGCCCGGCAGCGGGCGATGTGCAGCACCGGTGGCTGGACCTGCCCGAAGGCGCGTCCATGGAGTCTGCCCTGCGTGCTTGCGCCGACTTCATGGCCGCGCATGGCGGGGCGCTGGAG
>Ga0233424_10001972_pt1 | contig 15885 bp, 11 predicted proteins | sample Watercolumn_Towu_FD_181011 | JGI IMG/M metagenome (GOLD analysis project Ga0233424, IMG submission 181011) | Freshwater microbial communities from Lake Towuti, South Sulawesi, Indonesia - Watercolumn_Towuti2014_125_MG | ecosystem: Environmental > Aquatic > Freshwater > Lake | place: Indonesia...
GTCCCGGAGGGACGGCTGAACGCGGCTGTTGTAGTCAAATGAGTCAGCCGTCCCTCCGGGACTCGTTCTCTGGTTTGTCCCAACCCAGCGTTGAAACGCTGGGCTATTATCCTCTGTCCCTCCGGGAAAACGACAACACGTTTTCGCTGGACATCACCGCACCGCAGAAGCCTGTCCAGTAAAGTTTTGCGCCTTATCTAAGCGCCATTCGGGACCGCACGCGCCCTCGCGTGCCGTGGACCGCGCCCTCGCCGACCACAGTCTTCAGTTCGAAAGTGTGATCATTTGAGAAGACGGCTTCTCCGATGTCTCGACCGGCGGGGTGCCGATCGAGACATGCGAGGGCGAGTGTGCTCCCCATCTCCTAATGCGTGCTTGCGGCTAAGTTTTGATGTTATTTGCGCTCCTTTGTCGTTATCGTCCCCGACATTCCAAGATGACACAGAATCCGCGCTTCAACAGAAGGCAACGAAGGGAACAAAGACTTCGTTGGTTTCGGCGACTTTTGCAGGCCATGGTGGCAGTAGTTCAACAGGAGGGAACGGAGAAAACAGAGCCTTTCGACGGCGGGCCGTTGACGTGGCTCAAGAAACGGCGTGCTCTCCATGAACCTGTGTCTCGGAGCACGGACAGCCATGTCCGCGAGTGGTTTTCCGTGATTACGCGCGGACATGGCTGTCCGCGCTCCGGGCGTCGCTGGTTCATGTTCTCCATGCGCGATTCCGGAACCAAGGAAGTTTCCCATGAACTTGGCCACAACCGACGACCCTATGGAGTGCGGGGGCAAGCGCAGCGCGACCCCGCTTTGGTTTCGAGACGTGCGGCCCACGGCAAAGCGCCGTCGCCGCTACGCTCTGCCGGCGCACTCCATAGCGCCGCAGGACCCTTTGGAATTTTCGGACACGCTCTAAAGCGTTACGGCCTGGCGTTGCTGGCATGCGGGTTGTCAGGCGCGGGCGCATTCGCTCAACTGGTTTCCCCGACCCCTCCCAAATCTACCGCGCCTTCCAACGCGGCCGTGCCCAGTCCGGTGGTTCTCAAGCCCAACGCCAGCCTGGTTGCGAAAGCAAGCGATGGGCCCGGTCTGGCCCGGGTCTTCTGCGCTTCTTGCCACCTCTTTCCCGAACCCGATTTGCTCGATAAGAAAACTTGGCGGGAAGGGACCTTGCCGCGCATGAAAATCCGCCTGGGCCTCGCTCCCGAAATGATCGATCAACATCGGGAAGCGAAGTTGCTCCGGGCCTCCGGTGTGTTTCCGACCGCCCCGATGCTTTCGGAAGCGGAGTGGAAATTGATCGAAGCGTACTACCTGGCGTCGGCCCCCGAGGCCGCTTTGCCCCAAGGGCCAAGGCCCGAAATCCAAACCGGATTGAAACTCTTCGCGCCGGAGCGTCCCCGATTCAAGCGCGCCAACCCTTCCACTTCCATGGTCGTCATTCAGCCGAAAACGCATCAAATCTACATGGGCGACGCGGAAACCAAATCGCTCGACATCCTCGACGCGGCGGGAGGACTCTTGAAGTCGATCGGCCTCGGCAACGTCCCCGTGTCTATCGCGGAATCGGAGCGCGGGCTTTATGTCACATTGATCGGCCACTTCTTGCCTTCCGAGGATCCGAAGGGCGAGTTTGTGTTTCTGGAAAAGAGCGAAGGCCGCTTCAAACCGCCGAAGGTGATCTTGAAAGAATTGCCCCGGCCCACACATGTCGAGTTCGCCGACCTGAATCGCGACGGCCAACAGGATTTCGTGATGGCGTTGTTCGGGAACAACGCGGGCCGTCTGTCGTGGTTTGAGAATGTCGGGAAGGACCAGTATAAAGAACATGTCATTCTCCCCAAGCCGGGTGCGCTGCGCACGGTGGTCCGTGATTTCAACGCGGACGGCGCGCCAGACATCGCGGTGTTGATGGCCCAGGATTTGGAAACGCTCTTCCTCCTGTTCAATGACGGCAAAGGGAATTTCACGCCGCAACCTGTTTTCCAGAAACCGCCGGTCTATGGGCATTCCCACTTCGAGTTGGCGGATTTCGACCGCGACGGACGGCCCGATATCCTGGCCACGAACGGGGACAACGGCGAATACGCCTCCCCGCTGAAGCGCTACCATGGCGTTCGCATCTATCTGAACAAAGGCGGCCAGAAGTTCGAGGAGAGTTTCTTTTTCCCGCTCAATGGCGCGTACAAGGCGGTCGCCCGCGATTTCGACCGCGACGGCGATCTGGACATCGCGGCGATCTCGTTCTTTCCGGATTATGAGCGCTCACCGCAGGAGAGCTTCGTTTATCTGGAAAACCAGGGCGGCCTGAAGTTCGCCCCTTCGACGTTCCCGCAATTCTTCACCGGCCGCTGGCTGACCATGGACGCGGACGACCTCGACGGCGATGGCGACATCGACATTGTGTTGGGATCGCATATCCACGGACCGAGCGATGTGCCGGATTCGTTGATGCAGCTCTGGGAGAAAGTCGGCCCTTGCGTGCTTGTGCTCAAGAACCAGCTTCGGTGATCTTCGCCAGGAGGCTTGACCCGCCGAAGTGCCGCGCTACCCTCGGCGCACCATTGAAACTTCTCGCTAACCAAACCGAATCCCCAACGTCAAACCTCTATATGAAAACCAAACCATGGCGTCCCGCTCTCATCGGCGCCGCAACCGTGATGGCGCTTTTCGCCTCGCAGCTCTCAGCGCAGACCGACAAATCCAACGCCGCCGGCACCTGGAAATGGACAGTCACGACCCCCGATGGCCAGGCGATCAATGCTTCAGTGGTCCTGAAACAAGACGGCGAAAAACTCACCGGCACTTACAACAGTCGCATGGGCGAGAATTCCTTCGGAGAAACTCCGATTCAGGAAGGCAAACTCAAAGGCAAAGACGTTTCGTTCACGGTCGTCCGCAAAATCAACGACCAGAGCTTCACTCTCAAATACGATGGCAAACTCGATGGAAACCAAATCAAAGGATCGATGGCCATCGCCGACAGCGATCAAAAATTCGATTGGAACGCCAAGCGCGAACCCTCCAAGCTCGATCCGACCGGCGCCTGGAGATGGAGCATGACCCGGTCGGACGGCGAAAAGATGGAGGCCACCATGAAGCTCAAACTCGAAGTGGAAAAACTCACGGGCAATATTTCAGGCGGCGAATTCTCGGTCGAGATTGAGAACGGTCAGATCAACGGCGACGAGATTACCTTCCAAACTACCCTTGAGCGGGACGGCGCGAAGTTTGTCGCCAAGTCCAAAGGGAAACTCGCGGCCGCTCAGATCAAGGGGACGGTGGAATTTGAGACCGATGGCGAAAAGCGGACGCGAGAATGGGAGGCTCGGCGCGAATGACCGTCGCGGATTGATTTGAGTTTTCTCCTGCCGAACACCAGACACGGTGAATCCAAAGGAAGGACAGGGCGGCCCCCAATGCACAGGGTCGCCCTTGTTTTTTGAAGAATCCTCGTGGGTGATAGGGAGCGCACGCGCCCTCGCGTGCTCGGGTCGACGCCCCCGCCGACCCGAGTCTTCGGTCCAGAGAATCGATCTCTTGACGGCACGCGTTCAACGACGCTCCGACCGGCGAGGCGCCGGTCGGCACACGCGAGGGCGCGTGTGCCCCCCTCCAGATTTACGGCTAAGAAGTTTCGTGGCATTTACGGTTCTGTCGATCTGCCTCTTTCCAATCCGCAGCTTCGCCCAAACGCAGTCTGCTTCATTGCCTCCCCTGCCCTTTCGCGAATTTCGCGGCGCCTGGATCGCTTCGGTGTCGAATATCGATTGGCCCTCCAGGCCGGGCCTGTCGGCCGCGCAGCAAAAGGCAGAGCTGGTGGCCCTCTTGGACAAGGCTTCGCAGCTCCGGCTCAACGCCGTCATCCTGCAAGTGCGTCCCGCGTGCGACGCCCTTTACGCTTCGCGCCTGGAGCCCTGGTCCGAGTACCTGGCCGGGAGGATGGGGCAGCCTCCCGAACCTTTCTATGATCCGCTCGCGTTCGCGGTTGAGCAGGCGCACCAGCGCGGCTTGGAACTGCACGCCTGGTTCAATCCGTTCCGGGCAAAACATTCCTCGGCGAAGTCGCCCGCGGCTTCGAATCACGTCACCCGCACGCATCCGAATTGGATTCGGAGCTGCGGCAAAATGCTCTGGCTCGATCCGGGCGAGAAAGCGGCGCAGGAATATGTGATGTCCGTCATTCTGGACGTGGTGCGGCGCTACGACATCGATGGCGTGCATCTCGACGACTATTTCTATCCCTACAAAGAAAAGGGGTCGAACGGCAAGCTGATCGATTTTCCGGATGACGCGACCTGGAACCCATACAAAACCGCCGGCGGCAAACTGAGCCGAAACGATTGGCGCCGGCAGAACGTAAATGATTTCGTCCACCAGCTCTACCAGCGGATCAAATCCGAGAAACGTTGGGTGAAGTTTGGCCTCAGCCCGTTCGGCATCTGGCGTCCGGGGCACCCTCCGCCAATCAAGGGCATGGATGCTTACGAAGACATCTACGCCGACTCCAGGAAATGGCTGGCCAGCGGATGGTGCGACTACTTCGCTCCGCAGTTGTACTGGCCCATTCATCCTCCCGAACACAGTTACAGCACGCTGCTTCGTTGGTGGGCGGCTCAGAATGAAAGGAAACGGCACGTCTGGCCAGGGAGCAAGTCCGCCGCGGTGGGACACGGCTGGCGCAAGGAGGAAATCCTGGAGCAGATTCGTCAGGCGCGGAAGGAACCCGGCGTCACCGGGCACCTCCACTGGCACATCAACACCCTGATGACGAACGCGGGCGGATTGTCCGGCGCCCTCGCCAAAGAACTCTATGCGCAGCCGGCCTTGATTCCGGCTTCGCCGTGGCTGGACGACAAACCTCCCACAGAGGCTACGATCCTTTTCGACCGGAACGCGAACCGCGGGGAATTGAAAGCAAGCTGGTCTGTCGCAGGCGCGGAACCGGCCTGGCTCTGGGTGCTGCAATTCAAAAGCAACGGCGCGTGGGCAACGGAGGTCCTCCCAGGACGGCAAGCATCTCGCATCTGGACTCGGATCGACTCAAGGGTCTTGCCGGAAGTTGTGGCAGTCGCGGCGGTCGATCGAACTGGAAACATGGCGCAATGGACGGTGGTCGAAACAAAACAGACAACTCGCCTGCGTTCCTCCAACCCGAAGATTCGAACAGGAGGAAACGGAGGCAACAGAGGCGGCTAATACGAAACCGGGATTTCGCTTCGATTATTTCGGTCACTCAACGGTAAATAATCCAGGACCTTCTCGTTTCGTGTAATTGGTGTGTTTCGTGGGCCGCCGATTCTCGGTTGAACACCCCTGGTTTATTGGCGTCCTGCTTCCAACGTGAGCGCCAATTTCTCCAGGTGATACAGGTCGGCCCGGCAAAACGGGAGGTCGATTCTCCGGGCCAGGCTGTCCTGCGGCGCGTTCCTTAGCCACGCCAGCGCTTTGAACGCTCCCATCGCTAGGTCGGGCGGATCGACAAAGTTTTCGCCAAAGTGGACCTGGCGCTTCTCCCCGACGAACGGCCACGTGGCGTAGAGCGCCTCGAACACGGACCAGACAGCGCCGATCGCCTCGGGCCCTCTCGTTTGTAGAATTCGCGCCACTTCCGGCGTGAGATCGCGAAACAGCGCGACCTCGTGCCGATGCGGCGCGATGCGAAAGGAAATCGCGTCGCCTTTGCCAATAAACGGGTCGAGTTCGGACGAGCCTTGGAAATGGGTCAGGGTCCCTCCTGCCGCGGCGCGTTTCCACCACGCGGCCAACGCGTCGCTTGTTTCGGCCGCCATGGCCCGGGCGGCCGTCGCCGCGGCTGCATCCTTCGCCCGTTCCGCAACGCGGTTGAAAGCGAGCAGCGACGCGAAGTAACGATTCGCGTGCAAGTCGCCTTTGGCCGCGTCAAGCCGCCAGCCGGTTTTCACGAAGTCGTCGAAGGCAGCTTTGATTTGCGGCCACGCCGCGAGCAGTCGCTCCCATTCTCCGCAGCGCTCGGCGTAGAACCAGGCCGAGTGTGTATTGCCGAACGGATGAGGCGGCTTGTCCTGGCCCAGGCGGGTTTGGACTTCATCCGGGGTCCAGAACCGCTCTCGGCGTTCGCCTTCTTTCAAGGAGTACCAGGCAGACCTGGAAACCGGCGCGTGCGCCGCCCATTCTCTGGCGAGAAAGGCTTTCACTTCGGATTGCAGATCCGCCGCCAGATGCGGATAAGCCCACGCCAGCGCCTCCAATGTTTAGCCGCTGTGATCGAAAGAAAAATCTCGCCCCGCCAGGCCAGGCTCCACGAAAAGAGGCACCCAGCGTTTCGAAAGCGCTTCGCGCGTCTGCGCCATCAAACGGGCGCGAACTGCATCCTGGGTCAGCGGGGGCGGTGTTTCGGCGGCTTGAGTTGGAACGGCGGCGCCATCAATTCCGGCGTCCTCCGCGCGCGGTCCTTGCTCGCCTGCGGCCAAGCACAACACGCGGCTCCCGGTGAGCCAGAAGATTCGCCGGTCAACCACGGCAACGCTGCCGCGGGCCGGCCCGTGCCATTCATTGCGCGCCCAGGCCGGGCTGCGGAAACCGCCGTAAGTGTCGCGTTCGCCCCAGATCGGGAACAGTGTGCTGGTTTTGAGATCGAAGCGGCTCAGCGTGCCTTGATGGACAATCAGCCCGGTGTCGCCCACTACGGTGAAGTTCTGGCTTTCGTCCGCCGTGCCCCAGAACGTGTTCCAGGCAGGGTGCCGGCCGTATTGATGCCCCAGCGGCGCGATCTGGTTCTTGGCGAGATCGAGCAGACCAAGCGCGACCAGCGGCGCCACGCCGTGGTTCCAATTGCCATACGCGCTGCGATAAAAAGTGAAGAGACGTCCGTCTCGCGTGACGGCCGGCATCGCGCCCACCGCCTGGCAGCCGGCAATCCACAACACCGGCGAGGTGGCGAGTTCTTGCCCTGTCTCAGCGTCGAGCACGAAGAACGTGCGCGTCTCGCGATGAGCCTCCAGGCGTTTCACGATGGCGTTTTGTTCGTTGGCCCAGAGTTCGGCGGTTCCGCGCGCCGCTTCGCTTTTTGTCCAGCCATCGATTTTCTGCCAGCCGCTGTCATCGACGCCGGCGTTCTGGCAGAGCAAGCGCCGGTCGTGCCCGATGTGATTCCCCATGCTCAGAATCGGATTCGTCCGCACGACAACCCGCGAGCGGCCTCCCGCTTTGGCAATGAGAGGATAGTAATCCCGAATCGTCTGTCCCGTGAGCTGAGGCGAGAGCCATATTCTCCGCCCCGTGGCTGCGTCGAGGCAATGCACCCGCAGGTCTTCCGAAGTCACAAACACGCTGCCGTGCGCGAAGGCAGCGGTCTGGCGAATGGGCGCCTGGAGGAATTCCTTCCAAACGATTTTGCCGGTCTTGAGTTCGATCGCTAAAAAATCTCCGGCGCGCGTTCCGATGAAAGCGGTTCCGCCGCTGAGCGTCGGCGACGCGGAGAACCCACCCACGCCTGCGTGGATCGACCACTTCAAGCGCCCCGACCCCGCGTCGATGCCGAAGAGTTGGCCGTCGGTATCTCCGGCAATGACTAATCCACCCACAACCGCCGGGGAATGCAGGAAGGCGCCATGAGTCTTGAATCGCCAGAGCGGCGCGCCATCAGTCGCGTTCAGGGCGTAGAGGCTTCCCTGGTGTGTTGCGACATAAACTCGGTCGGCGGCGACGATGGGTTCCATGGCGGTTCCCAGGCGTTCGTTCCGAAAATGGCGAACCCAGGCGAGGCGAAACGGCGGTTGAATGGATCCCTCGACAAAGCCGCTGCGTTGAGAATCACCGCGCAGCGTGGGCCAGTCCGCGTGAACAACCATCGCGGCAAAAAACAGAATCGACGGCATGCAGCCCGATGCCATGAACCTGGTAAAGACGGATGGGCTTCCCAAGCCCCGCCATCCGTTTCCCCAGAAAGGACATTCGCTTCGGCGAAACGCGGACCACTCCGTTCCTGATGTTGCTCAGCGATCGCAACAGCCGCAGCACAGGTTCGTGGGAAGTTCCCTGTGCCAAAAAGACCTGCTCACGGCCGACGAACCTCGTCGTGCCGAGATCTTTATGGAGTGCGCCGGCAGAGCGCAGCGGCGACGGCGCTTTGGCGTGGGCCGCGCCTACCGGTCTCGAAACCAAAGCGGGGTCGCGCTGCGCTTGCCGCGCTTGCCCCCGCACTCCATAGGCTCGTCGGTTGTAGCCAGATTCATGGAGAGGTGCAGTGGGCGATGGATTGCGGCGCTTCATTAGCGGACAAAGACCGCGCCCTTGGTCAGCGTCTTGCGGCGAAACACCTTGTCGGAGCTGCAAACGTAAAGATAGGCGCGATCGGTTCCGGCGAATGCGCAACTCACCGTCCCCTTTTCCTGTGGCTTGGAGATTATGCCCCCCATGCGGCCTGTCGGATCAAACATCTGAATGCCCAGGTGCGACGTGATGTAATAGCGGCTTCGCTCATCGGTCGTCATGCCGTCGCCGCCGCTGTCGGCTCGACCGGCCGGTGCGCGCAGTTCCATGTTCTTTTCGCCGGCGCGAAGTGAGCCATCGGCTGCGATGAGAAAACTCCACGCGTTGGTGCCGCCGTATTCACTGACGATGAGTTCCTGCTGGTCCGCGCTTAGAGAAATGCCGTTGGGTTTGTTGATTCCGCCCGCCGCCACCGGCGGACGGGGCATGCCGCGCGCGTTGATCGGGACCTTCACCACCGCGCCTGCCGCCGTGTCCGTGAAATAGATCCAGCCCGCCTTGGACACAACGAGATCGTTCGGCTGCACGGTGGTGGCGACCGTCGCGATGGCCTTGGTCTGCGGATCGATGGCCACAATGCTTTTGACGTTGTTCGTTCCGACGCCCTGCACGCCAGCGTAGAGTTTGCCGTCCGGACCGAATTTCATCCCACTGACCTTGGGACCGTTTTCCAACCAGACCCCGGGCTTGGAGTCGTTTACCCCGACGCGATACAGCGTCGCCTTCGGGAGATCGCTGAAGTAGAAGTTGCCGTCGGCATCAGCGCACGCGGCGTCAGTGAACCCATAGCCCTGGCCGATGAGTTCCCAATCGCCAGGTTTGCCGCCGTCGGCCAGGACTTTCGAAAGCGCTTCGTCACCGCCGAGATTGTCTTTCGTCAGCGGCTTTGGAAGTTGAGCGAGTTCGGGACGCCAGAGCCAGCGCAAGGAGTCCGGGAGAATCGCCCCGCCGTGTTTGCCGCTGTGCGCGCCGTCGCCGAACTCGAATTTGAAATCGTAGCCCATGAACGCCAGCGCGCTGGCCATCTCCTGATTGGCGAGCGGCCAGTTGCCGTGCAGGTTATTCAAATCGTTTGCGCCGTCCTGAAGGAAAACGCGGATCGGCTTGCGCTCGGTCTTGCGGAGGAAGGCCGGATAATTGTGCCCGCCCCGGATGTTCGTGAAACTGCCGATCTGGCTGAGCACCTTGCCAAAGTGATTCGGACGCTCCCACGCGACGGTGAACGCGCAGATGCCGCCGCTGCTCATGCCGCAAATCGCCCTGAGTTTGGGGTCGGAGCTCAGGTTGAGATTGAATCTGTTCGTCGCGAACGGAATCAGTTCCTCGATCAGAAACCGCGCGTAGGCGTCGCCGAGCGAATCATACTCGAAACTGCGATTGCTGCGGCCGGGCGTGCCATCGCCTCGGACGCCGGGATTGATGAACAACCCCACCGTCACCGGCAGGTCGCCTTTGGCGATCAGGTTGTCGAACACGACCGGAACGCGCGAATGGCCGTTCGTGCTCACGTAGCCGCCGCCGTCCTGGAAGACCATCAACGCGGCGGGCTTCGAGGCGTCGTATTGCGCCGGGATATAAACCCAGCAATCGCGCCGTGTGCTGTCGAAGATTTTGGACCCGGTGAACTCAAACTTCTCGACGCGCCCAACGGGAATCCCCGCGGCGCGCGCCGTGGATTCAGGGCCGAGCTGATAATTGTCTGCGGCCTGGGCGGAGTCGCGCGCGGTTTGAGCGAGGAGAATCAGTGAAAGAATGCCAACAACGCATGAGGATTTCATGCCGCGAATTCTCCTGACCGCTTTCGTCCGGTCAAGGGAACATTTCCAAGCCCAGTGCACCGATTGTGCAACGCGTACCGATGGCTTCCGTGTCAGGGAGTTTGACACGGCTGCGGGATGAGGCATTTTTTCACGCATGGCTGAAGTTCTTGATCCTCCGCGTTGGCAAGCCGTCGGTCTGGTGATTGACCAGAATCAGCGCGACTTTTTGGCAGGTCGCTACTCGCTCGCTGAAGATCTCCTGGCGTGGTTCAAGGCCGTGGACCTCTTTCGCGACACTCAGGATGAACGCATGATCTTGCGCGAGCCGACGTCTGATGATTTGCGGCAGCATAAGACTTGGGTGGCAAGCCTCATTGCCGAAGGCGAACGACTCGTCATGGAGGCCCTGGCACGGGGAGGCCTGCCAGAGGGCGCCGCGCGGTTCAAGTTGCCTCGTCCAGATACCATGCAAACTGTCTCGCAACGTCGGCTTCAAACGTCTCAGTCTCTTGAAGCGCCAAACTCATGGACGGCGCTTTTCCCGCACGATGCGTTCGCATATCATCCGCATTTCGTCGGGTGAGTAAGGCTTGAATGGCCCAACGGCGGCGACGGCGGGCCCGCACCGCTCCCGCAGCCAGGCCGACACGTTGAAGCGCTCGCGTTCGTCGGCGATCAGCAACGAACTATCGAGGATTAGCCCCACGGGTTCTTGAGTGGCTTGAGCATCTTGCGCCCCTTCTCCAAGGCGGCGCCGAAAGCGCACCGCTCGCGTTGGCTCATGTTTGACTTGGCCAGGTCGTCTGCGAGTTCATGGCTGTTGCAGGCCGCCGGCGGAGCGGACACGAGCATCGCGTAGAGAATGCCGAGTTTGGTGATGGCAAATGACTCCTTTTGGGAATAGACCCGCTCCAGGCAATCGGAGAAGCTCTTGGACGCTTGTGTCAAACTCAGCATTTTCATGAGGTCATTCTAGGCTAGAGCACTTGCGCGTCAAGGAACGCCCGCTCTTGCCGGTTCCAGAACGGCGGCGGAACTCTGGTGGCGGAATGTTTACAGCGAAAAAACGCCGCTAAAAATCGCTTCCAACGCCGTTTTCCCCTTGGCCATTCTTACCAAGCCTCACCCTCGACGGAGTTTGTCTATGCGACACGGGACCACAATTCTGCTCGCTCGTGTCAAGAAGTTGCTTTCTTGGCTTCTTGGCAGCACTTGGAAGACCGGACATGATCTTGAGCTACTGCTTTTCTTCCCGGACTGTCCACGACAGATCGTTAATTGCGGCAATGGTAAGGCGTGCTTTCCAAGCAATCTCCTGTTTGGTTGGCAGCGTAAAAGTCTTCCCGCAATGCTGGCACTCTGTCTCTTGCCCGGCACTTTGTATCTCGAATTCAACTGTGCCCTGACAGTGCTTGCATCTCGTTGTATCAGAACTGCTCGTCATGCCGGATGGTTTTTGGGTTTCTGATGAACGCTGGTTTCCATCGGTTCGCTTTACGACAATGCACATGAAAATCGAACAACACCTTGGAAAGAAAAAGGGGTCAGTTCTTGGTTTTGGCAACAACGCCATTCATTTCTTCTTCCGACGGCGATTGATTTTCTGGCACGTCGCCTTCAAGGTTTTGCGTCCAGCCCGGTCAATTTCGCCAGGGCAGCTGCACAGATGTCGGAGGTCACGAAATCCACGGTTGGAAGTGCCAAGACAGCCGCTGCATACGAATGGGCTGGAGGACGCATCCCGACGCAGTTCGGACCCAATTGATCAACTGTATTGCCGCTCATATCCAGATCCAGCTCAGCTTTGACTTGCTCCCAAGGCACGCCGGGTTAGCCGACGTTGCGTTCCACCGCTGCGCGAAGCTCCACCAGATCCTCCAGGCCTACACCGGCCTTTCGGAAAATGTTCCGCTCAAGGGTTTGACCTGTTCATCCCGGAAAGCAGGGTCGCTTCATCCCATTGCCGAACTCATTGCATTGATCCCCTGCCGAATGAACGTTCGCTTCATCTCGCGCAAGGTGGCCCTAACCCACGAGGACGTCCCGATCGCTCGTCCGCCGCCAATCAAGATGCGGGCGCAATTCAAAGGTGTTGCCAGAGGCACCGAGGGCTTCCGTTGACACTCGGGTTTCCGATTGTTACGTTGCGCGCTCCTGGAAACAGGAGTTCCGATGGATTACAAAGACACACTGAATTTGCCAAAGACCGGCTTTTCCATGAAGGCCGATCTGGTCGTGCGGGAGCCGCAACGGATTGAAAAGTGGATCGCTTCCCGGCTCTACGAGCGAATTCAGGCGCAGCGCGCGGGACGCAAAAAATTCGTGCTGCACGACGGACCGCCTTTTGCCAATGGCGACGTCCACATCGGCAACGCGTTGAACAAAATCCTCAAGGACATCGTGGTGAAATACCACAGCCTGCGCGGCCAGAGCGCGCCCTACGTGCCGGGCTGGGATTGCCACGGCTTGCCGATCGAATTCAAAGTCTCTCAGGAAATGCGCAAAGCCGGCGACACCAACACCGATCCGGCTGCGATCCGCAAAGCGTGCGAGGCTTACGCCCGCAAATACCTCGACATCCAGCGAACTCAGTTCAAACGCCTGGGCGTGCTCGGCGATTGGGACCAGCCGTATTTAACGCTGAATAAAGAATACGAAGCTGACGAATTGCGGCTCTTCGCGGACATCGTGGAAAAGGGCTTCGTCTATCGCGGGAAGAAACCAGTCTATTGGAGCATCCCGTGCCGCACCGCGCTGGCGGAAGCGGAAGTCGAGTACCGCGATCACATCAGCCAGAGCGTGTATGTGAAATTCCCGCTCATCGATCATCCGGACACTTCGATCCTGATCTGGACCACGACGCCCTGGACTTTGCCCGCGAATTTGGCCGTGGCCTACAACTCGACGTTCAGTTACTCCGTCGTCCACGTTCAGGGCCAGAATTACCTTGTCTCGACGCTTCTGCTTCCGGCGGTCGCCCAGCACTGCGGCTGGGAAAACTACCAGATCGTCCGCAGTCTGGACGCGGAGCATCTTCGGCAAGTGAAATATCAGCATCCGTTCGCGGCGCGCACGGGCCGCCTGTTTGCAGGGGACAGTTTTGTGGAGAACGCGACGGGAACCGGTTTCGTCCACATCGCGCCAGGCCATGGCCTGGATGACTATCTGCTGGGCTTGCAGAACAATCTGCCGATTTACTCGCCCGTCGATAACGACGGCCGCTTTGCCCACACGAACGATTTGCCCGTCGAGCAGCAGATGCCGCCGGAGCTTTTGGGAAAGGCCATTCTGGAGAAGAACGGCCAGAGCGAGGCGAACGCGGCGGTGCTCCATGTGCTTCGAGAACGCGGCGGGCTTGTGCATCAGGAAGATTATCCGCACAGCTACCCGCATTGCTGGCGCAGCAAAACGCCGGTGATCTTTCGCGCGATGGATCAGTGGTTCATCCGCGTCGATCACGAAAACTTCCGAAACACGGCGCTCGCGGCCATCGAGCAGATCGAGTGGATTCCAGACTGGGGCAGGAACCGGATGCAGGCCGCGGTCCGGGCGCGCCCCGATTGGTGCATTTCACGCCAGCGCACCTGGGGTGTTCCGATCCCGGCCTTTTACGACACGGAAGGAAATCCGATCCTCAACGCGCAAATCGTCCGGAACGCCGCCGATCTAATCGAAGGACACGGCTCCAATGTGTGGTTCGAGAAATCCGACGCGGAACTCTGGAAGCTATTGCGTCCGGCAAATTGGTCCGGGCCGGAAGGGGTGAAAAAATCCGGCGACACGCTGGATGTCTGGATCGATTCCGGTTCTTCCTCGCGGGCCGTCACGGCGCGGCACCCGGAATTGCGAGGGAAGGATAAGGCATTTCAGGCGGACATGTATCTGGAAGGGAGCGACCAGCACCGCGGCTGGTTTCAATCCTCCCTGTTAATCTCACTCGCCGGCCATGGAGCCCCGCCGTACAAGACGGTCCTGACGCACGGCTTCATGGTCGATGCGGACCGCGAAAAAATCTCCAAGAGCAAGCAAGGGCAGGGGGGCTACGAGAAGCCGCAGACTTCCGAGACTTATGTGCAAAAGTGGGGCGCCGATATCCTCAGACTCTGGGTGATTTCCCAGGATTTTCGGAATGACATCGTCGTCAGCGAAGAGCGGATCAACAAAGTCGCCGAGACCTACCGGTTGCTCAGGAACACGCTGCGTTACCAACTCTCCAACCTCTACGACTTCGATCCCGCCAAAAACTCCGTCGCGGACGAGAAGTTGACGGGGCTGGATCGCTGGATACTCGGAAAATTCGGCGAACTCGAACGAGAGGTCGCCGCGGCGTACGACGCTTACGAGTATCACGCGGTTTACCAGAAGCTCAGTCAATTCGCGGCCGTGGAGCTTTCGGCTGTCTATCACGATCTGGCGAAGGATCGCCTTTACACCGATCCGGCCAACTCGTCGCGGCGGCGCTCCACGCAGACCGCTCTGCATCGGATGATTTCGGGACTTTGCAGGATGCTCGCGCCGGTGCTGGCTTTTACCGCTGACGAAGCCTGGGAGTTCGTGCCCGGCAAGGAGGCCGATTCCGTGCACTTGCTTGAATGGCATCCGGGCGCGCTCGCACTGGGTGAAGACGAAAAGGCGCGTTGGGAAGCTCTCTACAAGTACCGTGAATTGATACTCCCTAAGCTGGAGGAAAAACGTCAAGCGAAAGTCATCGGCAAAGCCCTGGATTCGAAAGTGACTCTGACTCCGGGCGCCGACACTCCCAACGCCGTGCTGTCCGAGCGGGAACAGTTCCAGGAACTTTTGAACATCTCGCAATTCGTGGTCACGCCGCCGGCGGAGACGGAAAGCATCCAGGTGGAGCACGCGGACGGCCAGAAGTGCGAACGCTGCTGGCATTGGGAAACGGACGTGGGCGCCCACGCGGGGCATCCGACGATTTGCGGACGCTGCGTCAGTGCGGTCGAGGCACCGATCACTTCATCCACGTGAACTGAAGTTTGACCCAGGCGGCGACCTTTTCAACCATGATGGCCGCGAATTCCCCGGCGAAGACATAGGGAAACACGATCCTCCTTCCGGGGCAGCCTCTGGATGATCTCCACTACATCAAGGTCGAGGAGCAGGCGATACTCCGTCGCCGATGCCTACTCGGATAGTCTCTTCCGAAGATCGTCTAACTCAATCCAATGGGCCGGGTCGAAATCATCGATTTTCTGTGCGATCTGCCTCTTGAATCCGTCGTCTCGCTCTGTCTGGAGAGAGACGATGTACGCAGCCAACTCGCGCTGTTCTTTGGGCGCCAAATGTGAAACCTGATCCTTCAACTGGTCCAGCGACATGAAAGAACCTTACTCGACTCTGGAATGATCGGAGAGAACGGACTCGACAAAGTAATCACCAATTCCAACCTCGCGCGATTCATAGAACTGCCGCCCAGCCTCCATGTCCTCAGCAGCATCCTCCAGAACCACGACCGTCATGATTCTGAGCCTCGTAGCCGAGCCCTGAGCTGATCTAAATTCAAAAATTTGGCCTCGCCCCTCTGCGCTCGTGCCTTCCGATTAGCCAAAACCTCTCGATGCCACTCTGGAGAGGTTATTTCCCGTGCGTCGCGACATAGGGCGTCCCAAAGCTGTTCCATCACGCGGAGTCGTTCCGCTACAGACATTCTGTCGATCTGGGCGTTCTCAAGCATGTGAAGACCTTAATGCTACGCGTTGGCCAGGGCAAGCGCGGCCATATTGGTAGCGAACGCAAAGCTCACCGACAGCCGCCCGACCGTGAACGTCGTCAGACAATCCGAGGTTCAATTACCAGGGCGCATCGACCCGCGTCGTGGCTGGCGGCTGTTCGGTGGAGCGTTTTGTTCGGCATGTT
>Ga0233424_10001975_pt1 | contig 15868 bp, 11 predicted proteins | sample Watercolumn_Towu_FD_181011 | JGI IMG/M metagenome (GOLD analysis project Ga0233424, IMG submission 181011) | Freshwater microbial communities from Lake Towuti, South Sulawesi, Indonesia - Watercolumn_Towuti2014_125_MG | ecosystem: Environmental > Aquatic > Freshwater > Lake | place: Indonesia...
TCCGAATTTCCACCGGAGGCCTCGTGAGCGCCGAGACACCAGCACTGGCCGCGACCGCACCGCGCGAACTGACGAGCGTCGGCCGCTGGCTGATCCTCGCCGCCGCCTTCTTCGGCTGGCTGTTCGCAGGCGTGCAGATGACCACAATGAGCCTTGCGGGCCGCTCGGCCACGATCGAATTCCTCCGCCGCGGTGCCTTCGACGATGAACTCCCTTCTGATCGAATCGGCGACGCCACTGTTCCGCGTTCGATGATTGTTCACGATTCGTACATCAGCATCGGCCCGATCACGATTCCCTTTCGATGGCCTTCCGAGACGCCCGGCGTTGACGAATCGAAGCTGGCTCCGCGGCCGAACGAAGCCAACCACCTGAAGTCGATCGCGCCGCGTTGGATCGCACGTTACAACGCCAGTTTCCTGCTCGGTGCGGCTCTCGGCGGGTTGCTCTTCGGCTGGATCGGCGACTGGCAGGGTCGTGTGCGGGCGATGGCGCTCAGCATCGTGTGCTACACCCTGTTCACCGGCGCCGCGTTTTTCGCAGCGACGCCAGAATCTCTGCTCGCATTGCGATTCCTGACGGGACTCGGAGTCGGCGGGATGTGGCCAACCGGCGTGTCGCTCGCCTCCGAAGCATGGTCCGATGTGTCGCGGCCGCTGCTGGCGGGTGTGCTCGGGACGGCGGCCAACGTCGGCATCGTCGCGATGGGCGTGATCTCGTGGAAAGTGCGATCGGTCACCGCCGACGATTGGCGCTGGGTAATGGTTGTCGGCGCGTTGCCATTCGTGCTCGGAGTGCTGGTCTGGGCACTGGTCCCTGAATCTCCGAACTGGCTCGCGGGTCGTGGCACTGGCCCCGCGAAAAAACCGGCCGCGTCGCTGGACACGGTGTTCCGCCCTCCCCTGCTCTCGCGAACCGTGCTCGGCGTGTGCCTCGGCATCATCCCGATGCTCGGCGGCTGGGGGGCGACGCAATGGATGGTGATGTGGAGCGAAGCCGTCGCCCCAATCACCAACCCGGAAGAAAAAGCGTTCACCATCGTGATGCGCGCCGCGGGAGGCACGATCGGCAGCCTGATCGGCGGCTGGGTCGCGAACCAACTCGGTCGGCGGACGACCTACTTCGTCATCAGTCTCGTCTCGTGGGGGATGTGCGAGTACATCTATCTCGCCCTCAACCCGCAACGCGACGCGTCGTTTCAAATGTGGGTCTTCGCCGCCGGCTTCGTGACGACAATTTTTTTCGGCTGGCTGCCGCTCTACCTGCCTGAACTCTTCCCGACCGCGGCCCGTGCGACGGGGACGGGCGTGTCGTTCAACTTCGGCCGGATCGCGACCGCGTTCGGCGTCCTCTGGACCGGCTGGCTCGTGGCTGCTTTCCACGAAAATTACTCCCGCGCCGGCAGCCTCATCAGCCTGATCTACGCCGCCGGGTTGATCGTGATCCTGTTCGCACCCGACACGACGAAGCGGTCAGCACTCAGCGACCAGCCGTCAGCGTCAACCTGAATCTCCGTCCACCGTCCACCATCCACCACCATGCCCACCTTCGCCGACATCGCCGCCGCTCGCGAACGACTGCGAACCGTCGTGCCGCCGACGCCGATCAGCACGTGTGCCACGATCGACGCGCTGGCCGGTCGGTCGCTGGTGTTCAAGTGCGAACACTTGCAGAAGGTCGGAGCCTTCAAGTTCCGCGGCGCGTGGAACGCGGTCAGCAAGCTGTCGGACGCCGAGGCGGCTCGCGGGGTGGTCACGCACAGTTCGGGAAACCACGCGCAGGCGCTGGCGTTGGCGGCGAAGATGCGCGGCATCCCGGCCTACATCGTCATGCCGAAGAACGCTCCGGTGGTGAAACGGGCCGCCGTTGTCGGCTACGGGGCCACCGTGATCGATTGCGAACCGACGCTGGCCGCCCGCGAATCGGAATGCGCCTGCGTGCAGTCGGAAACCGGCGCGACGCTGATCCACCCGTTCGACAACGCCGACGTGATCGCCGGCCAAGGCACGGCCTGCGTCGAACTTCTCGAACAGGCCCCAGACCTCGATGCGATCGTGACCCCGGTCGGCGGCGGCGGCCTGTTGAGTGGCACCTGCCTCGCCGCCGCGCATCTCAAGCCCGGCCTTCGCGTCTTGGCCGCCGAACCGCTCGGAGCCGACGATGCGGCTCGCTCGTTCCGCGCTGGCGCGTGGCAACCGCAAACGTCGCCCAACACGATTGCCGACGGACTCAAGACCAGCCTCGGCGAATTGACGTGGCCGATCATCCGTCAGCACGTGGAACGGATCGTCACCGTGCGCGAGAACGAAATCGTATCGGCCATGCGCCTGGCGTGGGAACGTGCCAAGCTGCTGATCGAACCGAGCGCCGCCGTCGCGCTCGCCGCCGTGCTGACGCCGGAATTCCGCGACCTCCCCCGCCCCCGCCTGCGCCGTGTCGGCGTGATCCTCAGTGGCGGCAACGTGGACCTCGACCGCCTGCCGTGGATGAAATGATCGTCGCGATGTTCCGCTATCGTTTAGCCGCAACGCCGAAGGCGTGGGCGCCCTACACGGCATTACTCTGGCGCGCAGCCCTGCGGGCTAGCGGCTAAACGACGTGCCCTTGCTGGGCAGTCTCGGCATCACTCTGCTAGACTCCGACATCGCTCGGTGGAACACCTTCGACCTCAATTTTGGGAGACATCACATGCAAACTTGGCGAACAACCCGCTGCGTCGTGACGTTGATCGGATGCTGGCTGGCCCTTGTGGTCACTGCGGTGGCTCAGGAAAAAGAAAACAATGCCATCAAACCCGTCCCACGTGACGGCGGCTGGATGAAGCGGCACGAGTCGTTCAACGAGCGGGTCAAGCAAGGCAACGTGGACCTGCTGCTGATCGGCGATTCGATCACGCAGGGCTGGGAAAATGCCGGCAAGAATGTGTGGACGAAATTCTACACGCCGCGCAACGCCGTGAACCTCGGCATCGGCGGCGACCGCACGCAGCACGTCCTGTGGCGCCTAGACAACGGCAACGTCGATGGCATTTCACCCAAGCTGGCCGTACTGATGATCGGCACGAACAACTCGGGCACCAACACGTCCGAACAGATCGCTGACGGCGTGAAGGCGATCGTCGAAAAACTCCGCACGAAGCTACCGAAAACGAAGGTGCTGGTGCTCGCCATCTTCCCGCGTGGTGCCGACAACGCCAACAAGAATCGCCAGGTGAACACGAAGGCCAACGAAATCATCTCCAAACTGGCGGACGGAGACATGGTGCACTACCTCGACATCGGCCCCAAGTTCCTCGCCGAAGACGGCACGCTGTCGAAGGAAGTGATGCCAGACCTCTTGCATCTCAACGAGAAGAGCTACACCACCTGGGCCGAATCGATCGAGCCGACGGTGAAAAAGTTGATGGGCGAGGATAAGTGAAGCCAGTCACAAGCCGAGAGATCCGAAGTCCCCTCTCCCTCCGGGTGAGGGAGCAATCTATTTGGCAGCCGGGGCTCTGCGGAAAGCCATGCCGACGCACGACGGTCAACGCGACGATGACGCGCCCGAAAAGATTCGGGACCGCGCACGGCGCCTGCGCCAGACGTCCACGGTTACTGAGAAACTGCTGTGGTCGCTGCTACGCAACCGAAGTCTCTGTGGATTGAAGTTTCGACGGCAGTACCCGATTCCGCCGTACGTCGTGGACTTTTGTTGTTTCGACGAGAAGCTGATCGTGGAAGTTGATGGCGACAGTCACGCCCAACGCGAGAGATCGGACGCTGCCCGAACCAACTATCTGAGCCGGCAAGGCTACCGCGTGATACGTTTCACCAACGAGGATGTCTTGTCGAACCTCGAAGGAGTGGCCGCAGCAATCGCTCGTGCGACAGGAAAGTCGCTGCCAGAGTTTCTACCTTCAATTGCACCACAGTCGTCCCCTCTCCCTCTGGGAGAGGGTTAGGGTGAGGGCACGTTACGACAGGTCCTGCACCACACGAACCCTCACCCCGACCCTCTCCCAAAGGGAGAGGGGGCATCAAATGCGGGACCTTTGTCAAATGACATTCGCCGCCAAATCGACCACTTCCATCCACTTCGCCCCCGGCTTCGCGCCGCGGCCGGAGGTCACGCATGTGCTGTTTGATTTCGACGGCACGTTGTCGCTCATCCGCGAAGGGTGGCCGGACGTGATGGTGCCGATGTTCGTCGAAATGCTGCCGCGATCGGCCGGCGAAACGGAGGCCGATCTGCGGCGCATGGTGTTCGAGGACATCATGCGGCTCAACGGCAAGCAGACGATCTACCAGATGATCCAACTCGCCGACCGCATCCGCGAGCGCGGCGGCCAACCGCGCGAGGCGCTGTGGTACAAGCACGAGTACCTCCGTCGGCTGGACGAACGGATCGCCAAACGGAAGTCGGCTCTGCGATCGGGCGAGATCGCGCGGGAAAACTTTCTCGTCCACGAGGCGTGGTCGCTGCTGACCCAACTTCGCGACCGCGGCCTGACGCTGTACCTGGCCAGCGGAACCGACGAGCAGTACGTCAAGGAAGAGGCGTCGCTCTTGGGTCTCGATCAGTTTTTCGGACGGCACATCTACGGAGCGCTCGACAACTACCAGAACTTTTCCAAGAAGATGGTCATCGACCGTATCCTCGCCGAGAACGCGATCGATGGTCGGCGGTTGCTGGCGTTCGGCGACGGCTACGTCGAGATCGAGAACACGAAACAGGTCGGCGGTCTGGCGGTCGCGGTGGCCAGCGACGAGGCGCACAACGGATCGGGCCGGATGGACGAATGGAAACGAGAACGGCTGCTCGGCGTCGGTGCCGACGTTGTGATCCCCGACTTCCGCGACGCAGCCGCGCTGCTCCGCTGCCTGTTCGACGATTCTTCCACATCGACGTTCGCGACCGGTTCGTTCGCGGGAATGACGCTCAACGAACGACTTTTCCATGCCGGACTGCTCGACGATTTCGATCAGGCTCGGCAGGCAAACGACCGCGACCGGTTGCTCGCGATTCTCTGCCGAGTCGAATTGACGGCTGAGTCGGCTCAGACCACGATCGACCAACTAAACCTCCCCTTGCTCCCGCAGGGGGAGAGGTGTTTTGGCGGGAAGTGAGGGGCGAGCATCCCCTGGAATCAATCTCATGTCTGGTCCCGACCCTCTCGACCTCCACAAGCTCCGCGTGTTCCCGCTCGCCGAGCGAAACAGCTTGTGCCGCGTTGAGGAGATTCTTGTCGATCCGGATGCGCCGGCGATCGCGTGCAGCGACCCCGTCGCTGCGGCGGCGAAGCGGGCAGCGGCGGACATCGTCGCGGCGCGGAAGCGCGCTGCGGCGGTGATGCTGATCTACGGCGCTCACCTGTTGCGGAACGGGGCCGCGCTGATCGTGGAGCGGATGCTGGCGGGCGGCTGGATCACGCATCTGGCCACGAACGGCGCGGGGACGATCCACGATTGGGAATTCGCGTGGCTCGGCCGGTCGACCGAATGCGTGCGGACCAACGTGGCGGCCGGATCGTTCGGCACGTGGGATGAAACCGGGCGCTGGATCAACCTCGCAGTGCTCGCCGGCGGCCTGCGAACGGAAGGCTACGGTCAGTCTCTCGGTCGGTTCATCATCGAGGACGGCCTCACGCTCCCCGATCACGATTCGCTGGCGAGACTGATCCGCGACGAACCGGCCAGCCCGCTGACTCCGGCTCGCGCGGAGATGCTCGTCGCGATGCGCGCTCACTCGCTGATGGCGGGGCGGCAAGACGTGATCCATCGCTGGAAACAAGCGTCGATTCTCGCTCAGGCGTTTCGACACGGGGTGCCGCTCTCCGTGCATCCTGGCATCGGATACGACATCATCTCCAATCATCCGCTGTTTTGCGGCGGGGCGATCGGGCGCGCCGCCGAGGTCGATTTCCGGCTGTTCGGCAGCGCAGTCGAACGCCTCGACGGCGGCGTGGTGCTGTCGATCGGGTCGGCGATCATGGGTCCGCAGGTGTTCGAGAAAAGTTTGAGTTGTGTGAACAACCTGCGTCGGCAGGCGAATCGGCCCATCGTCAGCGGTCACTCGATCCACGTTGTCGATCTGCAGGATGGGGGCGGGTGGGATTGGACTCGCGGCGAACCGCCGAAGACCAACCCGGCGTACTACCTCCGGTTCTGCAAGAGTTTTTCGCGGATGGGTGGGACGATGCGATACGTGCAGAGCGACAATCTGGTGTTTGTGCATCGGGTGTGGCAGGAGTTGAGGGGAATGACGAAGGACGAAATACCCAATGACGAAAGAATGACGAAGCACGAATGACGAAGGGGCTGGCAACCGTCGAGTACGTGAACCACGTTGGCATCTTTGGGCATTCGTGCTTCGTCATTCGGACTTCTTTCGTCATTCGTGATTCGGGATTCGTCATTCCCTCCGCCCCTCACCCCCGGCCCCTCTCCCCCTTCGGGGGCGAGGGGAGGAGAGAATCATGATGGACCTCGCCAAGATTTATCCGGAACTCCGCATCGCCCTCGTGGGCGACTTCTGCCTCGATCGGTATCTTGAGATCGATCCGGCACGTCAGGAGGTGTCGCTGGAGACGGGACTGGCCGTTCACAACGTCGTGCGCGTGCGCAGCCAGCCGGGGGCGGCGGGGACGATCTTGAACAACCTCGTCGCGCTCGGCGTGGGCGAGATTCATTGCGTTGGGTTCGCGGGGGACGACGGCGAGGGCTTCGAGTTGAAGCGGGCTTTGGCGGCGATGCCGGGCGTGCGGCTCGACCACTTCGTCGTCACGCCCGATCGCCGCACGTTCACGTACTGCAAGCCGCTCGTCATCCATCCGAATCGGTCGCCGGAAGAACTCAATCGGCTGGACAGCAAGAACTGGAAAGCGACTCCGCCAGGCGTTCAGGAGGCGCTGGCGCAGTCGATCGAATCTCTGGCCGAGCGAGTGGACGCGATGATCCTGCTCGACCAAGTGGACGTGCCCGAAACCGGCGTCGTCACGCGGCGCGTGCTCGATGCGGTGGGCGCTGCGACTCGGCGGCGACCCGATCTGTTCGTGGTCGCCGACAGCCGGCGTGGACTGCGAGACTTCCCGCCGGTGATTTTCAAAATGAATCGCCGCGAACTCGCCCGACTGTCCGGGCGCGGAGACGACTTGCCGCTCGACGAAGTCCAGCGCGCGGCGCGGCAGCTTGGCGACCGCAACCAGCGGCCGGTGATCGTGACGCTGGCGGAAGCGGGCATCGTCGGCGCGGCGCCGGGAGCCGACCCGGTCCACGAACCCGCGTTGCCGATCCGCGGCGAAATCGACATCGTCGGCGCGGGAGACGCCGTGACCGCGAACGTCGCGTGCGGTCTCGCCGCCGGCCTGCCGCTTCGCGACACGATCCGTCTCGCCAACGCCGCCGCATCGGTCGTGATCCATCAACTCGGCACTACGGGCACCGCGACGCTGAACCAGATCAACGACGTACTCCGATCTCCCGCCCGCTGATTTCCCTCCGCGCCTTTGCGTCTTTGCGTCAGGTTGTTCAAATGAAGCTGACGCAAAGACGCGAAGACGCAAAGAAAAGGAGTGAAGTGATGACTCGCTGGACGTGCTGGCTGATTGTTGTTGTGACTGCCGTTGGTTCGAGCCGGGCGGCAGACGAGTGGCCGCAGTTTCGGGGGCCGGGCGGACAGGGTATCGCGACGGCGACCGGTTTACCGGTGACGTGGAGCGAGACCGAACATGTCGCGTGGAAGACGCCGATCCCCGGAGCCGGCTGGTCGTCGCCGGTGATTTCGGGAGATCAAATCTGGCTCACGACGGCCACCGACATCGACGCCAAGCCGCCGGGAAAATCGCTGCGAGCCGTCTGCGTGTCGCGTTCGTCGGGGAAACTTCTGCACGACGTCGAACTCTTCCGGCTGGAACCGGCTCCGGCACTGAATGCGAAGAACACGTACGCGTCGCCGACACCAGTACTGGAAGCGGGCCGCCTCTACGCCAGCTTCGGCACGTTTGGGACCGCGTGCGTGGACACGGTGACCGGCAACGTGCTGTGGAAGAACGACGAACTCAAGGTCGATCACAAGGAAGGACCTGGAAGTTCGCCGGTGGTGCATGGCGACCTGGTGATCCTCGCGTGTGACGGCACCGACGTGCAGTTCGTCGCCGCGCTCGACAAGGCATCGGGGAAGATTGCGTGGAAGACGAAGCGAACCGGGAAAAAAGTTCGAGTCGTTGGCGAAGAATCAGCTCGACGGACGAATCCTCGCATCGCCCGCCGCACTCGACGCGGCGATCTTCCTTCGCACGGACAAGGCGCTGTACCGGATCGAGTAGCCCCGGCCCTTGTGGCCTGTGCAAGTGGCGAGACGAGTGACCGAGCCACAAGGGCTCGGGCTACAGTGTGGCGATCGCCGGCGATTCAAACCACGGTTCCGCCAAACATCCGCTGCCGGCCGAACGGCGTATCGAGCACCAAGGCCCCTGCGTTGTCGATCTCGATGCAGCGGCCTTCGACGCGCCGCGAACCTTGCTGCACGGCGACCTGCCGATCGGTCAGCAAGCTGAGTTCGCGCCAGCGGGCCGGGAGTTCCGGATCGGCCTTCGCGAGCGACCAGAGGTGGGCTTCGATCCGACGCAGCACATGCACGAGCACTTCGGTGCGATCGAGTTCTCTTTCCGCCACGTCACACAGCGCGACGCCGACCTGCCGGAGTTCGGGCGGTGCCGTCGAGAACGAATTGTTGACGTTGATGCCGACACCGATCACGAGGCGCTGCGGAACCGGCGGCCGGCTCGCGGGGATTTCAGTCAGGATCCCGCAGACTTTCCGCCCTGCGAGGAACACGTCGTTCGGCCACTTGAGTCCGAGCGGCGTCCCCGGCAGCAGGTCGGCCAGCACATCGCACACGGCGACGCCCGCGGCGAGGGCGACGCGCGACCACGTTTCTGGTCGAAGACCGGCGCTCGGCCCCCTCACCTCCCGCCCAAAACCCTCTCCCCCGGTGCGGAGAGGGGAGGAGCTTGTTGAAAAGTGCTCGAGTTCGAGCACCAGCGAAAACGTGAGTGCCCCGTCGTTCGACCACCACGCATGATCCCCCCTGCCCCGCCCGGCCGTTTGCCGCTCGGTGATGACCAACAGCGGCGTCGTGAGGTCCGGCAGTTGAGCCAGCTCCATTGCGCGGGTGTTTGTCGAGGAGAGGGTCGCGTGCGAATCCACATCGCGGACGAACGTGTCTCGCAGGATGGAGCATTGATCGATCATTGACGTGCCAAATTCGGAGTCAGCCGTCGGGCTGGTCTCTCAACCCTCGACCGTCATCCTTCATCCTTCATCCTTCATCTTTCCTTCACGCCTTCGCCAGACGGATCACCAGTTCACCCGTCTCGACCTGCGTGCCGGGTTGGACGAGGACTTCGGCCACGCGGGCATCAGCTTCGGCGTAGATCGTGGTTTCCATTTTCATGGCTTCCAGCGTGAAGAGTTTTTGTCCCTTCACGACCGGATCGCCGGGGCGCACGCCGATGGTGTGGACGAGGCCGGGCATGGGGGAGGCGATTTGGAGCGGGTCGGCGGGGTCGGCTTTCGTGCGCTTGGCGGCGGAGTCGACTTGGATCGAGTGATCGACCACCGTGACTTCGCGCGGCTGGCCATTGAGCTCGAAAAACACGCTCCGCTTTCCGTCGGGATGCGGATCGCCGACGGTGAGGAAGCGAATGATGAGCAGCTTGCCGGGTTCGATTTCGACGGCGACTTCGTCTCCCTTTTCCTGGCCGAACAAAAACGTCGGCGTTGGAATCATGCTGGTGTCGCTGTGAGCGTGCATGTGGGCGGCGAAGTCGGCGAACACGCGCGGATACAACAGGTGCGACAAGACGTCGCGGTCGGTCGCGTCGCGTCCGAGCTTCTTCGCGAGCGTGGCGCGGGTGGCCTCGAAATCGGCGTCGGGAATCTTCGCGCCCGGCCGCCCCTTGACCGGCTTGATGTCGCGGAGGATGCGCTTCTTGACCTGCGGCGGGAAACCTCCCGGCGGCTGACCCATGCGCCCGGCGATCAGATCGACCACCGATTCGGGGAACGCGAATTCCCGCTGCGGGTCGAGCACGTCGTCGGTAGTCAGGTTGTTGGCGAGCAGGAACAGCGCCATGTCACCGACCGATTTCGATGACGGCGTGACCTTCACGATGTCGCCGAAAAGCTGGTTGACCGCCGAGTACATGCGGCAGACGTCTCGCCAGCGGTCGGCGAGGCCGAGCGCCGCCGCCTGCTGATACAAATTCGTGGCCTGACCGCCGGGCATTTCGTGGATGTACAGCTCCGGGTCGGGCGATTTCTGGCCGGTCTCGAACGGTGCGTAGAACTCGCGAGTGGCCTCCCAGAACGCGGCGAGGTCTCGCAGCGCCTGCGACGACACGCCGCTGTCGCGCTTGCTGAAACGCAACGCTTCGACGATGCCGTTGAGGTTCGGCTGCGACGTCATTCCCGACAGCGGCGCGATCGCCCCGTCGGCGATGTCCAACCCGACTTCGCTCGCCTTCAGCACCGACGCCGCCTGCACGCCGCTGATGTCGTGCGTGTGGAAATGCACGGGGATGCCGACTTCCTGCTTGAGCGTCTTCACCAGCAGTTCGGCCGCGTACGGCTTGCACAATCCGGCCATATCCTTGATCGCGAGGAGATGGGCACCCATCTTCTCCAGCTCCTTCGCGAGTTCGACGTAATACTTGAGGTTGTACTTCGGGCGAGAATCGTCCAGGAGGTCGCCGGTGTAGCAGATGGCGGCTTCACAGAGGCCACCGCTCTCGATGGCGGCCTCCATCGCCACGCGCATGTTGTCGGTCCAGTTCAGCGAATCGAAGATGCGGAAGACGTCGATCCCGGCGGCGGCCGACTCCTTGACGAATTCGCGCACGACGTTGTCCGGGTAATTCGTGTAACCGACCGCGTTCGACGCGCGGAGGAGCATCTGAAACAGGATGTTTGGAATCTTCGCCCGCAGGTCCACGAGGCGCTGCCACGGGCATTCCTTCAGGAACCGCATCGACGTGTCGAAGGTGGCTCCGCCCCACATTTCGAGCGAGAACAGTTGCGGTGCCAGCCGGGCGTAAGATTCGGCGATGCGCAGCATGTCGTACGTGCGCATCCGCGTCGCCAGCAGCGATTGGTGAGCGTCGCGGAGCGTGGTGTCGGTCAGCAGCAGTTGCTTTTGATCTAGCACCCAGCGGCTGAATTTTTCCGCGCCGAGTTCCTTCAGGCGGTCGCGTGTGCCGGGGTGGATGGGAGCCGTCGAATCGAGATGCGGCAGCGGGGCCGGTTCGGTGCGGATTTTCTTCGGCCGCTCCTTCACCAGCGGGTTGCCGTTGACGATGACATCGCCAAGGAACGTGAGCAGCTTCGTCGCCCGATCCTTCCGCGCCGGGAACTTAAACAGCGCAGGCGTTTCGTCGATGAACGTGGTCGTGCAGTTTCCGGCCAGAAACGTCGGATGCGTGACGAGGTTGATCAGGAACGGAATGTTCGTCTTCACGCCGCGGACGCGGAATTCCTGAAGGCAACGTTCCACGCGCCGAGCCGCATCGACGAACCGTTTTCCGCGGGCGGTCACTTTCACGAGCAGCGAATCGTAGAACGGCGTGACGACTGCGCCGGAGAACGCGGTCCCGGCGTCCAGCCGAATTCCCATTCCGGCGGCGGAGCGGTAGTGCGTGATCCGGCCGTAGTCCGGCAGGAATTTGTTCTCCGGGTCTTCCGTCGTGACGCGGCACTGCACCGCGAAGCCGGTCGTCTTGATTTCATTCTGGTCGCCAAGACCGATCTCGGGATCGCTCAACGGCAGTCCCGCCGCGACCAGCACCTGCGTCTTCACGATGTCCACGCCGGTCACTTCCTCGGTGACCGTGTGCTCGACCTGCACGCGCGGGTTGACTTCGATGAAGTAGAACTCGCCGGTGTCGGCGTCCACGAGAAATTCCACCGTCCCCGCGCACTCGTACTTCACCGCCCGACCGATCGCCAACGCCGCTTCGCAGATTTTTTGCCGCAACTCCGGATCGAGGTTCGGCGATGGGGCAATTTCGACGACCTTCTGATGCCTCCGTTGCACCGAGCAGTCGCGCTCCCACAGGTGGACCAGACCGCCGTGCTTGTCTCCCATCAGTTGGACTTCGATGTGCCTCGCGTGCGGAATGTACTTCTCGACGAAGACCTCGCTGCTGCCGAACGCAGTCAGTGATTCACGCTGCGCGGCTTCCAGGTTGGCGGCCAGGTCCTTCGCGGTCTGAACGACTCGCATCCCGCGTCCACCGCCGCCTTTCGCCGCCTTCAAGATCACCGGAAAACCCAACTTCTCCGTCGCGCGTCGAGCGTCGTCGAGATGCCGCACCGCCTTCGCCGTCCCGCCGAGGATGGGGACTCCGGCCCGCTGGGCGATGTCCCGCGCCGCCGTCTTGTCACCCAGTTGCTCCAGCGCCTCGACCGTGGGACCGACAAACGTGATGCCAGCCGCCGCGGAGGCCCGCGCCAGTTCCGGGTTCTCCGACAAAAACCCGTATCCCGGATGAATCGCGTCCACGCCGTTCGCCTTCGCGACCGCGATGATGCCGGGAATGTCGAGGTACGCGCGGATCGGCTCGCCGACGTTGCCGACCAGATACGCCTCGTCCGCCTTGAACCGATGCAGCGCGTACCGATCCTCGTGCGAATAAATCGCCACCGTGCGCACGCCGAGTTCGTGCCCCGACCGAAACACCCGAATTGCAATCTCGCCGCGATTGGCGACGAGCAGTTTCCGAAACGGCTTCATTTTTCCTGGCTGAGCTCCCGGTATCAGCGGACGACCAGCCGACAGCGTACAGGATCGTGGAACGCAACGCCAACGTGCCGATTTTGGGAGCGGCCGTGCGGTGAACCCGGGCCCAACGGGGCTCGCTCTTGTCCCCGAATCATCGCGTTGATATGGTTCCCGCCTCGATTGCAGACGGTTGCTCAGGCAGCGAAATGGCGTCGGATCGTTCGGTCTGGGAGGGAGAATGGCGGCATGCGGATCGGCGAAATCTATCACCCGGGCGAGTTCGGGCTGTCGTTTGAAATTTTCCCGCCGAAGGCTTCCGATCAGGACGCGACGCTGTTTGATAACGTCGGACGGTTGGCGCGGTATCGGCCGGCGTTTGTGTCGTGCACGTACGGGGCGGGAGGCAGCACGCGGGTACGGACGCTCGATCTGTGCGTTGAGATGCAGCGGCGGCTGGGTCTGACGGCGACGGCTCACTTCACCTGTGTCGGTTCGACGCGCGAGGAACTGCGCGAGTGGCTGGCGACGGCGCAGCGAAGCGGGATCACGAACATCATGGCCTTGCGAGGCGATCCGCCGGCGGGTCAGACCGAGTTTCAACAGGTGGCCGGAGGGCTGCGGTTTGCGAACGAGCTTGTTGGCCTGATCCGCGGCGAGTTCCCTCAATTCGGGATCGGTGTCGCGGGCTACCCCGAGAAACATCCGCAAGCACCGTCGGCTGAGGTGGACCTTGAGAATCTGAAACGCAAGGTCGCGGCCGGAGCCGATGCGGTGTTCACGCAGCTTTTTTTCGTGAACGACAACTTCTTCCGGTTCCGCGAACGATACGCCGCGGCTGGAATCCGTGCTCCGCTGGTGCCGGGCATCATGCCGATCACCAACTTCGCGCAGATCAAGCGGATCACGTCCATGTGCGGAGCCATCCTGCCGACCGATCTGGCGTCCCAGCTCGAATCCACGCAGGACGACAAGGAGGCCCAGTTTCGCATCGGCGTGGATTACGCCATCCGCCAGTGCCGAGAACTGGTGGCGGCCGGCATCCCCGGCATCCATTTCTACGTCCTCAACCGCTCGGCGGCCTGCGAGCAGATTCTGGACGCGATGGGGATGCGTCTGTCTGCGTGAAGCCAGATGCATCCGAGTTCGGACACGATGGTCACGGAGTGGAACTGCCGCGAGAACGTTCGGCCAACCTACCAGCCCTCGCGGCAGCGCGAAATCCTTTGGCCAGCCGCCGGACGGCGACCGACGCGGGAACGCGGGGTGGACTGCACTTCGGCACGCCCGGTCGATCCGTGGAACGACCGGTTCTGGCATCGCGGACGAGCGGACTCGCCGGCGGCGGAGTGCTCACGCCAACTCACTCACACACGACGCGGAACCCTATGTTGTTGTTCCGGTTGTCGGGTGTGTTCCTGTTGCGGTTGGCCGAGCGGGTGTTCCTGGGATGATTGTTCCAGGAGCCGCCACGCAAAACTCGATTCCCACACGCCCCCAAACGGTTTCAGCACGAGCTGTCGCCGCTCGAACGAAGATTGTGTCAGCCAGGATGTCCGCCCGCAATCGTTCCGTGTTGGCGTGCAGGGCGTGACCGATCCAACTGACCAACCGCCGGTGAATGCTTCGTGTGTCGATTGCGCCCTTTGCAAAAGCCCGTTGCATGGCGCGGAGCCGTCGGCGGAATCGAACAAGGTTCGACCGAGGCAGGCGACGGTGGTGCGGGAACACGCGGTAGCCGAGAAACCGGCAGCCATGCTTGACGGGCGAAATCACCGACTTGTCAGGATGCAACGTCAGACGCAACGTGGAGAGGAATTGCCGGCATCGTTCTCGGACATGGGCCAACCACGGCTTGTCGTCGCCAAAGATCGCGAAGTCGTCGCAGTAGCGGACGTAGCCGGGGACGCGGATCGTTTCGGTGACGAAGTGGTCGAACGGGTTCAAGAAGACGTTGGCGAAGAATTGGCTGGTCTGGTTGCCGATCGGCAGGCCGCGTCGGCGTTCGGACGGCGTCAGCAAGTCGTCTTCGGGATACCAGCGGAGCACCGGCTCCTGCGGGTTGGAACCGTCGATGATCCGGGCGATCAGCCACAGCACGTCGATGTCCTTGATCTTGCGAGCCAGGTTGGACTTCAACAGTTCGTGGTCGATGGATGGAAAGAACTTCCGCACGTCGCATTTCAGGACGTAGCCATGCCGGCGGGCGAAAGACTGGAAGCGAGCAACGGCGGCGTGCGTTCCCTTGCCCTTGCGGCAGGCGTAGCTGTCGAAGACGAAACAACGCTCGAAGATCGGTTCCAGCACGTTGCACAGCGCGTGATGGACGACACGGTCACGAAACGGAGCCGCACTGATGAGCCGGCGTTTCGGTTCGCAGATTTCGAACGTGTGGTACGGCCCTGGCTCGTAGGTTTTCGTGGTCAGTTCGTCCTGCAGCCGGCAAAGCTGACGCTCCAGGTCGAAGCGAAAACGGGCGACATTGGCCAATCCACGCTTACCCCGAGCGGCTTGCTGCGCTGCTTGGAGCAGGTTTCGGAAGCTGACCAGTTCCGGCCACAGGTTTCCGTGACGTTTCATGCATTCCTCCGTGAGTCTGCTTGATCCAGCCGCCTACCAGTTTGCCGATTTCGTTCACGAACCGGGACGCGGACCCGTAGCTTTCCAGCGACAGGCACTTCACGTCCTTCACGCTGCGGAATTGAAACCGCAACAATTCCAAGGACAGGTTCGTCTGGGCCAGCAAGGTCGCTCGCTCGCCAGCCCGGTATTTCGCTCGCAGCAGCAACTCCAGAATCTCCGTGATCCGTTGTTCCAAGCGCAGTCCCAATCCGTAGCGATGATTCCGCGGAAACTTTTCGATGTGTTTCAAAGTCCAGACCAGTAGCTCGTGCGTCTTTTCGATGACCACCAACTCGGTGTCTGCTTTTGGCATTGCAGTGGTCCGAAAATTTTTTTGAGCAGGGGGGCTATCGCCCCCCTGCACCCCCCAGTCAATCGGCGTCCGTTTGTCCAGTGGTCAAGTGGTAAAGGCGATCAGTCATTACGGTCCTCACGCCAACTCACTCACACACGACGCGGAACCCTATGAAGAAGTACCGGAAGTCGGGTG
>Ga0233424_10001976_pt1 | contig 15864 bp, 15 predicted proteins | sample Watercolumn_Towu_FD_181011 | JGI IMG/M metagenome (GOLD analysis project Ga0233424, IMG submission 181011) | Freshwater microbial communities from Lake Towuti, South Sulawesi, Indonesia - Watercolumn_Towuti2014_125_MG | ecosystem: Environmental > Aquatic > Freshwater > Lake | place: Indonesia...
ACGACACACCGGGTGTGTCGCGTCTAGTCCATGCTCGTGCCATCGCCCCCGATGGGCGCCTCGTGGCGATCCTGCGCCGGGCCGCGCCAAACCTATGGCACCCGGAGAAGGTTCTCGCGGCCGCGACCACGGAATAGCCATGCCCTGACGTCGCAAGGCCGGGGCCGGTACAACCTGCCGCACGCTGCGCCACACGATCCGCCACCATGAACGACGCTACCCCACCGTCAACCGCACGCCCGGCCCGGACCATAGACGCCCGGGGGGCCGCGCCAACGCCATCCGTCATCGCCGACGCAGTGATCGCCATCGGCAACTTCGATGGCGTGCATCGGGGGCACCAGTTGCTGGTCGCACGGGCCCGCGCCGAAGCCGACGCCATGGGCATCGCATGCGCGGTCGTCACCTTCGACCCGCATCCACGTCAAGTGCTGCACCCGGACCATCCGGTGCGCCTGATAGCCACCGTTGAGGAGCGTGGGGCGTGGTTGGCGACCTTCGGCGTCGACCAGGTCATCATCTGGCCGTTCGACGACATCACGTGCGAGCAATCGCCCGCCGAGTTTGTGGACGCCTTGGGGCGCTACGTCCGGATCCGGGCAATCGTCCACGGCCCAGGCTTTGCCCTAGGTCGCGGACGCGTCGGCACTCCGGAAGTCCTCGCCCGTATCGGGGATGCCGTCGGGTTCTCCGTGGTCGCGGTCGACCCGGAGGCGTCAACTGCGGGTGTCGTGAGCAGCAGCTCGATCCGTGAGGCGATCGGGAGGGGTGATATCGAGGCCGCCGCCCGCGACTTGGCCAGATGGCCAACCTACATGGGCACCGTGGTGCCCGGGAACCGCGTCGGGCGGACGATTGGCTTCCCGACCGCAAATCTGGAGCCACCCGTTGCCCGGGCGACGCCCGGTGACGGCGTTTATGCCGCATGGGTTGAGCGGTGGCCACTCCGCGAGCACGCGCGCTTCCACCTCGCGGCGGTCAGTGTCGGCGACCGGCCGACGTTCGTGGGCACTCTCCGACTCGTCGAGGCCCACCTGCTCGACTTCGATGGTGACCTCTATGGAGAAACGCTGCGGCTGCACGTCGTTGCGCGCGTACGGGGTCAGGAACGCTTCGCGTCGGTCGACGCGTTGGTCGTCCAGATGCATCGCGACGTTGAGCGATGCCGCGAAATCCTCGCAGTGAACCTGCCAAACGGCACCCTCAGGTAGCCGCGTCCCAAGTGTCACGGCGTCACATCGCGAAATGGGTTACCGAATGCGAGGGCGCTTCCGCATCGGCAGGCCGAGCGGCGCGATCCGCGGGCGTCGGCGTGGCGTCACCACTTGCGTCGGCGGACCAGGATCCACGACGGCCGGCGCGCGCACTTCGTCGTCACCCTCAAACGAACTGTCGTCCACGTCCACGTCGTCGTCCAGATCGATCACCTCGACCTCCACCCGGTGGCTCAGGAGCCGATACCCATCAGGCGACCGAGCTTCGACCGCGTCGTCGCCATCCTCGGAACCCGACGGCTTTGAGGCATCGGTCTCAGCGGGCGGGATCACCAGCGAGTTCAGGAGGGCGATCACCCGGTCGCCTCGCTCGATGCTCCGATCAATTGCCCAAATGACCTCGGGCACTTGCCGAATCCGCAGCTCACTCGCGAGGCGCCGCCGGACGTAGCCGCTCGAGCGCTCGAGAGAGCACATCGTCGCCGTCCGGGTGACCTCGTCACCCATGACCGAGACATGGATCCGCGCGCTGCTGACGTCGGCGGAAACCTCGACGCGGGTGATGGCCACGATCCCGGCGATCCCGGGGTCGCGCAACTCTCGCGCGACCACCTGGCTCACGATCTGCTCGATCAGTGACGCCAACCGCTCGCGACGCCGCAGGTCTGCCATCGCGGGCCTCCGTCCGCTTCCCCTCCCCTCCTCCTGGACCGCGGACCGAAGTCCGAGGCCGCGGAACCAGGGAGGGGTGAAGAGTGGGGTCAACCTCTAGACGCGCTCGCGCCCGAAGATCTCGACGACGTCGCCGACACGCGGATCCGGCACGTTCTCGAGGCCGAGACCGCATTCGTAGCCTGAGGCAACTTCGCGGACGTCGTCCTTGAAGCGGCGAAGCGACCCGATCCGCGTGGTGTAAACGACCTCGCCTGCCCGAAGCACGCGGGCGTTTGCCCCGCGCCGGATGACACCGTCGCGAACCATCGTGCCGACGATTGCCTCGCCACGTCCGCTGCGGAAGACCGCCCGCACCTCGGCGTGGCCGTAGACGACCTCGCGAAACGTTGGCGCGATAAGGCCCCGCAACGCCGTCTCCAACTCGTCAAGCAAGTTGTAAATGATCTGGTAGTTGCGAATCTCAACGCCCTGCGAGTCCGCGAAGGTCACCACGTTTGCCGGCGTGCGCAGGTTGAAGGCGACGATGATCGCCTTCGACGCGACCGCGAGGTTGACATCGGTGTCGGTCGGCGCGCCAACCGCGTCGTACAGCACTCGCAAGGTTGTCCCCTGAACGGAGGCACCCAACTTCTCGAGCGCTCCGCGGATCGCCTCGACCGAGCCCTGCACGTCCGCCTTGAGAATGACGTTGAGCTCCTTGACCTCCCCGAGCGAGATGCCAGCAAGGATCTCGTCGAGCGAAAGCCGCTTGTCTTTCTGCTCGGTCTCGGCGTCCTTGCGTTCCTTGATGACCGCACGCATTGACGCCTCGTCTGGCATCACCACGAAGCGGTCGCCGGCGGCCGGCACGTCGTCCAGACCGGTGATCTCGACCGGCGTGGACGGTGGGGCCTCCTTCAGGCGGTTGCCCCGGTAGTCGGTCATGGCGCGCACGCGCCCGCCCGTCTTGTCCACCAAGACCCAGTCGCCCGCCCGCAGCGTGCCGTTCGCGACCAGCACCGTCGAGACGGCCCCACGGCTCCGGTCCACGCGCGCTTCGATGATCGTCCCACTCGCCGGCGCGTCCGGGTCGGCCACCGGCTCGGTTAAGTCGGTGATAAGCAGGATCATCTCAAGGAGGTCATCAAGACCGAGCTTCTGCAGGGCCGACACCTCGACCGTCTCGACCTCACCGCCCCACCCCGCAACGAGGACACCGTTGTCGGCAAGCATTTGCCGAACGCGGTCCGGTCGCGCGTTGGCACGATCAATCTTGTTGATCGCGATGATGAATGGGACCTGCGCAGCGCGCGCATGCTGGATCGACTCAATCGTCTGCGGCATGACGCCATCGTCAGCCGCCACCACGATGATCGCGATGTCAGTGACGCGGGCACCGCGGGCACGCATTGCGGTAAACGCCGCGTGCCCCGGCGTGTCGATGAAGGTGATCAGGCGTCCCGCCTGCTCGACCTGATACGCGCCAATGTGCTGCGTAATGCCGCCCGCCTCACCCTCGGCGACGTGCGCCTCGCGCAATGCATCAAGCAGGGACGTCTTGCCGTGGTCGACGTGACCCATGATGGTCACGACCGGCGGGCGCGGGACGAGGTTCGCCTCCCCGCCGAAATGATCGACCGAGTCCTCGGCATGCTTCGCCGCGGCTGCGGAGACGTCGATGACGACCTCGCCCTCGCGCGAGACGGTGAAACCGAGCGCCTCGGCAATCGAGCTGCTGGCGTCGTACTCGAGAAGGTTGTTGATGGTCGACGACACGCCCTTCTGGAGCAGCGCCTTGATTACCTGTGCAGGTGGCGTGTTCAGTCGCGTCGCGAGGTCCATCACGGAGATCGTCGGGGGCAACTCCACGACCTTCGGCCCGACCGGGCCGGTCTCGCGCGGGCCGAAGAACCCACTCGGACTGCTGGGTCGACCTCGCCCCCGTGCTCCACCGCGTGCCCCACCGGGGCGCGGGCGCGGGCGCGAACCACCGCCTCGGAACCTGCTCATTGTTACCGTTTTCCTGTCATTCCATGGTCGCCGAGGGGGCGTCTTCGGCGTGATTGTTGCCGTCAGTTCGAGGCAACTCCGCCACGTCGGCGGGGGCCGTGCCTGCAATCTCGTTCCGGTATGCGCGTATCGCCGCCAAATCCGCCTCTCCGACGGTCACCTTCAACGCGGCATGAAGTAAGCCTCGACCTAGGGCAACGTCCCAGCACGCCGGATCCGCGTGCAAGTACGCACCCCTGCCATTCTTGCGGCCCGTCAGATCCACCTCTACCCCACCGGCCACGGTGCGCACGACGCGCACCAAGGTTCGCTTGCCAGCCACCTGACGGCAGGCGACACAGGTGCGTTCAGGGATGCGCTTCGGTCGTGGGGTAGCCCGGCCACGATTGCGCCCCGAGCCCCCTCGTGCCGCTTGGCCCGGCGACGACTTCGGCGCGCCTCCGGGCGCGTCGCTTGCAGCCATCCAGAAATCCTACCGCCGTCGCTGATGCACGACCGGCGCTACACCTTGGGGGCGGCCTCCCCGGACACGCCATCGCCGTCGCGTTCCAAGGAGGCCGAATACGTCTCCGGCGTACCTTCCTCGACGACCGACGACCCATCGCCCCGGATGTCGACCCGCCAGCCGGTCAGCTTCGCCGCAAGGCGGGCGTTCAGGCCCTCCTTGCCGATGGCAAGCGACAACTGGTTGTCCGGGACGACCACCTTTGCCGTCCTCATCGCGTCGTCGATCGTCACTTCGGTGACGCGAGCAGGGCTCAGTGCACTCGCAACGAACTTGGTGGCATCCTCATCCCACCGAATGATGTCGATGCGCTCGCCTCCAAGCTCGTTCACGACGTTCTGGATGCGCTGCCCACGCTGACCGACGCACGCTCCGACAGGATCCATCACCGAGTTTCGTGACGCGACAGCAACCTTGGAACGGATGCCCTCTTCGCGCGCGATCGACTTGATTTCGATCATGCCGTTGTAGATCTCGGGCACCTCAAGCTCCATCAGGCGACGCACAAAGTTGCGGTGCGCCCGGCTGACGATCAACATCGGCCCCTTCAGGGCGCGGTTGACCTCAAGCAAGTAAACGCGGATGCGCTGCCCCATCCGATGGTGCTCGGACCGTACCTGTTCGGGAAGCGGCAGCAACGCCTCGGCCTTGCCGCCCGAACCCATCTCCAGGATGGAACCACGCGCGTCGGTGCGACGCACTACCCCGGAGACGATGTCGCCTTCGCGGTCGATGAACTCGGCGTAAACCTTATCCCGCTCGGCGTCGCGGATCTTCTGGACGATCACTTGCTTGGCGGTCTGGGCGCCGATCCGCCCAAAGTTGGGAGGAGTGACGTCCTTCTCGATCGTCGCGCCAATGCGCGCACTCGCGCGAATCGCCTGAGCGTCCGCCAAGGAGATCTCGGCCGTCGGGTCCTCGACGGTCTCGACGACGGCGTAGACCTCATACACGCGCGCCGCACCGAGCTGCGGATCCATGCGGACGGAGATGTTGCGCTCCTCGGGTACGCCAAAGTCCTTCTTGTAGGCCGAGGCAATCGCAGCCTCGACCATGAGCATCAGGTCGTCGCGACCGAGGCCCTTCTCGGCGGTCAACTGGGCGAGGGATGCGGCAAAGTCACTGCGCACGTGGCCCCTCCGTCGTCCGCGTCGAATGCCCGCGGTTCCTTCACCGCCAGGCGGGTGTCAAACACCAATCCCCAGAAACACGAAAAGCGGGGGAACCCCGCTTCGGGCCTTCGATGGCGTTCAGCTCCATCGGACGTGCAATCATGACGAGTATAGCACCGCCACGAGGCGATCCCCGTTCCGATCGAATGGGTGGGTCGCCTGCACATTGAAGGTCAGGCGCACACGTTCGCCCACGCGGATCCCGTCGTCCAAGCCTGCCCGGACCCTGACGGTAAGGGTCGCAGGGCGACCATCGAGCCCGGCAACGACGATCTCGGTGGTCACCAAGACCTGTCGGTCAGCCACCACCGGTTCGATCGCCATGACCTGCGCCGACGGCGCCGATGACCCTGGCCCGGCAAGTCCCACGGCGTCCGCCCGCCACCCAAGGATCACTTGCGTGCCGAGCGCGAGGGTCGGCTGCATCGTGATCGGCAGCCGTACCACCTCAGGCGCCCCGACGATTGCCACGTCTCCGAGCGCCGACGGCGCGGTGCCATCCGGATCAGGTGCAGCGCCGATGATCCGAATGGCACCTTCTTCCACAATGCCAGCCGCGAGGCACATTGCAGGCGTGCCAAGGAAGGTCGCGACGAACGTATTGAGCGGCCGGGCATGCAGGTCACGAGAGGGTCCAACCTGAACGATCCGACCTGCGCGCATCACCGCGATTCGGTCGCCGATAGCCATCGCCTCCACTTGGTCGTGGCTCACGTAAAGCGCCGTTACCCCGAACCGACGCAGCAGGCGCTTGATCTCCACACGCGTCTGCGTTCGCAAGCGGGCGTCGAGCGCGGAGAGGGGTTCGTCAAACAGGAAGACCCGTGGTTCGCGGATGATGCATCGACCGATCGCAACCCGCTGCCGTTGCCCACCGGAGAGTTGGGATGGCTTCCTGCCGAGCAGGTCGGCGAAGTCCGCGCCCATGATCTCGCAGACGCCCTGCACTCGCTCCCCGACCTCCGCATCGCGACCCCGAAGCCGGTAGTAGAACCCGAGAATTCCTTGGGATTGCATGTGTGGGTACAGCGCATAGTTCTGGAAGACCATGCCGACACCGCGCCCGGCCGGTTCGAGGTTCGTCGTGTCGACGCCGTCGTACCAGACGGTTCCCCCGGACACTGGCTGGAGCCCAGCGACCGCGCGCAACAGCGTCGTCTTACCGCACCCCGAAGGGCCGAGGACGGCCACGGACTCGCCATCGCCGACATGCAAGGTTGCTCCGTCGAGAAGGTTGCGACCGTCGACCGTCACCCGGACGTCGTGGAGATCAATGGAGGCCACGCAAGCCCATGTCTCCCGGTAGCTTCCGGCAGCCTGCTGGGTAGGGGTGACGCAACGCCGAAAGGCGCCTGCCGTCACGCACTGGCGTCAGCACCGTCGTCACGGTCACGGAGACGGCGCGGGCGTCCACCCAGTCCCATTGCGTCTGCCGCGTCGCGCACCGGCGGTCCCGGAGAGGGGGTCGTGGCCGGGGCCGCAGGACCCGCCTCACCCGTACGAGGCAGGATGCGACCCTGATCGCGGTACCGGCCGATGACGGTCACCGCCGAACGCAAGTGGATGTTTGCCAGCACTGCCGGCAACGCGAACGGCACCAGGATCGCCCCAAGGGGCAGCGACACCGCGAGAAGGACGCCATTGACGATGAGAAGGCCGATCGTCAGGCCAACGTTGTCAACCGCAATAAACGCCGCGTTCCGCGCGATCAGCCAGATGCCCTGGTCGAGTTCGATCATCAGGGGGAAGAGGTACGGCTGGAGCGCCGCCCATGCCAGCAGTGCATATCCGAAGAGGATCGAGAGCATCCACGCGCCGGGCACCTCGGTGTGCCAGTAGAACCAGACGTTCAACGCGAGGACGGTGCCGACCAGGACGTCGAGCGTCAGCAACAGCCAAGCGCGGCGGAAGTGGTGCCGCGCGCCTCGGACAAAGCGCCCGATCTCGAAGAGTTCGCCGTGGGCAAGCGGCGCAACCGCGGCATGGAGGCCCGCCGTTGCCGGCCCCGCAATCACAAGGGAGAGCAGACCGAACACAGTGGCCTGGACCGCGAACGCCACCGCCGGTACCGAGCCGCTGCCGACCTCAAGCCCCTCGTCCTGCCCGAGGAAGACCCACGCCCGGAACCCGACCCAGATTGCCGGCACGCACACGATGAACCACATCAGGCTGACCGCAACCATTCTCGGCAGCTCGTAGTAGTACTCGCCAAGCGCGGCGCGGAGGTGTCGCCAAGCATCCCGCACCGATCAAACTCCCATCTCGCGCGCCAGCACCCGTCCTGATCGGACGCTTCGCCTGCGTCGGCGCCGGTCGCGTCAGGCTTGGGGTGCCAAAGCAGTCGCCTCAAGCGCCAGTTGCCAGTTTACGGATGGGCCCGCTCAGCCGTCGGCGCGCTCGTACCGCACCCCTTCGACAGGGGTTGGCGTGAACAGGCGTCGCGCCCCAGCGGCCATCAGCGCATCGCCCAGCTGATCCGGGTCGGGATGCAGCGCGATGATCGTTCCGCCTTGGCCCGCACCCGCGAGCTTGGCCCCAAGTGCGCCCGCGTCTAGCGCCGCGGCGATGAGCGCCTCATTCGAAGGACCCGAACCGCCAAGGCGCCGCTGGATGTCGTGGTTCTCGTTCATCAGCGCGCCGAGGCGCTCCCAAGCGCCCCGGAGGAGCGCACGCTTGCCCTCACGCGCAATCTCGCCGATTCGGACGTACGCCGCCCTCACCTCCAGGTCGCCCTCGAGCCAGCGTTGGCGGATCGGCCGATGGACCGCCCCGGAGTGGTGGGCGACCCCCGTGTTGGCAAGCACGAAGGGCAGGCGCGTCAGGTGCCCAAGTGCCCCACCGAGCGGCTCGACCGTTGCGAAGACGAGCGAGTCCGGCGGGCGATCAAACTCCTTATCGCGAAAGTCCATCGAGTTCAAGCCACCAAATGTGGCCATGTAGTGGTCCTGGAACCCACACGTGACCCCGAGTGAGCGGAACTCTGCGTCGCGCGCAAGTTCCGCAAGGTCGTACGCCCCGTGGACCTCCCCGGTAAACGTCGACAGGGCACGTACCGTCGCGACCATCATCGCGGTCGACCCGGACATGCCTGCCCCGAACGGCAGTTCGCTCCAGCATGTGACGTGTGCCCGCAGCGAGGCGAGGCCGAGGTGGCGGATCGCCGCACGCAGGATGTCGGTGTGCGTCCCAGCGTGCGCAAGGTCGGAGGCGGTTCGGATGTCGACCGCACCATCGTCTGCCTCGAGGATCAAGCGGTCAGACGACTCCACCCGAACCCACGCCCGCATCGGGACCGAGCAGGAGACGACGCTACCGCCGTACATGTCCGTGGGGTTGCCGACGATGCCACAGCGGCCGGGCGCCGAGACAACGACACGCGTCCCCGTGGCGGGCGCATGGCCCCCGTGCGACGCGGCGTCCGCCCGGACACCATGGGCATGATCCACATGGATGCGGGTTACCCCTGTCGTCGCCGTCATGTCATGCTCCCTTGCCACACCGTCAACCACTCACCGGTTCCGTCCACGGTTCCGGCGCGCGATGGTAACCAGACGTTCCCCGTCTTCCGGTCACGTGCCACTGGTTGCCAGCGTCGCGACACAAGGGAAGGCGTGTGCTTTCCTATACTGGCCTCTGGACGCCACAAGCGGCCTGTCCCCGGCGCGCGCCGGTAGGCCCCCGGCCGAGGTCGAACAATGCCCGCCCCCACCCCCAGACGCCCCGGGCCGGTCGCCCCGCCCCCAACCGATTGGGCACCGTCGCGGCCCGTGCGAACGCGACAGAACGCTGCGTCGCCGCGCAAGGCATCCGATGCACCTCGGCTCCAACTGGTCCTCGCACGTGCCGGGGTGGCGTCACGCCGTGAGGCCGAGAAGTTCATTATCAACGGGCGGGTCTCGGTCGACGGGGTGACCGTCCGGGAACTTGGCACCCGCGTTGACCCCTTGCGCCACCGGGTCGCCGTTGACGGACGCCCAATCGCACGCGCCGTCGCCCCGCGCTACCTGATGCTCAACAAGCCTCCCGGTTACGTCACCACGGCTGATGATCCGGATGGCCGTCCGACCGTGATGCAGCTCGTGCCTCCGGTCCCCGGACTCTTCCCGGTGGGGCGGCTTGACGTCGCTTCCGAGGGGTTGATCCTCCTGACGACCGACGGCGAGTGGGCGCAGCGAGCCTCCCACCCTCGGTACGGATGCCTGAAGGAGTACGTCGTTGACGTCACCGGCGACGCCGCGCCCGACGTGCTTGCGACGATGCGCGCGCCAATGGCAATCGGCCCCGATGATCGCACGACCGGCGCGAGGGTCGACCTGATCAGTTCAGCTCGTCAGCGCGCGCGCCTTCGCATCGTCCTCCACGAGGGACGCAACCGACAGATCCGGCGGATGTGCGAGACGGTTGGCCTCGACGTCGTCGAGCTCGTCCGGGTTCGAGTTGGCGGAATCAGCATCGGCAAGCTCGCCCCCGGCGAGTGGAGGGACCTGGCCGCGCACGAGATCGAAATGATCTCCCGTCACGTCGCGACCAAGCCACCGGCCAGCGTCCTGCGGGGCGTACGCCGCGCCGGTGCGCCTGACGCAGGCGCCCTGCCCGTCGCTGGCCGGCGAACGGCGGCGCGGCGCGAGGCACCGCGGGGCTAGCGATGACAAGCCCGCGCCCGATCGGCCTGCCCATCATTCCGGACGGCGTTTCGTTCGCCGTGGCCATCGACGGCCCAGCCGGCGCCGGCAAGTCGGCCCTCGGAGCGGCCCTCTCGGCGGCGACCGGGGCAACGTACATCGACAGCGGGATCGCCTACCGCGCTGTCACTTGGGACGCGCTCGAATCTGGGATTGATCTGGACGACGACGCCGTCCTTGCGCCACGCGCCGCTGCCTTGCCCCTCGCCATCAAGCCTCCGTGCGATCTGGATGGCCGCCAGCTGGATGGCCGCCAGTTCACAGCCACGTTGGACGGTCAAGACGTGACGTGGGCACTTCGCTCGCCGGAAGTCGATGCCGCCGTTTCGCGCCCGTCGGCACTGCCGGGTGTCCGCGCCGCGGTGACCGACCAGCTGCGCCGCCTCGCCGCGACCGGAAGGGTAGTCATGGTCGGCCGCGACATCGGCACCGTCGTCCTGCCGAACGCCGACCTCAAGCTGTGGGTCACCGCCACCTCCACCACCCGCGCTGATCGACGCGTCACCGAACTCCACGCCCGAGGGGTTGCTGCAGACCGGGATGCCATCCATGCCGGCATCGTTGACCGGGACGAGCGGGACAGCACGCGCGCGACGGCGCCGTCACGGGCGGCGACCGACGCGATCGTGATCGAGACGGACACCATGACCATTGGGGAGGAGGTGGCAACCGCGATTGTGGCCCTCGCCGCCCGCCTCGCCCAGCCCGGCCGCGGAGGGAGCCCATGACAGCCGACCACGCCCGTGAGGGCGTCGCCCGCGATCCGCGCCCTGTGACGATTGTCCCGGCGCCGCGTGGCTTCGCCGATGACGATTTCTTCTTCCGGTTCTCGCAAGTCGTCGTCAAGGCGGTGTTCCACGCCACGACGTCCCTCGTGGTTGAGGGAACAGGACGGTGTCCCGGCAAGGCGGAAGGTCCGTTGATATTGGCCGCGAGCCACGTCGCGTACTACGACATCCCCCTGCTCGGTTGCGTTATGCCCCGGGCACCGATCTTCATCAGCAAGTCAGAGGTGGAGCGCTGGCCAATCCTCGGGTGGGTCGGCGCGCGATACGGCACGATCTATCTGCGTCGCGGTGAAGCGGACCGTGGCGCCATCCGGGACGCGCTCGGGGTTCTCGCGGCTCAGCAAATGCTCACGATTTTCCCGGAGGGGCACCGGAACAAGGGTAATGGTCTGCTTCCTGCGCAACCGGGGATTTCTCTGCTCGCGTCACGCGGGAAGTCGCTGATCTGGCCGGTGGCCATTGAAGGCACGCACCGCATCTTCAAGCAGCCCCGACCGCAGGTCACGGTGCGGGCTGGCGAGCCGTTCGATCCACGTGCAATACTTGGAGATGACGGGATCGAGGTACGCGATCACCAACTCATCGCTCATGAGGTGATGCGGCGTATCGCCGCGCTACTGCCCCGGCAAGGTCGCGGAGCATACGCCTGAGCGATCAAGCCACCACCCGACCGACTGGTGCGGGGTGGCGACCTCGCTGGTTACACGGCGGTGACCACGCGTTCCGCGCGCGGTAACGACCGCCGCCCGGTTCGCCATGCGTAAGGCACGATCCCCCGGTCGGTCGGAACTCGGCATGGGAAACTACAGCCAGCCCTTGCGAATGGCGCTCGCGAGCGCCTGCTCGGTGGTGCGTGCGGCGAGCTTGGCATGGATCACGCGAATGTGATTGTGGATCGTCCCAACGCTGATCCCCCACTCGACCGCCAGTTCAGTGCGGGTGGAGCCTTCGGAGAGCGCCGACAGGAGCTGACGCTCACGGGGGCTAAGCGGCGATGGGGTAGGGACACTTTTCTCGGCAGACTTGACCACGTAGGTCTCTCCTTCACTTTGGCGGACCGAAACATGGAAACGACCCACCTGACTTGAGTATACCGCTCGAGCAAGCGCGATGCGAGCGCCGACCGGGAGCCGTTCGCGTCGTCAATCCCGTGTTTTCACTGCCGATACCATGCCACACGCGTCGCACCCGTGCAAGTCCGTCACCACTCACCGTGACAGTCCTGCCTAATGCAGAAACTGCATCCGCCCAGGGCGAGCGCAACTTCACGCGGCTGCTCCCCGTTTTGCGAACATTCGTTCTATACTGGGGCGAGGAGCGTTCACGATGCAACGTGACTTCATCATCACCCGCCAAGGGCGCGACTACGTGATGTACGCCGGGTTGCTTGACGCCGCCCACCGCGATGGCCTCAGTGCGATCCGCACGACGCTCCTGCAGGCACCCTCGCCGGCGAACGGCTTCGCTGTCATCTGCCATGCCGAGGTCACGACGTCACGTGGGACATTCACCGGCCTCGGCGACGCCGATCCCGAAAACGCACCCCGTCAGTCGTCGACTGCCTTGGTCCGTCTCGCGGAGACGCGCGCGAAGACGCGCGCACTCGCCGACGCCACCAACATCGCCATGCCTGTCATCGAGGAACACGCCGACGCCCCGTCGGACACAACCCCGATTGCGGCCCCGCCGCGCTCACCGGCGGTCAGGCCCATGCCACTACCCACCATCACGGTGCGCTCCAGACATCTGACCGATGCTCCGCAGCCGACGGATCCGGTCGCCTCACGCGAAACTGCCGTGATCGCGCATGGTGATGCCATCATGGCCCACTCCGGAAACGAACGCACTCCATCACCGGTGCGGGCATCCGCACCCGAACCTCAAGGCACCACCGATGGCACGCGCCCGGTCGTCCGGACAGCGCGCACGCGCACGTCGGCGCCACCGGACGGCGTTGTCGCCCCGCGCTCAACCTCCGGGCGTCCACCCGGTGCGGTATCGGCCGCCAGCGCCGGCCTTCCGGCCACGGCGGCGCAACTCGACGCAATCGCGCGCCTCTCGCGCTCGCTCGGTCGCTCGGTCGTGACCGACGGCCTGACCCGCACCGCGGCTTCCGACCTGATCACGCAACTCACCGCCGACCGCTACCCACCAGCTCCGCGCCGCGAACCGGACCCGGAGTAGCTGGCGAAGGGTTCGACAACGACCGGGTTCACGCCGAGGCCAACGCTCAAGGGCCGTCAGTTGGCACGCAAGCGTCCAGTTATGACACGGGAGGCGGTTCCGTCGTCACCGACGATCACAATCGCGCCTGAGGGATCGATACCCATGAGCCGACCGTGGTGACGGTCGCTCCCGGACGCCTCGCCTTCGGCCATCACCTCGACGCCCCGCCAGACCATACGGGCCTCGTAGCGAGCCCGCCACGACGGCCACGCCGCGTCCGACCACCCGTCCGATGCGCCGCCAACCGCTTCCAGGATCTCGACCACCAACCGTTCGCGCGATACGGCGCGGCCGACGATGTCGACAAGGGCGACCGGAGCCAACGCGTCCGCGTCGGTCGGCGCCATCGACGCCGCCGCAAGGTTGGCATTCACCCCGATTCCGACCACCACGTGTCCCACCCGCGGAGGGACCGCAGCCAGGATTGCCGGTTCCATCAGGATTCCCCCAAGCTTCAGGATCGTGCCGACCATGCCGGCCCGTGCATCCACGACAAGGTCGTTCGGCCACTTGACCATCACGTGTGCGCCAGTCGACTCCCCGATCGCCTCGGCAGTCGCAACCGCGATGCACAACCCAAGTCGACCAAGGCGCGACGGGTCAATGCCCGTCGGACGCAGGACGGTCGACAGCGCGACGGATACCCGGGGCGGGGTCTGCCATCGCGCCGCACCGCGGCGCCCTCGACCGGCCACCTGTTCGTCGGCCACGACCGTCGTGCCGTGTGGGGCACCAGCGATCGCAAGCTCACGCGCCAGATCGCTCGTCGAACCGACCTGCGCCACGTAGCTCAGCGGCGTGCCGACCACGCCTTGGCGCGTGGCGAGTTCCGCCCGGATCCACGCGTGGTCAAGTGCCTCCCCAACAGTCACGACCGACGCGCCGACACCTCTCGCCGGGTCTTGGCGTACCACTCGGCGACATTGCGGAACCGGTCCGGCGGGTTGGCGACAGCCCCAGTCTTCACTCCGCGGATCTTCGTGCTGATCGCGTACTCGTAGGTGGGCAGGTAGAGGGGCATCGCAGGGATGTCGTCGGCAAATGCCGTCTGGAAGTCAGCGTACGCCTTGACCCGTTCCGCGCGCTCCGTGGCCCGTCGCCCCCGCTCAAGTGCCTCGTCCGCCTTTCGGTTGCCCCACCCCGTGATGTTCAGGCCGTTGGGCGCCGCCTGCGTCGAGTGCCAGAGCGAATAGGGGTCAGGATCAAACCCGTTGAAGTCCCAGCTGTAGACCGCCAACTCGTACTTGCGCGGCAGCAGGAAGTCCTGGACCAAGCCACACGCACCGGTCGCCTGGATCTCGATGTCGATGCCGACCGCGACCAGTTGCTTCTGAATCTCCGTGGCAACGGCAAGGCGTTCCGGCCGGTCGTTGGTCAAGACGACCAATCGCAGCGGTTCGCCGTCACGCGCCCGCCCCGGACCCCCGGTGCCGTCGGCTCGCCACCCGGCTTCCTCAAGGAGTTGCCGTGCGCGGGCAGGATCGTAGTCGGGCCGCTTTACAGTGGCGTCATACGCCCACGACGACGGCAGGATCGGGCCGTCCGCCTTGCGCGCCCGGCCCCCGCGTGCCACCTCCATCAGTCGTTGGCGGTCGATGGCAGACGCAACCGCGAGACGCATCAACTTGTCGGAGAGCACCGGATGGGACACGTTCATGAACAGCATCGTGACCGTGTTGCCCGGGGAGTCGTAGATGCGAACATCGCGCAGGCCGGAGACCCGCTCCACGTCACCCGGGTCGACGAGCGGCGCGCCCTCGACCTCGTCTCGTTCGAGGGCGGTAAGGATCGTCTTGTAGTTCGGGTAGATCCGGAAGATGATCCGGCCGAGGAACGGCGCGGGGATATGGTCACGGAACGCCTCGAGTGTGATCCGGTCCGGCGTCAGCTCCTTCAGGAGATACGGCCCGCTCCCGACCGGCTTGATGTTGAAGCGGTGCGCCGCCAGGTCCCGTGCACCGACCGTCCCGAGGATGTGGGACGGCAGCAAGCCAACGGTCGTGTACTCCAGGAACGGCGCGAATGCATCCTTCGGCAGCGAAAGCCGGACGGTGCGGTCATCCACCTTCTCGACGTTCACGTCGCGCCACTGGGCACCGTACGGCCCCTGGTACGCCGGGTCACGGAGGATGCCGTAGGTGTAGACCGCATCCTCGGCCGTGACGGGCGTGCCGTCGTGCCACCTTGCCCCCGCGCGCATATGGAAGGTGAAGGATCGACCGTCTGGCGCGACCTCCCACGAGGATGCGAGGCCCGGCACCACCTGCCCTTGACCATCGGTGCGCGTGAGGCCGTCGAACAGCAACGCAACCAAGGTGTTGGATGCGTCATCACTCGCGAGGACCGGATTGATTGCCTGCGGGAAGCCTGCGAGTCCCTCGACGTACGCACCGCCGGTGTCAGGCGCCTCAGTGATCTCGGCAGTCTGCGCGAAGCTCCCCAGCAACGCGCCGACGATCAGGATTCCGGTGAGCGCGATGGCCAGCTGCGTAAGGAGCCGGCGACCGGCCGCCGGTCGCGCGGGCGACACGCTAGCCGGTCACCCGCAACACGATCATCGACGTCACCACGAAGACGACCGCAAGGACGATCGTGAACTGGAAGAGCACGCGG
>Ga0233424_10001977_pt1 | contig 15858 bp, 19 predicted proteins | sample Watercolumn_Towu_FD_181011 | JGI IMG/M metagenome (GOLD analysis project Ga0233424, IMG submission 181011) | Freshwater microbial communities from Lake Towuti, South Sulawesi, Indonesia - Watercolumn_Towuti2014_125_MG | ecosystem: Environmental > Aquatic > Freshwater > Lake | place: Indonesia...
TCATGATGAGCGTGCGCGCGCCCTCGTGCTTTGAGCGGATATGAAGGAAGTGGATGTCCACCCCATCGAGCTCGATCAGGAAATTGGGATAAGCGTTGAGCGCCGCCTCGCACGCGCGCCAGTCATATTGCTTGGCCCAATAGGTCGCGAAATCCTGCACCACGGCGAGCGGAATGCCCTGGTCCCAGTCGTCGACCTGCTCCTTGTCGGGCCAGCGGGCAGCGCGGATGCGGGCGTGGAGGTCGTCGATCGCGGCTTGCGGCACGTCGATGGTGAAGGGGCGTATCTCGGTCATGCCGCGAGGCTAGACCCGGCACCGTGCGTCTTGCAACTGACAATCGTGTCAGCGATCAGACCGGCCGCGCGCCCGATCCCTTGCCGCCACGATTGGCATATTCCTGCGTGCCGAGGTGATAGACCTTGTCGCCGCCCAGCACCGCCTGGTTCGAATAGGTGAAGCCCGGGGTCAGCCCGCGATACAGGTCGTCGAAATTGCGCTCGACCGTCTTGCGGTACAACTCCTCGAAGCTGTCGATCACGAAATAGGTCGGCTGCATGTCCGAGATGACATAATCGGTGCGCATCACCCGGTCGACCTCCAGATGGATGCGGTTGGGCGACTGCGCCTCGACCGAGAACTTGGCTTCCAGCGGGCCCGACAGGATACCCGCGCCATAGGCCTTGATGCCGTCGGCCTCACGGATCAGCCCGAATTCCACCGTGTACCAGTAGAGCGCCGACAGCGCCTTCAGCCGGCTATACGCCAGTGCCTTCCATCCGGCCCGGCCATATTCCTGCATATAGTCGGCATAGACCGGGTCGGTCAGCATCGGCACATGGCCGAACACGTCGTGGAACACGTCGGGCTCGGAGATATAGTGGAATTCCTCGCGCGAGCGGATGAAATTGCCCGCCGGAAACCGCCGGTTGGCAAGGTGATAGAAGAAGACGTGATCGGGAATCAGCATCGGCACCGGCACCACCGTCCAGCCGGTGATCGCCTGCAATTCCTCGCTGAGGGCCCCGAAATCGGGCACGCCGCCACGCCCCAGATCGAGCCGGTCGAGCCCCGCCAGGAAACTGCTCGCCGCGCGGCCGGGCAGCACCTGCATCTGCTGCGCGAACAGATCGTCCCAGATGGCATGCTCTTCGCTCGTGTAGGCGCGCTGCTGCGGCTCGAGCCAGTCCTCGCCGAGATGCGCGGGCCGCACCAGAGGCGCAACAAAGGTGTCGGCGGGCACATCGGGAATGACCGAATAGTCCACCGCGCCGGGCGTGATGAGCAGGCTTTCCATGGCTTTCCCCCTGTTGATGCTGGAGCGGGATATATAGCACCGCCCAAGCGGAAAATCCTGCCTCATTCTTGCCCACGAAAAGCATCACCGAGAAGATTCTTCCAATTTCACGCCATAACTGGCAAACCCTTGCCATGATCGATCTGGACGCAGAAGACATCCGCATCCTGCGCGCGTTGCAGGAGTATGGCCGCATGACCAATGCCGAGCTCGCCGAAACCGTCGGCATGTCCGCCTCGCCCTGCTGGCGGCGGGTGCGGCGGCTGGAGGCGGACGGCGTGATCCGCGGCTATGCGGCACGGCTGAGCAGGCGCGCGCTGGGCCTGGGCGTGCTCGCCTATGTCAGCGTCGAGATCGCCGACCATGGCGAGGCGGTGACGCGGGACTTCGAGGCCGCGGTGGCCGAACTCGACGAGGTCATCGCCTGCCACCAGGTCACCGGCGGCGCGGACTATATCCTCACCGTGGTGAGCCGCGACCTCGACAGCTATGCGGACTTCGCGAACAAGCGGTTGCGACCGATCGCAGGGATCAAGGCGATCAGCACCAGCTTCGTGCTGCGGGAAGCGAAGGCGCAGGGCGGGCTGCCAGTTTAGGGGATAAGTCCGGTTTTGGGGGCTGGTTATCAGGGCCTTGGCGGCGAGTTATGGGTGGAGTGCTGCCGCTGGCCAGTTTATCTCCGATCGCATGACCAACCGCGCCAACCTCACTGCTTTCGAAGTTGAAACGATGGGTGAAAGCACCGGTCACTGTGATTGTTGTGGAAAGGCAAGCCGCCGCGTCTGGGGGATGGTTCATCACCAAAACGGCCCCAGCGTAGCTGCATACTGGATCCACTGGACAGCCGGGCACCTCAGCGAACCGGGAGCCAGCCTCGACCTTGTCATCGGCAAATGGGGCGAGGGCACCGACGCAGACGACCGGTTTGGCGTTGCATTGGTGCATCGCCAACTGGATGACGGTACGCCGTCCCTCGTGGTTGTTGATCCGGATGAACGGTTCAGTGGCGTAGACTTGGTTGCCACAGCCTTGAAGCGAGACGATGTGATAAACACGCCATTAGCCGATCAGGTGTTTTCAGTCGTGGACGCAATTTACCTGCAGGACGGTCGCTTTTTTTGAACTGGCTCATGTCTGAAGTGGGGTCGTTTGCAGCACGGCAGCTTCTTTTAGAGAGCCTCCAGAGCTGCCACTCACGTCGCTTAGCCTGAGCGCAGTCGAAGGCCCCACGCTAGCCACATCGTCACCCTGAACTCGTTTCAGGGTCCATTTCTCCCCACGCGGCTTCGGCTGTTGGGGCACGATGGATGCTGAAACAAGTTCAGCATGACGGGTTGTGGTCGGTCTTGCCCAATCTCCTGTTATCGCGCCGTTTTCCGGCGAAAGCCGGAATCCAGGGTTGTGCAAGCGACTCGATGCGCTTGACGGAGCCTTGAGGCGGCATGCGACCTCTTTGTGCCTTCGCGGCTTCGCGTGAACCCTTTTCAGCAGCAGTTTCACGCGAAGCCGCGAAGGCGCGAAGACAGTTTTGGCGGCAGGTGCGAGCGCTTCAGGACTCCTGGGCTCCGGCTTTCGCCGGAGAGCGGGCCTGGGGTTACCGTCTGCGCGGGGGCTTCGACAGGCTCAGCCTGAGCGGGGTGGGATGCGATAGGCCGTCGCGCTGCCGAGCGGCGCTTACCCCGCAATCACCCCGTACAGATCATGCTCGTCGGCATCCTCGACGAGCACGTCCACGAACGATCCCGGCTCAAGCCCCTCCGGCACGTCGCGCAGGTACACATGGCCGTCGATCTCCGGCGCGTCGGCCTGCGAGCGGCCGGTGGCGCCGATCGAGCCGTCTTCCTCGTCCGGCTCGCCCACCTCGTCGATGATCACCGGCAATGTGCGGCCCACCTTGGCGGCGAGCTTGGCGGCGCTGATCGCGGCGGTCTTCTCCATCAGCCGCTGATAGCGCTCTTCCTTCACCTCTTCGGGCACCGGATCGGACAGCAGGTTCGCCGCCGCGCCCTCGACCGGTTCGAAGCGGAAGCCGCCGACGCGGTCGAGTTGCGCCTCGTCGAGCCAGTCGAGCAGATACTGGAAGTCCGCCTCGGTCTCGCCGGGAAAACCGACGACGAAGGACGAGCGGATGGTGATATCCGGGGCGATGGCGCGCCAGGCCTTGATCCGGTCGAGCACCTTGGCCTCGTTCGCCGGGCGCTTCATGCGCTTGAGCACGCTGGGCGCGGCGTGCTGGAACGGGATGTCGAGATAGGGGGTGAGCAGCCCTTCGGCCATCAGCGGAATGACCTGGTCGACATGCGGATAGGGATAGACATAATGCAGCCGCACCCAGGGGGCCTTGCCCTCCGCTGTGCGCAATTGCCCGAGCTCGCGCGCCAGATCGGTCATGTGCGCGCGGACCTGGCGGTCCTGCCACTCGCGCGGTTCGTGCCGGGTATCGACGCCATAAGCCGAGGTGTCCTGACTGATGACCAGCAGTTCGCGCGTTCCTGCCGCGACCAGCTTTTCCGCCTCGCGCAGCACCGCATCGATCCGGCGGCTCGCAAGATCGCCGCGCAAGGACGGGATGATGCAGAACGAGCAGCGATGGTTGCAGCCTTCGGAAATCTTCAGATAGCTGTAATGGCGCGGGGTCAGCTTGATCCCGCCCTCCGGCACCAGATCGATGAACGCACCGCGCGCCGGCGGAGCAGCATCGTGGACGGCCTGGACCACGTCCTCGTACTGGTGCGCGCCGGTGACCGCGAGCACATCGGGAAAGCGCGCGCGGATCGCCTCCGCCTCATTGCCCATGCAGCCGGTGACGATGACGCGGCCATTCTCGGCCATCGCCTCGCCGATCGCCTCCAGGCTTTCTTCCTTGGCGCTGTCGAGAAACCCACAGGTGTTGACCAGCACGACATCCGCGCCGGCATAATCACCCGACATCTGATAACCCTCGGCGCGCAGCTTGGTGAGGATGCGTTCGGAATCGACCAGGGCCTTGGGGCAGCCAAGCGAGACCATGCCGACTTTCGGCGGGGCGGGAATAGTGATGGGGCTGGACATGATGGCCGGGCGCATAGGCGTTTTGCGCGGCTTTGTCATCGGGGAAGTCTTGCGGCCGGATCAGAGGCTTCGAGACAATCGGCAATAAGAGTGCGCAACGTCCCTCGACTTCCCGGCAAGCCGGGAAGTTTATCCTGAGCTGCTGGCTTGCCAGCCAGCCGAAGGGCTCGGGACAAACGGAGGGGAGGCTTAATCCCGCTGCCAACCTTTCCGCGTTCCCGAGCGAAGTCGAGGGACGTATGCGCTACGATGCCTCGGAAGGTTCCTCCGCAAACAGCACCCGCCCCACGCCATAGGCCGCGAGCGCGCCTGCGAGCTGCGACACGATGAACAGCGGCACATCGTGCGGGGCGATTCCCGCAAAGCTGTTCGACAAGGACCGCGCCACCGCGATGGCCGGGTTGGCAAAGCTGGTCGAACTGGTGAACCAGTATCCCGCCACGATGTAGAGCGCGACCGCCGCGGGCACATTGTCCGGGCGGTGTCGCACCGCGCCCAGGATGGTCAGCAACAGGCCGAAGGTGGCGACGAACTCGCCCGTCCAGTTGCCGATCCCGGCGCGCGCCTTGGTCGAATATTGCAGGATCGGCAGGTCGAACATCAGGTGCGTCAACCAGATGCCGATGATGCCACCTGCCAACTGGACGACGACGAAGGCCAGAGCCTCGCGCGTCGCGATCTCTCCGCGCAGCCGCATCACCAGCGTCACCGCCGGGTTGAAATGCGCGCCCGAAATCGGGCCGAATATCGTGATCAGCACATAGAGGATCGCACCGGTTGCCAGGGTGTTGCCCAGCAGCGCGATGGCGACATTGCCACCCGCCAGCGCCTCGGCCATGATTCCCGAACCGACAACACAGGCGAACAGCAGCGCCGATCCCAGCCCTTCAGCGGTCAGACGCCGCGTGCCCTGCCCCATCTGTCGCCCCCTCGAATCGGCCGATCGCCGCCAGCCGACGCTGGAGCACCTGCGGATCATCCGCAAGGTCGAGCTCGAGCAGCGCCGCGATCCGCGCCTGCATCTGGTCGTACGCGATTTCGAAAGCGGCACGCTGGCCCTCGCCTTCGACCGCTGCCGGATCGGCAATGCCCCAGTGCGCCTTGATCGCGCGGCCGGGGAAGATCGGGCAGAGCTCGCCCGCGGCATTGTCGCAGACGGTGATGACGATATCGATCGGCGGCGCGCCGGGCGCGGCAAATTCGTCCCAGCTCTTCGAGCGGAAGTCGCCCGTGATGCCGCGCTCGGCTAGAACCTGCAATGCCATCGGATGCGGCGCGCCCTTGGGGAAGCTGCCCGCCGAAAAGGCCTGGATGCGCCCGCCACCCATATGGTTGGCGAGCGCCTCGGCCAGGATCGAGCGCGCCGAATTGCCGGTGCACAGGAACAGGATGCTGGTCATGACGCGCGGCCCGCTCACATCGTCGGGCAGCAGGTGTTGGCCGGCGCGCTCAGCGCACCCTTGGCGAGCGGGCCGGGGTCGCCATAAACGGTCGCCTCGCCATCGGTGTAAAAGGCCTCCCACACGATACCATTGGGGTCCTTCACCCAGCTCTTCTCCGAGCGGGCATAGCAGCACGTGGTCTTGCCCTCTTCCAGCACCGGCTGGTCGGCCTTGGCGAGCCCGGCATAGACCTCGGCCAGTTCATCGGTATTTTCCGCCTGGATGCCGAGATGCTCGATGCCCTCGCTGGCGCCGCAACCGGCGACCGAAATGGCGAAATTGACGCGCGGATCATCGAGCTGCCACTTGGCGTAATCGGGCTTCACCACGGTCGGCTCCGCGCCGAACATCGCGGAATAAAAGGCGATCGAGCCATCGAGATCGCGGGTCTTGGCGTGGACGTGCATGCGCTTCATCGGTCTTCTCCTCGGATGGGTGGGTTCAGCAGCCGGAGCCCCGGCAGCAATTTTCGGTCAGGAAGCCGACGAGCGCCGCCATCGCGGCGTAATCGGCGGAATAGATCAGCGACCGGCTCTCGCGGCGCTGCACGATCAGCCCGGCCTGCATCATCTGGTTGAGATGGAAGGACAATGACGAGCGCGGAATGCCCAGCCGGTCGGCCAGATCGCCCGCGCTCACGCCATCAGGGCCAGCCTCGACGAGAAGACGAAAGGCAGCGAGCCGATGCTCCTGCGCAAGCGCGGCGAGCGCGGCGATGACCTCCGCGCTGCCGAGAACGCGGCCTTCGGCAGGCGACGCGGCAACTGGCGAACATGGGGCAAGCGTTGATTCCATATTTCCAATATTATGGAAATGAAGGTGAGAGTCAACCCGTCGCACGGTAAACTTTTCGTCAACCATTTTGCCGCAATTTTGCCGCGATGGCTCCCCGCTTTGCCCCCTTGCCCGTTCTGGCGATGGCCGCCGCGTTGCTGTTCGCCGCGCCCCCGGCCGCGGCGCAGGAACCGCTGCTGCAATGCGTGCCCTATGCCCGGAAGGTGAGCGGCATCCAGATCTTTGGCGATGCGCACAGCTGGTGGCAGCAGGCGGAGGGCAAATACCAGCGCGGCCAGCGCCCGGCGGTCGGTGCGGTGATGGCGTTCAAGCCCTATCGCTCGATGCAGCTTGGCCATGTCGCAACGGTCGCCAAGGTGATCGACAAGCGCCGCGTCCTGCTCGACCACGCCAACTGGTCGCCGATCGACGGCCGCAAGGGACAGATCGAACGCAATGTGCTGGCCGAGGATGTCTCGGTTGCCAATGACTGGAGCGAGGTGCGCGTCTGGTATGCGCCGATCGGCGCGCTGGGCACGACGCGCTACCCGGTACACGGCTTCATCTACCCGCAAGGCCGCGCGCCGAGCCGGCTGCAGATCCCGCCGGTGCAGATCGCTTCAGCCGATCGCAGCGATGGACGCCTGAGCCGCGAGGAACGCCAGGCACAGCGTCAGGCCGAGAAGGAGGCGAAGCGCCGCCTCAAGCAGATCGAGAAGCAGCGCCGCGAATATGCGAAATATCTGAAACGCCAAGAAAAGGTGCGCAAGGCGACGGCCCAGGCCTCGCCGGCCCCGGTGCCCCGCCTGCAGGTCGATCCGATCGGTGACCTGATCGCCTCAACCGGCAGCTGAGCCGGGCGTTCAGGCCTTCGCGACCGGCGCGTCCTCGCCGAGATCCTTGTACCAGGCCTCGACCGGGCCGCTCAGCTTCAGCGTCAGCGGCTGGCCCTTGCGGTCCATGGTCTTGCCCGCCTGCACCCGGATCCAGCCCTCGGAAATGCAATATTCCTCGACATTGTTCTTCTCGACACCCTTGAACCGGATGCCGATGCCGCGGCCGAGCAGATCGGCGTCGAAATGAGGGCTGCGCGGATTGATCGCGAGCCGGTCCGGCGGCACGTCCGCAGCGCCGGTCGAAGCGGCGGGGGTCTGTTCGGGGGTTTCCGGGGTCTCGGTCATCATGGGGTCCGTTCTGGCAAAATCGTGCCGCGCCTTTAGACAGCCCTAGCGGACATCGCAATAGACCTGCCGGATGATCCCCCGATCGAGCAACAGCTGAAACAGCCGCGCGGCGCGATCCGGGCTGGACAGATCGGTAACCTCGCCGGACTCATCCACGGCCGCGCTGGCCACGACCAGCCGCAACACCGCCAGCGGGTCGGTTGTCAGCACCCGGCCGCGGCGCGGGGTGGACGCGGCGTTCACGCCGACCACCCTGCCCTGCTCGTCAAAGGTCGGCCCGCCGCTGATGCCGCCGAGCGGCCCATCGAAACTGGGGACGCGTTCGGCTTCGGCCCAGGCCAGGATCGGTTCGCTCTGCCCGCCCGGTCCACCACGCGAAGCATATGCAGCGCCCAGAAAGCGCGAGACCACCACCGCCGGATTGCCCGCTGGGAAACCCATATGATAGCCGAAGGCGCCCTCCTCCGGCAGCTCCTCGGTCAGCGCGAGCGCGAATTCGGGAAGCGGCCCCTGGCGGATGACCGACGCATCGGCCTCGCTGCTCTCGAGGACGTCGCTGATCGCATCGATACCGTCCTCCGCGACCAGCCCGATCCGGTCGCAGCCATGCGTGACATGCTGCGCGGTCAGCCAAGTGCCGTCGCGATCGACAGCGAAAGCCGTGCCTTGGCTGTCCTGCTGCGGGCCGGGATCGGCGATGACGAAGCTCTCCCCGATATCGGGCATCGGGCGGCGCGGGCTGCGCGGGTCGAACTGTTCGACGCTGAGCGGCGCATCGCCCCATTCCTCTTCGCTGCCGCCAAACCAGACGATCAGCAGCACCGCCCCCAGGACCCAGGGCAGGCAGCCGCGGCGGTTGGAAGTCCGCGCCTTGCTCATCCGCGCCGAGCGCTTTCGGAACCTTCCATCGCCTTGTGCATAATTGCGACGCTACCGGCGCTGGCGACAGAATCAAGCGGATAGGCATAGTTTCACGATACAAGTGTTGCTTGTCGCTGCGGCAATGCAACTGACCGCCAGTTTCTGAATATCGTGCTTACTTTCAATTAATGCTGCGTTCATGCCATCGATTCAGCATGATGCATGTGTGACAAAATCGCAACGCAAGCTCATCAATGTTCGTGATGTTGGAACCGAGCTGTGGGTCTGTAGGTTTGGCAACCGTCTGAATACCAAAAAGCAAGGACGCGAAACCATGAAGACCCCCATCAAATTTTCCGCCGCTTCGGCCATTGCTGTCGCCATGCTGGCGACGCCCGCATTCGCCCAGACGGTGAAGGAAGATACCGATTTCGACGGCGTCTATGTCGGCGGCCATTTCGGCTATTCGGCTCAGTCGAGCCCGCGCGGTGAAAGCGTTGTCTTCGACACCAATGTCGATGGCGACTTCAACGACAGCGTGCTGAATACCGCAGGCCTCAATGCCTTCAGCCCGGGCTTCTGCCGTGGTTCGGCCAGGGGCAACAATGCTGATGCCGGCTGCCGTCAGGACCAGAACGGCATCGAATACGGTGTCCGCATCGGCGCCGACAAGCGCTATGGCAATTTCGTCATCGGTGCACTGGTCGAGGGCAGCAAGTCGGAAGCCAAGGATTTCGTCACCGCGTTCAGCACGACCCCGGCCAACTATACGTTCACGCGTGAACTCGATTACGCCATCTCGGCCCGAGCCCGCGCTGGCTATACCCCGGGCGGCGGCATCCTGTTCTACGGCACCGGCGGCGTCAGCTATGGTCGCATCGAGAACGGCTTCCGCACTTCGAACGCTGCCAATTCGTTCACGCCGCGCAACACCAAGGATTGGTCGTGGGGCTGGCAGGCCGGTGGCGGTGTCGAAGCCAAGATCGCTCCCAACATGAGCATCGGCCTCGAATATCTCTACAACACCTATACCAATGACGATTTCGCCGTGAACGTCGGTCCGGGCACCGCCCCTGCGACCAACCCGTTCCTGCTGCGTGCCGGCCAGACCGACATGCGCCGCAGCGATCCAAATTTCGAGTTCCACTCGATCCGCGTGACCACCGCGTTCCGCTTCTGATCGATGGCTGATCGTTGAAAATGGCGGGGCTGCGCAAGCGGCTCCGCCATTTTTCTATCCGGCGACGGCAGCCGCATTGAGCGCGGCCAAGGCGACCTTGGTCATGGCCAGGAAGATCGCAGCAGCCAGCTGATCCTCCTCGATCCGCTTCGACAGATTGCCGATCAGCAGATCGACCGCGCGAAACGCGATCAATTGCAGGATGAGCGTCACGCTGCCCCAGATCAGCACGTCCCAGACATTGACCGAAGCGGCGAGACAGAAGGCGAGCGGCAGCGCCAGCCCGAGTGCCGCACCGCCCAGTGAAACCGCCGCCGAGACATTGCCCGCGCGGATCAGCGCGAATTCCTTGTGCGGGGTAATCCACATATAGAGCGCCAGAGCCAGCGCCCACGCCACCGTCGCCGTGCCCAGATGCAGCATGAAGATCGGCAGCCCGGCAAACAGGCTCTGGATTACGGGCGCAGGATCGGTCATGGCCGCAACTGTTGACCCGAAAGGGCGGAGCGATCAAGCCCGATCCGAACCCCGCCCCCTTCCCAGCCAGGCCAGTTCCATGCGCATCTGCATCCTCATCCCCGACGCCGCCGACCTCACCCGCTATGACGATTGGCAGGACCAGGCGGTCGTGATCGAGCCGCTGCTCGCCGCGCATGGCCTGACGGTCGAATGGCGCGCCTGGACCGACAGCGCGCCGATCGAGGCGGATCTGGTGCTGCCGCTGATGGCCTGGGGCTATCATCGCGCGCTGCCGCGCTGGCTCGCACAGCTCGATCGCTGGCAGGGCGTGCGCTTCCTCAATCCGCTCGAAATCCTGCGCTGGAATACTGATAAACGCTATTTACTCGAACTCGCACAGCGCGGCGTGGTGATCGTGCCGACGCGGTTTCGCGAACGGCTGGACGCGGCGGCGGTGGACGAAGCGCGCACCGCCTTCGGCACCACCGATCTGGTGGTGAAGCCCCCGGTTTCGGCAGGATCCGACCATACCTGGCTGCTGCGCGATGGCGCGCCCTGCCCGCCCGATGCGCTGGGCCACGCGATGCTTGTCCAGCCGATGATGCCGATGATCGCCAGCGAGGGCGAATATTCGCTGTTCTGGCTGGCGGGCGAATTCGCGCATGCCATCCTCAAACGCCCGAAGAGCGGGGATTTTCGCGTGCAAGGCCAGTTCGGCGGCCAATCGCAGGCGATCGAGCCGCCAGCGGCCGCGCGCGATCTCGCTCTGGCGACGCTTGGGGCGATCGATGCCGACCTGCTCTATGCCCGGATCGACATGGTCGGCGATGGCCAGGGCGGCTATGCGCTGATGGAAATCGAGCTGATCGAACCCTGGCTGTCGCTCGACCGGACGGCCGATGGCGGCAAGGCATTCGCGGCTGCGATTGCAGCGGCGGCACGCCAGCCAGCCAGCGCCGGTTAAGGTCGAGCGCGTCACAGGAGCCGCCATGACGATTTTCCCTGCTGTCTTGCTGCTCGCGGCTACCCAGGTCGGCCCTGCCGACGCCAATGCCTTGCCGCCCCTGCCCGCACCGGCACCCGCCGAGGCCGACGTGCCGAAGCCCGGCCCCCGCGCGTCCGGCTTCACGGCGCCGCTGGCCGACGAGGCGCGCTTCGATGCCTGCATGGACACGGCAACCGACGATCCCAAGACAGGAATCGTCGCGGCCAATGAGTGGCTCATCGCGGGCGGCGGCTATTTCGCGCGGCATTGCCTGGGCTTTGCCTATTCCAAGGAAGGCCGCTGGGCCGCTGCAGCCGATGCATTTGTCGACGCCGCGCGCGATGCCGAGCTTGCCCGCGACAAGCGCGCCGCGAATCTGTGGACCCAGGCGGGCAATGCGATGCTGGCGACGGGCGATGCCGACAAAGCGCTCACCTATTTCGACGCGGCGCTGGCGCAGGGCGTAGCGCAGGGGCTGCTGCTCGGCGAACTGCATCTCGACCGCGCCCGCGCGCTGGTGGTCGCAGGACAGACCGATGCAGCGGAAATTGCGCTGGCCGAGGCGCACAAGCTCGCGCCCGAGGACCCGCTCGCCTGGCTGCTCTCGGCGACGCTGGCGCGCCGGCTGGGCAAGCTGGAGCGGGCGCAGGCCGATATCGACATCGCCGCACGGCTCGCCCCGCGCGACCCCGAAGTGGCGCTCGAGGCGGGCAATATCGCGGCGAGCGCGGGCAAATACGACGTCGCCCGGCGCAACTGGACCCAGGCGATCGAGATCCGCTACGAGGGGCCGATAGCGCGCACCGCGCGCGGCCATCTGAGCGAGCTCGACCGGGCAGAGGCAGAGACGGCAGAGACCACCGCGAAGCCCTAGGCCTCTCCCCTCCCCAGGGGGAGGGGAGAGCAATGATCAATCCAGGTAGAAATCCACGGTCGTCACCACGCGTACCTTCTTGTACGGCGTGTCGCTGACGCCCCAGCCGCCACCGCTCTCGCCATCGCGCGATTCGACCGAGAAATAGCCCTGGGTCGCGCTCTTGATCCCGCCAACATCGGTGCCGCTGTCCTTGGCGAACTGCTCGGCCGAGGCACGCGCATCCTTGGTCGCTTCGGCCACCATCTTGGGTTTGATGTCGTTGAGCTTGGTAAAGCTATACGCCATGCCCGATCCTTCGTCGAGCACGACGCCCCGCCGGATCAAGTCGAACTGGCGCTTCACCGCCGCCTGCGCCTTCTTGATGTCGTTGGTGCGCAGCGACATACGCTGGCGGATGGTATAGGTGGTCGATCCGTAATTGTTGTTGAACTGCGAGACGTTCGCGCCCGTGGGCTGCAGCGCGTCGCCATCGAAGCCGAGCTCGGTGAAGAAACCGCGCAGCGCCCTGGTATCGGCATCGATATCGGCCTGCGCGCTTGCGAGGTCGTCGGCCTGGGCCGAATAGGCGATGGTCCAGGTGGCAAGATCCGCCGTCACGTCCTTTTCGGCAAGGCCGCGCACGGTGACCGAACGGTCCGCCTGCTTGGCGCGCAACAGGCCATCGCCGAGCAGATAGCCGCCCGCGACCATGCCGATCGCCAGTATCCCGGCACCGGCGAGAAACACATTGTCGCGCACCCAGCCGCGCTTGCCCGATCCGTCCGATCCCCCACCATCAACCATGTCCGAAAGTCCTTCCAATGCGATGCGTGCCGCCTATATCTGCGGGGCACATCCACCCCCGACGACACGATGGATTGATTAGCCGAGCTGCGATGAACCGTGTCTTAACTGCGATGAATTGAGGCCAATATAATGACCAAATATCTCCACACGATGATCCGCGTCACCGATCCCGATGCGACGATCAAGTTTTTCGAGCTGATCGGCCTCAAGGAAGTCCGCCGCTTCTCCAGCGAGCAGGGCCGCTTCACGCTGATCTTCCTCGCCGCGCCCGGTCAGGAGGGCGTGGCCGAGGTCGAGCTGACGCACAACTGGGACCCGGAGGAATATACCGGCGGACGCAATTTCGGCCATCTCGCCTATCGGGTGGAGAATGTCTACGAGACCTGCCAGCGGCTGATGGATGCGGGCGTGACGATCAACCGCCCTCCGCGCGACGGGCATATGGCTTTCGTGCGCAGCCCCGACGGCATCTCGGTCGAGCTGCTGCAGGAAGGCCATCTGGAACCTGCCGAGCCCTGGGTCTCGATGCCCAATACCGGCAGCTGGTAAGCCGCTGGCGACGCGCGGCGGGCTGGGGTATATTGCAGCCCCTCGGGGGTCCAGAACAAGGATGACGACCATGCGCAACATGCCCATCATGCTCAGCCTCGCCGCGCTCGCCTGTGCCACGCCCCTGATGGCATCGGCCCTGATGGCTTCGGACAGCCGCGATGCAGAAATCCGCGCGCGCACCGCCGATGCCATCGCCAATCTCGACGAACGCGGTCAGAAGCTCGCGAAAATCTATCTCAAGGACCGGGTGGCGGGCGATCCGGTCGACTGCATCCCGCGCACCCGCCTGCGCCGCTCGACCGCGGCCAGCGACGACGTGCTGCTCTATGACGATGGCTCGGTGGTGTACGTCAATACGCCGTATCTCGGCTGCCCCCGCGCCCGCGACAACACGATGATCTCGCAGACCCCGGTCGGCCGCCTGTGCTCGGGCGACATCGTGCTGGTCCAGGACCTGCGCATCAACGTGCCCCTGGGCAGCTGCGCGCTGAGCGAGTTCGTGCCCTATCGCAAGGTGAAGAAGGGGGGCTAGGGGCAGCCCTTTCCGCCCCGCGCCTACACCCGCCTACCCAAACCCCGCCAGAAACGCTGCGACATTTGCGCCCAGCGCGTCGACCGCGTAGCCGCCTTCCATGACGATCACTGTCGGCAGATCGAGCGCGGCGATCGAGCGGGCGATGGGGGTATAATCGGCCGTCTGTAGCGCGAATTGCGAGATCGGGTCGCCGGCAAAGGTATCCGCGCCGAACGAGACGCACAGCATGTCCGCACCGAAAGCGCGGATCGCGGCCAGCCCCGTCTCCAGCGCCGCCATATAGCTGGCCAGGTCCGTGCCGCGCGGCAGCGGCAGGTTGAGCGTCGCGCCCTCGCCTGCCCCCTCGCCACGCTCGTCAGAATGGCCCCAGAAGAACGGATAGTCGGTCGCAGGATCGGCATGGATCGAGACGAACAGAACGTCGCCGCGATCGTAGAAAATATCCTGCGTGCCATTGCCATGGTGGTAATCGACATCGAGGATCGCAATGCGCTTCCGGCCCGCCGCGATGGCCGCTTCGGCCGCCACCGCGACATTGTTGATGAAGCAATAGCCGCCCAGATAATCCGCGCCGCAATGGTGTCCCGGCGGGCGGCACAGCGCGAAGGCTGAGCGATCGCCGCCGAGCACCGCCTCGGTCGCCGCGAGCGCCGATTGCGCCGCCCAATAGGCGCTGGACCAGGTTCCGGCAGCAATCGGGCTGGAAGCATCGAAGCTGAACTGGCCCAGATCCGCGTCGATCCGGTTCAGCTTGAGCGGCCGCCTGCCGACCACCGGCCAGGCATAGCCATGCGCATCGCCAGTGCGCCCTGCCTCGACCCAGCGCTTGTGCGCCGATTCCAGGAATTCGAGATAATTGTCGCGATGCACCCGGCGGATCGGTTCGAGCCCGTAATCGCGCGGCGTTTCGATATCGCTCAGCGCTTCGAGCACATTCTCCATGCGTCCGCGATGCTCGGCATAGGGCACATAAGCGCCGTTGTGCAGCTCCATCGCGGGCGCATGATCGTGCTGACGCGGATCGAAGAACGTCCTCATTGTGCGAAGAGCTTCTTGAGGAACACCGTCTCCACCTCGCGGCGCAGATCGTTGTTCGCCTTCTTGAGGAAGCCATGGCCTTCATCGGCATAGAGCACGTACCAGGTCTCGACCCCGTTCGCGCGCAGCGCGGCGACCACCTGATCGGATTCGGATTGCGGCACGCGCGGGTCGTTCGCGCCCTGCATCACCAGCATCGGCTTGGTGATCTTGCCCACATTCTTGAGCGGCGCGATCCGTTCGAACACCGCGCGCATCTTGGGGTCGCGCTCGTCGCCATATTCGGCGCGGCGGTTGTCGCGGCGATAGGCTTCGGTATTGGCCATGAAGCTGATGAAATCGCTGATGCCATAGCGCTCGACCCCGCCGACCAGCTTGTCCGAATAGAAGGTCATGCTGGCGAGCGACATGTAGCCGCCATAGGACTGGCCATAAACCGCGATCCGCTTCGCATCCATGCCCGGCTGCTTGCCCGCCCAGTCGATCAGCGCGCCGATATCCTTGACGCTGTCCTCGCGCAGCGGTCCGTTGTCGAGGTTGAGATATTTGGTGCCATAGCCGTCCGAGCCGCGCACATTGGGAAGGATGACCACCGCGCCCAGCACATCGGCAAAATATTGTGCGCCGGGGTTCCAGCTCGGACGCGTCTGCGCCTCGGGCCCGCCATGAATGTCGATGATCACCGGCAGCTTGGCATCGGGCGCGGCGTTCTTGGGCCGATAGACAAAGGCGGGCACGGTCAGCCCGTCAAAGCTGGTAAAGCGCACCAGCTGCGGCTCGACCAGCTTCGCGGGATCGAGCTCGCCCGGCTCGGACTGGGTCCAGCGGGTGATCGCCTG
>Ga0233424_10001979_pt1 | contig 15855 bp, 15 predicted proteins | sample Watercolumn_Towu_FD_181011 | JGI IMG/M metagenome (GOLD analysis project Ga0233424, IMG submission 181011) | Freshwater microbial communities from Lake Towuti, South Sulawesi, Indonesia - Watercolumn_Towuti2014_125_MG | ecosystem: Environmental > Aquatic > Freshwater > Lake | place: Indonesia...
CAGCGTCGTGCCCGTCACGCCGAGCGTCGTGCCGCGCGCGACCACGTCGCCGCGCCGCACGCGCACCTCACGCACGTCGCCGTAGGAGACGCGCAGGTCGGGTGCTGCGGCGCCCGCGGCGCCCGTGTCGGGTGGTGGTGCGACGCGCAACACGATCCAGGTGCGGCCCGCCACGCGGCCGGCGAAGGTGATCTCGCCGTCCTCCACCGCTACCACGCGCGTGCCCGGCGAGACGGCCCACGCAAGGCCGCGGTGTCCCGGACACCAGCGGCAGTCGGCCGCACGGAACGCGCGGGTGAGCCGCGGCGGCGCGTCTCCGGGGGCGGGGGCGAGCGGCGGCTGCCACGCCGCGGGCAGCGGCGTCGCAAGGACGACGGCGCACGCCGCCGCCTTCAGGCCACGTCGGCTGCGGAGAGCCGCGCGCGCAGTCGCAGCACGGCCTTTGAGTGGATCTGCGAGACGCGACTCTCGGTCACGCCGAGCACGTCGCCGATCTGCTGGAGCGTGAGGTTCTCGTCGTAGTAGAGCGCGAGCACCACCCGCTCCCGCTCGGGCAGGCGCGTGATCTCGCGGCGCATGACCTCGCGCACGGCGTCGGCCTCGACCGCCGCTTCGGGGCTCGTGGGGGGTGTCATGCCGGTGCGTGGAGCGTCATGTGTGCCGCCGCCCGACCGATCGGCCACGAGATGGTCGAGGGGTCCCACGGTGCCCGCCGCGACGTCGCTCAGCCACTGGTCCAATTCGGCGGTGCCGATGCCGAGCGCGGCGGCCAGCTCGTCGTCGGTGGGAGCCCGCTTGAGCGAGTGCTCGAGGTCGCTGATCGCCCGCTCCACGCGCCGCGCACGACTGCGCACGCTGCGCGGCACCCAGTCGAGCGCCCGGAGGCCGTCGAGGATCGCACCACGGATGCGCGGTACCGCGTAGGTCTCGAACTTGAACCCCCGCAGCGGATCGAACTTCTCGACGGCGTCCATCAGGCCGAACATGCCCGCGCTCACGAGGTCGCCGATCTCCACCCGCTTCGGCAGACCGGCGGCGAGACGGCCCGCGACGAACTTGACGAGCGAGGCGTAGTGCACGACGAGCCACTCGCGTGCTTGGGCGTCGCGGTCGGTGCTCCAGCGTTGCCACGCCTCCTCGACCGTCGCGACGCGCCTCATGACGCGCGGGGGTGCGTGGCGGCGTAGGCGGCCTTGAGCCGCTCCTTGCTCACCTGCGTATAGCGCTGCGTGGTCGCGACGTCGGAATGGCCGAGCAGTTCCTGCACCGCGCGCAGGTCGGCGCCGTGGTCCAGCAGGTGCGTGGCGAAGGTGTGCCGCAACGCGTGCGGGTGGGTGGGGGCGATCGCACGGTCGTCGATGAGGCGCCGCACGTCGCGGGGCGTGAGGCGGCGACCCTTGGCGCCGAGGAATTCGGCGGCACCCGCGTGCGGCGTCGGGCCGAGCTCGTGGCGGGCGGCGCGCCATTCGCGGATCGCCTCGGCCGAGGGCTCGCTCATCGGCACGCGGCGCTGGATGCGCCCCTTGCCCATCACCGTGACGGCCAGGGCGTCGAGGTCCACGTCGGACGCGTCGAGCGCGCAGAGCTCGCTCACCCGCAGGCCGCTGCCGTACAGCAGTTCCACCACGGCCGTGTCGCGGGTGCGCCGCCAGCGGGGCACGGACTCGTCGCGACAGGAGAGCAGCGCGTCGAGTTGCTCGGCCGAGAGCACGCGCGGCAGGCGACCCGGGTCGCTCGGGGTGCGCACGCCCGCGGTGGGGTCGGCGGCGAGGGTCGCACGGCGCACGTGCCAGCCGAAGTAGCGGCGCAGCGACGCCACCTTGCGCGCGATGCTGCGCTTGGCCCGCCGCGTGGTGACGAGGAACGCCACGAACCGGCGCACGTGCTCGGGCGTGACCGCGGCGGGCCCGTCGATGCCCTGACGCGCGAGCCAGTCGGCGAACTGCCGCACGTCGCCCAGGTATGCCGTGCGCGTGTGCGGGGAGGCGGCAGTGAGCGAGCGAGCGAAATCCTCGAGGCCCCACCCCGCAGCCATGCGCCGCCACCGTACAACGGCGCACGCGGGGCCCGTCAGGGCACGAGGGCCTCCCACCAGCCGCCCGCGTGGTGCACCCAACCGTGCGCCTCGAGACGCCCGAGCGCACGCGCCACGTGGGCGAGCGGCGACCCGGCGCGCACCACGAGTTCGTCCAGCGTGCACGGCGTGCCGCGCAACGCCGCGAGCACGCACGCAGCCTCGGAGTCGGGCGCGGGGCGCGGGTCCCAGGCGGGGTCGCGGGCGCGACGACGGTCGAGGCCGAGCGCCACGAGCACGTCGTCGGCATCGGTGACGGGGGCGCAGCCCTGCGACACGAGCAGGTTGGTGCCCACCGCCGCCGCGTTGCGGGGCGAGCCCGGCACGGCGAGCACGGTGATGCCGCGACGCTCGGCCTCGCCCACCGTGAGCATCGAGCCGCCAACGGCGCGGGACTCGACCACGACGAGCACCTCGCAGAGCGCGGCGAGGATGCGGTTGCGCAACGGGAAACGAAACGCTTCGGGGGCGGTCCCGGGCGGGGACTCGGCCAGCACGAGACCGCACGCCTCGACGCGTCGCCGGAGTTCGCGGTGCTCGCGCGGGTACGCCACGTCGAGACCACACGCCACCACGGCCACGGGCGACGCCGCGGCACCGGCCTCACGCGCGGCGCACGCTCCTCGGTGCGCCCACGCGTCGATGCCGCGCGCCAGGCCCGACACGATCGCCACCCCCTCGCCCGCGAGCTCGTGGGCGAGGTGACTCGCGAACGTCCGACCCGCCGCGGTGGCCGAGCGCGTGCCCACGATGCCCGCCCGTCGCGCGCCGAGCGCGGCAGGGTCGCCCCGCGCGAAGAGCACGGCCGGGGGTGCGGGATCGTGGCGCAACGCCTCGGGGTGGTCCGCATCGCCGATGCAGGTGACGCGCATCGGCGTGCGCGCGAGGCGCGCCCGCATGGTGGCGAGCAGGCCGTCGGTGGCATGGTGCGCCACCTGCGCGCCGAGGCCGCGCTCGGCGAGCATCGCGGCCACCATCGGAGCGGCGCGGCTCTGGCGACGCACGACGGCCCACGCCTGCTCGGGGTCGTGGTGCGCAAGCAACACCCGCAACCTCCGCGGGCCGATGCCCGGGAGTGCCGCGAGCGCCGCCAGCGTCGCGTCGCGGCGGCCTACATGGTCGGGGCCGACCCTGGCGCGGCCGCTCACACGGCCGCCGTGCGCGGGGCCGGCACGGCGGCCCGCAGCGCGAGCGCGGTGGCGACGTGGTCGGCATCCACCGTGCCGGGGGCGCCCTCGAGGTCGGCGACGGTGCGCGCCACGCGGCGAACGCGGTGGTAGCCGCGACCCGTGAGCGTGCCGCGCTCCAGCTCGTTGCGCAGGAGGCTGCGGGCGCGGGCGTGGAGCGGGGCGTGCGCCTCGAGCGCCTCGCCCGAGAGGTGCGCGTTGTGGCAGGCCTGGCGTGCGAGGGCGACGCGCTCGGCGGCGGCCACGCGCGCCGCGACGACCGGCGTGACCTCGCTGCGGTCGCTCGCAAGCAACTCGTCGGTGCGCGGGCGCGTCACCACCACCCGCAGGTCGAAACGGTCGAGCAACGGACCCGAGAAGCGCCGCACGTAGCGGGCACGAGCCGCGTCATCGCACACGCACGCGCCGGGCGTGCCCTCGCCGCAGGGGCAGGGATTCGTCGCCGCCACGAGCAGGAAGCGGGCCGGCATCACCACGGCCGTGCGGGCGCGCGCCACGCGCACGAGGCCCTCCTCGAGCGGCTGGCGCAACGCGTCCAGCACCGCGGGAGGGAACTCCCCGAGCTCGTCGAGGAACAGCACCCCGTGCGTGGCGAGCGAGATCTCCCCCGGGCGCATCGCGGAGGTGCCGCCCCCCACCATCGCGACGAGCGAGGAGGAGTGGTGCGGAGCGCGAAACGGTGCCCGGCGCACGAGCCCGCCGCCCGGGACCTCGAGCCCCGCCGCGGAATGCACCATGGTGGCGGTGACCGACTGCTCGTCGGTGAGTGGCGGGAGCAGCCCGGGGAGGCGCTCGGCGAGCATCGTCTTGCCCGCGCCCGGCGGCCCGACGAGCAGCAGGTGGTGGCGCCCGGCGGCCGCCAACTCGAGTGCGCGGCGCGCGACGGGCTGGCCGTGCACGTCGGCGAGGTCGGGCGCGGGCCGCTCGCGGCCGACGGGCGAGGCGCGCTCCGGCGCGAGCGGCGCGTCGGCGGGTCGCGGCCAGTCGCGCGTGCGGCCCACGCAGTCCACGACGTCGCGCAGGTGGGCCGCGGTGCGCACGCCACGCCGCGCGGCGGCACCCGCCTCACCCGCGTCGGGCGGGGCCACCACGACCACGCGGTCGCCCGCCGCGAACGCGAGGGGCGCGGCCCCGCGCACGCGGCGCAACGAGCCGTCGAGACCCAACTCCGCGACGAAGGCGTAGTCGTACAACGACTCGGGCGCCACCACGCCGTCGGCGGCGAGGATGCCGAGCGCGATCGCGAGATCCAGGCTCGCCCCGTGCTTGCGCTCGCCGCTCGGCGCGAGATTGACCGTGATGCGCGTGCTGGGCCACTCGAGACCGCACGAGAGCAAGGCCGCGCGCACGCGGTCGCGGCTCTCGCGGCAGGTCTCGTCGGGCTGGCCGACGATCGTGAAGCCGGGCAACCCGAGACCGACGTGCACCTCGACGTCGACGCTGCGACCCTGCACGCCGAGGAGCGTCGCGGAGCGGACCGAGGCGAACACCGCGGCCGCTCAGCCGATCGTGCGAGAATCGGGCGATGTCGCGGCGGGCACGAGGCCGATGTGTGCGCGCCGCCGCGGCCGTGGCCGCCGCGGTCCTCGTGGGCTGCAGCGAGACACCCCGGACCGCCACCAACTTCTGTCGCGTGCTCGACGCCGAGTCACCGGGCCTCGCCACCGCCCCCACGAGCGCGACGGAGGTGCGCGATCTGGTGGGACGTTACGAGCGACTGCTCGCCGTCGCGCCCCTCGAGATCGAGGAGCCGCTGCGCACCGTCGTGGATGCGCTGCGCACCGCGGCGGAAGCCGACGGTGCCGACCCCGAGAGCGTGCAGGCCGCGGTCGACGCCGCCTACCGCTCGGAGGCCGACGCGCTGGCGTTCAGCAACTGGGTGCGGCGCACCTGCGGGGCCGATCTCGCCGCCCCGTTCGGCTGACGCGCGGGGCGCCGGACTAGCGCATCTCCCCGCGCTTGAGGATGACCTTGTCGACGAGGCCGTATTCGCGCGCGCCCTCGGCGGTGAACCAACGGTCGCGCTCGGAGTCGGCGAGGATCTCCTCGACCGAGTGACCCGAATGCTGCGCGGTGAGCTCGGCCATGCGGCGCTTGGTGTAGGCCAACTGCTCGGCCTGGATGGCGATGTCGGCGGCCTGGCCGCGCAGGCCGGCGAGGGGCTGGTGCATCATGATGCGGGCGTTGGGGAGCGTGAAGCGCTTGCCCTTCGCGCCGGCGGCGAGGAGGAACTGGCCCATCGACGCCGCGAGCCCGAGACACACGGTGGCGACGTCGCAGGAGACGAACTGCATCGTGTCGTAGATCGCCATTCCCGCGGTGACCGAGCCGCCGGGGCTGTTGATGTAGAGCCAGATGTCGCTGCGCGGGTCCTCGCCCTCGAGGTACAGCAGCTGGGCGCAGATCTGGTTGGCGATGTCGTCGTTGACGTCGGTGCCGAGCATGATGACGCGGCTCTTGAGGAGCTTGACGAAGACGTCGTTGCGGGGATCGAAGGACTCGGACATGGGGGGCAGGCTACCGCGGGCGTTCAGGTGCCACGACGGATGCCGCTGAACACGACGGCGATGCGTTCGTCGTCGTCGATCTCGTCGCGCATCGCGAGCACGCCCGCGAGACCCGACGCACCGGTGGGACTGACGTCCACGTTCGTGACCGCGTGCGCGAGTTCGTAGCCGGCCACCACGTGGTGCTCCCCCGCCACCACCGGCCAGCCGCCGCCCTCGGCCATCGCATCCAAGTCGGAGATCCAGTCGTAGGTCTCGTCGTCGAGGATGCCGTCGGCGAGCGAGACGGGCGTCGTCTCCCATGGCCACATGCACGCATCCCATCGCGGTCCCGCGCCGCGCACGCCACCCGTGGCGCCGGCGCGCTCCCACGCGCGCGCGAGCGGCGCGCATCCCTCGGTCTGGACGGCGTGCACGCGGGGCCGCGTGCCGCCGGCGAAGAACCCCTGCGCCGTGCAAGCCAAGAACGCTCCGCCACCCACTTGCACGAACAGCCGCGAGATCAGCGGCCCCGGCGTGTGCTCGGCGACCACCGCCATCTCCCAGCCGAGGGTGCGCCCGCCGTCGAGGCACCAAGCGTTCTCGGGACCCTGCACGCCGAAGGGCACGCACCCCTGCGCGACGGCGGCGCGGAACCGGTGCACGCAGGGGTCCCCGGGTGGGTCGTCGTCGCGGCGCGCGCAGGTCTCGACCCGTGCACCGAACCGATCGAGGGTCGCACGCGTCGCGGCGTCGGACGAGAGGGGCACGAACACGCGGATCGGCCAGTCCACCGCGCGGGCGAGCGTGCTCGCGGCGATCGCGGCGTTGCCGCAGGACGCGATGGCGAGCGGCGGGCGCCCGGCGTCGTCACGCCACGGCGCACGGCCGACACGCTCGAGTGCGAGCAGGTGCAGCAGGATCGTGAAGAGGTGGCGGGCCTTCTGGGAGCCCGCCACGTTGCGGGTCTCGTCCTTGACCCACACCCCGCCCGGCTCCACGAACCCCAGCGCACCCGAGAGCGCGTCGTGTCGCGCGAACGGCGTGGCGCGGAATCCCGTGCCCGCGACGCGCGCGATGCGCGCATCGGCCTCGCGGATGAATGCGATGCGGTCCGCCTCGCCCATGCCGAGCGACGCGGCGAAGGAGTCCCACGCGAGGCGACGGCGAAAGGCGAGGAACGGATTGGCGGTGCCGAGCCCGTCGGCGGGGCCCGGCGCGGCGGGTGCGACAGCCTCGGTGAGGTCGGGGCGCAGCGGCGCGACGGGCTGTTGCAGCGCGAGCACGTGGTGGCGGTCGCCGTCCGTCGCGTGGGGGCAGCGCCACGAGAGCGCGGCATCCAGCGACACGCGGGTGCCACAGGTGGCGCAGACGAAGCCGCCCACGAGGGGCGACGCGACGGATGGCGCGGCGGGAGACACGATGCGAGACGCCGTGCTCGACGCGTCGGAGGCCCGCGCGCTCAGGACGCGGCGGTGACCCTGCGGTTGAACTCGGTGATGAGGCCATCCCAGACCGGCACGTACGAGCGCAGACTCCGCCAGAAGTCCTGGTGGCGTCGCGCCTCGAAGACCTCGAGCGGCGTGCCCTGCTGCTCCACCCAGGTGTAGTAGCCGAGGTTGAAGATGCGGGTGCGATCGCGTTCGGTGCAGTCGAGGATCGCATCCGTGCCCACGTGGGCGAGGTGCTCGGCGAAGGTCTCCGCGGCGTCCATCTCGCCGTAGGAGCCGTGGAAACGGCGCGCCAGCGTCTTGGTGCGCTCGCTCGGGTACAGGTCGGCGCCGTCCGTGGCGATCGTGAGGATCGCGTCGTGGGCTCCGAGGCCGAGCAGCTTCGCGGTCTTGATGCCCGCCACGACGTTGCAAATGGCCGAGAAACCGAAGTGCGTGAGCGACTCCACGACCTCCGCGGGCACGTGCCGGCGCTCGACGAGGTGGCGGCGACCCGCGTCGGTGTTGAACATGACGTCCAGCTCGTCCGTGACGCGGTCGGACACCGCCGCGACGAGGTCGGTGTTCATCACGTTGTGGATGAGCGGGATGTGCTTGTCGCCGATTCCCTGGATGTTGTGCTCGCCGAAACCGTTTTCGAGCATCGTCGGGCACTCCAGCGCCTCGACGGCCACGATGCGCGTGCCGTACTCGTCCTTGAGCCGGTCGCCCGCGCCGATCGTGCCGGCCGAGCCCGTGGCCGAGGTGAAGGCGGCGAGGCGCAGGCGCCCGCCGTGGGCCGCGTTGACGTGCTCGAACACGTGCGCGAGGGCGCGACCCGTGACCTCGTGGTGGCCCACGTGGTTGCCGAACTCGCAGAACTGGTTGAAGATGAAGTTGCGCGGGTCGCGGCGCATCTCGTTGCACGCGTCGTAGATCTCCTTGACGTTGCTCTCGGTGCCGGGCGTGCGCACCACGTCGCCGGGGTCGCTGGTCCAGCGATCCAGCCATTCGAAGCGCTCGCGGGACATGCCCGCGGGGAGCACCGCGACGCCACGGGCACCCATGATGCGGCTGATGGCCACCCCGCCGCGCGCGTAGTTGCCCGTGCTCGGCCAGATGGCGCGCTGCGTGGTGGGGTCGAACTGGCCGGTGATGATGCGCGGCGCGAGGCAGGAGTACGCGGCGAGCACCTTGTGCGCGGTGATCATGGGGAAGCGGTCCCCGAACACGACGATGATCGGGCTCTCGACGCCCGTGAGCGACGACGGCAGCACGACGTGGTCTGGGACGCCGACGCGCCGACCCGCCATGTCGTTGTACCAGTGCACGCGGAAGAGGTTGCGCGCGTCGGGTGCATCCTTGTCGACGCCGTCGGTGGTGCGCGGATCGATGCGGGTGGGATCGGCGAGTTGGGCGAAGGTGGGCAGCACGACGCGCTGCGAGGCGCAGCGCGCCACGGCGTTGGCGAGCGCGCGCTGATCGACGACGTCGGCGGCGAGCCCGAGCTGCCCCGCGAGTGCGTCGGCGCGCGTCGCGTCGGACTCGGCGAGCGTCGTCACGCCCGTCATTCTGTCGGGCGTGGGCGGCGGACGGGTACCCTTCCGATGGCCGGTGTAGCCCAATGGCAGAGGCACGGCGCTTAGGACGCCGCCAGTGAGAGTTCGAGTCTCTCCGCCGGCACGGGGCGCGATGCGGGGGTGCGCGGGGACGCCGGGACGAGGGCGCGTCGCGGCCCGGTCGTGACGGGCTGTCAGCGCGCGTTCGCGTCGACGAGCGCGCGGCGCAGCGCCGCGAAGGCACGGCCGCGATGCGAGAGTGCGTGCTTCTCCGCCGCGGTCATCTCGGCGAACGTGCGGCCATCCCCCTCTCGTGGCACGAAGAGCGAGTCGTAGCCAAATCCGCGCGTGCCGCGCGGCGCCTCGACGATGTGGCCCTCGCAGACGCCCTCGACGACGAGTTCGCGGGGCGCGGATGCGGGCCTGGGAGCGACGGGAGTGAGCGGCCCGGGTGCTGTGGGCTCGGGTGCTGTGGGCGCGGGCCAGCGGAGCACCACCACGGTGCGGAAGCGCGCGTTGCGACCGCCGCCCGTGTGTGGCACGCGCGCGAGTACGGCCAGCAGGTGCGCGCGGTTGTCTGCGTCGGTCGTCGCACGATCGGCCACATCGCCAGACCGCGACCCCGCGAGCGCGGCGAAGCGTGCGGTGTGGACGCCCGGGCGCCCACCGAGGGCGTGCACCTCGAGACCGGTGTCGTCCGCGAGCGCCGGCAGGCCCGTGGCGTCGGCGACGGCAGCGGCCTTGAGCCGCGCGTTGCCGACGAGCGAGTCGGCGGTCTCGGCGATCTCCGGCAATCCCGCGGGTGGCGCCACGAGCTCGAGCACGCCGACGACGAGCTCGGCGATCTCGGCGACCTTGTGGGGGTTGGCCGACGCACAGACGGCGCGGAGCACGAGTCGGGCGCGGAGGGCGACGATCAGCGACGCGGCGGAGGCGGCGTGGCGAGCACCGCACGCTGGGCGTCGAAGACCTCGCCGACGCCCTTGGCTGCGAGCGCCAGCAGTGCGTCGAGCTCGCCACGGCCGAACGCCACTGCCTCGGCCGTGCCCTGCAATTCCACGAACTTGGCTTCACCGCCGGCGACGGGACGGATCATGACGACGTTCATGTCCACATCGGCGGTGGAGTCCTCCTCGTAGGGCAGGTCCAGTACGGGTGTGCCGCCGCACACTCCCACGCTCACCGCCGCGCACTGCGCGTGCAACGGGTGCGTCGGCAGTGCACCCGCGGCGACGAGGCGACTCAGGGCGTCGTGCAGCGCCACCCAGCCGCCGCAGATGCCGGCCGTGCGGGTGCCGCCGTCGGCCTGCAGCACGTCGCAGTCCACGAGCACCTGGCGCTCCCCCAGCGCCCGCATGTCGCACGAGGCACGCAGGGCGCGCCCGATGAGGCGCTGGATCTCCACGGTGCGGCTGGACTGCTTGCCCCGCGCCGCCTCACGATCCACCCGCTCGGGCGAGGAACCCGGGAGCATCGAGTACTCGGCGGTGACCCAGCCCTTGCCCGCGCCCTTGAGCCAGCGGGGTACGTCCTCGTCCACCGACGCGGTGCACAGCACGCGGGTGCGACCGAACTCGACGAGCACCGACCCCGCGGCCATCTCGGTGAAGTCGCGGGTGAAGCGCAACGGGCGCAGCGCGTCGGGCGCCCGGCCGTCGGGACGGCTCACGAGCGTTGGCCGACCCGCGACCAATGCCCGGCGGCGGGCAGGTCGGGGCCGAAGAGCCGGCGGCCGATCTCGGTGAAGTCGTCGGGTTCGCCGGAGGTGAGGAAGCGGTGTGCGGCGCGGGTGGCGCCGGCCTCGTGTGCGGCGCGGGTGCCGAAGGCTGCGAGTCCCGCGGCCTCGAGGGCGTCGCGGACCGCGAAGGCGGTCTCGCTCGCGCTGCTCACGAGCACGACTTCGGGTCCCATGACCTCGCCGATGACCCCCGCGAGGTACGGGTAGTGGGTGCAGCCCAGGAGCAACGAGTCCACGCCCGCATCGCGCAACGGCGCGAGCAGACGCTCCACGAGCACGCGGACCTCGGGGCCACTCGTCTGGCCCCGCTCCACGAACTCCACCAGCCCGGGGCACGCCGCCGAATAGAGCCGCACTTCGCCGCCGGTGGCGGCCACGGCGCGGTCGTAGGCGCCCGATGCGATGGTGCCGACGGTGCCGATGACGCCGACCCTGCCGTTGTGCGTGACGCGCACGAGGGCGCGCGCCCCCGGCTCGACCACTCCCAGCACCGGCACGGGCAGCGCGCGCCGCAGGTCGTCGAGCGCGACGGAGGCCGCGGTGTTGCAGGCGACGACGATCATCTTGACGCCGTGCTGCTCGACGAGGCTCGTGGCGATCTCGTGCGCGAAGCGGACGACGTCGGCGGGCGGCTTGTTGCCGTACGGATAGCGGGCGGCGTCGCCGACGTAGACGAAGGATTCGGCGGGCATGAGGTCGATCGCGGCACGCGCGACGGTGAGCCCGCCGAAGCCCGAGTCGAACATGCCGATCGGTCGTGCGGCGCGCGCGTCCATGGCCCTCCGATCGTACGAGCATTACGCTCGCGAGGTGCTCATCGCGACGGGGTGCGCACTCGTTGCGGCCGTGTTGCACGCGACATGGAACCTCTACGCGAAGCAGAGCGGTGACCGATTCCTCGCGCTGTGGGCACAGTTCTTCGTCGCGGGATCGCTGAGCGGTGCGATCGTCGTGGCGTGGACGCTGCTCGACGGGGCCCCCGACATCGCGTGGTGGTGGTCGGTGGCGAGCGGGACGGGCCACCTGCCGTACATGGTGTGGCTCGCACGCGCCTACGACCGCGGGGATTTCTCGCTCGCCTACCCCATCATGCGCGCGGGCGGCGCGTCGTCGGCCGCCGTGCTCGGGATTGCACTGCTCGGCGACCGGCTGTCGGGTACCTCGATCGGGGGGATCGCCGTCGTGATGGTCGGCATGTTGCTGCTCACGCGCGGCCGATTCGGGCGACACATCGGGGCGTCGGCGCTCGTGGCGATCAACATCGGGATCTACACCGCGATCGATGCCCAGGGGGCGCGCGAGTCGCAGCCGGTGGCGTATGCGCTGTCGATCTTCGTGACGGGCACGGTCAGCAGCACGCTCTGGGGACTCCTGCGCCGTCGAGGCGAGCTGGTGGCGTACATGCGCGCACATCGTCGCTCGGCACTGGTCGTGGGGCCGATGTCGATCGTGAGTTACACCCTCGTGCTGTATGCGATGACGCTCGCGCCCGTGGGATACGTGGCGACCCTGCGGGAGTCCAGCGTGCTGGTGGCGGCGTTCGCCGGGTGGCGACTGCTGGACGAGGGTGACCACCGACGACGCATCGCCGGGGCGGGCGTGATGGTGCTGGGACTCGCGCTGCTCATCGCGGGGCGGTGACGCGCGGGGCGGTACGGCCGCCGTGCGGGCGTGGGGCGGCCGTCCTGCACGCGTCGGGCTAGAAGTAGATGATCCTCTCGGCGGCCGCCTCGGCGGCGTCGAGGTCGTCGGTGTAGGCACCCGTGGAGAGGTACTTCCAGCCGCCGTCGCACACGATGAAGACGATGACACCCTCGGAGATCTCGGACGCCACCTTGAGGGCGCCGGCGAGCGACGCCCCCGACGAGATGCCCGCAAAGATGCCGCACTCGGCCACGAGCCGCCGCGTGCACTCGAGCGACTCGCGGGGGCGCACGACGCGCTTGCGGTCGAGCACCTCGAGGCCGTGCCACTTCTCGAACACGGGCGGGATGTAGCCGTCGTCGAGGTTGCGCAGGCCTTCGACGCGCTCGCCGAGCGGCGGCTCGACGGCGACGATCTTCACCTCGGGGTTGCGCTCCTTGAGGTACCGCCCGACGCCCATCAGCGTGCCCGAGGTTCCCAGGCCCGCCACGAAGTGGGTGACCTCCGGGCAGTCGCGCCAGATCTCGGGGCCCGTGGTCTCGTAGTGGGCCGAGGGGTTGGCCTCGTTTTCGTACTGGTGCAGGAAGCACCACTCGGGGTGCTCGCGCGCGAGGGCCTCGGCGCGGCGCACCGCGCCGTTGCTGCCTTCGGCGCCCGGCGTGGTGACGACGCGCGCCCCGAACACCTCGAGCATCTGGCGCCGTTCGACCGAGACGTTGTCGGGCATGAGGATCGTGATCGGATAGCCCTTGAGGCGCGCAATGGCCGCGAGCGCGATGCCCGTGTTGCCCGAGGACGGCTCGAGGAGGTGCTGACCGGGGGTGAGTCGACCCTCCTTCTCGGCGGTCTCGATCATCGACTTGGCGATGCGGTCCTTGACCGAACCGAACGGGTTCTGGTTCTCGAGTTTCGCGAGGAGGCGAACGCCGGGCGTCGGCGACAGCACGCTCACATCCACGAGCGGCGTCTCGCCGATCGCATCCAGCACGCTCGCACGGTCGGTCACGGCGTCATGATACCTGACTAATCGAGTCGGATTTCCAGTCGTGCTCGGAGTCTGGGATGGGGTCGGTGCGGGGTGGCTGGATGCGGGGCTGGGCAGGTGTGGGGCGCAGGTGTGGGGCGCGCGTCAGCGGGCCGGGAGGATCGCCGTCTCGGTGATCGTCTCACCGACGATGCGATACGCGCGGGCGTCGGGGATGCCCCGCTTGAGTCCCACGATCACGTAGTGCCAGGCGGGGTCGGGGGCGTCGCGCACGTCCGTCGCGCTCGGGTACGGCTCGGTGTGGGTGTGGCTGTGCATCACCCCGACGACGGCGAGGCCCCGCGCCTCGGCGTCGCGCTCGACGCGCAGGTGGTCGCGTGGCTCGACGGTGTAGAGCCGCGCGCTCGCGGCCGCGTTGCCGCAGGGGTGGAACTCGCGGATCTCGTCGCCGCCGAGCTCGCCGACGAGCAGCCCGCACGCCTCGAGTGGCACGCAGGCGCGGGCGTGATCGCTCATGGCGCGCATCACGGATGCGGGGATGCGCAGCCCCGCGCGCGGTGCGGGTGAGGTGGTGGGGCGCGCGGGGCGCGCGGCATTGCCCGACATCGGCGCCGAGGCTACAAGTACGATCGGGAGGCCAATGGCCCGGCACGCCGACTCCGTGCTCGCGAGCAATCGGCGGGCGCGCCACGAATATGCGATCCTCGACGTGCTCGAGGCCGGCATCGTGCTGCACGGCAGCGAGGTCAAGAGCGTGCGGGCCGGCAACGTGCAGATCGCGGAGGCCTGGGCGCACGTGATGCACGGCGAGATGTGGCTGGAGGGGATGCACGTCGGGGCGTACGAGCACGCCCACGGGGTGGGGGCGCACGAGCCGGTGCAGCCGCGCAAGTTGCTGATGCACAAGGCCGAGATCCGTCGCCTCGCGGAGCGCGTGGCGACGGAGCGGCTCGCGCTGGTGCCGTTGGCGCTGCGCCTGCGGGCCGGGCGGGTGAAGGTGGACCTGGCGCTCGCGAAGGGGCGCCAGAAGGCGGACCGGCGCCAGGCGATCAGGGAGAAAGAGACGCGCCTCGAGATGCGGCGTGCGGCGCGCACGCGCGGACGGGAGCGGGAGTAGCGGCGGCGGGCGCGGCATCCTGCGGGCGGGCATAGGCTGGAGGCGTACGAACATCTTCGGGGCTGACAGGTTTCGACGTCGGACTCGCTGGACGGGCGTGCGACCCGAGTTGCTCAGACTCGTAAAACGGGGCACCAACACAACTGCCAACAAGCAGTTCGCTCTCGCGGCCTAACAAGGCCCAGAGAGCAACCGTGAGCCGCAAGGTCGCACGGGGCCGATCCACCGCAGCCCGGCAACAGAAGCGGAGGATGACCGCGGGAAAGACCGCTGGCGCCGGGGAAGACCGGTGACGTCCCGGAAAGACGGGACGCGGCCTAGGCAACTAGGCGGTCGACCCGCCGGCGGTGTTGCGACAGCACCGAAGCGGGGATGGTCGTAGCACGGGCGTCGAGCGGCTGATGGACGGGGGTTCGATTCCCCCCAGCTCCACCAACGCCGTCGTCTAGGGCTGGACAGTGACGGCGAGGGCAGATGCGATCCGACGATTGCCGTCGTCCTCGACGTGCACCCAATCGAGATACGGGCTCGACGCGGAGTCATCGAAGATCGAGGTCAGGTCGACGTCGCCCGACGCGGTCGTCGAGTCCTGCAGCGCTCGGTACACGGCCGCGATGTCGTCTCCCATCGGGCCACGCGCACTCGAGCGCGAATACGTGAAGAGGTTCGGCTGCAAAACGTGGACGAATCGAGCACCTGCGTCGTCGACGATCTCGCGGGCCTCCTCGACTGGATTGCGCCATGACTCGGTGATGCGCCGCCGAGCCTGCGACACGATGGACTCTCGATCGATGTACATGAGCCGGTCTGACAGGAAGGCGTTGAACATCACTCGGGATCGTCGCTCGATGAGCTCCAGCCCACGGCGTACCTGTCGCCGCGGTGACCTCAGCGCGTGGGCATCACGGATCTGCTCGTAGACCTGCCATGCGTCGTTGCCGCCGTCGTAGAACACGACGGTGTCCGTCGGGCCGAGATCAAGGGTGCGCAGCCTCGCCAGCTGGTGCACGACGCGTGCGCCCGGAACCCCAAGGTTCAGCACCTCGAGGTCTCGTCCCATGCGATTCAGCTCTGCCTGAAGGAGGGATGGGATCGTGAGGTCGTTCGGCACCTCACTACAGAAGATCGACGACCCGCCGAATACGAATACTCGTCCGCTTGGAGACTGCGGAGCACCGACCGTGATTCGACGGCCGTCGCGGACCGTGACGAACCTACCGACGAAGTTCACCATCGTCAGCAGGTCACCATCCCGCGTGATCCCAAGGGAGGCGATCTCCGCCTCACGGTCGGTCGAAAGCCGACCGCGACTGATCGCGTCGGCACGCTCGTTCCACGCCCGGTAATAGGGCTGTGTAACGAGTTCCGCGACATTCCACGCGCCCGGGGGGCGCCGACCCTTGTCGATCTCGCGGACCGCATACTCGTAGATCGAAAGGAGCGAGACGCCGAGGACGACGTTGATCGCAAGCACACGCGGCCAGCGGGTGCCGCGCGTGCTCGCAAGTACCAGCAACGTCGACCATCCGAGGTGGAGGATCGTCGCCTCCACGCCCCGAAGAAGGGCAATCGCGGGGGTCGCGATGGCGACGAACAGCACCAGCGACTGCCAGCGCGCACGCGTCGTCGCGGCCG
>Ga0233424_10001981_pt1 | contig 15851 bp, 12 predicted proteins | sample Watercolumn_Towu_FD_181011 | JGI IMG/M metagenome (GOLD analysis project Ga0233424, IMG submission 181011) | Freshwater microbial communities from Lake Towuti, South Sulawesi, Indonesia - Watercolumn_Towuti2014_125_MG | ecosystem: Environmental > Aquatic > Freshwater > Lake | place: Indonesia...
GTGGTGTGCCTGGCTCCCAGGGTTGAGCCTGATCGTAGGCGGCCTTGAAGGCAGCGAGGTGAGTTTGCCATGGTGTAGCTCGATTGAGGTTTGCGAGATCGGGAATCTGTAATGGATCGATGATACGGGCGTTATCGAGATTTTTGTATCCGTAGGTGTCGTCCCAGAATGGAATACCTGCTTCTTCGATGAGTATACAGAGGAGTTCTGCGTCGCTGAGAAGGTTGGCATCGAAGAGTGGGAGCTGAAGTCTTCCCTCTTTGAGTTGTGCGATGAGTTGATTGAGGCCCGCTTCTGACATGGTGGCTTTGTCGAAGAGGGCGCCGTAGGCGTCTGCGTCTCGGATAAGACCTTTCTCTTGTAGGGCTTCAACGATTCCCCACTGCGTGTGATCTAGGACGGCCTGTTCACGGGCTTGTTCCAGATCGAAGTTCGCCTCTTCTTTGAGGCGCTTTGCCATCTCCTTGAATCCGATGAGCGGGGTTGCAGTTTCTTTTGCTCTGGTGTGGGTTGCGGCTGTCATTGGAGCGATGGTACGCATTGACTCTTGAGCTGCTGCGATGAGCGCTTCGGGCGTAAGGCCTACTGCGATGGCGTGTTGTACGATGTCGTGGGCGGTGATACTGTCTGGAATGGACATATTTTATACGTGTTTACATTGGCTTGATTCTAATTTATTTTTTTAACTTTTGTCAAATTCAGCTTTGATATACTACACTTATCTTCCTTGCGTGGCATTTTCCTGCTATAATTTCTTTGTCGTTTATCTTTTTCTAACAACATGATTCTTCTCGATGGGAAAAAAGTTGCTGAGGGAGTCGTTGCCAAGGTGAAGGCCGAGGTTGAGGGTTTGAAGGCGGCCGGTATACACCCAAAACTCGTTGTAATCCAGGTTGGCGAGGATCCGGCGTCGCTTGTGTATATCGGGCAGAAGTTGAAGCGGTGCAGGGAGACAGGCATCGAGTCGGAGCATTTGAAGTTTCGCGATGATATCACAACCGAGTTTCTTGTGGGAAAAATTCATGAGCTGAATGCTGATTCACGTGTTCATGGTATTCTCGTACAGCTCCCGCTGCCGAAACATGTCGCGACTCCCCTCGTCATGAAGGCAATTGACCCGAGCAAGGATGCTGATGGATTTACCGCTTACAATATAGGAAAAATGACCCTTGGAACCGAGTTCGAGCATCTCGCTCCTTGTACGCCAAAGGGTGTTATCGAACTCCTTGAGGCGTATAATATTTCGCTTGAGGGTAAGGAGGTGGTGATGGTTGGGGCCAGTAATATTGTCGGTAAGCCACTTGCCATCATGATGCTGAATCGGCGGGCTACGGTGACGATCTGCCACTCCAGGACGAGAAATCTTGCTTCCCATACGAAGAGTGCCGATATTCTCTGTGTTGCCGTCGGGAAACCGGGTCTCATCACGGCGGACATGGTCAAGGATGGAGTGATCGTCATTGATGTTGGTATCAACCGATTGCCCGATGGTTCACTCTGCGGCGATGTAGATTTTGAGGGAGTGAGTGCCAAAGCTTCGTACATCACTCCCGTGCCGGGAGGGGTTGGACAGATGACCGTCGCCTGTCTCATGGAAAACATCGTGAGTGCCGCAGAAAAGCTTGCGCGAAGCTAGTAATTCTATATAGTGGTTGTGCTATGTGCGGTATTCTCGGTTTAATGGGAAATGGCGAGGTGGCGCAGGAGATCTATGACGGTCTCACAACGCTGCAGCATCGTGGCCAGGACTCGGCCGGGATCATGACCTTTGATGGTCACTTCAACCTCAAGAAGGGAAATGGCCTCGTTCGGGATGTCTTCCATACGAAAAATATGCTTCGGCTCAAGGGCCTCATGGGTATTGGCCATGTACGTTACCCCACCGCCGGAAGTTTCGATGCGGCCGAAGCCCAGCCTTTTTTCGTGAACTCCCCTTTCGGTATTGCCCTCATCCACAATGGTAATTTGACGAATTACGAGCAGCTCAAGAAGGAGATTATTCGCGATAATATACGATATCTCAATACCTCATCGGACTCGGAGGTACTCCTCAATATCGTTGCCAATGAAATTCTCAAATTGAATAAACTCCGCCTGAAGCCCGAAGATTTGTTCAAGGCGATGAAGATCGTTTTTGGCCGCCTGAAGGGCAGCTACTCGTGCATCATGATGATTGCGGATCATGGTATGGTGGCGTTCCGAGATCCCAATGGAATTCGTCCGCTCGTCATCGGTGAACGAAAAAATAGTTCGCTGAGAAAGGAGTATGTGTTTGCTTCGGAGACGGTTGCGCTTGCCGGTCTTGGGTTTAAGGTTTTGAGTGATGTGCAGCCCGGTGAAGTCGTATACATCGACACAAATCACCGCGTCTATCGTAAGCAGTGTGCAGAAAAAAAATGGGCTCCCTGTATTTTTGAGTTCGTCTACCTCGCCAGGCCGGATTCGGTTCTCGATAAAATCAGCGTGTATAAGACGAGGCTGCGTATGGGGGTTGCCCTTGCGAAGCAGATTAAGCGGACCATGGAGCGGGAAGAACTTCCCATTGATGTCGTCATGCCCGTTCCAGATACCGCGCGGAGCAGTGCCCTTGCGGTTGCGGAAGAGCTCGGCGTGAAGTACCGTGAGGGACTCATCAAGAACCGCTACATCGGCAGAACGTTCATCATGCCCGGACAGGCGATCCGCAAGAAGAGCATCAAGTACAAGCTCATGCCCATTGAGCTCGAGATTCGCGGAAAAAATATTCTCCTCGTGGATGACTCGATCGTGCGCGGCAATACCTCCAAGAAAATTATCCAGATTGTGCGCGAGGCGGGTGCGAAAAAGGTCTACCTTGCCTCATCTGCTCCTCCACTGCGAAGCCCGTGCGTTTACGGCGTTGATATGCCGAGCAAAAAAGATTTCATCGCCAACAAACTCTCGATTGATGAGATTTGCAAGGTAATCGGAGCTGACCGGCTTTTTTATCAGGAGTTGGAAGATCTCATCTGGTCTGCCCATGCGGGCAACAAAGCCATTACGAGGTTCTGCGCCGCCTGTATGGATGGCAAGTATCCGACGAAAGATATTACTGAAAAACGCCTCGCCGAGATGGATCTCATACGGTCTTCGGCTCAGAGACCGGGGAGTCTCGGTGAGAGCGATGAGAAGTCATCGGAGGATCAGCTTACTTTAATTTAGTTTTGTGAAATGAAAAAGGTTCTGCTTGTTGGCAGTGGCGCGAGGGAACATGTGATTGCGGAGACGCTTATGCGCAGTCCGCAGGGTGTCGATCTCTCTGTTTTTGCGAGGACAAAAAATCCCGGAATTGCGCACATGGCGAAGGATTATCGAGTTGGAGATTTGGGTAATTTGGATGCGATTTGCGAATATGCGAAAGAAGTACGACCGGATTTTGCCGTCATTGGTCCGGAGGATCCCATTGCGCTTGGAGTGGCGGATGCACTTGCCGATGTGGGGGTTGAGACCGTTGCCCCAAGAAAAAAAGTCGCCCAGTTGGAGGCGTCGAAGTCGTTTACGAGGAGTCTTTTGGCAAAGTACGGCATACCGGGAAATCCGGAGTATGCGGTGTTTGAGAGTACTGCTGATGCGAGACAGTTTGGCCATGCACTCCTTGCGCGCTCCCTGCAACTCGTTATCAAGGCCGATGGTCTCATGGCGGGTAAGGGCGTGAAGGTACAGGGGGATCACTTCGATACGCTCGATCAGGGTATGGAGTTTGCGAGTGAATGCATCGCGAAGTTTGGGCGTGTCGTCATCGAGGAGAAACTCGTCGGTCAGGAGTTTTCTCTCATGAGTTTCGCCGATGGAGTTCATACCGCCGATATGCCTGTGGTACAGGATCACAAGCGTGCATACGAGGGCGACACGGGCCCCAATACCGGGGGCATGGGGACGTACAGCGATAGCGATCATTTACTGCCGTTCCTGCGAACCTCCGACGTTGATGAGGCGAGAATGATTACGAAGATGGTACAGGAGGCACTCCTCAAAGAGACTGGTGAAATGTACCGCGGCATTATGTATGGCGGATTCATCGCGGTGAAAGATGGTGTCCGGCTCATTGAGTACAATATGCGATTCGGCGATCCAGAAGCGATGAATGTCCTCCCGCTCCTGAAGACCGACTTCGTGGAAATCTGCGAGGCCTTGATCGACCGGTCGCTCGATCAGGTGCGAGTGGAGTTTGAGTCGATGGCAACCGTGTGCAAGTATGTGGTGCCGGAGGGATATCCGGAAAAGCCGGTCAAAGGAGAGAAAATTACTCTCCCTAAAATTCCCCCTGGTGTACGGGCGTATTTCGGGTCGGTTGATGCGACTTCAGAAGATTCGAAAGAACTTACTTTGTGCGGTTCGCGTGCGCTTGCTCTCGTGGGCGTTGGAGACACGATAGCCGATGCGGAACGGCTCGCTGAAAATGCTGCACGTGCTGTCGCTGGTCCGGTTTTTCACCGGAAGGATATCGGAACAAAACCGCTCATTGAGAAGCGGGTTAGCATGATGAAAACATTGAGGGGTAGCTGTGTTCGGATCGGATAACTCTTAAAGGGGCTCGTTTTTAGTGCTCAAGCATTACTTTCTCCTGTCTTCTTCCTCGAAAAAATCTTCGATTTTTTGCGAGGTACTCTTCAGATACTCGAAGAGACTTCCTGCAAGAATGGACGTTACCTTGCCGAGTTCCTTGAGGCCGGTACCTCCTCCCGCCCTTTCCTTTTTTATGCGCTCACGGGTTTCTTTGCCCGATTTGGGAGCGAAGAAGAGGCCGACTATGGTTCCAGTGAGCAGACCGGTGATGAGTCCTTTGAACTTCATACATATATTCGTTAAGCCTTTTGGTGTATTCTATTGTAGAACTTTTTTGAGAAACAAAAAACCCCGTTTTGATAAACGGGGTTTTCAGATTTGAACGTTGGTTCGTGACTGGCTTTAGTACTTCGGAAGGAAAGCTGGTGGAAGCGGAGGATTGTATCCTGCCGGATACCCCGGATAGAGCGGATTCATCGGAATGCTTGAGAGCGTAGGGAGTTTCGAGAAGTCGATCTGGGATCTGGGGGGAAGCTTGCTCAGGAGTCCGACGAGCTGTGCGCGGTAGATCATGACGGCGACATCGCCACGAGTCATTTCCTTGGCCGGCATGAAGTAACCTTCAACGCTGTCGACGAGTGAGTACTGGCTTGCAATACAGGCGTACTTGCCAAACCATTTTCCCGATACATTTTCCTTGTATGGTTTCTCGCACTTTATGTACTTGCTGCCAATGTTTGCGGCCTCGATGAAGATCTTGAGCATTTCGGCCCTATTCACCGTGTTGTCTGCGCGGAATGTATTGTCCGGGTAGCCATTGATGACTCCATAGAGACGAGCCGCAGCGAGATATGGGGTGTACCAGGCCGTTGAGTTCACGTCCTTGAATCCGGCACTGTCGAACCACCAGCCGGTTGTCGGAACGTTATACTTGAGAGCCAGGAGAATCACCTTCACTGTTTCTGCACGATTGATTGGAGTGGTTGGACGGAAGGTTCCATCGTCGTACCCCTTGAAGACACCGAGCTTCTTCATCTCCTGAATAGCAGCACAGTATGGAGCTGATGCTGGCACATCGGCGAATCCGGCGCAGACAGATGTCTGATTCCCTCCCGTGTATGAGAGTTTGAATGAACCCTCGGCGATATTGGACTGGCCGAATGCGTTGTATGCGGATACGCGGAACTTGTAGTTACCCACCGGTGCGAGTTCGCCATTCATGAGTTTGCCATCCCATGCGGCTGTTCTGCTCCCTACTTCCTGCTGATTGAGCTTGAGTGTCGCGACAATGTTGTTGTCCTGGAGAATCAGCACGGTGACATACGCACTTGCCGTCACGTTGTAGCTCACCGTGAGAGGTCCGCTGTATGGGCTGTATGGGTCTGGCGTTACCGAACTTGAAATGATGAACGGAGCGTTTCCGCCCGGATTCACCGTCGATGTCGTCAATGAGAACGTTCCCTGTCTGGTCTCGAGAGAACCATTGCTCTTGAAGACGAGGAGCTTATAGGTGTAGGCGCCTGATGGGAGGACATTGCCGTTATTGTCCCTTCCATTGTAGGTAAAACTGTTGTTGCCGCTTCCGAAGAACTGTGATTTCTCGAAGCGTACGTTTCCGTTCATATCTTCGGCCCGGAAGATGACGAATATCGGTGAAGCGAGGTTGAATGAAACCGTTGCCGATGTCGTTTGCGGATCGAAGGTTTGTGGAGAGAAGCTATAAGAGTTGATGTACTGCGAAGGATCGCTTGCGGTCTGCTGTACCTGGAATGAACCAGTGTAGCTGTCCGCGACATTTCCCGATGAGGTGTAACTCATGACACGGTAGCTGTAGGCTCCACTTGAGAGGAAACTTCCTGAGTTGTCGTAGCCGGTGTAGGTGATGTAGTTTTGACCTGCTGGTCTGCTCATCTGGCTGCTCGTGTAGACGGTGTTTCCATTTTTCAAAATCTGGAAGTTGACGTTGCCACTCTGTGAGAGGTTGAAGCCGACTGAGGCGTTCTCTTTCGCCGGATTGAATGTGTTTGGAGTGAAGCTTACGTCTGAGAGCATTGGATTCTGACTCACGAAGCCGGTATTCACCACATCGAATACGCCTGTCTTCGCATCACTTGGTTGTGAATTTCCTACCGGATAACTGTTCAAGGTGAAGGTGTAGGTTCCTGTTTGAAGGAGCGCACCGCTGTTATCGCGACCGTTGTAGGTGATGGATTTCTGGCCGGCAGATTGATTGAAGTACTGGCTTCCCGATGAGTAGACAATCGATCCCTGGTTATTTCGTACCGTAAGCAGCACATCGCCGGTGCTCGAGAGTGTGTAAGAAAATACCTGATTCTGCGTCTGGACGTAGAAGGTGCCATAGAGGAGGCTTACATTCGAGAGGAGCGGCTGTTGTGTCATCGTATTTACCGCCTGAAATGTGCCCGACTTCTGGTCGTAGAGATTCTTGTTTGCGTCATAACTGTAGAGTGTATAGGTGTAGGTGCCTGGCTGCAGGTATCCGCCACTCTTATTGTTGAATCCGGAGTATGTGACGGAGTTTAGGCCCGATGACTTGCTCATGCCTGTCGAGGCGAATACTTCCTGTCCGAGATTGTTGAAGATGTTATAGGATACTGTGCTCGATGAACTCAACCAGAATGAAATTACCGCTGTGTCGTTCACGACGTTGAATGGATTTGGAGAGAAGCTTACATTGGAGAGAAGTCCTGTAGTAGGCTGCGTGTTCTGGGTTACTGGCGGATTTCCGACGACTTCGATGGTGCGCATGTCTACGCCTGTGCCACTCGTGTTTTCTGCAACAACCTGAACCGTGTAGATGCCGTTTTTTACGTAGAGGCTATTCGAGCCCGCGTAGCTGTTCGACACTACGTTTCCATTCCAAGTGAATGTGTTGTATCCTGCAGGTTTTTGCGCATTGCTCTTCTGCGTGAATACGGTTTCACCTTGCTGATTTTTGACACTCAAGGTGAGGTCTGCCGGCGCATCGAGATTCAATTTTACCGTAAGATTTTCATTTACTGAATTAAACGGATTTGGTGAGACCTCGAAGATCGTGAGGTTTGGTTTCACCGCGATCGATGATCCGCCGAAGGTTGAGGCACCGAAACGGACCGAGATGTTGTGAATCGTGTGGCCCTTGTCGTTGGCTGCGAGGAGAACGGCGAGGTAGTCGCCGCTGCTGACGTAGTTTCCGCTCTTGTTGCGACCATCCCAGGTGAATGATGTTGCACCCGCCGAGGCAAAGACAAAATCCTGTTCAGCAACCGGCTCTGTCGAGGCATTGTAACCGACCGGTACGATGCTCATCTTCACCACCGATGGAGCGTTCACCGCGAAGGAGATCGTGCTCAGGCTCCCGCTCGAGAACGCCGATGGATTCGCCGTTGCACTTGTGATCACTGGAGACTGGGACGCAACCGGTACGATCAATACATTTGCCTTTCCGGTACTGACTTCTCCGAGATTGCTCGTTGCCTTCACCTCGACGACATAGCTACCCTGTGGCAGAGGGACGCCATTTGGCGTTGTACCGCCCCAGTAGAGCTCCTGTGTGCCTGCGTTCTGGAATGAGTCGTAGAGCGATACCTGTGTCAGGCCATTCTTATCTTTCACACTCACTTTCAAGTTGGATGCGTAGGCTGCGAGCGTATAGGTAATTTTCGTAACATCCGGCGGAACGAGTTTCCACTTCGACAACATAATGCTACTTACCTGCGGATAGGCAAGGGTCGAAGAGCTCGTGCCTGCCGCTGTTCCACTATTTATGAGCTGGAGCCATGCGTCAGATACCTCGTCCGCAGAAACCATGACTGGCTGGAGAACGAGAGCGGCACTGAGTACGCTTACGAGGAGTTTCTTCGCGAGCGAGCTAACGGAGTTTTGCATATGCATGTGAGAATTAAATAATGATATAAATTTAGTGTAAGGCGGTGATTCTATACTGTTTTCTATACTCCTGTCAATGCTTTTTGGTATTTTGCACCAAATATAGCTTTGGGAGTGACCGAAATTAGCCTTACACTGCACTTTTACACTCTCCGGAGCATAAAATCATGGCTTTTTGTCCAATTCGTCTTGAATTTTTCGAAAAGAATGACGTTTTGTGTATTTCATTTGACAGAGGGACTTTGCGTCATTATATTTGGCCTGCTTTGTTTATTTTTTAACGATACTTTAAAAGTCGCATGCCAAATCTTTCAGCTTCAAAAAAATCGATGAGACAGTCTCTCAAGGCTCGAGAACGGAATTATAAGACGAGAGCTGATCTTAAGAAGGTCATCAAAGACACTCTGAAGCTGGCCAAAGCTGGAGAGATGAATAGGGTGAGCGAGGGGCTTCCCCAGGCTTTCTCGGTCATCGACACCGCTGTCAAGAAGAGAATTATCCACAAGAACAACGCCGCCCATAAGAAGGCGCGACTGGCTGCTTTGGTTGCTTCGAAGTAGTTTTTCCGTTCGGTTTTTTTTGAGAAAGTTCAATGATTCACCTCAACCTCGATACTCTCTTTGCCCTTACGGGTCGCGGACTTGCGAGGAGGGACGTTTTTTCGAGCAGCAAAGCCGTCGCTTCTCTCATTCAGAAAGTTCAGAGCCGCGAACAGGGGTTTCTCGATCTTCCCTATGATGGAGGTGGTAGTTTTTTCAAGCGAGGTTTGCCATTTATACGAAGTGCCCGTAAAAAATTCCGTCATATTATTGTTTTGGGAATCGGGGGATCGGCGCTTGGGGCACGTGCTCTTGCTCGAGCACTTGCGACAAACGATACCGGTCCATCACTCCACATTCTCGACAATGTCGATCCGGAACTCATCGAGCGTGCCGAACATGATGTCGATTTGAGGAAGACACTCTTCATCGTCGTGACGAAATCCGGGACGACACCCGAGACACTCGCACAGTATTTTTACTTCAGGAAGAAGATGGAAGAATCTCTCGACAACAAGAGAGCGCGTGATCATTTCATTTTCATTACTGATCCGAAGCGCGGATACCTGCGTGGGGTTGCCCTACGCGACGGGATTATCACTCTTGATATACCGGAAAATGTCGGTGGGCGATTTTCTGTTCTTTCGGCTGCTGGCCTGCTTCCTGCTGCACTCGTAGGCGTTGATGTAAAAAAACTTTTCAGGGGAGCGAGACGTGCGGTTCAGTATTTTTTTGAAACGAATTCGAAGAAAAATATGGCTTTCCAGCTTGCACGCGTGCAGTTCCTGCTGCAGCAAAAACGAGGCGTAACCATTACCGTTATGATGCCTTATTCTCATGCCCTCACAGGAGTTTCCGAGTGGTACGCCCAGCTGCTTGCTGAGAGTATCGGCAAGTCTCATACGCGGAGTGGAGAGATCGTCCATGCCGGCATAACGCCCGTTTCCGCGATTGGCGTTACCGATCAACATTCCCAGGTGCAACTCTACAATGAGGGTCCGTTCGACAAATTTGTACTCTTTTTAGAGACACGACGGAGCCGATCGGACATTTCTGTTCCGAAAATTTCGGAAAAAAGTTTTGATTTCCTCAGCGGAGTCCCATTTGGTGATCTCATGCGAGTCGAAAAGCGTGCTACCGAATCTGCATTTGTGCGATTTGACCGGCCGTGTGGCAGTGTCATTCTCGAGAGAATCGATGAGGAGCATCTTGGAGAACTCCTCGTCATGCTCGAGGGCAGTGTTGCATTTCTCGGAGAAATGTATGGTGTCAATACCTACGATCAACCCGGTGTGGAACTTGGGAAAACGCTCACAAAAAAGATATTGCGGGCAGGTTTGTAGAGTCGGTATAGTGCGGTTGTTATGAAAATTCCAAGTTTGGGTGAAGCGCTTGATGCTGAACATTTCTCGTTTCTCAAGGCCCTTGCAACGGCTTGCAGGAGGTCAATTATCGAAATGACTGCGTTGGCGCAGTCTGGTCATCCGGGGGGATCGCTCTCGATGATCGATTATTTGTGCGTTTTGTATGCCTTTGTCGTGAGTCAGCACAACGAACCGGTTGTTGTTTCCAATGGACACATCTCCCCTGCCGTTTATGCCATTCTCGGTGAGCTCGGTGTCGTTGATAAGAAACGCGCGGTCAAATTTTTTCGCAAGCCTGATGATGTCTTTGAGGGCCATGTGAATCGCCGCGTTCGCGGAGTGCACTACTCGACTGGGCCCCTTGGAATTGGAGGCTCCGTTGCCAGTAGTTTTGCTCTTGGAAATGTTCTCGGGAAGTCTTCGGAATCGGTGTACCTCATCATGGGAGATGGCGAGCAGCAGGAGGGGCAGGCGTATGAGATGATGAATTTTGCGAGCAAGTATGCGTTATCGAATCTGGTCCTCTGTATTGATTTCAACAAAATTCAGCTCTCTTCTTCCCTTGCGGATATCATGCCGATTCATATCGAAGGCCACTATCGCGCCGCCGGGTGGGAGGTGATTGAGGTGGATGGGCATGATTTTGAGTCAATTTGGAGCGCACTTTCCCGCGCGAAGGCCATGCAGATTGCGGCGGCGGTGAGCGGAAGTGGCAAACCTGTCTGTCTGCTCACCCATACCATCATGGGTAAGGGTGTCAGTTTCATGGAGGCGGACAGTGGTGCCGGGAAGGCGAACTGGCATGGTTCGACCACCGGGAAGGAGTTAACTGAACAAGCCCTTGCCGAGCTCGTTCTTTCTGATGAGCAACGTGTGATGATTTCTGAATTTCTTGCTGATTTTGGTGGGAATCTTCGTGAACAGATTTCAAGTTATGATTTTGTGAAGAGCGGCACACCGATTGAGGGATTCAATATTGGCGTTGCGCGCGAGTATTCGGTGAGTGAAAAAACGGATTGTCGCGGCGCGTATGGTAATGCCTTGGTTGATCTGGCCGGTTTGAATACTTCCGTCGTTGCGATGACCGCTGACCTTGCGGGATCGGTCAAGACAGATGGTGTCAAAAAGGCCTTTCCTGAGCGACATATCGAGTGCGGTATTAGCGAGCAGCACATGGTGAGCGCGGCTGGAGGTTTGAGCCTTCGTGGATTTGTACCCTTTTGCTCGACGTTTGGAGCCTTCATGACCAGCCGCGCGAAGGATCAGGCACGCGTCAATGATATCAATGAAACGAATGTAAAAATGGTCGCTACGCACTGTGGTTTATCCGTGGGTGAGGATGGCCCGACCCATCAGGCGATCGATGATATCAGCTCCTTCATGGGATTCTTTCATACCTCGATTCTTGAGCCCGCCGATCCGAATCAGTGTGATCGAATGATTCGCGCGATTGCCGGTGTATATGGAAATTTTTATGTCCGGATGGGACGAGCGAAGGTGCCAACGATTGCGCGGGAAAATCCCGATGGTAGCTTGAGCGATGTGCCGTTTTTTGGTGGCAATTACGAATTTGAAATTGGACGGGCCGATGTGGTGCGTGCGGGCAAGGATGTTACGATTGTTGCCAGTGGGCCGATGGTGAGTCGCGCGCTTGAGGTTCGTGATGCGCTTCGCGGTGAGCTCGATGTCGAGATTGTTGCGGTGAGCTCGATGAAGCCTTTTGATGGTGAAACTATTGTGAAGAGCGTGAAGAAAACTGGCGCGGTTATCACCTATGAAGATCACCATCCCGATATTGGATTGGGCATGCTGGTGACGCGCGCACTTGTCGATGATGGCTTGCTGGTGCCGAGTATTCACATGGGAGTTCGCGCGTATCAGCTGAGCGGCACCGCCGACGAGTTGTACGAGAAGGCGGACCTTGGAGTGAAGGATGTCATGAAGGCCGTGAAGAAGGTTGTGAAGGCGAAGGTGTAATATATCTCTCTAGATCTCCATGCCGAGCGCACTGAGATCAGCTCTTAGGGCGTCAGAGATCTCGTGCGCAGGTTCTCCTCTATCATTAGCCATATCTTCTTGTGCATCTAATTCCGCTCGATCCGCTGAATCATAATCTCGCGACATGCTGCCGTCTCTCTTTAAACGTATTGGGCCGACTTCACCTTATTATTCATACATCAAGCAAATTTCTAAGCCATGCGTCTGGCTTACTTTCTTCGAGGTGATCGCGGATGATCGCGTGAATATTTATCATTTTCTTTGCATTTGATTTCCAGACACACTCATCAAATTCTTTGAAGTCCCTGTCTGTGAAGCTGCTCCATTGGATGCCGAGTTCGTGCATGAGCTGATGTTTGAGCTGTTTTTGATTTCGGAGCTTGAGGCTGGCGTGAAGGTAGAGATAGTCAAAAAGTGCACGAGCTTTTGTGGCGACATGATATGTTCGCTCGGGGTTGTTGAGATTTGAGTTGCTGTGATCGAAGTGTATTTCCGGACTGAATACTGCTTCGCTTATGCCGATATTTTTGATCTTCGTGTAACACGGTGATCTCACGTTCTGGTAGATGAAGGTGCCGAGTTGGTTTATGAAGCTTCGGGTGGTCTTTGTCGTAATGGAGGTAATTGCTGGCTGACCCTGTGCATAGAGCAACATGCCGTATTTTCCCAGTATATATTCACCAGTAATGTATGAGGGCTTGTATATTTTTGAGGCAGTGTATTCGGTGAGTTGTGTTTTGTTTGGCTCGTTTATATATGCATCTGCTCGGATATAGAGGCCGCTTCTGAGTTTCAGAAATGTACCGCGATTGAGTGATCGACGTACTCTTGCATTTTTTGCATCATATTTTGATGACGATGTGTTCGAAGAAAGCGCCTTTATTAGCTCCTGTTTCGTAAGATATATCTCCGTCTTGTTTTGCCCGGACATGCCGTTTGTTTCAGAATTAGTATGTTTTTGCGTCATAATTCTAAAACAAAAGTCCTCTGCGTGGAAATATATAGAATTGTTAAGATTGCAGCAATTGCCAGAATCTTAAGAATATACTCTGATTTTCCCATCCACAGGATTTATTTCACGCCTGAAACATCATCGGAATAGATACCTGCTGGACGAATCTTTAATCCGTATATGTTAATGAGCTGCGAAAACGATTGTAGGAATTTTTTTGATAAATCTTCCGACCGGTGTCGAGTCGTCGCCGGATTCGAGCTGGTCTATGAGATGGGCTTTTTCGTGACCTTTGAGGAGGAGGATGGCCTGCTGGCAGTTTGTGAGAGCCTCCATCGTGCATGTCAATCGGTCGTGGACCGGAAAGACATCTGTAGAGGTTTTGGCCGTAAGATAGCCCTCTTGGAGCCAGTCGAGAGAGTCTTGAAAGATGCCAGCGATGTGACCATCGGGGCCGGCGCCGAGGATAAGGAGATCAAAAAGTGGCTGTCGGGAACAAGTAAGTTGAATGAGCTTTTGTTCCATTGCCAGTATCGCCGACTCGTATCCGAGCGATGTATCGAAGTATACCACCTGATCAAATGGAATATTGATATTGCTGATGAGCGTATCGCGAATCATGCCGTAGTTACTTTGCTTGTCTGATGCGGGAACAAAACGTTCATCGATTAAAATAATCGTGATACGATCCCACGGTATATGCCGTTGTGAAAGTTGACGATACAGCTCTTTTGGGGTTGAGCCGCCTGCTAGGCCGATGCGACAAGTTTCCTGACGTGATAGCATGTCGGTAATTGTCTCCATCACGCTCTTTGATGATGCTTCAAGAAAATCGTGATCGGTCTGGAAGTGGTGGATGCTTGGAGATGACATAGATGCAAGGATGAAGATGTGTGAGATTATATGTTGTACCACCTGTGCCCGAACTTCTCGAGCATCAGGTCAGCGGCGCGCGGACCCAGTGAGCCGGATTGATACTTCTCTAGATGCAGTGATGCTTCAGAGAAGAGCTCCGAAATTTTGTCTATGAAGTTCCATGAGGCGTAGACTTCCGGGAAACAGAGGAAAAGCATCCGATCGCCCTTTATTGCCTCAAGCAACAACCGACCGTGTTCCTCCAGACAGTCGCCGCTACAATAGATCGGCCGGCCGGTTGTGAGAGGAAGAAACTCGATCTCTGAACCGCCCATTTTTGTGAGAAGATGGAACTCAATTTTTTCTCTTGGCTGCAATTGAATCACGAGTCTGTTGGGTTCGAGTTTTTCGTTGAGTTTCTGCAGGGGTTGGGGTTTGAATTCGATCACGATGCTCGTGAGCTGCGATTTAAGTTTCTTTCCGGTCCTCAGATAGATCGGCACGTTGTGCCAGAGCGGCGCATCGATGAACAATCGGAGAGAAGTGAAGGTTTCGGTTTGTGATTTCCTCACTACGCCTTCCTCTCTACCATAGCCTTCGTACTGTCCGCGAACGACTGAATTACGTTTATCCTTGAGTACAAGCGACTCTATGAGATTGCGTTTTCCGCGATGAATCGTCTCCGCATTGATTTTCTCCGGCAGGTCCATGGTGAGAAAGGCGAGAATCTGAAAGAGATGGGACTGAACCATGTCGCGCAGGGTACCGACGTGATCGAAGTAGTTGGCGCGGCCCTCGATGCCGAGATTTTCCAATCCATTGATCTGAATGTTCCTGATGTATGCCCCCTGAATGAGCGTCGTGAGGATTGGATTGGCGTAGCGGAGAGACAGAATATTGAAGACTGCCTCTTTCCCGAGGTAGTGGTCCAAGAGAAATAACTGTTTTTCGTCGAAATGCTCGAGGAGAACTCTTTCCAGATGTTTCGCCGACTCCAGATTGTAGCCAAATGGTTTTTCAATAATGATGCGCAGTTTCCCCGCAGTCGTGTCGAAATTGGTAGTGCCGAGCTGGCGAACAATGGCTTCAAATACGGATGGCGGAGTGGAGAGGTAGGCAAGCCTCATTGGTTTTTTCATTCTCTTCTCCATACGCTCGAGATGTTTCTTCAGATTCGCCATATCGGTAAGACTGTCATACTGGCCTGCGACGTAGGATACGTTGCCGAGAATCTTACTTAAAATTTTTTCGTCGGTACTGCTGCCATATTTTTTTCGCACCGATTCGCGGAAAAGTTCGTGGAATGCTTCCTGTGTCATTTCTGTCCTCGAGAAGCCTACAATTCTGTAGTCCACTTCGAGGCGACGCTCGAGCTGGAGCTGATAGAGCGAGGGAAAAATCTTGAGCCTGGCGAGCGATCCTGATGCTCCGAAGATTATGAGCGTGAAGGGGTCTTCAGCTTTTTGGAATGGAAGCGTTTTTTTTGAAAGCGTTTTCATTATGAGGCGTTACATTTATGAAGCGTTCCATTTGGTATGAAATACTCCTTTTTTATCACGACGTTCATACCCGTGCGCCCCAAAAAAATCCCGCATGGCCGCAGTAAGATTTGCCCCAAGGCAGGTCTGTGAGAGCCCTATGAGGTAGCTGAGAGCCGCTGAGAATGCCGGAAGGGAAATACCTGCTTTGAGTCCCGTCTCGACCGTTTTTTTGAGAGCGTCGAGGCTTTGT
>Ga0233424_10001982_pt1 | contig 15849 bp, 23 predicted proteins | sample Watercolumn_Towu_FD_181011 | JGI IMG/M metagenome (GOLD analysis project Ga0233424, IMG submission 181011) | Freshwater microbial communities from Lake Towuti, South Sulawesi, Indonesia - Watercolumn_Towuti2014_125_MG | ecosystem: Environmental > Aquatic > Freshwater > Lake | place: Indonesia...
TTCTGGCTATTAATTTCTGAATCAAATCTACCTTCATCAACTATCTCTATTAATTCTTTAGGATCTTTATTTTCGACAAGAATTCCCGCAGAAGCACATGTACCTAAAACTGATTTTACTGCCGACTTAATATTTTTATCAAGCATATTTGGTAATTTTATACTTGCTATCTTGATTATATCTTCTATGGAAGCATTTGCAACTTTTATCTCTCTATTTTTATTAGTGCCTTTCTCTATATTAAGTTCTTTTTTTAACAATTCCGAAGTAGGAGGAGAGGAAGTATGTATTGTAAAAGTTTTTGTCTTCTCATTTATATCAAGTTCTACTGGAACTTTCATTCCACCAAATGATTTAGTAAATTCATTTACCTCAGAAATAACTTTTCCAATGTTTATTCCCATAGGGCCTAACTGTTGAGCTATCGCAGGTCCTGGTTTCATATTTCCACCTTCAATCAACAAATTAATTTTCGCCATTTGATTAATCTATCATTTTATTATTTAAATTTATCTTTAATAATCATCTTGTATTAAACTTTCAGAAGATTTTTCATAATTTTGGTTAATATCTAGCATCTCCTAATGGAGTTTCACCATCAACTTCATCGTATCTTTTTGTTTCTGATTTCTTTAAATTTTCTAGCTCCTCAGAAATTTCTTCTTTTTCTCTTCTTATGACTTTAATGTTATCCAATTTAACTGTAACTGGAATTGGAACTACTGCAGCAAGAAGAGTAACTACAGCTTCTCCCTTAGGTTTATCAATTCTAACTACCTTTGCTTTTTCTTTTTTAAAAGGCTCTCCAATTATTTCAACTACATCTCCTTTTTCAATATTTATTTCTTCCAATAGGGGTTCTAGCATGTTTTTTATTTCTTGATAGTTTACAGTTTTTCCTATTATTCCTTTAACATAAGGAAGATTGTAAGAAGCTTCTTCTGCCGAATCTCTATCAGCAGCTTCGACAAAAATATATCCTCTCAATCCATGAGGTCTTGAAATTGAATATATACTTAATCCTTTTTTATGCACCTTTTCTGAAATTAGTTCTAATGCTCTATCTTCTTTGTTAGTTGTAACTTTAATTATAAATATATAAGATTCATCTCGAGATTCTGTTTCTTCCATCATTTATTCAGCCTCAACTAAGTGATAACCACTTAGAATAAGACATTTTTATTTAATAATTTGAGTATATAAACTTTTATATTTTTAAAATTAAAACTTATGCTCATATTTTGTTAAAGATATTCTATTATTTTTTATTTCAATATTTTCAGATCTTAATAATTCTATTTTATTATTTATTCCTTTATTAAATCCTCCTATTTTACCATTGCTGTTTATAACTCTATGACATGGAATCTTGTTGTTTCTATTCTTATTCATTGCGTTTCCAACCGCTCTATATGCTTTAGTATTTAATTTTCTTGAAATAGATTTATAAGTTGTAATTTTTCCTTTAGGAACTTTTTTCAAAACACTGTAACATTTTTCTTTGAAAGATTTCATTATAAAAAAGTTATTAGATCAAAAATTATTTTTATTAATATAGATAACCCAAAAAGTATATAAGAGAATCTTAAATTCAAAAATTTTCTGTCTACTATACTTGATATATTTTTTATGTTTGTTATCATATCTTTTGTTATGGCTTCTTCTTGGTCTGATTTTAAAAATTTCTTTGTCCATTTATCTATATCAACACTTTGAGCATCTTTAAAATATATTAGTGAGAAATTTCCCGTTGCTCTCGAAGTTCTTGGATAAAGAGTGGCTATAGAGAAAGCTCCTGATATTAAAAGCAATCCTAAAATTGTAATTATTTGCCATAAAGGCAAATCATTTGATTCTGACATGAAAAAATTGAAAAATACAGATAAAATTCCTCCTATCAAAGCAATCATTATATTTGCTTTTGTGTCAGCATGTTTTATAAGCCCTTGAAGTTGTGAATAATTAGAGCTTAAATATGTTGCAAGTACTCTCGGTTCAGTTCTAAAATCATCAGTCATACTAAACATTATTAATTTAACTTTATATAATTATCTTAAAACTTTCATTTCTATTCTGTATCTAAATTTATAAGGAGCTATATCCCCCGCTTTTTCAGTTTTTATTATTTTTATTTTTCTCTTTAGATTTTGAGCTTCTCTTAAAATTTCTTTTTTTAAATTATCTAAACTATCCTGATGACAAAAACCATGATAGAAGATTTTAGTTCCCTTTTTTGATACTTCTAAAGCCTCTTTTAAAAAGCTATTTTTTAAATTTGGCCTAGTCATTATTATAACATCAAATTTATCTTTTATTTTTGGAATCTGTTTTCTTACATCACCTTGAATAAGAATTATTTTCCCTTCTGGTATTTTATTCCTAATCAAATTTTCTTTAGCATATTTATTGCATGCTCTGCTTATCTCAACAGCAATTATTTTTCTAGGTTTTTTAATCTTGTAAGAAACTATTGGATAAGAAGCAATTCCAGAAAACATAAATAAAACTCTGTCTTGTCCATTTATTTTTTTAGCTATTAATTTTCTGTCTGAACTCTGTCTGGGAGAAAAATAACATTCATTTACATTTAACCCAAAAAAACAATTATTTTCCTTATGAATCGTTTCAAAAGTTTTTATTCCTGCAATATATTTTGTCTTTATCTTTCTTAATCTTCCATTAACATCAGATATTTTTTCAAGAACAGTTTTTATATAAGGTTTTTTTAAAAGATTTTTTGCTTCTAATAATCTTTCTTTTTTTGTTTTCTTTTCAGGTTTTATTATCGCAATATGCCCTATTATATCATATGATACCATTCTAACTTTTTATCCCAGCTCTGTTTTCATAGCTATAAATAATATAACCTTGATAAATTTTTCTTTTATATTTACAATTTAGTAAAATATATAAATATAAATTTTATTGTAAATTCATGAAAGCGGTGATTGGGTATTTGCTCGCAGGACTTGGATTAATTGGGTTGGCTTTAAATTCTAAAATTGTCAGAGATAATTTTACCATCGTTGAGAAAACAAAACCTGAATATATATTAATTCCTGCTGTTGTTTTGATTGTATTTGGTGTGATAATAATGATTATGAATAGCAAATCAGGAAACAAAATAAAACATCTTACGGAAGAAGTTCCAATTTATCAAGGAGAAGGAAAAAAAAGAAGAATTGTCGGATATAGAGTTCAGTGAGAATTTTATAGAAAGAATTATATATGTGGATATGTATATGTCTACATGGTAAAAGTAATATCTTTGTCTAATGAAGCATACGAAAGACTGAAATCTATAAAGAGGGATAAATCTTTTTCTGAAGTTGTTGTTTCATTAATTAATGAAAGTAAAATAAAGAATAAAGATGTAATGAAATTTGCTGGAGCATTTAAAGATAAAAAAAAATGGGATGACGTCAAAAAGATTATAGAAGAAGATAGAAAAAACGCTAGAATGAGAGAGGTAAAATTTTGATGTATTGTTTAGATACTACTATTATTATAGATTTTTTAAATGCAAAAGAAGAAATAGTAAACAAAGTGATAAGTTTATTAGAAAATAATAAAATATCTGTAAGTCCTATAACTTTATGTGAGATCTACAAGGGGATCTTTCTCTATGGAAATATAAAAGAAGAATTGAACGTATTTTCTCAATTTTTGGAACATATTGATATTCTATTATTTTCAAAAGAAGTTTCCAAAACTTTCGGAGAAGAATACTCCAGATTAAAAAAAGAGGGTATAATGATTCCAGAATTTGATTTGATTATTGCTAGTTTTGTTAAATCAAATAATTTAACATTGATTACAAAAGATAAACACTTTAATAGAATTAGAGGACTAAAAGTTGAAATTTGGTAACTAAAAGTAAGCATTTTCTTAAAGTTAAAATTTTATATTAATATCAATTTCTCTGTTTCAAGAATACCCTAATAATTTAAAAAGACAAAAAGAACTTTTATAATACATTTATCTTATCCTTCTTAGTTCTCTATCTATTTGAATTAGTCTTCTTCTCATCCTATCACTTTGTACTCTTGCATTCATAATACTATCTCTTTCAACTTCTAACTTTGCAACTCTAGCATCGTTTAGTCTTTCATTCCAAGCTCTTTCATCCATTGAAGAAAAATATCCTTGTATGCTTTTATCGAAAATAAAATTAATTATAATAAATCCTATTCCTATAACATAAATCCAGTTTGCTATTCCTAATGAATCATAAGGTCTAGTTCCCCAAAGCATAATAAAAAATACTCCATAGATGAACCAGGCGGCTCTTCTTCCAAATCCAACAAACCCTGATTTATGAACAAAATAAAAGAAAATTAATAAAGGAAGAAATGTCGATAGCGCCGCTCCCAAAGCAGTGTATGGGAGTAGTATAGCATTAATAAATTCTCCTGGTTCTAAATATCTTACTGCAAAAATAGATGTTACTGAAGTTAGAATAACATGAACTGCTCTATTATCAAAGAAAATATCTATTTTTCCTAGAGCAACAAAAATTATTGCAAAGAGTAAAAAGAACAACATTATTTTAGCAAAAAGAAAGTCTCCAAATTCTGCTCCGAATATTGGTCCAAATATAGAACCAAATGCTTGACTCAACCCATCTATCATTCTATCTAAAAAAGGATTTTGAGATAAAACTAATTGAATTGAAAATAAAATAACGAACACTAAAGTTAACTCTCTTTTCATTTTATAAATAGATAATTAGACTTTAAAAAACTTTATAAACTGCAAATTAATAATAGTACTATGAAAAAGGTGTATGGATATTTTGGATTTTTTCTGTTGAACTTAGTTTTGTTTGAAATTGGTGGAGTTTTGGCGGAAACTAATTTTGAAAGGATAATTAATAGTATAAGTTTTACCGGGAATTTTTCTATAATACTTTTTGGAATTTTATTATGGATGATTTTGTATTCTGTTTTTAAAAGTATGAATATATTTGAAGATAACCCCTGGTGGAGTGGAGGTATTTCTTTGATTGTAACTATTTTATCTTTCATTTATTTACCTCAAGGTTTTATTGATGGAATTGGAATCAGTTATGGAGCTTTAGGAGGGACTATCCTTACAGTTATTCCATTTGCTATAGCAATATATTTTACTGTTTGGGTATCTACGAATTTAGCGATTGCTAGAGGAATCTGGTTAGTATTCGCTTTGTATTATCTAATTTTATCGTTAAGTGTAGAAAATGGACTTTTGGATTTTTTCAATAAACTAAATAATTTTTCTGGTTTTTCTGGGTTTTTAGATTTAGTTAGGGATCCATCTACTTTCTATTTTGTCGCTTTTTTAGCTTCTGTTATTTTATTTGTAGTTATTGGGCCTATTAGAAAAATTTGGTGGGAGGAACATGTTAAAGGAGTCGGTGAAAGAATAAATAGAAATATAGATGAATTTGGATTAGGGTTAAGAGCTGGAAGAGAAGTAGCCAGAACAGCTGCTGGTAAAAGGAAACGATAATTTTTATTTATTTTATTTAATATATTTTCATTGATGAAAATATTTATTAGTTTTATATCTGCGTGAAGAATTTTCTTTTAATTACTATCAAAAAGATTTATATAATAGTGTTATTTTATTATATCAATAGATATAAATATATAACAGATGCTACAAAATAATAACAAATATAAAATCTTGAAAGTATTTTTTCTTAGTCCTATTACAAAATTTGGATTAAGAGAAATTTCTAGAGCAGTTAAATTAGGTCTACCTTCTGTTAAGAAATATCTTAATGAATTAATTTCTGAAAATTTAATTATGAAAGAGAACTATAAAGGAAATCCAGTTTATTTTGCAGAAAGAGATTATGAAAAATTTAAGATTTATAAGATTATTTCAACGCAATATGAACTATTTAATTCTGGGGTAATAGATTATATTTGGAAGAAGGTATCTCCTGAAGCAATTATTTTTTACGGAAGTTATAGAAAAGGGGAATCTACGGAAGATTCTGATATAGATTTATTTGCTATAGGAAAAAAAACCGAAGTAAATTTAGATAAATATGAACATATTCTTGGAAAGAAAATACATTTAATTATAGAAGAGAATCACAGCATTTCTAATGAACTTAAAAATAATCTTATTAATGGGATTGTTTTAAAAGGATACTTTAAAGTTTTAAAATGAAATTGAGTATACAAAAAGATCTAGAAAAAGCAAGAGCAATAATTGAATTAGTAGAGAAAAGAAAAGAATTTGTAAGTAGTTTTAAAGATAAAAAATTTACAACTATAATATGTGAAAATTATTATGAGATTATTAAAGAATTATCAACTGCATTATTTTTGTCTAAAGGAATTAGATTTATTGGAGAGTATGCTCATAAAGAACTAATAGAAGAAACTACGAAGATTTTGAATTTAGAGGAATCATATTTAGTTTTTTTAGACGATTTTAGAATTAGGAGAAATGGCAGTCTTTATTACGGAGAACAATTTGAAAATAATTATTTGGAAAACAGTGAAAATAAGATTAAATTTATTATTAACAGCATAGAGAAATATTTAAAGAACAGATTATAAACTATAACATGCAAATCAAAATAATATCTTTACTTTTTTTGTTATCATCATCAAAAAGATTTATATAATAGTGTTATTTTAAGATAACATATGATATTATAAATTAACAAATGTTATCTTAACTTAAGAATATGAAAAATACAGATACTCGTGAAAAGATATTGGAACTTTTATTTGTTTATCCTCTTAAATCTTTTAATCTTAGAGAAATTTCTAGATTGATTGATATTTCTGTTCCCTCTGTTTCAAGATTTTTGAAAGAACTTGAAACGGAAAATTTAATATTTATTAATAAAAGAAAATATTTATATGAAATTAAAGCTAATATAGATAATACCAAATTTAAAGATTTGAAAAGAGTTTTTAATTTTAGTAGTCTATACGAATCTGGTTTTGTAGATTATTTGCGTGAAAAATTTTCTTTGAATACTGTCATATTATTCGGAAGTTACTCAAAAGGATATGACAGTGAGAAATCTGATATAGATGTTGCTGTTATTGGAAATGAGAAAGAGTTAAATTTAGAAAAGTTTGAAAAAAAACTTAATAGAAAAATAAATATAGAATTTATTAAAATGAATAAAATTTCTAATGAGTTAAAGAATAGTTTAATAAATGGAATTATTTTAAATGGATATATGGAAGCATGATTTAGATGAAAGAAGTTGAAGATTTTATAAAAGAAGGAAATGTCAGAAGACAAAATAAAGATTCTAATTTGGCAAAAGCTTTAATAAAATCTAGTGAGAAATCTGTAAAAAATATAAAAAGGATTAAAATAGACGAACTTAATGCAGAGAGTGTTTTTTCAGAAGTTTACGATTCTATTAGAGAATTAATAGATGCTGTATTATTATCTGAAGGCTATAAATCATATTCTCATGAGGCAAGTATATTATATTTGAAAAAGTTTTCTATAATTTCTGAAAAAGAAATTTTATTCTTAGACAATTTTAGAAAAATAAGAAATGGAATAAAATATTATGGAAAAGAAGTGAACACAGAAGACGTTAAAAATTCTATCAAATTTATGAATGATATTTTAATTAAGCTACATAAAATATTAAAAACTTTAGATTGTTATTAAACCATGCAAATCAAAATAATATCTTTACTTTTTTTAGTTTTCTTATTTGGAATTGTCATTATTTATGCACAACAGGATGCCTTTGATTCTGTTCCAGGAGGAAGCTTAATAAAAAAAGCAGTTAATGAAGAAGGGGAAGTTAAAGGAATAACTGAAATTAAGAATGCTGTCGATAATATTGAAAATAAAGATGGGAATAATTATTTAAGAAAAGAATGGACAAAAATCTTTGCTAACAATAAAATTATTGGTTCTTTTTTTTTATATACTGAGAAATTTATATCTTTCTTTAATCCAATATGGAGATATAGCTTCGGAATGGAGTTTACTTGGAGTTTAATATTTTTTCTTCATGTCTTTTTATGGGTGATAATAGTTTTTCTGATCTATTTCCCAGCTAAAGACATTTTTCAAAATAGTATATTTGGACTGATTACAGGAATAATTTTTGCATCTATTACTGGAAGTTTTGGAATTATCACTAAATTCACAAATTTAATTGAAACTATGTTTGGAAAACTTTTATATTTGACACTATTTATTATAGTTTTGATTTTTCTCTTAATTCTTTATAGATCTTTTTTCAAATTATCTCACAAAGAATCTGAAGAAGAGGAATTAGAAAGAGCAAAAGAAAATATTAAAGCTTACGGCAAATTATCCGAAGAATCTTAGATTAAATGGGAGGAGTACGAATTAATATTTTTTAAAATTAATTTATCTATCTCTAATCAGCAATTTAAAATTTTATATACTAATAGTGTTGCTAAACTTAACTCCCAACTTATTTGCGAAATTGATTGCTTCTTCATAGACTCTTCTCCCCAATTCGCTCTCCAGTCTACTAGAACCTTTTTCTGTATCTTTGCTAATATGAGTTCCAATTACTACTATATCTTTTCCATATACAGCATTACCGCCATTAACATAGGATTTATTATCTTTTGATACTCTATTCCTCAATATTATATGATTCCCATCTTTAACTGGTTCACTGAAAAAATGAAAATTTGGAAAATTATCATCGTTAGATATCAAATAGAATTGTCCAGATGAAGAGCCTTTAAGCACATATTCTAATCCCATTAGTCTGCTAATAAAAAGCTATTTATAAAATCTTTTGTTACAGAAGCTACATAATAATCCCCCTATCTATTTTTAAAACTTTAATCTATTTCCCATTTCTATTCAAAAAAGCTTCTTTTGTTCTTTTTCTTTTTTTAAGTTCTCTAATTTTTCTAACTGGCTGTCTATTCTTTTTTCTGAAAATTCATATTTAATCATTATCTCCTTTATTCTATTTTTGTCTATCTTAGGAAAAATTATATTAGCATTTTTATCTACATTAGTATTTATTATTTCTTCATATATAGACCCCCAGTCAAAATTCAATTCATATTTTTGGAATCTCTGATCTTCTTTTATTGCCTGAAATATTTTCTCTTTTGTTTTAAACTCTTTTACTATTTTTAAAGATTTTTTAGGCCCTAATCCTTTTATTCCTCCAGGATTATAGTCAGTTCCGCATAATATTCCAACGCATATCAGTTGCTCTTGATTTATTTCAAGTTCTTTCAATACATTATCTAATTCTATTAATTGTGGTTCAACTTCTACATAACCAGAAATAGTCTTCCTTTTTTTAGAGAAACTCAAATTTTGTATAAGTTTTGGAGCTTTAAACATCAGACAATCATAATCCTGAGATGCTACCGCAAAAACTTCGTAAGTTTGTGCTAAAAAAGATGCTTGTGCTTCTCCTTCTCCAGGAGCTTGAACAATTGCAATCCCCATTGCTGTTAGAAGTTCTTTGGATTCAAGAATTTTCTTTTCATCTAGATGAGAATCTGATTTTGCATATTTTCCCATTTTTTCTACATCTTCATCTTTCAATGCTTCTTCATATCTTTCTTTTGCTCTTTCTTTCATTTCCATTCTATTTTCTATAGTAGACTTTTTAAGTTTAGGAGCTTCACCGTCAAACACATATATCAATTTTATCCCCCCTAAAATTAAATTCATATTTCTATAAAAAAGTCCTGATAAATGGCTCGTTATATTATTTTTAGAATCTTTTAAAGGAGTTCCATCTGGTTGTCTTATCGTAGTTAAAAATTGATAAATTGTATTAAAAGCATCAACTGCAATAGTTTTTCCTCTCAAATCAGAAATTTTTATTTCTTTTTTAGATATAATTTCTGATATTTGCAAGCCCATGAATTAAAAAGATAATTATTGTTAATAAATGTTTTTAGAATAATTTCAGCTGTTTTCTAGGAGATTCTTTATTTTGAGAAATTTCCGTTGTTAGGACAGAATCTTCTAATTTTTCACTATATGCTATTTTTCTTAATACTCCTAATATTTTCATAGATTCCCTTATCAATTCACTATAATTAAGACCATCTGTATAACTTCCATTGCCTGTAACACCTGATATAAGACTTCTCATATATATTTCAGTTCTAGTAAACTCTCCTAATATTCTTTCTGCTCTAAGTTTATCGTATCTATGCAAATTTTTATATTTAATTTCTTCTCCCATTTTATTAAGTTAATAATATCTATTATTTTATGTTTATATATCTTTCTACCAGTAACCACTGATAAGTTATTATAAAGTTTAGATACATTTTAAATACTAATTATACTCAAGTATAACTATGGAAGTTAGAACTAAATTAAAGAAATGGGGGAATTCTTTAGGAATAATTATTCCTAAAGAAATATTGTTAAATAATGCTCTAAAAGAAGGAGAAGAAGTTTTAATTGATATAGAAAAAAATAGAGATTTATCAGATGTATTTGGAACTATTAAAAATTCTAAACTAAATGCTCAAGAAATTAAAGATCAAATAAGAAAACAGGAGAATAAAGATAATGAATTATTACTTAGACACATACGCAATAATAGAGATAATTAATGGAAATAAAAATTATTCAAGATTTCTTGGAGAAAGTTTTTCTACCTCCATCTTTAATTTATATGAATTATATTATTCTTTGTTAAGAGTTTATAATAAAGAAACAGCAGAGAAGTATTTTCTAAGATTTAAAAAAGTTTTAATAAATTTTAATGATAATCATATTTTTATGGCTTCTGAACTTAAACTTAAATATAAAAAAAGAGGACTCTCTTACACAGATTGCTTAGGATATGTTATTTCAAAAGAAAAAGAAATAAAATTTTTAACTGGAGATCAAGAATTCAAGGATTTAGAAAATGTAGAGTATGTTAAGTAATTTGTGAAGTTTTAAATAATTGTTTTAATTAATTTTCATATGCAAAATATTAATTTTATTCCTATAGATTATAATAATTTCGATTATGAAGGAAAAAATTATTTTAATATAATAGGAAGAGATGATAAAGGCAAAAGAATTTCTCTAATAGACAATCTCGAAGTTTATTTTTGGGCTATTTTTAATGAAGGGACAAAAGAAAAAAAGATAAATGAAATATCCGAAGAAATAGCGGAGATTAAAATTAGAGGAAAAAATGGAGACTCTAAAGTTTTAAAAACAGAGATTTATGAAAAAAATTTTTTAGGAAAAAATTACAAGGCAATAAAAGTTTTTATATCTAATTACAAAGATGCAAGAGAGATAGCAAAAAAAATAAAATTTAAAGAGATTTTTAAAATAAGAGAATATGATATTCCTTATACAACAAAATATATTCTTGAAAAAAAATTAAGACCTTTGAACTGGTATGAAATTGAAGGTTCTGTTTTAAGTGATTCAGAAGAATTTGGAGGCATTCAAAACATTGAAGTAGATTTGTGTTTAAAATTAGAGAGCTTTAAAGAAATTAAGAAAGAAGATTTCCATCCTAAAGTATTAGCGTTCGATATAGAGACCGAAAATTTTGAGATAGGTAAAGGAGAAATACTGATGATTAGTTTGGTAGGAGAAAATTTTAAAAAAGTTATAAGCCATAGAAATAATAGTCATCACAATTTTTTTGAGAAAGTTAAAAATGAAGCAGAGCTTATAGAAAAATTTGTTTATTATGTTAAAAAAAATAGTCCTGATATTTTAACTGGTTATTTCAGCGATGGTTTCGACCTTCCTTACATTAAATCAAGAGCTGAGAAATTAAAAGTGGAATTAAATTTAGGTTTAGATAATAGCACTCCAAAATTCAGAAAAGGAGCAGTTCTAACAGGAAGGATAAACGGAATTGTTCATTTAGATTTATTTAAATTTATAAAAACAGTTTATTCACAGTATTTGCAATCGGAAACTTTAAAATTGAACGATGTTGCAGAAGAATTATTAGGAGAAAAAAAGCATGTTTGGGAATTTATTCCTATAAACAAAATTGATTCAGATAAATGGGACGAATTTTTTGAATATAATTTAAAAGATGGAGAATTAACATACAAATTATTTCAAAAAATATGGGCAGACATATACGAATTTACAACAATTATCGAAGAGCCATTATTTGATTTGAGCAGATATAGCATGTCAAATTTAGTTGAGAATTATATAATTCATAATCTCGATAAATATAATGAAATAACAGAGAAGAAACCACCTAATGAATCTATAAAACTAAGAAGAGAAGAGGGAAAATATGAAGGAGCTTTCGTTTTTCAGCCTATAGCCGGTTTATACGAAAATTTAGTTTTCTTTGATTTTACAAGTATGTATGGGAGCATCATAGTAAGTTTTAATTTATCTAAAGAAAGTTATATAGAAAAAAAAGACAAAAATGTTACTGAAGTAGATATAGGAAGAAAAGTTTATTTTTCTAAAGATACAGGGTTCTTTTCTAAGATGCTCAAAGATATAATAAAAAAAAGAAAAGAGTATAAAAAAGAGTATAATAAAAATCCGAGCCCTTTATTAAAAGCCAGAAGCAATGCTTTTAAATTATTATCAAATGCTTCTTACGGATATTTAGGATTTTTTGGAGCAAGATATTATTGTAGAGAAGCAGCAGCAAGCGCAGCAGCTATTGCAAGATCTCAAATTAAAACTGCTATATCAAATATAGAAAAAAAAGGGTATAAAGTAGTTTATGGAGATACGGATTCTATATCTTTTTTACAGGGCAATAAAACAAAAAAAGATATTCATGATCTTCTTGATGAAATTAATTCAAAACTTCCAGGAATAATGGAGTTAGATTTGGAGGGATTTTTTAAAAGGGGGATCTGGGTTACAAAAAGAACAGGGGAATTTGGAGCAAAGAAAAAATATGCTTTATTGGGAGAAGATGATAAAATAAAAATTAAAGGATTTGAAACTGTAAGAAGAGACTGGTGCGATCTAGCAAGAAAAACTCAAAATAAAATTTTGGAATTAATTTTAAAAGATGGAAACGAAAAAAGAGCTTTGGAATATTTAAAAAAAATAATAAATCAGTTAAAAAGAAGAGAGATAAATATTAAAGAGCTTATAATAAGAACTCAACTTAAAAAACCAATTTCAAACTACAAATCTATAAGTCCGCATGTTTCTATTGCAGAAAAAATGAAAAAAATTGGGATGGATGTAAGTGTAGGCACTTTAATAGAATATTATATATCAGAGTCAAATGACAAAAAATCTCTAATTAGAGAGAGAGCAAAACTTCCCGATGAAAAAGGAATATATAATATGGAATACTATTTAAAAAATCAGATTCTTCCTGCAGTAGAAAATATTTTAGAGATTTTTCAAATAAACGTTAATGAATTATTTGATGGTGAGAGGCAGAGGGGATTGGTAGAATATGGATAAATTAAATTTAAAAGTTTGGAAATTGTCTGTTTTGGTATATATAATTTATACTTTATTTATTATTTTTTTGGCTTTAGGTACAAATGTTGGAATTACTATCTTAAATATCAGAGAACAAGTAGGGATTGATTATTTATTAAGTTATTTAAATCTATTTTTTATAATATCTATTGTTTTTATTGTTCTTTACATACTATTAACATTAAATATTGTAAAAAGAACTAAATATTCAGATCTTTCAATAATTATTAGTTTTCCTATCTATATTTTAATGGTTATGTTAGTATATCTCAATGTTTTTCTTACAATAGCTACAATTTTAGATTATATATCTTCAATAATAGTAATAATATTATTGACCCAATCGTTAATTAAAACTAAGAATTATAAAACTTTAGTTTCAATAGGAATAATATTGGTTATATCTCAAATTATTGAAGCGTTTTTAGGATATTAGCTCTTATTTAAATAATCATTTATTTTTTGAGGATCAAATTCTTTATCATTTAAAACATTCAAAGCAAAATTAATAAGTTTTTTTCTTACAAAATATGCTCTATTTTTTCCTCCAAAATATTCATCATTATAAAAAATAGGATTAGTCACAACAGCAATTCTAAAAGCAATATAAGGAGCCATTATTTTTCTCATTTCCCTGTCTGTAGTTTGCTTAAAATAATTGTTCCAGAATACATCAAATATTTCTTTGAACGAGCCTTTAAATTTATTATACAAAATTAAAGAATACATAATAGGATTTACCAGAAAAGCTGTTATATCATCGGCAGGTTCTCCAAATCTGCCGCGGGCGCGATCCAAAACAATAAGTTTTTCTTCTTCAAACCATAAGTTGCCCGGATGATAGTCTCCATGAATCTCGCATAATCTGTAATGGAGATTTCTTGATTTATTCCAGAAAATTAAACTTTTATTAACTATTTTTATCCATTCGTATTTAAATTTTTCAAAATCGGAATCAGGATGCATATCTAATATACCAATTAAACTACCACCGCTTCCGATAGTATCTCTTATTTTTCTTCTGTATAAGGAAATAGACTTATGTTTATTTTTATGTAATTTAACTAAAAAATCAGAAATTATTTTTATTTTATTTTCTGTAACGATACTTAATTTACCATATTTTTTAGCTTCTTCAAAATCATTAAAAAGATTTTTTCCTTTTGCTTCTTCCATTAATATATAGAACTCTTTTGAATCTCCAATCGAAACGAGATCATTATTTTCTTTTTGAGATATTACATCTATCGATTTTACATGAGAATCCATTTTATTATAATTATCGTGGGCTTCTATTAAAGATGCAGCTCTATCTGAATAATGATCCATGCCTAAATTTTCTTTGAACAAAGATTTTAATATTAATATTTTATTTTTATTATTCAACTCAAATTTAATAGAATATCCTGTTCCAAGAACTCCAGAGCCTAACTTTTCTATTTTTAAATTTGTTATTTTTGATCTGTATTTATTTTTTAAATATTTTTTTATTTCATCTTCTTTTAATTCCATTTTGATTATTAACAGTTCTTTCTAATTCTTTTTTTCTAGCTTCGTATTTTGGTTCGGCAAGCTCTCTAAAATAAGGAAGAGATATATAGTTAAAAGTTTGATTGGTATGTTCTAAGATTCCTTCTACAATTTCTTCTATTCTTCTATTTGGTCTTAATCTTAATGAAAATTCTATTAATGAAGGCAGAGGCCAATCAAAAAATTGCATAGCATCTACATCGTTTACTATTTTGTTGTTTGTAGGAGCTTCTATATATCTAGACCTATTTAAATTTCCATCATGAGTCCAAATTGTATCAACTATTTTTTCTATATAATACTCTTCAATGTTTATTTTCTTTAATATTTCTGGAGCCATTTTTATTCCTTTAAGTATATGGTCTTTTTCTTCTGGTTCGAATTCTTTTGTATAACCAATATCATGAAGTAATCCTCCCAATTCACAAATTGTAGGATCTATTTTTTTCTCTGATTCTGATAAATGTTTTGCATATATAAAACAATTCCTTGCTACAATTCTTACGTGGTCTGTGAAATAAATATCAAAATTTGGAGTTAATAAGTCTACTTCATTATAAATAACTATTCTTTGTGGTTCAGAAATGTTTAACTTTTTCATATTTTTTGTTGAGAAAATCAATATTTAAGCATATGTTTTTTTTAATATGACGTATGAGAAGTATTATAACTAACAATTTATTTCTTTATATATGAAAAAGTATTACGAACCAAAACCAAAATTTATAGAGAGAATTAAACTGCTTTTGAAAGATGATAAAGATTTAGATAATTTTATTAAATATTCTGAATTTGAACCTAAAAGATCTATTAGATGTAATACTTTAAAAATAAGTCCTGATGAGCTAATTGAAAAATTGAAAAGAAAAGGATGGGAATTAAAGCAACCTTTCAAAAATTTTCCTGAAATTATTATTGTGA